>Ga0070728_10000276_pt1 | contig 114251 bp, 112 predicted proteins | sample tdDd471_FD_66723 | JGI IMG/M metagenome (GOLD analysis project Ga0070728, IMG submission 66723) | Marine sediment microbial communities from the Atlantic coast under amendment with organic carbon and nitrate - tdDd47.1 | ecosystem: Environmental > Aquatic > Marine > Coastal > Sediment... | reverse complement strand
ACCTTGTATCAATTAAAACAACAGGTAAACCAGCTCTATTTTTCCATTTTGCTTAACAATGAATCTTTTGATTTGCTCAAAGCAAAACAAACCCAATTGGAAAGTAAGTTACAGGAAGTGAAATCTGGCATTAAACATGGTTCCATACTTCCTTCTTCCGATAAAATCATTGAAGCCGAGTTGTTAAAAATCCAACAACAATTTTCTGAAATAAACAACAACAAAACTGTATTGGTAGAAACCTTAGCTACATTAATAGGCAAACCCTTGGATGTTTCCACAGAGTTTCAAAAACCAGAAATTGCCATCAGTCTCACGCCTACTGTACAACGTCCGGAAATGGCCTTGTTTCAGTTAAAAAAAGAAGAAATAGAAAGTCAGGAACAACTTTTGCATAAAGAAAACATTCCCAAATTACTTGGTTTTGCAACAGGAGGCATTGGAAATCCGGGATTGAACATGTTGGACAATTCCTTCGAGCCCTTTTATACCGTTGGCATTAAATTGAATTGGAATGTGTTTGATTGGAATTCAAACAAAAAGAAACGGGAGTCTTTGCTAATCAATAAAGATATTGTAGATAACGAAACCGAGATTTTTCAGCTAAACAACAACATACAACTCAATCAGCATCAAAAGGAAATAGACAAGATTGCAGAACATATTGTTATAGACACAGAAATCATCACACTCCGTAAAGATGTGCTGTTGGCAACCGAGTCTCAATTAAGGCATGGTGTAATTACAGCATCTACTTACATTACAGAATTAACCAATTTATACGAAGCAGAAAACATGCTTATCACACACAACATTCAATTGGAATTAGCTAAAGCAAATTACAATATAACTCAAGGACATTAAAAATGAAATATACACACAGCTATATATTAGGTTTTGCCATATTGACACTTATTTCCTGTGGTCAATCCAACGGAAAAGCAGATGGATATGGTAATTTTGAAGCAACAGAAATTACGGTTTCTGCAGAAAACAACGGCAAACTCATGCAGTTTGATGTTCAAGAAGGCAACAAACTGCAACAAAACACTTTTGTTGGTTATATAGATACCATTCCTTTAGCTTTAAAACGCGAACAGTTATTGGTCTCCAAGGATGTAGTTAGCAGCAAATCCAAAGGTGTGTTGTCTCAAATTGCTGTTTTAAAGGCAAAATTGAAGACAGCAAACACCAATAAAGAGCGAACAGAAAACCTGATTCGTGACAATGCTGGAACCCAAAAACAATTGGACGATATATTAGGTGAAATAGATGTGATAAATCAACAAATAAGAAGTGTTGAAATCCAAAATGCGCCTGTTGTCAATGAACTAAAAAGCATTGATGTTCAATTAAAGCAAATAGAAGACCAGATAGAAAAATGTAAAATCGTAAATCCAATTACAGGAACAGTACTAACAAAATATACCGAACCTAATGAAATTACAGCGTTTGGGAAACCTCTTTACAAAATAGCCGATTTAGAGCATATGGAATTGCGTGTGTATGTTAGCGAAACCCAATTGGCCAACTTAAAGATTGGTGAAGAAGTAACAGTAAAAATAGATGATAAGGATGATATGAAAGATTATCCTGGAACCATTACCTGGATTGCTTCGGAAGCTGAATTCACACCTAAAATCATTCAAACCAAAGAAGAGCGCGTTGCATTGGTATATGCCGTAAAAGTGACCGTTAAGAACGATGGTAGCCTTAAAATAGGCATGCCTGCCGAAATGTGGCTCAACAATTAAAAATCAACCCTTTAAATATTCATATTATGAAAAAATCAATTTTATCTATTGCCATCTTGGCATTGCTTTTTACAAGTTGTAACAACAGTAAAAAAGAAACACAAAACACAGAACAAAACAATACAGAAGAAGTAGAGACAGTATCGCATGACAATCATGAGTCACATGAGACGCATGATGCACATTCTGCAATTAGCAACAACTGGATGGAAGAAATACAGTTGGACAATGGCAATAAATGGGTAGCCAATGAAGAAACCAATATAGGTGTTGAAAAAATGAAAGATATCCTAAAGACCCAACAAACAACCACCTTGGAGGGTTATCACCAATTAGCAAAAGAACTTACAGAAGCCAAAAACTATGTTATAAAAGAATGTACCATGAAAGGACCATCTCACGACAATTTACATGTGTGGTTACTTCCATTGATGGAAAAAATTGATGCCCTTTCAGAAGTTGACAACCTGGAGGAAGCTTCAAAAATAAAAAACAGTATTCAGGAAAATGTAGAAGCTTACAATAGGTATTTTAAATAATTTAACAAAGCACACCATGGAAAAACATGAATATCAAGTAGATATCACTTGGACACAAGACCGAAAAGGCACCATGTGCTCACCGGAATTGTACAACAAAGAAACTCAGGAATCCAACTGTTTGGAAGTAGCAACTCCACCAGAGTTCCCAAATGGCATGCCCCATATTTGGTCGCCAGAGCACTTGTTCACAGCAGCTGTTAGCAGTTGCTTAATGACCACTTTTTTAGCCATTGCTGAATATTCAAAATTGGAATTTATCAGTTTTAAGTGTCCATCAAAAGGTGTTTTGGAAAAAGTAGATGGCAAATTTGTAATGAGTGAAATTCATGTATTTCCAGAGGTTGTTGTTTCAGACGAAAAGCAACGCGATCGTGCAGAACGTATCATCGAGAAATCTGAAAAAGCCTGTCTTATCTCAAATTCCATTACCTCTAAGGTTGTTTTAGAATCTAAAGTCATTGTACAAAATTAAAAGGCTTTGGGAATAACAGTTTCAAACATATCAAAATCTTATAAAGAAGTAAAAGCCTTACAGGATATTTCCTTTGAAGTAAAACCCAATGAGCTTTTTGGGCTCATTGGTCCAGATGGAGCAGGAAAAACAACGCTTTTTAGAATCCTCACTACCTTATTGATAGCCGATAAAGGCCAAGCAAGTGTTGTTGGTTTTGATGTGTTGAAAGATTTTAAAAACATTAGGAAACATGTTGGGTATATGCCTGGAAGGTTCTCTTTATATCAAGATTTAACCGTTGAAGAAAACTTGGAATTTTTTGCGACCATTTTTGGGACAACCATAGAGGAAAACTACGATTTAATAAAGGACATTTACGTACAGATAGAACCGTTTAAAGACAGAAGAGCCGGAAAACTCTCTGGAGGCATGAAACAAAAACTGGCTTTGAGTTGTGCTTTAATACACAAACCCAAAGTATTGTTTCTGGATGAACCTACAACTGGTGTGGATCCCGTTTCCAGAAAAGAATTTTGGGACATGTTAAAACGCTTGCAGCAAAAAAACATTACCATATTGGTGTCTACACCATACATGGATGAAGCTGCCTTGTGCGATAGAATAGCTTTGATTCAAGATGGACAGATATTACAAATCGACACACCAGAGGCTATTGTAAAACAATATCCTAAAACCATTTATAATGTAAGTGCCAACAACATGTATCTATTAATTAACAGTTTAAAGGACTATCAATATCAACATAGTGTGTATCCTTTTGGAGAATTTGTGCATTACACAGATGTACGAAATGATTTTAAAATCAACGATTTAAAAATGTATTTGGAAGCTGAAAAACTTTTAAATATTAAAATAGAAAAAACCCAGGCTACCATAGAAGACAGTTTTATGGAATTGGCAAAATAACCAAACAGAACCTGCAAGCTTTCAAAAACCTAGTATGTTTACAACAATGAAAAAAACCAACGTCATACAGGCAGAAGACTTAACCAAAATGTTTGGCGATTTTAAAGCTGTAAACGGCATTACTTTCGAAGTTAAAAAAGGAGAGATTTTTGGTTTCCTTGGTGCCAATGGCGCCGGAAAAACCACTGCCATGAAAATGCTTATTGGTATTTCCATTCCAACTTCTGGAAAAGCAAACGTAGCCGGTTTTGATGTGTTTACACAAGCTGAAGACATTAAAAAGAACATTGGTTACATGAGTCAGAAATTTGCGTTATACGACGATTTAACGGTTAAAGAAAACATTAGCTTTTTTGGTGGCATTTATGGGTTAACAAAAGCTAGGATTAAAGAAAAAACCAAGGAACTTATTGAAGATTTGGGTTTGCAAGAGGTATCCAATCAATTGGTTGGATCCTTGCCTTTGGGTTGGAAACAAAAAATATCCTTTTCCGTGGCTTTGTTGCACGAACCTAAAATTGTGTTTTTAGATGAGCCAACAGGTGGCGTGGATCCCATTACCAGAAGACAGTTTTGGGAAATGATTTACAAAGCAGCCCATTATGGCACAACCATTTTTGTTACCACACATTATATGGATGAAGCCGAGTATTGCGATAGAGTTTCCATTATGGTAAATGGAAAAATAGAAGCTTTAAATACCCCAAAAAAATTAAAAGAACAATTTCAGGTTGATAATATGAACGATGTGTTTCTAAAATTAGCTAGAGGATGAAACGTTTTGTAGGCTTTATAAAAAAAGAATTTTACCATATTTTTAGGGATACACGCTCGTTGTTTATCCTATTTGGCATGCCCATCGTTCAAATTTTACTGTTTGGTTTTGCCATCACCAACGAAATCAACAATGTGGACATAGCCATTCTAGATCATTCCAAAGATGCTACAACCAAAGAAATCATTAATAAAATTTCGGCTTCAAAATATTTTAGCATCAAGCAAATATTGGAACGTGAAACAGATATAGAAGCTGTTTTTAAAAAAGGAAAAGTAAAAGCTGTATTGAACTTTGAAACAGATTTTGGCAAGAACCTTATCAAAGACCATCAGGCAACGGTTCAAATCATTACAGATGCCACAGACCCAAATACAGCCAATACCATTAGCAATTATATAAATTCCATTTTACAGAATTATCAACAGGAGCAAAATAAGGCCATCCATATTGATTATGTGATTGTGCCAGAACCACGAATGGTTTACAATCCAGAATTAAAAAGCGTGTATATGTTTGTACCTGGAGTTATGACCATTATTTTAATGTTGGTTTCAGCCATGATGACCTCTATTTCCATCACCAGGGAAAAAGAACTTGGAACCATGGAAATTTTATTGGTATCTCCCATAAAACCCTTTCAGGTAATTATTGGCAAGGTGTTCCCATATATTTTTCTGTCTGTAATAAATGCTGTAGTTATAGTTTTATTAAGCATCTTCATCTTTAAAATGCCAGTACAAGGGAGTTTGTTTTTATTGGCGCTGGAAAGTGTGCTCTTTATTATTTCGGCATTGGCTTTGGGGATTTTAATCTCAACCATATCTGCAACGCAGCAAACAGCAATGATGATTTCTTTAATGGGACTCATGCTTCCTGTTATCTTATTATCTGGTTTCATTTTTCCAATATCCAGTATGCCATTGCCTCTTCAGGTTTTAAGCAACATTATTCCGGCCAAATGGTTTATCATCATATTAAAAGGAATTATGTTAAAAGGTGTTGGATTGGAATTTATATGGAAAGAAACCTTGATTTTACTTGGAATGACCATCCTGTTTATAGGATTGAGCGTAAAGAAATATAAAATTAGGTTGGAGTAATTATAGACTAGAGAACTTTATCCTGCACAGGTTTTTTAAAATCTTGTAGGTTTCAGGAATTAAAAAAGAAGTTTCCACTTTGTGGAAAATATATGAAAACAATAAGATACATTATACAGAAGGAGTTTAAGCAAATCTTTAGAAATAAAGGCATGTTACCTATTATTTTTGTGTTACCACTACTCCAACTCATCATATTGTCCAATGCAGCAACCTTTGAAGTTAAAAACATCAAATTTGCCTTCATAGACAATGACCATAGCGCGTCTTCCAGGGCTTTGATAGATAAATTTGAAGCATCCACTTATTTTGATGTACTTACTGTATTTCCATCAGAAACTCAAGCAAGTTCTGCTATGCTGAAAGGAGAAGTGGATGTTTTCCTGGAAATCCCATCACATTTTGAACGCGATTTACAAAAAAACAAAACAACAAGTTTAGGGGTTACCATCAATGCCATTGATGGAGCTGCAGCTGGTGTTGAAAACGTATATGTTACACAAATCGTACAGAGTTACAACAAACAAATTAAAACAGATTTAATGCAGGTTTCAGATGCTCAAATCCAACCTGTAACCATTACCAGCATTCCGCTGTTTTGGTATAATGAAACCCTTAACTACAAAACGTTTATGGTTCCCGGAATTTTAGTGTTACTGGTTACCATGATTACTTTGTTCCTTTCTGGAATGAATATCGTAAGAGAGAAAGAAATTGGCACTTTAGAACAGATAAATGTTACTCCTATCAAGAAAAGTCAGTTTATTATAGGAAAACTTTTTCCATTTTGGGTAATTGGAATGGGATTGTTGACCATAGGTTTAATTATTGCAAAACTTATTTTTAATGTTCCCATGATTGGGGATTTGTTGCTCATGTATTTTTATACTTCCATTTATATTTTAGTAATACTTGGTATGGGCTTGTTTATCTCCAATTTTACAGATACACAACAACAAGCCATGTTCATAGCTTGGTTCTTTACGGTTATTTTTATTTTAATGAGTGGTTTGTTCACACCTATTGAAAGCATGCCAGGATGGGCACAAACCCTAACGGAATTCAATCCTATCAAGTATTTTGTTGAAGTGATGCGTATGGTTATGCTAAAAGGTTCTGGGTTTGTGGACATACTTCCCCAACTTGTTAAAACCCTTGTTTATGCAATTATAATGAATGGCCTGGCTGTTTGGAGCTATAAAAAAACCACTTAAACTTACTATCATGAAACGCCAAAAAAACTTTAAACTTGCAACAGACGAATCCTTGTTTGTAAGAGGGCCTTTATCGCGATTCAAAGAACTGACCTTTGCTTTTAAGGTGTTTTTCAATTTTATAAATGCTTTTAGAAAAATGCACTTTATTGGGCCTTGTGTTACCGTTTTTGGTTCTGCACGATTTACCAAAGAATCTGAACATTATAAACATGCTGAAAAAATTGGGGCAGAATTGTCCAAACTGGGATTTACTGTGATGACAGGTGGTGGTCCTGGCATTATGGAAGCTGCAAATAAAGGTGCTTTTGAAGCTGGCGGTTATTCGGTTGGTTGCAACATCATTTTACCCTTTGAGCAAAAACCAAACCCGTATCTTCATAAATGGATAAATATTCCTTACTTCTTTATACGTAAAGTTATATTGGTAAAGTATTCTTATGCTTTTGTAATCATGCCTGGAGGAATTGGTACGCTAGATGAGCTTTTTGAGGCGTTAACCCTAATCCAAACCAAAGTTATTCAAAATTTCCCTGTGGTTATTTTCGATTCAGAATTTCACAAGGAATTATGTGAACACATTGAATTAATGGCAAAAAATGAGAGCATCAGCCCTGAAGATATGGAGTTGTTGTTTGTTACGGATTCTGTTACTGAAGTGATAACACATATTGAATCTCACGCCATTAAAAAATTTGGGTTGATCAACCAAAAGGACAGACCAAAATGGTGGTTGGGAGAACGTAAAACAAAAACATAACTTTTATGAAAAAAAACATGAATACAGTTTCTATGCTAAGCGCCATCATATTGCTCATATTTGCTTTACTTACATTGTTCATGAGCAGTTCGGTTATTTTCGATTGGTTTAATATAAGAGCCAAAGAAGGCAATTATGTGCTTTTTATTGTTTGGATCAATTTTATTTGTAGCTTTTTATATCTCTTGGCTGTTTACGGATTTGTTAAAAGTAAAACATGGACCTTTTATATGTTGCTATCAACTTTGGTCCTTTTAATACTAGGGTTTGTGGTTTTACTGTTTCACATTAAAAATGGAGGCATTTATGAAGCAAAAACCATAACTGCAATGCTATTTAGAATGATGTTCACCCTTACTTTTTCAATTATAGCTTATTTTAAACTCAATAAATCCCAATGGAAAAAACGGTCGTCATAAGTTTCGTTTTAATGGCAAACCTATTTGTTATTGTCCAACAGAACAAGCATAATTTAACCATTAATGTCAACGCTTTAAAAAACTCAAAAGGCACTGTGCTTATTGCCTTATACAACCAGGAAGGTTCCATTCCAGATGAAAATTTTGAAGCTTATTATAAAAAAAAGATAGCAAGCATCTCCAACAATAAGGCAAGAGTCACCTTTGCTGGTTTACCTGAAGGACAATACGCTGCAACCATTTTACATGATGAAAACAACAATGAAAAAATAGATAAAAAATTCATGTTGCCGTTGCCCAGTGAAGGTGTTGGGTTTTCAAACTATGATGATTTTGGGCTTAACAACCGTCCAAATTTTAAAAAAGCCAGTTTTAACATCGTAAAAGATACCAGCATAACAATTAAAGCAATTTATAAATAGTGATGTTGTATAGAATCCTTATATCGATATCTGTTACCATAACCCCTTTCCATTTCATGGCACAGGAAACCGATTCCCTTTTGCCCAAACTTACCCTGGAAAAGGTAGCCTTAATCAATCAAAGTGACAGTTATATAACCCTGCCCACAGATATAGGGAATATAGAACCTTTGTTGTTCGAAGCCAATATCAACCCTTCGTTTGTTATCAGGAAACGAAAAGATTCCAAATTGATGGCTGTTTTAACGCCACAGATAATTTTAAGAATGTACAACGAAGAATCTTTTCCCATAAGAACCCCAAGTTACATCCCTCAAATTTCGGCGTTTTATCTTTTAAACAAGAAAAACATACTAGAATATACAGTGTTGTTTGGCCGACTTGCGCATCATTCCAATGGACAGGATGGCGATTTTTACAGGGACGATGGTTCCATAAATTTAGAGTCCGGGAATTTTTCAATCAATTTTATAGAATTGGGCCTCATTCAAACAGGTTACAGTAAAAAATTAAAAGCCCTTAAGTCCTTTAAAAGTTCTTTTGAAATTCACCCAAAATATTGGATGCAGGAAGAACTGCAAGGGCTGTATAGTGGTTTAAGGTGGCACAATGCCTTTACCTCCCTTAAATTTCCCATCAACAGAGCTGCCAATCAGGACAGGGCCAAATTTTCCTTGAAGGCAGAAATCGTATTTATGCTGGATAATTACAACGATTTAAAGATGTTTGATTTAGATAGGATCAACGCCAAGCTTACTTTTTATTACCATCCCAAGTTTTTTGAAGATATTGGATTTTTCATTCAGTTTTATCATGGTATGGATTATTACAACATCTATTTTCAACACCAGGTCTCTGTGATCAGGCTTGGTATCATGACAGAGATTTTAAGATTTTAAAAACAGTACCTTATGGAAAGACAAATTTTTATTCAAAAAAGCAATGGTGAAACAGAGCTGTTTAAATTTGAAAAATTACGCCAATCGCTGCTCTTTTCTGGAGCAAACAAAGACACCGTTGATACCATAGTGGCGAAAATACAAAAGGAGGTCTATGATGGCATGTCGTCCAACAGCATCTATAAAAAAGCCTTTGCATTATTAAAAAAACACAATAAAATATCTGCTTCCCGATACAGTTTAAAGCGTGCCATTTTCGATTTGGGACCTACAGGTTACCCTTTTGAGAGACTGGTAGGAGCTTTGCTAAAGGAAAAAGGCTTTCAAACCCAAGTGAGCGTGATTTTAAATGGGGAATGTGTTACCCATGAGATAGATGTTTTGGCAGAAAAAGAGGGCTTTGTGTATGCCATAGAATGTAAATTTCATTCAGATCCCAAAGGCAGCAGTAACGTAAAAGTTCCTTTGTACATAAATTCCAGGTTTCTGGACATACAAAAGCAATGGAACAGCAATCCAAATAACAAGACCCACTTAAAACAAGGTTGGTTGGTTACCAACACCAGGTTTACCGAAGATGCCATAAACTATGGCAGGTGCATTGGGTTGACTTTGTTAAGTTGGGACTATCCGAAAAACAATGGCTTAAAAGCGAATATAGATAGCTTGGCACTTTACCCTGTAACAGCTTTAACAACCTTGACCAAGAAGGAAAAGCATCTGTTAATGGACGAAAACATAATTTTAGTAAAAGAATTAAAACACGGAAAAAAAACCATGCAAAAAATTGGGATTTCAGAGCTTAGAATGCAACGTGTTTTAAATGAGGTTGAAAAGCTATGCCATTTATAATTAAAAAATCCCATCAAAAAATAAATTGATGGGATTTATACATGCAAATTGTAATTCTGTTTATTCCACTAGTTTCACTCGAACGGCATTCATGCCTTTCATGCCCTTTTCAAGCTCAAAAGAAACTTTATCGTTTTCTTGTATATCATCTATCAAACCACTGACGTGACAGAAGTATTTTTCTTGATTTTCTGAATCCAAAATAAACCCAAATCCCTTAGAGTTATCAAAAAATGAAACTTTACCTTGTCTTACAGGATCAAAAGCTTCAACTTCGCTGTCGTCGCGCTTTGGGATGGACACCTCAATACTTTCGGCATCTACTTTTACTTTCATGGATGGGTCTGGAGGAGTATCGGTTAAGTTCCCATTGTAATCCACATAAGCAAACTGGATACCTTCGTTCCCTCCTTCTTCTTTTTCAAGTTTACGGGCTTCCATTTTCTTACGCTTATCTTCACGTTTTTTTAAACGCTTTTTTTCTTTTTCACTTTTATTAAATGTTTGTTGTGATTTTGCCATTCGTTGTTTTAAAAATTAATTGATAATGTATTGCATAAGAAGAAGTTAAAATACTAAACGAATGTTTCGATAAGAACCATGTAAATTATTAAAGAACCTAAAGATATGATATGCAATACCTGTGTTATGAAATTAGGTATATCTTCTCTAACTCCTACAAAGATAAGGCTTTCATTTTAATTTATTTAAAGAATGGCCTGTCTTTTTTGGAAGCCTCAAAATATTCTCTCTATTCATTGTAAAGCTACGCTGTGGTATAGAAACATTTTATTGTAGCTTTCCTGTAAATTTAAGCGCCAGATTTAATTAAGCAGAAGTTTTTTGGTCTCTGATGTACTTTCAGTCATTATTTTAACCAAATACAACCCAGAGCTTAATTTATTTAATGGTACGTAATTGGTACCAAGACTTAATTTTTGGCTATGAATCAATTGTCCTTTAATGGAGTATAACTCGAAAGTGGCATTTTTGGTTTTAATGGAAACAGTAACTTGTTCTGTGGCTGGATTTGGAAACATTTGAAAAGTAAATTCATTTGCTTCATAAACCGATAATGCTTCACAATCCGATTCGTTCTCCACAAATGCACTTACATCGTCTATGATCCAATTATCGAGAAAGCTTGCTTCGGCATCGTCCACATAAATACAACTTAAATTGTTGTTTTGTGACATTACAAATTCTGAAATATGGCTATTATTGCCATTTCTAAAATCGACCATGGATAAGTTATTGCCTTCACATTTTATCCATCGTAAATAGGAATTGTTTGAAATGTCCAAGGAAACTAAATTATTGAATCTGGCATAAAACAACAATAATCCTGGAGCATTGGAGAGGTCTATTTCACTGATATTGTTATCACTAATAAACAATCTTTTTAAATCGGTATTGGTAACAATATCCAAGTTGGTAAGATTGTTGTTTCTACAGTCCAAATAGCTAAGTTCTGTATTTGGTGCAATAGGTAAGTTGTTTAAATTGTTGTTACTGCAAGACAGTGTTTTTAAATTAAAATTTTGTGATACATCCAGTTCATCCAATGCATTAAAATCCACATGTAAATATTTTAATTGTGAATTGTTTAAAAGATCCAAAGTTTCTAATTGATTTGCATAACATCCTAAAAACTCCAAACTTGAATTGCCTGACACATCCAAAGCAGTTAAATTGTTTAAGCTAACCGATAATTCTTCCAAACTAAAATTAGCAGAAACATCTATGGCAGTTAATTGGTTTGCACTTATTTGTACTTTATGTAATTTGGTATTCTGACTTAAATCTATGGAATTGATATTATTGTCATTGGCATTGAGTTCTTCCAAGTGGCTATTTTGGGAAATATTCAAGCTACTTAAAAGGTTGTAAGAACAATTTAATTTTTTCAAACTTGTAAACGCTTCAATACCTGATAAATCCTGAATATACTGATTGCTTACGTTTAGATAGTAAACACCTACTGCATCGCTATTCAAGATAGTTCCATTTAGGCCATTGGTATCTATGTTCAGGTTAATCAAGGCCTGTTCAAAATTCGTATCTGGAACAGCTGTTGTAGCTTGGGCAAAGCTATTAACCTGACCAAAAAATAAAAGTAAGATAAAAGATGGTATAACCTGTTTGTATATGCCTTTAATGGTAGGTTGCATATTTTAGTGTTTAGTTTTTAATATTGGTTGCTTACATAATTATGATATAAAGGTATTACAATAATAAAATGAGCAATCATTTTATCGTTATGATTTAAATTTTTCCGATAACTTACTGTTTTTTACTTCTATAAGGATTTTTTTAAGCTAAAATCCCATTCGTTAAAAACATTTTAAAAATGCTGTAATTTATCTTTGGTATTGTATTTTTGCCAATTAAAATAATAAGCATATGTTTTCTTTATTAAACATTTTTAGACTAGTGGCGCTTTTAGAAGGGATTTCCTATATATTATTGTTGTTTATAGCAGTGCCAATTAAATATTTTGGCAACGATCCACAATATGTAAAAATGCTGGGCATGCCTCATGGACTTTTGTTTGTGGCCTATATTATTTTGGCCATTGTTTTAGGTTCAAAATTAAAATGGAAATCTAAATCTTTGTTGTTTGTTTTGGCAGCATCCATAATACCTTTTGGAACTTTTTATATAGATAAAGTTTATTTAAAACAAGTATCCTAATGAACGACTTGCAATGTTTTTTTTACGATTATTTTGTTTCGCTTCAGGTTTCTGAAACAGCAGCAAAGTATCTAAACATGCTATGTTTGGTACTTATTTTGGCTGTTGTTATTTACATTACAGATTATGTTGCACGCAGGATATTGGTAAATGCGTTCACTAAATTCTCAGCTAAATCCAAAACCAATTTCGACGACTTATTGGTGAACCATAAAGCACCAAGGAACATTGCTCATATAGTTCCCTTAATTATTACCATTAAGATTTTTCCTGTTGTATTTTACGATTTTCCACATTTTGAAAGCTATATAGTAACCATTTTAAAGGTTTATGGAGTCTTCTTAACCATTTGGATCATTAAAAGTCTTTTAAAAACCTTTGAATCCTATTTTAAAACCTTACCACGATTAAAGGATAAACCCATAGACAGTTACATACAGGTAGCCATGTTGTTTGTATGGATTATAGGTATTGCTTCCTGTCTTGCCATTTTAATAGATCTGTCCTTTATCAAGTTTTTTACAACTCTTGGTGCTGCATCTGCTGTTTTATTGTTAATCTTTAAAGACACCATTCTGGGTTTTGTAGCCAGTATTCAGCTATCCATAAACGATTCGGTTAGAATTGGGGATTGGATTACCATGGAAAAGTTTGGTGCAGATGGAGATGTTATTGAAATTAACCTGTCTACCATTCAGGTTCAAAATTTCGATATGACCATTACACACATTCCTACCTATGCTATTTTAACAGATTCCTTTAAAAACTGGAGAGGCATGCAATCTTCTGGAGGAAGACGTATTAAACGTGCGTTGGTTTTAAAAGCGAAAAGTGTACACTATTTAAAGGATGAACAAATAGAAGCGCTTAAAAAAATAGAGTTGATTTCTGATTATTTAACCCAGAGACAAAAAGACATTACAAGTTATAATGACACTCACAATGTAGATAAATCCACCTTGATAAACGGGAGAAACATGACCAATTTAGGAGTGTTTAGAAAGTATTTGTTAAGTTACATTCAAAATCATTCAGCCATTAACAAAGACATGTCCATCATGGTTAGGCAATTGGAGCCTACACCTCATGGGTTGCCTTTGGAAATTTATGCTTTTAGTAGCGATAAACGTTGGGAAAACTACGAGTACATCATGTCTGATATTTTTGATCATGCCATTTCCGCTGTGCCGTATTTTGAATTGGAGCTATTTGAATACCCAACCGATTTCCCAAAGTTCACTACGTAGTTTTTTTCAACCTGTCTTTAACATATTCCAACCTCTTTTTTCCATGAGGTGTTGGTTTGCCTTCTTCATCTAGATTTACCATCACAATATTATCTACTGTTAAAATGGTTTCTCGGGTCATTTTGTTTCGTGCCTCACAATTTAATGTAATGGATGTTTTTCCAAATTTCACAACGCTCATTCCCAATTCAACAATATCCCCTTGTTTTGCAGAGCTATTGAAGTTAATTTCAGAAATATACTTTGTCACAATTTTAGAATTTTCCAATTGAATGTTTGTGTATAAAGCAGCTTCTTCGTCTATCCAAGCCAACAAACGGCCACCAAACAAAGTGCCGTTTGGGTTTAAATCTTCGGGTTTTACCCATTTTCTTGTATGGAATCTCATATTAAATCTGTTTTTTAGGGTCTTTCAAAGATACCTAATAATAGTATGATAACTGCAAAAAGGACATTATTTACATCTATGTGCATATGCTTTTTCTCTATTTGTTAATAACCCTGTTAATATTGAAAATGGGTTCCATGAAATTTCCATGTCAATATTTATAAATTTAAGAAAACTTATAAAATGAACAGATCTACAGACCTATTAGAGTGTCGTCCTCAAATCTCTTCAGCTTTGTTTTCAGATTCCATGAGCGATGACGAGCGTTTTCAAAACGCTACTTTAAGACCCATAATAAAACTTCAAGGAGATTTATTTGTTGAAGTTTTTAAAAATTATGTCAACAAGCATAAAAATGTATTTTTTGGTTTATCGGTTGAAAAACAAATAGATTACATAGAAAATGCCATCCAAAAAGACATGAAATTCCGAAACTCCTTAAAAGGGATGGTTATTGGGCAGTTTACGGTCGAGGAATATCGGTTTTACATTACAAATTCTTCAGCTTTAAACAAACGTATGATGCATTTGGTTAAAGAAAAATTAATTAGCAATATTCAAGTTTTTCATCCTATCTTTGTATAAGATATGAAGGTAAAAGAACAATTATTACAAGCTTGTTACAGCTATGTAAACAAGCGTATTGCTAGTTATAAAGACGAAATAGAAACCATAAAGGAATCTATTGAGAGCAATGACAAAGCAAATGATGAAGGTGACGATTCTGGCAACGGAAAACTGTTTAATGACTTAGAGTTGAATTTGCAGTATTTAAACGATGCCAAAAAAATGCTGGACACCTTAAATGTAATCAACCCAAAAACAATGAATACCAATGTAGTTTTAGGAAGTTTGGTAAAAACCACCTCCAATCATTTTTTTATTACCATAAGTATGGGCAAAATTGAACTTGATGATTCAGACTACTTTAGTATTTCTCTAGGTTCTCCCATTGGGCAACTGCTTAAAAACAAAGTTGTGGGAGATGTTATTGTTTTTAACAACAATACGTTTACCATTACAGATATTAAATAAGCAATTCGCCATTTAAGTTGGTTGTAAGCACGTCACTCATATAATCAAAATAAGGCCTTACCGCTTTAAAGGATGTATTGACCTCTTCAAGGAACGTTGAAGAAAGCACTTCTTGGTCTGGGAACTTTTTAGTGAAAATATATTGTTTTTTACGAATCAAATCTATTGCAGGATGGTCTTTATCAAAATTCCTTGGAGCTGTTTTCAATTCATCTCCCACAAGATCTCCCCAAACATTTTTAAACGATTTATTTGAAATTATCTGTCTTATTTCCGTATCGTCCATCTCAAATTCCTTCCTAATCCTAAGCAAGTCCGCTTTATTGGGTTCCCAAAAACCAGTAGCAATAAACGATTGATTGTTGGGAGCCAAATGCAAATAGTAACCACCTCTCAATTCTGGTTTTCTTCTATGGAACGAACCTCCAAAATGGGTTTTGTAAGGTTGTTTGTTTTTAGAAAAGCGCACATCTCTATAAATTCTAAATAATTTAAGTTTATCTATGTCGTCGTGGGTTCTCAAGGCATCCAACACCAAGTTATAAAAGGCTTTGGTTTGCTTTTCAACTTGTTTGAATTCCTGTTTATGTGCATGAAACCAATCGCGATTGTTATTTTTCTCGAGTTTGTTTAAAAAACTGAACAAGTCTTCAAAAATAATGGGCTTCATGCTTTAATGTATTTTAAGTTAAAGGTACAAAAAAGTCCTGCTATATTGCAGGACTTTTCTTTAGTGTTTTAAAAAGTATTATCTGGTCATTTTAAATACTTTCTTAACAATGGTATTGCTATCAGCATCGTAATACTCAACTATAAAATTGTTGTTGGCATCAAAATACCCAATACCATTATAGTCTTTAGAGCTGAACACATAGTTGTTGGCTCTGCTGGTACTCATTCCATGACCATATTTCATTCCAGCATCTGCTCCTACTTCCGATACGATAAATCCGTTATCATTTCTTTTAAAGATATAGTTATCGTCGTTATAGGTGTAATAAACAGACTTGGTTTTGGAATCGTAAAATGGATCCATGTCGTTGTCCACCTCAATGGTTTGTGTCACTTTTGAAGGGGAATCCACAACATCTTGATTCACTTTGTGTTTATCACTTTCAGCCAATTTAATTTGTTGTTCTTCCCGTGTTGTTACTTTTACTTTTTTCTCTACCACTTCCCTTCCATCATCTACTGTAACGGTTTTGGTTGTGGTTTCTTCAGATACATTTGTAGGCTTTTCCTGTGCAAAAAACACAGTAGGCACTAGAAATGCAGCTATATATATTAAATGTTTCATTTTCTAATGGTTTTAAAGGTTAATAAATCTTTACTGGACTTGGGTTTAGTTGCCATCTACTGCATCTTCAACTTCGTCTGCAGCTTCTTCAATGCCGTCGCCAACATCATCTGCAGCTTCTTCAACATCATCTCCTACTTCGTCCATTGTTTCTTCAATTTGTTCGTCTGCTTTTTTTTCATCTCTACAACTGGTAAACACGGTTGCAAATGAAAATAAAAGGGCAAATATCAATAAGATTCTTTTCATGATTATAAATTTTATGGTTATACTTAAAAACTTGATTATCAAATTTCTATATACAAATATGATATAAAATATGCATTTGGATTAGCTTTAAAGAAAAACATCTTAACTCAAATAACACATTTTAAGTTTTTTGAAGTGGTTTAAGAGGCTTCCATAACATTTTCCTTAAGGGTATCTGTGGATTCCTTACTCCAAGCATCCAACATCCAACTGGATTTTTCAAGTTCGCGAATGTAAGCTCCAATCAAATCTATGGTACCTTCATCGGTTACTGCATCTGCTTTTTCTATAACCAAATTCATTTGTTTTAAAAGTATTTTATGATCGTTTATAATATCCAAAACCATTTCTTTATCAGTTTGTAGAGCTGAGGCTTCTTTAATGGAGGAAACTTTAAGATAATCGCTATACTTGCTCATAGGATGGTATCTTAAGGTAAGAATGCGTTCTGCAATTTCATCAATCTTCACTCTTGCATCTGTATAAAGTTCTTCAAACTTATTATGTAAATCGAAGAAATTTTTACCCAAAATATTCCAATGATTACTTCTTAATTTTTGATAGTATAAATGGTAATCTGCCAGTAGGTTGTTTAGTTCCATTACTACTGGTAATAATTTTTCGTCTTGCATGTTTAAATAGCTCATGTGTTATATTTTTTTGGTTCACTATATAAACTATGGCTTAGAAGCACATTACCAAGTTGTTTAACAAGGTTTAACGGTTTTAAGTTTTAATTAACTTAAATTATGTTAAAGAAATTTTGAAGTGTTAAAACTATTAGGGATTCCAGAGGTGCGATGTAGCTTATTGAAATTCGATGTCGTTTAAAATCAAACCGGAAGCTGGAGCAATATAATCCATAACTTCAGTGCTTTCTGGTTTTAAAGTTGCTTTTATATATTCTAAAGAAATATCGCCTCTACCAAGTTTTATTAAAGCTCCCATCATGAGCCTAATTTGATTTCTCATAAAACCTTGTCCCCTAACACGCAACATGTAAGATGTTTCCGGAAAGAAATTGGCAGTAAACAAGGTATTTTCAACAATTTCGCAAGTAAGGATCTCTCTATCGTATATACCATTATTGGTTGCTTTATAACAATAGGTTTTGAAATTATGACAACCCTCGAACAATTTGGCACCTTGTTTCATAAGTTCAACATCCAACTCTTCCAGAATGGTTGTCATGATTGGGGCACAAAATGGATGGTATTTTCCTCCATGGGCAAACACATATAGATATTCTTTAATTTTGGCATGATTGATAATATTAAAATTTTCATCTACTTCCCGAACCGAAAGAGCCCGAATATCTTGTGGTAAATTATGGTTAAACAAAGCCAAAAAACCTTTCAAATCTTCTAAGGGTTCATAAACAAATAGCTCAAAAGCAGCTTCCTGCGCCGAAACCATGGCGTCTGTTCTTCCAGATCCCAAAGTTTTAAAACGTTTACCCTCAAAAATAAAATTTAAGGTCCTGTCTATCATTAAATGAACCGTTTTAATTTTTGGCTGTTTTTGCCAACCATGAAAACGGTACCCTAAATATTGAACTTTTATTAAGTAATAATATTTTTTATTGAACACGGCTTTGTTTGATTTGATTGTCGAAAATAATCCATTTTAAACAACTGCCAAATTTTTTATACCTTGTAATTCTATTAACCACTAATACAAACCAATTTATGACAGACATTTCAACAAACAAACCACCATTATGGTTTTGGATAGTAAGTATTGTTGCTTTAATCTGGAACCTTATGGGTGTTATGGCTTACCTAGGACAAGCCTACATGACAGATGCTGACCTGGCAGCGTTACCAGAAACCGAACAAGCGCTATATGCCAATGTGCCTGCATGGGTTACTGCTGCTTTTGCCGTTGCTGTATTTGGAGGTGCATTGGCATCCATCACCTTGCTACTGAGAAAAAAAATAGCTAAAACCCTTTTTATTATTTCTTTAATTGGAATCGTGGTACAAATGAGCTATAACTTATTTATGAGCGACGTTATGGAAGTATATGGTCCTGGAGGTATGATCATGCCAATAATGGTACTTATAATTGGAGTGTACCTAATTATGTTTTCCAACAAAAGTATTGCCAGAAACTGGATTTCCTAATACAACATGAAATTTTCACAAAGGCATTGGATCATTCTAATGCCTTTGTTTCAATTTGTTTATCACATCTTGTAATTGAAATCCCTTGGCCTGCAATAAAATTAGATAATGAAACAGTAAATCGGCACTTTCATTTAAAAACAAATTATCATTGGTATCTTTAGCTTCTATCACGACTTCTACTGCCTCCTCTCCTACTTTTTGGGCTATTTTATTAATACCTTTATCAAATAAGGAAGCTACATAAGAATCCTCAGGCTTCCCATTTTCTTTTCTGTGTTTGATTATATCTTCAAGTTGAGAAATAAACCCGAAGGACTCTGTGTTTTTTTCTTGCCAACAGGTATCTGTTCCCTTATGACAGGTAGGTCCAGAGGGATTCACCTTTACAAGTAAAGCATCATTGTCACAATCCAACAGCATGATCACTAAGTTCAAATAATTTCCACTTTCTTCCCCTTTGGTCCATAAACGCTGTTTGCTCCTGCTATAAAAGGTCACTTTTCCCAAATTATTGGTTTTGTTTATAGCCTCTTGATTCATAAATCCCAACATCAACACCTTGTTGGTGGAAGCATCTTGAACAATGGCTGGGACCAAGCCATCTTTATATTTATCAAAATCAATTTTCATGTCTATATTCTGTAAAGCTGAAATATGTTGTCTCCCAATAAGACTGAATATCTTAAAGGGCACTAAAGTCTTACTTCAATATTGTTTTTTTTCAATTCTTTTTTTAAATCTAAAATATCTATTTCACCAAAATGAAATACACTGGCAGCCAAAGCTGCATCTGCTTTTCCTTTTTGAAAGGCATCAATAAAATGTTGAGGGTTTCCTGCTCCACCAGATGCTATAATGGGAATATTCAATTCTTCGGAAAGTTTTTTTAAAGCGTTATTGGCAAAGCCTTTTTTGGTTCCATCGTTGTTCATGGAGGTGAACAAGATTTCACCTGCACCTCTATTTTCTGCTTCTTTTGCCCAATGGAACAAATTCCATTTGGTAGGAATACGTCCTCCAGCAAGATGAACCATCCATTGTCCATCAATTAGTTTTGCATCTATTGCAACTACAATACACTGACTGCCAAATTTAGCAGCTAATTCATTGATTAAATCTGGACGCTTTATTACCGAGGAGTTCAATGATACTTTATCGGCTCCACATTTTAATAGCTTAGCCACATCATCAATGGAAGTAATGCCTCCACCAACAGTAAAAGGAATATTAATTTGATCGGCTACTTGTAATACCAGTTCAAAAATGGTTTTTCTGCCTTCCACTGTTGCAGAAATATCAAGAAACACAAGTTCATCGGCACCATTTTCTGCATACAATTTCGCTAAGGCCACTGGGTCTCCAGCATCTTTTAAATCAATAAAATTGACACCTTTAACTGTTCGTCCATTTTTAATATCCAAACACGGAATAATTCTTTTTGTAAGCATTTTAAACGTGGGTTTCTAAATCTTTAAGTCTGATTTTTCCTTCGTAGAGGGCTTTCCCGATAATAACTGCCTCACAGCCAATATCTTCCAGCAAATTAATATCTTCTATACAGGAAACTCCTCCAGAAGCTATTAGTTTTATGGCTTGACCGTTACTATTGGAACAGGAATTAATAATGTTTTTATATAAATCTATAGAAGGTCCTCCCAACATGCCATCTTTGGATATATCTGTACAAATAACATATTGGATGCTTTTTTTCTGATAGTTTTTAATAAAAGGAATTACTTCCAAAGTGCTTTCTTCTTGCCAACCACTGATGGCTATTTTTTCATTTTTACAATCTGCCCCAAGAATAATTTTTGTGCCTCCATATTTTTCCAGCCAACCCTCGAAAGTTTTGGAATCGTTAACTGCGATACTTCCTCCTGTAATCTGTTTTGCTCCAGAATTAAAGGCTGTATGTAAATCTTCATTGGCTCTAATACCTCCTCCAAAATCTATTTTTAAGTTGGTTTTGGATGCAATTTGCTCCAAAACCTTATAATTGACGATATGTTGAGCTTTAGCTCCATCCAAATCCACTAAGTGCAAGTATTCTATGCCTGCAGCTTCAAACTGTTTGGCCACTTCCAAAGGGTTTTCGTTATATATTTTTTTGGTGTCGTAATCCCCTTTTGTGAGTCTTACGCACTTTCCATCTATAATATCAATTGCTGGTATGATTCTCATATTATAATTCAATAAAATTCTTTAATATTTTTTCTCCTGCGAGACTGCTTTTTTCTGGGTGGAATTGGACACCATAAAAATTGTTTTTTTGCAATGCTGAAGCATAAACCAAACTGTATTGCGTTAAAGCAATGGCATCTTTGCAATTTTCAGCATAATAACTATGTACAAGATACATATATTCATTTTCAGAAATACCATTAAAAAGCTTAGATTTTAAATTAGTTATGGTATTCCAGCCCATTTGTGGCACTTTTACTTGATTTGAAAAGCGTTTTATGGAAACATCAAAAACGCCCAACCCTTTGGTATTGCCTTCTTCGGTGTGGTTACATAATAATTGCATGCCCAAACAAATGCCTAAAACAGGTTGTTTAAGCTGAGGCAGCAACAGATCCAAACCTTTTTTCTTAAGCATATTCATGGCACTACTGGCTTCTCCAACACCTGGAAATATAATTTTGTCTGCTGTTAAAATTTCGGTTGGTTTATTGGAAAGCAATGCCTCTACACCTAACCGTTTTAACGCAAATTGTATGCTTTTAATGTTTCCTGCGCCATAATCAATTATTACGAGTTTTGAAGTTTTTTTGTTCATTTACTTTTTCTTTTGCTTGAAATTTGTTGTTACAAATTCCAAAAATTCTAAAGACATCTTACAAAAATCAGCCTTTTGGAATTTACCATATTTTTTATAGGATATTACAAAACACCTTTTGTTGAAGGCAAAATCATTTTATTTACATCTCTTTTTACAGCCATTTTTATAGCTTTTGCAAAAGCTTTGAAAATAGCTTCTATTTTATGATGCTCGTTTGTCCCTTCTGCTTTGATGTTTAGGTTGCATTTAGCTCCATCTGTAAAAGACTTAAAAAAGTGCATAAACATTTCTGTTGGCATATGGCCTATCATTTCACGTTTAAATTGTGCTTCCCAAACCAACCAATTTCTACCTCCAAAATCTATAGCTACTTGTGCCAAACAGTCGTCCATGGGCAGACAGAAACCATATCGTTCCATCCCTAATTTATTCCCTAAAGCTTTTTCAAACAAGTTGCCCAGCGCAATAGCAGTATCTTCTATGGTATGGTGTTCATCCACTTCCAAATCTCCTGATACCTGAATGTTTAAATCCAATTGACCATGTTTTGCAATTTGGTCTAGCATGTGATCAAAAAAAGGAATTCCTGTTTGAATATTGCTTTGTCCCGTACCATCAAGGTTCAATGCCATTTTAATTTGAGTCTCCTGCGTAGTTCGCTCTAAATATCCAGTACGATCCCTTGTTTTTAAAAATGTATATATTCGTTCCCAACTATTGGTTTCCAGAGCTATATACGCATTTAATTCTTCTTGGTTTACCGAGATTTCATTAGTTCCAAGATAAGTTTCATCGTTGATAAATATCCCTTTGCAACCTAAATTTTTAGCAAGTTCCATATCTGTCAATCGGTCTCCAATTACAAAAGAATTTGCCAAATCATATTCCGATGTCATATAGGAAGTCAACATTCCCGTATTTGGTTTTCTTGTTGACGCATTGTCTTTCGCAAAAGTTCTATCGATACATTGTTCTTTAAAAATGATGCCTTCAGCCTGAAAGGTTTTAATGATGAAATCATGAACTGGCCAAAAGGTATTTTCTGGAAATGCCTCTGTACCCAGACCATCTTGATTGGTAACCATCACCAATTCAAAATCCAATTCCTTGGCAATTTTACTTAAATACTGAAATACATTTGGGTAAAAATCCAATTTGTCAAAAGCATCTATCTGCTCATCTTTGGTTTCTTTTATAAGGGTTCCATCCCTATCTATAAAAAGTACTTTTTTCATTGTAAGTCTTTTAAGGTGTTAATTAAATTTTGGTTTTCTTTTGGTGTGCCAACGGTCAATCGTAAACAATTTTCACATCCAAATTGAGTGTTTCTATTTCTTACAACTATGCCTTTCTCAACCAATTGTTTGTATCGCATTTGGGCATCATCCATTTTAACTAATAAAAAATTAGCCTGAGACGGATGGACCTTTGAAATGAATTGTATGGTCTTTAATGTTGAAGTTAAAAGTGCTCTCTCAGATTTAATCAGCTCTATTTCAGAAGCAATTTCAGTTAGGTTTTTCAGTCTTTTTAAAGCTGCTGATTGCGTCAAGGTATTTATGTTGTAAGGTGGTTTGATGTTATTTAATATGGACACAATATCTTTTGAAGCATAGCAAATTCCCAATCTAATTCCTGCCAAACCAAAGGCTTTGGAAAATGTTTGAGTGATTATCAGGTTGGGAAATTCCTCCAGTCTTTGCAACCAGCTTTTTTGTTCAGAAAAATCTATATAAGCTTCATCCAAAACCACGATTCCCTGAAATGCCCTTAACAACCTTTCCATGTCCAATGGATTAAAACTGTTACCTGTTGGGTTGTTTGGAGAACACAAAAACAAGACCTTTGCATTGCTTATCTTGAGAATCTTGGATACTTGAAGGTTAAAAGAGGCTGTTAAAGGCACTTCAACAACTTCCAACGCATTTATGTTTGCCAACACTTGATACATGCCATAAGTTGGAGGTAAAGTAATGACTTTGTCTTTGTTGGGTTCACAAAAAGCTCTCAAAATCAAATCCAATGCTTCATCGCTACCATTTCCCAAAAGAATGTTTTCTGGAGCCACTTGCTTAATTTTTGAAAGTTCTGCTTTTAGAAGTTCTTGTTTTGGATCTGGATAACGGTTCATAGCATTGTTAAAAGGGTTTTCATTGGCATCCAAAAATACCATCTCACCATTAATTTGCTGATACTCATCCCTTGCAGAAGTATAGGGTTTTAAGGCTTTTATGTTGTCTCTAACTAAATTTAAAATATTCATGATATGTCCTTTAATCTTATGGAAACAGCATTTTTATGAGCTTGCAAGCCTTCGGCCTCAGCCATTAATTCAATGGCTGGTCCAATATTTTTCAAGCCTTGTTTTGAGATGTTCTGAAACGTGATGCTTTTTGTAAAACTATCTAAATTCACTCCTGAATACACATTACTGAATCCGTTTGTTGGTAAGGTATGGTTGGTTCCAGAGGCATAATCCCCTGCACTTTCGGGTGTGTAATTACCAATAAAAACCGAGCCTGCATTAAGAATATTGTCAACAAAGTAATCATTGTTTTTTGTAGCAATAATCAAATGTTCTGGTGCATAGGCATTAATTAAATCCAATGCATCGGTCTCTTGCTGCATATATATAAATTTGGAATTGGATATGGCTTTTTCCGCAATCGCTTTTCTTGGCAAGTCCAAAAGTTGGTTGGATATTTCGTTTTGTACTTTTTTAATGAATGCTTCGGAAGAGGAAACCAAAACAACCTGACTATCCACTCCATGTTCTGCCTGACTTAACAAATCGGATGCCACATAAGCTGCCTGAGCCGATTGATCTGCCACCACAAGAAGTTCACTTGGTCCAGCAGGCATATCTATTGCAACACCATATTTTGTGGCCAACTGTTTGGCAACGGTTACAAACTGGTTGCCTGGTCCAAATATCTTAAATATTCGAGGCATGGTTTTGGTTCCAAAGGTCATGCCTGCAATAGCCTGAATGCCACCTACTTTATAGATTTTATCAATGCCACAAAGTTTTGCTGTATATAAAATTTCATTGGCAACCTTACCTTCTTTATTTGGAGGTGTGCACAGCACAATGTCCTTACATCCTGCTATTGTTGCAGGAATAGCCAACATTAAAACCGTGGAAAACAATGGAGCGGTACCTCCAGGAATGTACAAGCCTATCTTTTCTATTGGTCTTTTTTCCTGCCAACAAACCACACCTGGAGTGGTTTCAACTTCCAATTTATCGGTTTTTTGCGCTTGGTGAAATTTCTCAATATTGGATTTTGCAAGTTTGATGGCTCTTTTCAGTTCCTCTGAAACCAAATTGGAAGCCAATTCCATTTCTTCTTCAGTTACCATGTTGCATTGCTGTGAAGCACCATCAAAAAGTTCGGTGTATTTTTTTATGGCTGCATCTCCATGACGCTTAACATCATCAAAAATCTGATTGACGGTAAGCTCTATGTTTTCCATGTTTTGTGTGGGTCTTTTTAAAATTGAAGCCCAAATTTTTCTATTTGGATTTATTATTGTTTTCATATTAAATTACCATATTTTCTATAGGACAAACCAAAATACCTTCAGCTCCTTGAGCCTTTAGTTTGTCTATAATTTGCCAAAAATCATTTTTATTAATTACTGAATGTAAGGAGCTCCATCCTGCTTCTGCCAAAGGCAAAATGGTTGGACTTTTCATTCCTGGAAGGATTTCAATGATGTCTGGAATCTTATTGTTAGGAGCATTTAAAAGCACATATTTGTTTTGTCTTCCTTTTAAAACAGATTGAAACCGAAATTTTAACTTGTTTAAAATATTTTTACTTTCATTGGAAATCAATGGAGATTCTGCCAAAACAGCTTCAGACTGTAAAAGCACATCAACTTCCTTTAAATTGTTTTTAAATAAGGTGCTGCCACTGGAAACAATGTCCACAATGGCATCTGCAAGACCAATATTTGGCGCAATTTCAACAGAACCATTAATGATATGCAGATTGGCTTTAATTTGATTTTTGTTTAAAAAAGCTTGAACCGTATTGGGATATGAAGTTGCAATACGCTTGCCTTGCAAATCCTTTAAGGATTTAAACTGGATGTTTTTGGGAACGGCCAAAGACAGCCTACATGAGGAAAACCCTAATTTTTCAATAATTGGAATGTCTTGTCCCTTTTCAATCAACACATTTTCACCTATAATGGCTGCATCTACAATGCCATCCCTTAAATACTGAGGGATATCGCCATTGCGCAAATAAAACACTTCTAAGGGAAAATTTTTAGCTGAGGCTTTTAATTGGTCTCTGCCATTGTCTATGGAAATCCCAACATCTTTCAGGATTTTCATGGAGTCGTCGTGTAAACGACCCGATTTTTGAACTGCAATTTTTAATTTACTCATAATTATTCCCAACTAAATGGGCATTTGTTTAATTAGTAATCTAATTGTTTGAGTAAACCTTTTTGGGAAGACATTTTCAATGTCATGAAAAACAAAACCCGTTTGATTTACTCAAACGGGTTTTTTTAAATATCTTGATTTTATTCAATACATTTTCAGCTCGCTTGAGTGCCAGAATGAAAATGATGATGATGTAATTGAATAAATGTCATGTTTCTTTTTTTGTGAATACAAAGATTGTAAATAAAAATTTACAAATCCTAAACAAATTGAAAATTTTTATTGATTTCCAAGTATAATAGGCATTCCAGAGTCTCCTGAACCAATTACAATAACTTTACTGTTAGTAGATTCTGATAGTTTAATGGTGGCTTCAATACCTTTATCCTGTAAAATTTTATCGGTTAAAGAGGCGCTTAAAATTCTATTGGCATCTGCTTTACCTTGGGCTTCAATAATTTGTTTTTCTGCTTCTTTGGCTGCCGTAACCAATCTAAATTCGTATTCCAACGACTCTTGTTCCTGTTTTAATTTACGCTCAATGGCATCTTTTATAGTTGGAGGCAAAGTAACATCGCGAACCAAAACTTCATTTAATTGAATGTATTGATCTTCCACAATTTTTTTGGTTTCCTCAAAAATTTCTTGTTGTATGGCATCACGTTTGCTGGAATATAATTGTTCTGGTGTATAACGACCTACAACACTTCTGGCTGCTGAACGTATGGCTGGCAATAAAACACGTTCTTTATACATTTCACTTTTTTCTTGGTGCAGTTTTCCCAAATTTGCATAATCTGGTTGAAACCATACAGAAGCTTCCAGTTTAATATCCAGACCATTGGAGGACAGCACATTCATTTTTTCCAAAATCTCTTGCTGGCGCACTTCATAAACAAAAACCTTGTTCCAAGGCGCTACAATATGAAAGCCTTCACCTAAGGGAGCTTCGTCTGTAACAACTCCTCCCCCAAATGTTTTATAGAGCACACCTGCTTCTCCAGACCCGATGGTTATGGCAGATTTAGCAAGTACAATAATTAAAACAATAGCAATAATAATAGTCGGCAAAGCCACTTTAGGTAATTTTTCCATATATCAATTAAAATTTAAATTAATCCGTTATATTTTCTAATAAACCATTCGGCCGAAAGGCTCAAAACAATCAATATCAGAAGATATTTCCAATCTATCAAAGGTACAACATTTTTATGGCTCTTTTGGATTGCTTTATATCTTTCGTCATTTAATAAGTCAGATATCAACTCATTGCTATTGGCAACAAAATAGCTCTTGCCATTGCTGTTGTTTGCAATTTGATGAAGTTTATAATGGTTTGCATTTAAGAATTGTTGCTCAATGTTGTAATCCAAGATTTTAAAAGTACCTGACTTGGATATTTTTTCGTTGGTGGCACTTACCACAAACTCGTACTCTGAAGCAGGTAAATTGCTTAAATCCACTTGATAATAGTTATTTTTTAAGATGAATGGAAACGTTTTACTTTCTTCTGATATTTTATCTGTAACTTTAATTGAAAGGGATTCTTTAGAATCAAACTCATAATTTTTATTGAAAAATTGCGCTTTAATCAATACACTGGAGTTTCCTTCATAAAAAGAGTTATAATCTAAACTGAGTCTGGTTTTTCTTTCTGTGGATGCCAGATACTGAACAAGTTTACCAATAAAATTATCAAAATTGTTGAAAGATTTATCCATTAAATAACTTTGGGCACGCCATTGCCAGATGTTTTCACCAAACAATATGGCTTCCTTTCTTCCTTGATGTTCTAAAGTTGCCAGTAAGCTTTCTTGTGTGGCAATATTTCCAACTTTTTTAAACAAAACAGTTTGGAAAGGGACTTTAAACTGTGGTTCCCCAAAACTGGATTTTAGAGGTGGAAACGATTCAAATTCCAAATCTTCTACAATAAAGTTTGAAAACCCTGTGTTTAAAACAGCTTGATAATCTTCAGTTTGGGTTGTGATTTCAAGAGCAACATTCAAATTCAAACTGTTAAGATATCTCCAATTGGTTTTGGTTCCTGAAATTAAAAAATAATTATTGTTTGAATTCTTTAAAAAATCAAAAACCTGATTAAAGTTATTGTTTGGCTGATACAATATAACCAATTGAAATTCATTACTTTTTAAAATATATTCTTTCGGGTTTAATATATTGACCTGGCGCTGTTCGTTGGCTTCTATGCTCTTTTTTAACGCACCTAAATCTGGATGCAAAATATCTGAAACTATGGCCACATTTGTTTTTTGGTCTATAATTTCAACAGCAAATTCCTTTTGGTTGTTTACTTTGTTTTTCTCGTTTTCAAGCGGTTCCAAAACTGCTGTATAGCTTTGTACACCCACTTGATTTGCCGGTAAGTAAAAGTTTAAGATTTTGGAATTGTTTTCCTTTGAAAAACTTACTGTTTCGGAATACACTATGGCAGCACCTTTTTGTACTATAAAATTGGTGTTCAATGCAGCTTCACCATGATATACCAAAATCACTTCCACAGGAAATTTATTTTTTAAATAGGCATACTTATTGACATTAAACTGCTGAATCTTTAAATCTGAATATACATTTGAATCACCCAAAACGACCGAGTAAATGGGCTGTTTATATTTTTGAGCCGAAAAAACATAATCGTTACCAATGGTTTGGTTCCCATCTGTGATTAAAACTGTTGGCGAGATGCTTTGCTTATATATTTGATTGAATTCCTTGAACACCACATCCAGGTTGGATTGTTTTTGTTTAAAATTTATAGAATCCGTTAAACTTACTTGATCGCCAAAAGCATACACTTGCACATCAAATTTTTCTTGCACTTGAGGATGGGATATTATTTTATCCAACAAATTCAAGGCATTGTCATCTTGTTTTAAATAAGTTATGGAACTGGAATTATCTACAGCTAAAACCAGGTTTGGTTTTTCAAGATATACATTTTTGCTTTCAAATTTTGGGTTGATGAGCAATACCAACAACGAGAAAACTGAAACAAACCTCAATGCAGCGAGAACCATTTGCCTGTTGGACAATTGTTTCACTTTGTATTTATACTGAAAAAGCGCTACAAGTAGCGCTATGATTACAGATATAATAATATATATAATTGTTTCTGTTTGCATGTATATTACGTTAGCATACCACCATCCACATGAATGGTTTGTCCTGTAATGTAAGAACTCATATCACTAGCAAGGAACACGCACACATTGGCAATATCTTCAGGGGTTCCTCCACGTTTTAATGGGATACCATCTCTCCATCCTTTTACGGTTGCTTCGTCTAATTTGGCTGTCATTTCGGTTTCTATAAATCCAGGAGCGATCACGTTGCTTCTTATGTTTCTGGAACCCAATTCCAAAGCCACAGACTTAGAGAATCCAATAATTCCAGCTTTTGAGGCTGCATAGTTGGTTTGACCAGCATTTCCTTTAACACCAACCACAGAACTCATGTTAATGATAGAGCCACTACGTTGTTTTAACATGGTACGTTGTACAGCTTTTGTCATGTTAAACACAGATTTTAAATTGACTTCAATCACTTTATCAAAGTCTTCTTCTGTGATACGCATTAAAAGGTTATCCTTTGTAATCCCAGCATTATTGACCAAAATATCTATGGTTCCAAATTCTGCCACCACAGCATCTGCCAATTCCTGAGCCTCCTTAAAGTCCGCAGCATTGCTTTTATAGCCTTTGGCTTTAATACCAAGCGCATTCAATTCGTTTTCAAGTTCGTTGGCAGCTTCTACAGATGAACTGTATGTAAAAGCCACATTGGCACCTTGTTGAGCAAAAACTTGAGCAATCCCTTTACCTATTCCACGACTTGCTCCAGTAATTATGGCTGTTTTTCCTTCTAATAATTTCATTCTAAATAATTTTTGGCTACGAATCCGTTTGTTTTAAACAAGAAACACGAATGTTTATTTAGGTTGATTCGTTTGGTTGATTTCTATTTTCAAATATAACGATAAGAAGTTATAAGAAATAAAAAACCTCATAAAATTAAGATGAATTTATGAGGTTTTATGATGCATTATAAGGATATTATCCTAAAACTTCCTTTACTTTTTTTCCTATTTCGGCTGGAGAATCTACCACATGAATCCCACAAGCTCTCATAATTTTCTTTTTTGCTTGCGCTGTATCATCACTTCCACCAACAATGGCACCAGCATGACCCATGGTTCTACCTGCAGGAGCAGTTTCACCGGCTATAAATCCTACAATAGGTTTTTTACTTCCACTCGCTTTGTACCAATTGGCAGCATCGGCTTCCAACTGTCCTCCAATTTCACCAATCATCACAACTGCTTCAGTTTCTGGGTCGTTAATCAGTAATTCAACAGCTTCTTTGGTTGTGGTTCCAATAATTGGGTCTCCACCAATTCCAATAGCAGTTGTTATACCCAAACCTTGTTTTACCACTTGGTCTGCTGCTTCGTAGGTTAAAGTACCTGATTTAGAAACAATTCCTACTTTTCCTTTTTTGAAAACAAATCCTGGCATGATACCTACTTTGGCCTCTCCTGGAGTAATCACTCCTGGACAGTTAGGGCCAATTAACCTGCAATCTCTATTTTTAATATAGTTGGCAGCTTTTATCATATCTCCAACAGGAATTCCTTCTGTAATGGTAATAATAACTTTTATTCCAGCATCGGCAGCTTCCATGATGGCATCTGCAGCAAAAGCTGGTGGCACAAAAATAATTGTGGTATCTGCACCTGCTTGTTCTACAGCATCTTGAACTGTATTGAAAACTGGCCTGTCCAGATGGGTTTGCCCACCTTTTCCTGGAGTTACACCACCTACCACATTGGTTCCATATTCAATCATTTGTCCTGCATGAAATGTTCCTTCGCTTCCTGTGAAACCCTGTACTATTATTTTTGAATTTTTATTAACTAAAACGCTCATTATTGATTAATTTTTTATGTTTTTTAAACGTTGCAAAAGTATGTTTTTAAGTGCAATTTATAAAGTGTTTTAAACTTTAATTTCTGAAAAAGAATTGGACTGTATGGCTTTATCGTTAGTCAGCTGACTCATTTGATATCCTCTATAGAGCTTATTGTCCTTTACTTCCCAAATACTTATGTAATGTGCCAAAGGTGTTTCTTCGTCATCATTTTCAATGGTTCTGGCATAAACAGTATGTCTTGACGTTACATACGAACCTTCTTCCAAAAGATGACTGACCTCGTATCGCAAAGACACGTAACTATTGTTGATGTTCTTAAAAAAATCCAAAATGTCTCTATACTTCAAAATCTTAAAATCTTTACTGCTGTTCCAATGCAGTTCACAATCTTTATGATAAAACTGCTCGACAAGATCTAAATTGTTTACAATATCGGACTCATAAAACTAGATTAACAACTCTTTAGGGCTCATTTATTTTATTTTTAGTTTTTCCAAAATTTCAGGTATCATTCTAATGGATGCAATTTCTTTATATTTGGACCTAAAGTCATCTGCAGGCGTTCCAAAATAGCTTTTGTTTCCTTCCAGGGATTTACTGACACCAGATTGTGCCGAAATAACTGCTTTTTTTCCAATGGTAATGCCACTGGTTATGCCTACTTGACCCCAAATGGTCACTTCGTCTTCAACAACTACACAACCAGCAATACCAACTTGAGAGGCTATCAAGCACTTTTTGCCAATAACCGTATCGTGACCCACTTGAATTTGATTGTCCAATTTAGAACCTTCACCAATAATGGTGTCTCCTGTTACCCCTTTATCTATGGTACACAAGGCTCCAATATCCACATGGTCTTTTAGAATTACCCGACCACCAGATTTTAATTGGTCGAAACCTTCTGGCCTGTTTTTATAGTAAAAAGCACTGGCTCCCAAAACCGTTCCAGCATGTATGGTTACATGGTTCCCAATAACAGCATCGTCATAAATACTAACATTGGAATGAATGAGGCAATGGTCTCCAATGGTTACATTATTTCCTATAAAACAATTGGGTTGAATAATGGTGTTTTTCCCGATTTTAGCTGAAGGGGAAATGGAAGCGCTTGAGGATACAAAAGGTTTAAAATGTTGTGTTAATTTGTTGAAATCCCTAAACGGATCATCGCTAATAAGTAAGGCTTTACCTTCTGGGCAAGTGACTTCTTTATTGATTAGGACAATAGTAGCAGCAGATTCCAAGGCCTTATCGTAATACTTGGGATGATCTACAAAAACAATATCTCCAGCTTCAACCACATGTATTTCATTCATCCCCAAAACAGGGAAATTTTCGTCACCAACAAATTGACACTCTAGAAGGTCTGATATTTGCTTTAAAGTATGTGGTTTTGGGAATTTCATAAATATGTTTAAATATATATAGCAAAGTAGTTAAGGAAAGACATTGTGGTTTTTAAAATTCCCACAACGCAAAACGAAATACTGCAATTAGTCCTTAATACGTTCTTTGTAAGTTCCTTTTTCTGTTTCAATTTTAATTTTGTCTCCTTCGTTTATAAATAAAGGGACATTTACTTCGGCTCCTGTTTCCACAGTAGCAGGTTTTGTAGCATTTGTAGCAGTATTCCCTTTAACACCAGGTTCTGTATGGGTTACTTCAAGAATAACACTAGCAGGCATTTCAACAGATAATGGCATGTTATCTTCTGTGTTGATGATAACCGTAACCACTTCGCCTTCTTTCATTAAATCCGGTCTGTCCAAAGCTGCTTCCAGCAATCGAATTTGTGTGTAATCTTCGGTATTCATGAAATGATAAAATTCCCCATCGTTATACAAGAACTGAAACTTGTGTGTTTCCACACGTACATCTTCTAGTTTATGTCCAGCCGAAAAGGTGTTATCCAATACTTTCCCAGTTGTAACGCTTTTTAATTTGGTTCTAACAAAAGCTGGTCCTTTACCTGGTTTTACGTGTAAAAATTCTATGATTTTATAAATATCGTTATTATACCTGATGCATAATCCGTTTCTAATATCGCTTGTTGTTGCCATTTATTCTTTATCGTTTGTTGTTTGTTAAGATATTTTTTATTTAAGATTTATTTGAAATCAATTCGATTTAAAATAACCTTTCATGATACCACGATGGGAATTCTTGATAAATTGCAAGATTTCATCCCTTTCTGGAGTTGCTTCCATTTCTGCCTCAATAATCTCTGAGGCTTGGGTATTGTTGTAGTTTTTTTGATATAGGATTCTATAGATGTCTTGTACTTCCCTAATTTTTTCGGTTGAAAAACCTCTTCTTCTCAAGCCAACAGAATTGATTCCTACATAAGACAGAGGTTCACGGGCTGCTTTTACAAATGGAGGGACATCTTTTCTTACCAATGAACCACCAGTAACAAAAGCATGGTTTCCAATGGAACAAAACTGATGAACAGCAGTCATACCTGCCAACACCACATAGTCTCCCACAGTAATGTGTCCTGCCAATGTACTGTTGTTTGAAAAAATACAGTTGTTACCAACAATACAATCGTGTGCAATATGGCAGTAAGCCATGATAAGACAATTGTTACCAATTACGGTTTTCATTTTATCTGTGGTACCTCTATTGATAGTTACACATTCCCTTATGGTTACATTATCCCCTATAATAGTAAGCGTGTCTTCATCATTGAATTTTAAATCCTGTGGTACAGCAGAAATAACAGCTCCTGGAAAAATATTGCAATTTTTGCCAATTCGAGCCCCTTCCATGATGGTAACGTTGCTCCCAATCCATGTTCCTTCTCCAATGATAACATTGTTATGGATGGTAGTAAAAGGATCTATAACAACATTTTTTGCTATTTTGGCTCCTGGATGCACATAAGCTAGTGGTTGATTCATTTTATATTAAGTTTTATTACTTACTTTTATTTTACTTTTGAAATTTGAGCCATTAGCTCGGCTTCTGCACATAATTTCCCATTGGCGTAAGCATAGCCTTGCATGTGGCAAATACCACGACGGATTGGGGAAATTAAATCGCATTTAAAAATTAAGGTATCTCCAGGAACTACTTTTTGTTTAAATTTCACATTGTCTATTTTCATGAAGAAAGTCAAGTAATTTTCTGGGTCTGGAACAGTACTTAGCACAAGGATACCTCCTGTTTGGGCCATGGCTTCCACAATTAAAACCCCAGGCATTACAGGAGCTCCAGGGAAATGGCCAGCGAAGAACGGCTCGTTCATGGTTACGTTTTTCATCCCAATAACATGACTGTCGGACAATTCAAAAATTTTGTCAATCAACAAAAAAGGCTGTCTATGAGGCAGCATGCTCATTATTTGATTCACGTCCATTAATGGCTCTTGGTTTAAATCTATTTTTGGAACATGGTTGCGTCTTTCGTTCTTAATAAGTTTAGACATTTTTTTTGCAAACTGTGTGTTTACAAAATGTCCTGGTTTGTTTGCTATCACCTTTCCTCTTAAACGTACACCAATTAGAGCCAAATCTCCAACTACGTCCAATAATTTATGTCTTGCAGCCTCGTTGGGATAATGCAAGGTTAAATTATCCAAAATGCCATTTGGTTTTACTGCAATGGAATCTTTTTTAAAAGCTACCTTTAACTTTTCTATGGTATTTGGTGAAATCTCTTTGTCTACATAAACTATGGCGTTGTTTAAATCGCCTCCCTTTATCAAACCATGTTCCAGCAGCATTTCCAGTTCATGTAAAAAACTAAAGGTTCTGGAAGATGCGATCTCCTCTTTAAAATCTGAAATATTCTTAAGGGTGGCATTTTGTGTTCCCAAAACTTTTGTGCCAAAATCCACCATGGTGGTTACCTGATATTCGTTGGAAGGCATCACTAGTATTTCACTTCCAGATTCTTCATCTGTATAAGAAATAACATCGGTTACAACAAATTCTTCCCTAAATGCATCTTGTTCTACAACTCCGGATTTTTCTAAAACTTCAACAAAATATTTTGAAGATCCATCCATTATTGGTGGTTCGGAAGCATTTAGTTCAATTATAACATTGTCCAGATCCAATCCAACCAAAGCAGCCAATACATGCTCCGATGTTTGAATGGTAACGCCATTTTTCTCCAAACAGGTACCTCTTTGGGTATTGGTTACGTAATTTGCATCTGCTTCAATAACAGGTGTCCCTTCCAAATCAATACGCTTAAATGCAAATCCTGTGTTTACAGGAGCTGGTTTAAAAGTTAAGGTCACATTTTTTCCTGTATGTAGGCCAACACCATTTAAAGACACCTCGTCCTTTATGGTTTTTTGTTTAACTTCTGTATTAATTATTCCCATCTACTTTTTTTTCTAAATCGGTTATATTTTTAACAATTTTTGGTAAGTTCTTAAAATACACATAGGATTTGTTCCAGTCTCCATAGCTAAAAGCTGGAGACCCTTGCAAGGTTTCGTTGTCCTTGATACTTCTACCTATTCCGGATTGTGCTTGAATTTTAACATTATTACCAATGGTAATATGTCCTGCAAAGCCAACCTGTCCTCCTATTTGACAATTCTCGCCAATCTTGGTGGAACCTGCTATTCCTGTTTGGGCAGCAATAACTGTGTTCTTGCCAATTTCAACATTATGGGCAATTTGAATTTGGTTATCCAGTTTAACGCCTCTTCGTATAATGGTAGAACCCAATGTAGCCCTATCTATGGTAGTAGCTGCTCCAATATCTACAAAATCCTCTATAATAACGTTTCCTGTTTGTGGAACCTTATTATATTCCCCTTTTTCATTTGGAACAAAACCAAAACCATCTGCACCAATGATAACCCCAGAGTTAATGACACAATTGTTGCCAATGGAAGTTTCGGAATAAATTTTTACTCCTGCAAAAACAACCGTATCGTTCCCTATAACCACATTATCTCCAATGTAACAATTTGGGAAAATTTTTACGTTGTTGCCAATTTTTACATTCTCGCCTATATAAGTAAAGGCACCAACATAAATTTGAGACCCATAAGTAGCAGAGTCTGAAATAAACGAAGGGTTTTCTATCCCTTGCTTGTTAAGCTTTACCATATTATAATATTCCAACAACTTAGAAAATGACTTATAGGCATCTTCAACCTTTATAAGCGTGGTTTCTAAATGGTTTTCCGGAACAAAGGTTTTATTAACTATGGTAATGGATGCTTTTGTAGAATATATATAGGATTGATATTTAGGATTAGCCAAAAAGGTTAATGACCCTTTGGTCCCTTCTTCTATTTTGGAAAGTTTAGAAACTTCAACATCTGGATTGCCTACAATGTCGCCTTCTAATATTCCTGCTATTTGTTGTGCTGTAAATTTCATTCCAGCAAAAATAGGAAAAAAGTGCTAAAGTTTTTCTTTAGGATAACAGATATAATATTTTGTGACTGTTTTTGAGAGTGCTTTTAAGTTCAATTGGTCTGAAGCCTTAATAATATTCTGTATTTTACCGTTTTTATACAATATATTAATATGTTGCTTTTTAATTTGATAAGCTTGATTTGAAATCTCCCCAGTAAAGACAAAATAATTCGCTTCTTCGTTACTAATACCATAGGTCTCCATGAGCTTTTGAGCATGAACTTGAAGTTTTTCCTTTTTTATTTTTTTATTTTTAAGCTTCACTTTAAGCAAATCGCGATTAATGAGCATTTCGCAAAGGTTTTTTAGAACAAAATCCTCATGAAACTGCCATTCTTTCATGGCTGCAATAATATCGTAATCGTCCAATCTGGCAAACACGTCTAGCGTTTCCCTGTTAAAATTCTCACTGGTTATTTCCTGTTTTAAAAAGAATTGCAAGGCAGCACTTGCTTTCAAATCCACTCCCAAACTGGTTAGTTCCTTAGCTCGTTTTAACACCCTAATCAACAATTGTTCTGCTGCCAAACTGGTTTTGTGCAAATACACTTGCCAGTACATAAGTCTTCTTGCTACCAGAAACTTTTCTACACTATAAATGCCTTTTTCTTCAACTACCAATTCATTGTCCACAACATTAAGCATGGTAATTAAGCGCTCACTATTAATGTTTCCTTCAGCAACACCTGTATAAAAACTATCCCGTTTTAAATAATCGGCTCGGTCCATGTCCAGTTGTCCCGAAATTAACTGGCAAAGAAACTTTCTTGGGTGTTCGCCTTTAAAAATTTGGATAGCTAGCGTTAAACTTAAGTTAAATTCTATGTTGAGCTGTTCCATAAAAAGCAGTGAAATCTCCTCATGGGAAACCCCATTTACTATACTATGTTCCATGGCATGGGAAAAAGGACCATGACCAATATCATGCAATAAAATGGCCATATAAAGGGCCTGTTCCTCATCGGCAGAGATGTCAATCCCCTTAAAACGCAACACATTAACAGCTTTTTGCATTAAGTGCATACAACCCAAGGCATGATGAAATCTGGTATGGTGTGCTCCTGGATATACTAAATAAGACATGCCCATTTGCGAAATACGTCTTAAGCGTTGAAAGTATTTATGTTCAATTAAATCGAAAATTAACGAATTTGGAATGGTAATAAATCCGTAAATTGGGTCGTTAAATATTTTAAGTTTGTTTTGCACAATCAGGCTTAATCTTTGATATTAAAAATTTAAACAAATATACATGAACCATATAAATATTCTTTGGGTTGACGATGAAATTGATTTGCTAAAACCCCATATCCTTTTTCTTGAAAAGAAAAACTACCAAGTTACCACCTGCCAAAGTGGTACAGAAGCTCTTGAGATTTTAGACGACAAAAATTTTGACATTGTGTTTCTAGACGAAAACATGCCAGGATTAACAGGTCTGGAAACCTTAAATGAAATCAAGGAAAAACGCGATACGCTTCCTGTAGTAATGATTACCAAAAGTGAAGAGGAATATATTATGGAAGAAGCCATTGGCAACAAAATTGCCGATTACCTTATAAAACCGGTAAATCCGAATCAAATTTTACTGAGCATCAAGAAAAATTTGGATCATTCCCGATTGGTGTCAGAAAAAACCACATCCAATTACCAGCAAGAATTTAGAAAAATTGCCATGGACCTAAGCATGGTAAATACCTTTGAGGAGTGGGCCAATTTATATCAAAAACTTATTTATTGGGAACTTCAACTAGAAAATATTGAAGATGCTGGCATGTTTGAAATTTTGGAATCTCAAAAAAGCGAAGCCAATACCCAATTTGGGAAATTTATAGACAAGCATTACCCAAGCTGGTTTGAACCACATACAGAAGCCCCAACCTTATCGCATACCTTATTTAAAAACAAAATTGTCCCAGAATTAAGCAAGGAACAGCCTACCCTTTTAGTAGTTATTGATAATTTAAGATATGACCAATGGAAAGCTTTTGAGCCCATAGTGAACAATTATTATAAAAAAGTGGCAGAAACCCCTTTTTTTAGCATTCTTCCAACAGCAACCCAATACGCTAGAAATGCCATATTTTCCGGATTGATGCCTAGCGATATGGAAAAACTGCATCCAGATTTATGGAAAAATGATACAGACGAAGGAGGCAAAAACCTGCATGAGGACGAATTTTTAAAAGCACAATTAAAACGCTTAGGTTTATCTCACCTAAAGACCGAATATCATAAAATTACCAATTTAAAAACCGGAAAAAAACTGGTTGACAACTTTAAATCCTTAAAAGATAACGATTTAACTGTGGTAGTTTATAATTTTGTAGACATGCTTTCCCATTCCAAAACCGAAATGGATGTGGTTAAAGAACTGGCTTCAAACGACAAGGCCTATCGTTCGTTAACACAAAGTTGGTTTAAAAACTCCCCGCTTTTGGAAATGATTCAGCAAGCCCAACAACTAGGTTTCAAGCTGATATTAACCACAGATCATGGAACCATAAACGTAAAAAACCCTTCAAAAGTAATTGGAGATAAAGACACCAGTTTAAACTTACGTTATAAAACCGGACGTAGCTTGACTTATGAAGATAAGGACGTATTGGTTGCCAAAGACCCAAAAAACATCCACTTGCCGTCTATAACCATGAGCAGTTCGTTTATTTTTGCAAAAGGGGATTTGTTTTTTGCTTATCCAAACAACTATAATCATTATGTAAGTTACTACAGAAACACCTACCAACATGGTGGTGTTTCTTTGGAAGAAATGATTATACCTTTTGTGGTGTTGAGCCCGAAATAAATCCGTGTAATGCAAAAAAATCCGTTGAAATACACAAATTATTAGTTTTTCTAAATTTTTATTCCTATCATTGTATGCAAAAATCAAACAATTTGAATGTTGATTATCGTATTGATGAGTTACAAACTGTTGCCAATCAACTCCTAAAAAACCTAAAAAGTAAAACCATTTTGCTTTACGGAAACATGGGAGTTGGCAAAACAACCTTAATAAAAGCGCTTGTTAAAGCCTTGGGAAGTATGGATGATGTTAGTAGCCCAACCTATTCCATAGTGAACGAATACGAATTAAAAGATGATAAAATATATCATTTTGACTTATATAGAATAAAAGATCTTGATGAAGCCTACAATTTTGGCCTGGAAGATTATTTGAATTCTACCCACTGGCTCATTATTGAATGGCCAGAATTGATTGAAGATATAATAACCGATGATTTTGATTGTGTGACATTAACAATGAATGACAATCACACTCGAAATCTCAATTTAAAATAATTGTTTAACGAGCTAAAAAACCAAACAACCACCAAAATCTACCAAAAAAAGGTTCCGATTACGGAAAAACCGTAACGAAAAAATGAAAAAAACGTGTTTTTAACATAATTTTAACATTTAGGCCTTTTCACGTACTAAGTTCTCATATACATTTGGAGTATTAATTAATTAAATCCCTTAAGATTATGAAAACTAAAAAGTATGTAATTGCAATAGCAATTTTCGGTGGCATGTTGTTCACAGCTCAAGCAGCTAATTTATTTCAAACCAATGAAGACGCGCCAAAAGTTGAAAAGAAAGATATTCGAGTTCCAAAAAACGGATAAAAAAAGCTTAATCATAGGTAGTATTGTAGCTACAATTTTGGCTATTACACCATACCTATTTTATTTGTATGAAAGTGTTCCAAGCACAAAAGTTTGGAACACTTTTTTATTTACTTATGATAGCAGAGGTTATGATAACGCAAATATTGTAATGTGGTTAGTTACAGGTAAAGCAATACCTCTATTATTGTTAATTCTTTGGTTTTTTACTTGCAGACATTGGTGGTATCATGTTTTACTAGTGCCAATTGCAATGTACCTCTATCAAATGATAAGTATATTTAATGAAGATTTGTCTTATGTAGATCAGTTTCAACTGATGCATTTGTTACCAATCATGGCTGTAGTAATCCCTTCTATTTATCTTATTCGGGCGAAAATGTTTGATAAGCTCAATACAGCCAACAAATCGTTGGAAGAGTTAGAGCAAGAGTTTATGATTAAACCTACCACATTCTGGGGCAAAATAAAGCAGTATTTTTAAATTCCTATTTAACCATTCAAAAATTTATTCGTAATTTGACTCCTTATATAATGTGTGTCAACTATGTCTAAAGCTTTATCGCCATTTACCAAGCAACAATTACTTCCTCAAGAAGAAAAACTGGAAATTTTTAGTCGTAAGGGCAATCTATTTATTGGTATTCCCAAAGAAACAGCTTATCAGGAAAAACGGGTGTGTTTAACACCAGATGCTGTTTCGGCATTGGTTAATAACGGTCACAGGGTATTATTGGAATCTGGTGCAGGTATTGGCGCCCATTTTACCGACAAGGAATACAGCGAAGCTGGAGCCGAAATCACCAAAGATACTGCCAAAGTATATGCCTGTCCCATGATTTTAAAGGTGGAACCTCCTACCCTTGAGCAAATAAACCTGATTAATCCGCAAACTATTCTTATCTCTGCAGTCCAATTAAAAACCCAAACAAAAAAATATTTTGAAACCTTGGCTGCAAAACGAATCACAGCTTTGGCGTTCGAGTTTATTAGGGACGAAACTGGCGCTTTTCCTGCTGTACGCTCGTTAAGCGAAATTGCCGGAACAGCTTCCGTACTTATTGCTTCAGAACTATTAAGCAATGTTAACGATGGAAATGGGCTCATGTTTGGCAATGTATGTGGTGTTCCTCCTATTGAAGTGGTTATTCTAGGCGCTGGAACTGTTGGGGAATTTGCTGCCAGAAGTGCTATTGGACTTGGAGCCAATGTTAAGGTTTTTGATAATTCCATTACCAAATTAAGACGTATACAGGTAAATTTAGGCAAGACCTTATTTACATCCACCTTACAACCAAAAAATTTAAGTAAAGCTTTAAAACGTTGCGATGTGGTAATTGCTGCTGTTAGAGGCAAAAACAGGTCGCCCATTTTGGTTACGGAATCCATGGTGGCCAACATGAAAAATGGTTCGGTTGTTATAGATGTCAGCATTGATATGGGAGGTTGTTTTGAAACCAGTGAAGTAACCTCACACAAAACACCAACCTTTACCAAACATGGTGTTATTCATTATTGTGTACCAAATATTCCTGCTCGATATTCCAGAACAGCTTCAATTTCAATAAGTAACATTTTTACGCCTTATCTTTTGAAAATTGCCGAGGATGGTGGCCTGGAAAATTCTTTGCGTTTTGACAGAGGTTTAAAGAATGGATTGTATTTTTACCACGGAATTTTAACCAGCAAACCTGTTGGGGAATGGTTCGATTTAAAACATAGCGATATCAATTTGCTTATTTTTTAAATTCCCAATAACAGCAAACCATTTTAATTCCTCGAAATTTTTAAGATAACATACATGAAATTACTACATCGAGTTGGGTATTATTTAGGTGGTTTTGCCCTTGGATTGATTGTGCTGGCCTTTTTTTTAAATGGCAAAAAAGTGTCTTGCGATTATGGCCCTGAAGCCAGGGTTTTAAAAAACATCAATTTAAAACAGATTCAATATTCTGAAATCATTGAGTCTGCCATTTCCAATAAAAAAATAGATTCCGTAGCCATTAGGGACATTTTAAAGCATGGTGACATAGATTTTTCCAAAAGCGACACCAGAAAGAAACCTTGTGGTATTTATGCTGTTGAAGGAAACATAAATAAAACCGAAGTTTTGTTAACGGTTGAAAACTGCGATAGTATTGCCACCATTCAAACCATTGATTGGCCATAAAAAAAGCCTGAAAAATAAATTTCAGGCTCTGCTATTAAAAATTGATTGAATTTTCCCTAATTCAAAACGATCCGTTTGGTTATCGAACCATTATTTTCTGTTTGAAAAGACAACAAATAAACGCCTACTGGCAAATGTGACAAATTCAAACTTTTCTCATTAGAAACCATTTCTTCTGTTCTAATGGTTCTTCCAAGCATATCGTATAATTGTATAGATTTTACAGCAATGTTTCCATTTAATTTAATGTGAACCATTCCATCTCTAGATGGATTTGGATACACCTTAATATTGTTGGAAGCAACAGCTTCATTTTCTTCTATACCCAAGGTTGCTGGAGCTTCTACCACAAAAGATGGAGGATGAGCTTCCGTAAATTGGTTATTCCAGTTACTGGCAAACATCACTTTACTTCCATCCCTATTGGGAACAGCATGGGCTTGATGCGCATAACCTGTATTTTCATTGGTATGGTGATAAGCAAATCTTTGGATCATGTCTGAACCATCCAATTTAATTGCAAATACCTCTTTTCTTCCAACAGTTTGACAGCAGCCTTCGTTTACATATGCCCAACCTGGTCTAGAGGTGTTTCTGCAACTAATATGCCCATTCCACACACCATAATCTGAGGTATAATGAAATAGAGGTGTTTGAACTCCATCAGAAAGTCTAATCATTTTCATATAATAGTCGTTGCCTCTTGTTACAGGGTCACCAAAAGTTACATATACATCATTTCCGTTGGCGTCAATACCTAAATCACCATGTTTGGTGTAATCGTCTAAATGTCTTCTGTTTGTAAGATCTATATTGAACACTTTCATACCTTGATCGTCTGCACTTCCATCGGCTAAATAGCAAGACACGGCAAATTGTCCAGACTGACTAACAGAAAACCAACCAATGGCAGCAGTTCCAATATTCCGGGTGGCCACAACCATATCGTTTTCAACATCATAAACAATTAAAGTTTTGTTACTTCCATTTCTTCCAATAAGACCTACATACTTATCGTCTATAGACATGTTTCCTTTTGAACCACCATATTCAATTACCGAGTAATCACTAAAAGTACGTATGGTCTGTCTGTTGTTTGTGGTAACATCGTAACTCACAAATCTATTTCCAGAGATGCCATACATGATGTTAGGCTCGGAATAAGACCAAGTGGCTGAACTAGGGATTCCAGCCCAATATAAAAACTCATAAGTGTCTGCATCTAAAATGGCAGCTGGATAGCCTGCCAACTTAATTAAAGAACCATCAGAATTCCATGGTTCATCAAGTGAATAGTGATGTCTTACATTAAAGTCTGTTGTGCCAAAAACAGCAGCATCACTGATTCTAGTTAATTTATTACCAAATTCATTGGTGGTTTCCTGCAGATATCCTGGTTTAGGACCTGTAGGGGTTTGATAGGATTCGTATTGCACATTATTTAATTGAACCGTTTCTGGGTAGGTTTGGGCCGTTATAATAATGCTGAAAAATAAAAAATAAATAAAAAATACTCTTTGAAAACCCTCACGATGTGAGAATTTTCCAACATATAAATGTTTCATACTTAGGGGTTTTGCTATTAATCTTTTGCTAATCTATTAAAATACAGTTCATATTTAGGTCAAAAAAATTATAAATTCGATAAAATACATCATTTTTGTAAGTGTAATATTACTTTAAATGTATTTTGTAGTATTTATGTTACTTTTTAACGGTTCGTCGATCGACAAACTGCATGTTAATAGACATCAGGTTTATATACGCAGGGAATCTGGTTTTGGATTATATAAAAAATTAAAAGTAATTAACAGGTTATGAACAATTTATAGAACTTCATACTTCTCCTACAAAAACCATTTTGTGCATTTTAAATTGTAAAATGGTTATTTCATCTAAATAGTTCAAGAGAAATATTTTTAGAATAAAAAATTACATATTTTTAAAATCTCTTTAAAAGCTATTAATCTATATTTTTTGCAGCCTAACAATTTTTTAAATTGAAACAATCTATTGCTTTTGTAGTGCCCTGTTTAAATGCTGGTGGAGCCCAACGCGTGGTTAGCTCACTGGCCAACTTACTTGTTGATGAATATCAGGTGCATATAATTGCCTTATATCCTTGTGAGCCTTTTTACAGATTGGACAAGCGTATTAAAATAGCTACTTGCCAAGATACTTATCTGCTTGAGCCATCCTTGTTACAGTCGATAAAAAACAATTACCTGTTGGTTAGTAACCTTGCAAAAAACTTAAAAAAATTACAAATAGATATAGCCATAGGTTTTTTGCCTGCTACAAACGTCTATACCATCTTGGCTTGTAAAATGGCCAAAATACCAAGTATAATAAGCGAAAGGGCCAATCCGGAATTTAACCGTATCAACAAAGTCTGGCACACAATCAGAAAGCTTGTTTACCCTTATGCGCATTGCTTGGTGGTTCAAACAGAAGGCACAAAAAATTATTTTAAACACTATGTGAATTCTAAAATCCAGATAATTAAAAACCCCAACAATACAGAACTTTTGGATAAACGCGATGCCAATACTCCAAAAGAAAACATCATTCTTAATGTAGGCAGGTTAATAGACCTTAAAAACCAAGATTTGTTAATTCGTGCTTTTTCCAATATAAAAAACACTGACTGGAAAGTGGTTCTGCTTGGGGATGGCGATAATTTTGAAAGTTACAAACAGCTTATTTCCAATTTAGGGATGCAGGATCAAATACTGTTGGCTGGAAACATTAAAAACATTTCGGAATATTATAACAAAGCAAAAATATTTGCTTTTACTTCCAAACACGAAGGGTTCCCAAATGTTATTATTGAAGCCATGTCCTATGGTTTGGCATGTATTTCAACCAATTGTCCCTATGGACCATCCGAAATCATCCAACATAATGTGAATGGAATGTTAATACCTGTTGGCGATCAACAAGCTCTGGAAGAAAATCTTTCAAGATTAATGAATGACACCAAGCTACAAGCCAAATTCAGTGAAAACGCCAAAGAATCGGTTGAGGCATACTCACCTACAGAAATAGCCTCGCAATGGCGTAAACTTATCCATAAACTCATTACCAATAATTAAGTCTTTTTTTGAAATATAAAAAACATATCAGCTCTTTATTTCATAACCTTAGAAAAAACCCTATGGTCATGAATATTGTTGCAGTTGCAGCTGTAACCTTAGTTGTGAAAGGCTTTGGTTTTTATAAAGAAGTGGTCATTGCAAGCAATTTTGGACTCTCTGAACTTTTGGATACGTTTTTAATAGCCTCTTTGGTTCCAGGGTTTATATATCAGGTGTTTTTAAGCGCATTTAAGTCGGTTTTTATTCCCAATTATATTATGGAACAAAAAACAGGCAGATCCATAGCATCTTTTCAAGCCACTAGTTTTATTGTAACCATTTCCACTACCTTCTTTTTTATGCTTCTTGCGTATTTGTTTACCAATACGTTTTTGGAACTGTTTTTTCCTAACCATACAGAAGCCTATTATCATCTAATTAAAGTTCAGTTTTTTTTCTTGCTTCCCTGTATTTTGTTTTGGGGGCTTTCCTCTTTGTTAAGTGGTTTGCTGAATATTCACGATGAGTTTAAATATTCTACTATTTACCCTGTGTTTACTTCAATTTCCATCTTGATTTTATTGCTTTTTTTTAAAGATGTCTTTCAAGAGAAAGTGCTTGCCATAGGCATGTTAATAGGTAGTATTCTTGAGTTTACATTTTTGGCCTTAATTGCCAAGTCCAAAAAAATCATTCAAATAAGCAAACCGGATTTTAAGACTGCTGGTACAAAACTGATGTTCAATCAATTACCCGCAAAAGTAAGTTCTGGGTTTTTGTCTGGTTTGATCCCAATTACAGATCAATATTTTGCTGCACAATTGGTAGTGGGCTCCATTGCAGCTTTAAATTACGCCTTAAAAATACCTGCTTTTTTTACTGCCATAGCTGTTCTGGCTTTATCCAGGGTGTTATTGCCCCATTTTTCCAAATTAATAGCCAATAACAAACACGAAGCGTCTAAGCAGTTAAACAGGATGTTGAAATTTGTGTTTATTTCACTTGTGCTTGTCATTATTCCCATCATTGTTTTTTCTGAAAACATTGTATCCTTTATTTTTGAAAGAAACGAGTTTACCTCCCAAGATTCCTTATTAGTTTCAGAATTACAGATTTTCCTGCTAATAGGTGCTCCATTTTATATATGCGACAATATAATTGTGCAATTTTTAACCAGCTTGAACAAAAATGCCTTTATGGCTTATGTGTCTTTTGGAAGCATGTTGTTAAATATTATTTTGGATTATATTTTTTTAAAACTATATGGCATTTATGGAATTGTACTTTGTACCACTACTCTATATATTGTAAGAAGTTTGGTGCTTTTTTCCTATGCCAACAAACAAAAGAAGTATTATTGATAGTATGAGACATTTTTTTAATAAGTATCTTGTTCCATTATGTTTAAAAATATGTGTAACCTGTTTTTTATAAGTGCATTATGAATTTGAAAGCGTTGGTACCAACATACAAACCCTTGGAAAAGGCTTCTAGCTTCGACTATAAATTTACTGTTTTCACACCAGTTTATAATCGTGCAGAAACCATTCATCGTGTGTTTGAGTCGCTTGAAAAACAAACATTCAAAGATTTTGAATTGATAATCATCAATGATGGTTCCTTGGATAATTCCCATGAAGTCATTCAAGAATTGATGGGTCCTTCCAATTTAAACATACGTTATATAAACAATGCCGTTAATCGTCATAAAATGGCTTGTCTTATTGAAGCAGTTGCCATTGCCAAAGGAGAGTTTTTTCTTCCATTGGACTCTGATGATGCTTGTGTTGAAAATGCCCTTGAAGTGTTTATAGAAAGGTACAACAGCATTCCTGAGGATAAACGACAAAAAATAAGTGGCGTAACTTGTTTGTGCGCAGATCAAGATGGACATTTGGTAGGCGAAAAATTTAAGGAAAGTCCGATGTATAGCTCTACGTTTGAAAACAGGCTTAAAAACGAAAACCTTAAGGAAAAATGGGGTTTTACCAAAACAGATATTTTAAGAAGCATTTATGTACATCCTGAGAATTTTTCCAAAGGCTGCATTCCTGAAGGTATATTATGGAATCTAATTTCAAAAGAAGGTTTTAAGATCATGTACACAAACGATGTCCTGAGAACCTACTATTTAGACACTTCCAATAGGGTCTCCATAGAAAAGCATGAAAACAATGCGTTAGGAATGGCTATTTTTTCATTATGCTTGCTAAATTGGTTTTACGAAGATTATTTTTGGAAAAACCCAAAGGTTTTTCTAAAAAGGATTTTCACCCTTTTACGTTCAGCCAATTATTTAAATTATAAAAAACAGGATTACACCAAAGCGCTAAACAATTTCAGTTTAAGAATTATATTTACCATAGGTTGGCCATTTAAAAAATTAACCACTGTTATTTAAGCTGCAACTTAAATTATAGAATGAAAATATTAAAATACATATTACTCTCCATCACCTTACTTAACTTTGTATCCTTTAGCGCGATTGCTTTTGGCTCAGGAGTTGGAAGTGTGGTGAGTGCCATGTTTTTTATTTTAATTTTGTTCTATTACTTTGTAAGCCCAAAACCAAAATTGGTTACTTCCTTCATTGTTTTGGGCCTTGCCTATCATTTAATTGCAGGTATAAATTATTCAGGGGAAATAAGGGATTTTTATTTGGATGCGTTAAAATATTTCATATTCATAATTGGAATTGTGTATTTGGCAAAAGATACCACGCATACCGAATTGGGCTTATTTGCCTTTATTGGGTCCATGAGCATTTTGGTAAACGCAGTAGCTTTTTCCACTCTTTATGGTAGGTATGGAGGTTTTTATATAAACCCAAACAATGCTGGAATAATTTGTTTGATTGCCTTCTCCTTAACGTTTAACATTAAAAACACCATTTTAAAATTAGGCCTACAACTACTTATAGTCACAGCAGGAATCATGACACTATCCAGGTATTTCATTTTATTACTGGTACTTATTAATGTGATAGCAATTATATCCAACAAAAAAAACAGTGTTAGTTTGGTGGCTGGAAGTATCGCCATAGTGATAGTTTTAACCGTTTCTTCCATTTTTAATCTGAATGCCGTAAGGTTTTCTGCTTTTCAAAGTTTGTTTGGTGGTGATCAAATTGAAACAAAAACCATTACAGAAAATTCCAGAAACGAAACTTGGGCTTTATATACCGATGTTATTTTGGACAATCCAGTATTTGGTGTAGGCTACAATGCACTACACGGCAAAAAAAACAAACATATTGATGTAGGTGTGGGAGTTCACAACACTTATTTAATGGCTATTGGAGAATCAGGAATCATCCCCTTTATGTTATTCATCATTATTTATCTATCGCTCATGTTTAGAAGCTTTAAACACCTTTACACCAATCCCGAATATGCCTGTATTGCTACCATATTGGCTACATATTTATTGGTATCCCATAATTATTTTGATAATTTCTTGGTACTGTTTACCTCTATTTGGCTTTATCAAAGAGTAAAATACAGTCCAGAAAACCAAACCCTTAACACTTTAAACTCTTAAACAATATGTGTGGAATTTACGGCTCTACAATACCTTATAATAACGCTCAGATCAATGAAAAACTGGAACGCTCTAATTTTAGAGGTCCAGACAAATTGAAGTTTGATTATTTTGGAGACAAAAAGCAAGTTATTTTTGGCCATAACAGGTTGGCCATTATAGATTTGGACGAACGTTCCAACCAACCTTTCACCTATCAGGGAAACATTCACCTGGTTTTTAATGGTGAAATCTATAATTTTCAAGAAATCAAAAAGGTTTTGATAACCAAGGGCTACACCTTTAATACAACCAGTGACACTGAAGTTATTTGTGCTGCTTATTTGGAATATGGGGAAGACTGTGTCAGCCATTTTAACGGCATGTTTGCCTTTGTTATTTTCGACCAGGTTAAAAACCTTTTTTTTGGAGCTAGGGACAGGTTGGGACAAAAACCTTTTTATTATTATCACAATGGGAAAGATTTTGAATTTGCCAGTCAACTATCGGTTGTACAACTTTACAATCAAAATTTAAGTGTTTCAAAAAAAGCCATCTCTTTGTACTTGGCTTGGGGAGTGATTCCTGATCCTTATTCCATATTTAATGAAATTAAAAAACTTCGCGCAGGACATTCGTTTGTATTCGATTTAAACACTCACACCTTTACAGAAAAAACCTATTGGGATATTGACTATAAAGGGGAAAAAGCATATAAAGGTACGTTTAAAGAAGCTGCTAATGAATTGGACCACACCTTGAAAGACGCTATTAAACTTCGTTTGTTTGCCGATGTTCCTGTTGGGATTTTCCTTTCAGGTGGTGTGGATTCCTCTGTGGTGGCAGCGTTGGCAACCAAAAGCACCAACAGTAAGGTAAAAACGTTTTCGGTGAAATTTAATGAAAAAGGATTTGACGAAAGCCTTTATGCACAACAGGTGGCAGATCATTTACAAACAGACCACCATGTGATAGAATGCAATTACGAGGAAGGCAAAAGCCTGATAAAAAACTTTTGCCATTTTTATGATGAACCGTTTTCAGATTCGTCTGCCATCCCTTCCATGCTCTTGGCAAAACATACAAGAGAAAAAGTTACCGTTGCGCTTTCTGGGGATGCAGGAGACGAAAGTTTTATTGGCTACCACAGATACAACTGGATTAGAAAAGGTCAGAAAATAAATATGTTACCTTTGTTTTTCAGAAAATTTTGCGCTTCTATTTTAAACCTATCCTCTAATTATAGGCTTAAAATAATAGCCAAGGCACTAACCTATAAAAACACAGATGATGTGTATTTGGCATCTATGACCAATCTAGATTTTTCATGGATTAAAACCAATGTCGATGTTTACGATTTAGAAGAAATAAAATACCTGAAACACAAAAAGAAGAATTTATTTGAACGCATTTCGGATTTCGATTTGAAAACCTATCTCATTTGGGATATAAACACTAAAGTAGACAGAGCAACCATGGCATTTTCCTTAGAAGCCAGAGCTCCTTTACTGGATTACAGAGTGGTGGAATTTGCAAGATCCTTACCTACTTCCTTTAAATTTAAAGGGAAAAACCAAAAACGTATTTTAAAGGAAGTTCTTTATAAATATGTGCCAAAACATATTTTTGACAGACCAAAATCTGGGTTTTCCATGCCTTTTGCCGAATGGTTTAAAACAGATTTAAAAGACTTTGTACTTACTGAGTTAAGTGATGAGAACCTTAATAAAATACCTTGTATTGAACCTGAGACTATTAGCACATACATTAAACAACACATGAATGGCAGCTGGAACCGGTTTACCATTATTTGGCAAGTATTGGTGTTAAAACAATGGTTGGACAATAATGGAAAAGGCTACGAAGTAAAATGAGATCCAAAAAAATAAATATTGTTTTTGTAATCCCTTCCCTTGCTGCAGGAGGAGCCGAACGCATATTGTCTTTTGTGGCTCAAAATGTAAACAAAGAGCTTTTTAAAACCACGCTCTTGGTTACTGGTTACCAAAAAGACACAGTATATCATTTAACAGACCTGGAGATTGTCTACCTAAACAAACCAAGGGTTTTAAAATCGTTTTTTAGTATTTTTTCGTATTTAAAAAAGAACAAACCAGATGTGGTTGTAAGCTCCATAGTGCATTTAAATGTGTTAATAGCCTTTATGTCGCCATTTTTCAGGAATACCAAATTTGTGGCTCGTGAAGCCAATGTGCTGAGTGTTTTAAACAAATACAACCCTTCCTCCTCCATATTCTTTTCAAAACGCGTGATTAATCTGGCTTACAAACTGGTGGATTGTATTATTTGCCAATCAAAAGACATGCAACAAGATATGGTAACCTATTTTCATGTTAAAAAAAGCAAAACGGTCCTCATTAACAATCCCATTACAAACAATTTCAATTTAAAAACCAGAACAAAAAGTGAGCAAGACACCATTAGGTTTATTACCATTGGGAGGCTAAGCAAAGAAAAAGGCCATTTAAGGATTGTTAAAGCTCTTTCGCAAGTTGATTTCCCTTTTAAATATACCATTATTGGAAATGGCAAAGAAAAAGAAACCATCTTTGAGAGCATAAAACAACATGGATTTATGGATAAGATAGAATATGTTACATTCACCAAGGAAGTGGATACCTATTTAGCAAAAAGCGATTTATTTTTGCAAGGTTCTTTTGTAGAAGGGTTTCCAAATGTGCTTATTGAAAGCTGTGTTGTTGGCACGCCTATTTTGGCATTTAGGGCGCCAGGTGGTTTGGATGAAATTATTGAGATTGGAGAAAATGGCTATATTGCAGAAACAACCAAAGAATTCATCAAATATTTAAACAACATAAACAAGAGTTATGATTTTAATCCTGAAAACGTTAGCCAAGTAGTAAAACAGCGTTTTAGCAAGGATAAAATTATTTCTAAATACGAAAGATTATTTCTAAATTTGGTCAACTCAAACTAAATGACAAACAAAAAAAAGATTGCTTTATTTGTTCCTGCAATAGGATTTGGTGGAGCTGAAAAAGTTGTTAGCCTGCTTACTTTCGAATTGCCAAAATATTTCGATGTCACCTTGATATTGCTTTACGATGTTAAAAAACTTCCCATCTCAGACGATGTGAAAGTTATTTTGCTCTCCAAGGAAGGTGAAACATTCAAAACCTCGCGCATCAGTCATTTTACAGACTATTTTAAATTTCTTTTTCAATACACAAAAGTTTTGAAAGCCGAAAAAATTGATGTGGTTGTTTCGTTTATGCTTCGTCAAAATATCATGACAGGATTTGCAAAAATGTTCAACCCTCATTTAAAATCCATTATCAGTGAAAGGTGCTTTCCCTCTAAACGTTACAAAAACACCAAGCTGACTTCGCTTATCACCAAAACCATGATTCCTTTGTTTTACAATAGGAACGACAAACTTTTTTCAAATTCTATTTATATAAATGAAGATTTAAAAAAGCACTTTAATGTTAACATTGACACAAGTGTTATTTACAATCCAACTGTTTTAAACAAGGAAAAATTACACATAGACAACCACAATCACTTAACAGAAACCTTTAAAGTAGTTACTGTTGGACGTTTAATTCCGGTAAAAAACCAGAAACACATCCTAAAGAGTTTAAGTATTCTATCCAAAAACATTCACTTGGATATTTATGGAGATGGCGACCTGCTCGAGGAATTAAAGCAATTGACTACAGATTTAAACATGCAGAACCATGTTGATTTTAAAGGTAATGTGCTTAATGTGCATTCAGAAATTATAGATAGCCACTGTTTTGTGTTAAGCTCTTCGACCGAAGGTTTTCCAAACGTACTTCTTGAGGCCATGTCTGTTGGCTTACCAGTAATAGCAACTAACTGCATGTCTGGACCCTTGGAACTGTTAAATGAGAACGAACCTGTAACTATTGAAAAAGGAGGGTTTTACAAAGCCAAATATGGTTTATTGGTAAATGTAGATGATGTAGAAGGTTTGGCCGAAGCTATCAAATATTTTCAGGAAAACAACGAACAAAGAATGGTTTATGGTGGTTTGGGCTATTCACGTTCCAAAGATTATGGGATTGATAAAATTGGATTACAACTAAAAACACTTATTGACAGTGTTTGATAAATCATTATAAACCAGAAAACATATACTTAAGTAAGTATCAAAAACTTGAACTGATTATAATTCTATGGCTAAAAAAATCTGTTTAGTAGGTGGCGAGGATGTACATAAAAGGATTCTTTTGTCCAGCTATTTAATGGATGCCGGTTTTCAAGTAACCATAGTTGGAACAAGTGACCATAAGTTCCCCAAATCTGTCAACTATATATCCTACAACCTAAACAGGAGCTTCTCTCCTATTGCAGATTACAAAACAATTGTATGGCTTAAACGGTTTTTTAAGGATAATGCGTTCGATTTAATTCATACGTTTGATACCAAGCCGGCATTCTTGGTGCCATTATCGCAATTAAAAACCAATACACCTATAACCAGGACAGTCACAGGTTTGGGCACCATTTTCATGTCCCAAAGCCTATTTAGCCATATTTTAAGAAAGGTTTATATCCTGCTTCACACCTTGGTAAAAAACAGAATAACCAATACCATTTTTCAAAACGAAGACGATAAGGACCTGTATTTAAAACACAACTTGATCTCAAACTCCAATTACAGTTTAATATTAAGCAGCGGCATTGAATTAAAGCAAATAACCCAAAAAGCCAAACGGAACAACAATCCCTTCACCTTTATTTGTGTTGCCAGATTGGTTTATGAAAAAGGCATTATCAATCTATTGGAAGCAGCCAGGATATGCCGTGACAAAGGCCACGATTTCAAATACTTATTGGTTGGTCCTTTAGAAGAAAATTCCAAAAAACTAAACAAAGATATCCTCCTGCAATATTCAGATATCGTAGATGTATTGGGTTCCAGAAACGATGTTTTGAATTTACTGGAATCATCTGATGCTTTTGTGTTACCTACCTTTAGAGAAGGGTTTTCCAGGGTTTTACTGGAAGCAGCTGCAGTTGGTTTACCCATAATTTCAACAAATGTTACAGGTGTGAGGGATTTTACCAGACATGGCAAAGAAGCGCTTTTGGTTGAGCCAAAAAATTCGCAAGCTTTGGCTGAAGCCATGATTAACATAGCCACAAACAAGGAATTAGCCGATAAATTAGTCGAAAATGCCTTAAAACACGTTAAAGAGTTTAGTCTTGAAAATGTATCTAAACAATATATAACTATATTTAACACAGCTATTAATCATAATTAAAATCATGAAAATTCCATTTTCACCTCCATACATTAACCAAGATGTCATTCAGGAAGTTAACAGTGCTTTAGAGTCTGGTTGGATAACCACTGGGCCTAAAGTAAAATTATTGGAAGAATTGGTTTGCGAATACACTTTGGCACCAAATACCCTTTGTGTCAATTCGGCCACTTCTGGGCTTATGCTGGCCTTAAAATGGTACGGAATTGGCTCTGGAGACGAAGTCATCATTCCTGCTTATACCTATGCTGCAACTGCTTTGGCTGTGATACATGTAGGAGCAACTCCTGTAATGGTTGATGTTGAGGCCGATTTTAATATTTCGATCCATAACATGGAAAAAGCCATTACAAGCAAAACCAAAGCAGTAATTCCAGTAGATATAGCTGGTTGGCCATGTGATTACGAAGCCATTGATGCCCTTGTTAAAAACAAAAAAGATTTGTTTAAACCTTCCTCTGAAAACCAGGAAAAACTAGGCAGGATTTTAGTGATATCGGATTCTGCACACTCCATTGGAGCTACATACAACAACCAATATTTAGGAGCCATTACAGATATTACCGTATTTTCATTTCATGCTGTAAAAAACGTTACCACTGCCGAAGGTGGAGCTGTTTGCATTAATTTACCAAAACCATTTAATAACCAGGAAGAATACAACTACCTGCGTTGTTTTTCTTTAAACGGCCAGACCAAAGATGCTTTTACCAAATCGAAAGCTGGTGGCTGGAGATACGATATTATCTACCCTGGATTAAAAATAAATATGCCAGATATTTTGGCTGCCATTGGTGTTGCCCAATTGCCGGAATATTTTGAAAAAACCCTGGATAAACGCGTGGAGATCTATGAGTACTATCACAAGTTTTTTCAAGCTAAAGCATGGGCTGTCTTGCCTCCTTACAAAAGTGAAACCAAAACATCTTCCTGTCATTTGTATGCTTTGCGAATAAAAGATATATCAGAAGCCACCAGAGATGCCATTATTGAAGAGATTTCAAAAAATGGAGTGGCTGTTAATGTGCACTTTCAACCGTTACCTTTACTAACACTGTTTAAGAACATGGGCTATGATATAAATGCTTTTCCCATGGCTTTTAATAATTACAAGCGTGAGATCTCGCTGCCTATCTATCCGCAACTTACCCAAAAAGAACTTGAATATATAGTAAACACAGTAACTAAGGCTGTTGAATCTAAAATATGATAAAACGCATTTTTGATATCATTTTTTCTTTTTTGGGTTTAATTTTATTACTACCTTTATTACTCCTTATAGCATTACTAATTAAACTGGAATCCAAAGGCTCGCTTTTCTATTTACAAACAAGAGTTGGCAAGCATAATAAAGATTTCAAAATATTTAAATTTAGAACCATGTTTGTTGGCTCTGACCAAAAAGGGTTGTTAACTCTTGGAGACAGAGATCCACGAATAACCAAAACAGGTTTTTTTTTAAGAAAATATAAATTAGACGAACTTCCCCAACTAATTAATGTTTTTGTTGGCAACATGAGCTTTGTTGGCCCAAGACCAGAAGTGCGCAAATACGTAAATTATTATTCTCAAGAAGATTTAATAATTTTAAGCGTGAAACCTGGAATTACAGACTACGCTTCCATAGTTTACAGAAACGAAGCAGAACTGTTAAAAGGCGTCAACAATCCAGAACAGTTTTATATTGAAACCATCATGCCGGAAAAAATAAAATGGAACAAGAAATATATTAATAGCCACAATCTGTTAACAGATTTTAAAATTATTTTTAAAACGATTCAAATTATTATTTCATGAGGGAAGTTTCTAATGGTTATTTTGTTATTTCTTTGGATTTTGAGTTGCATTGGGGCATTTTCGATAAAAGATGTGTGGCAGAATACAAAGAAAACCTGGAGAACGTTAAGTTGGTCATTCCCAAATTATTGGAGCTTGCAGAAAAACATGATATAAAACTAACTTTTGCCACTGTAGGCTTGTTATTTGCAAAAAACAAAGCAGAACTCCTAAACAACAACCCTAAATTGCTTCCTAGTTATTCCAAGCCAAGGTTTAGTCCATACAATCAATTAGACACCATAGGAAATTCAGAATTGGATGATGAATTCCATTACGCATCCAGTTTAATAGATTCAATAATAGAAACCAATAAACATGAAATTGGCACTCATACCTATTCGCATTACTACTGCTTGGAAGATGGCCAAACCATAGATCAATTTGAAGCCGATTTGATTGCAGCCATAGCTTGTGCTGCCAAAAAAGGCATTAGCATAAAAAGTATTGTGTTCCCCAGAAACCAAGTAAACAAAGGGTATTTGGAAGTTTGCTCCAAACATGGCATTACCTCCTTTAGAGGAATAGAAAAGCATAGGATTTATAATACCGAAGATAGAAATCTCAACAAAAAGCAATCCATTAGAGCGCTTCGACTCATAGATTCTTATGTAAACATTACAGGTTACAATACTTATCCCATTAATAATTTAAACACCATAAAAGGTATTACAAACATACCATCAAGTAGTTTTTTAAGACCTTATAGCAAAAGCCTAAGCGCTTTAGAGCCTTTAAAAATAGCTCGTGTTAAGAAGGCCATGACACATGCAGCCAAGCATAATGAATTGTTTCACCTTTGGTGGCATCCACATAATTTTGGTAAACATATGGATGAAAATTTTAAAGGTTTAGAGGCTATTTTAAAACACTACAAACACTTAAACAATAAGTTTAGGTTTAAAAACGTAACTATGGAAGAATTTGTTAGTTTAGTTTAAATTCTATTCTAAATTTATTTACAGTTCCAACAACCAAATAATTTACCAAATCCTTCTCTCTTTTGGTGTAAATCTTAATATTGGAAATAGGTTCCGGATTTCTATAGAGCAAATCTAATATGGTTCTATTTAAAAAATTCAAATTTTTGTCTTCCATATCAACTTGCCTTAATTCATTTAAATCAATGGTCGTGTCCAAAGGCTTGATGGACACTTCTGGATCTGCCTTTAAATTGGGTTTTGCCGAGTTTTTAAATTGGAACTTTAGTTTCTTAAACAACAAGTTTACGTTTTTGTCCCTTAAGTATTGCTTTAACCTAAAATAAAGAGCCAATAAAGAAGCTGTCAACCTGCATTTTATATTTGAAGCATCATACAGGATATGACAATCATAACCATACTCTTCATTGGTCCATTTAGATTTATATTCATACTCTCCCTTGGAAAAATCCAATATTTGTATGTTGTTGTCAAAACACCATTCTATAAGCTTTCCTAGCTCTATATGGCCAATGTTAAACTTGTAGTAATCTGGATTGAAGGCTTTTACAGAGCCTATCATTTTATTTCCTTCAATAAATGCCAAAGACATGGAAATTGGCTTATTGTCTACATTCACACAAATTAAAAGCGCCTTTCCTTTTTGAATCATTGGAAATATCAATTCATGGTAAAAATTCCATTTTGCAATGATGTTGGTGTCAATCTTCAAGTCCTTATGTCTTTCTACAATTAATTGTTTAAAATAAGTCAAGGCCTCGTCACATGCTTCTTTAGAGGTATCTTTATAATATATTTTATAAGATACCGAAAAGCAGTTTTCAAATTTTCGCAACGTGCTTCGATGCTTGTTCCTGCTTTTGGCACTCATTACAGAAGCCATGTAGTCTTCCAAACTGTTTAACCCTTTAAAATTGGCAAGGAAGCCTTTGTACTGTCTTATTTTATAGCTTTTTAAGCGACCAACATCGCTGGGAAATTTATTGGTCTTTGCAAATTCAGGTACATCATAAACCAAAAAGGTTTTGTTTTCATAATCGGTTGCTGCTTCATTTATATCGTAGGTAATTCCGTTGGTAGCATTTTTTCCAACATTGACATAATAAGGAAGAAACGCATGTTTTATAAACTTAACGTTTGGAATAAAATTGAAAGCGTAAGGCTGTTTTCCCTTAGCAAAATGCTTAAGCCATAACTCTTGATATAGATGTGATGTAAAGGGATTACGACTCATTTTTAGCAACTTTTAATGTGTATTTTTCACCAAAGGCATAATAGGTTTCTTCTTGATTTTCATTGAAATATAATTCAATCGATTGTGCTTTTTGAGGATTCATGTATAAAAAATCATAAATAGCACGTCTCACCGATAAGAATTCCGGACTTTCTATATCCAATTTCTGCAAATGTGCTTTTTGAGGCTTGCCATCCCCTATTTTTTCAACATGGAAGGGCTCTATAACAACAGGTTCCGGCTTGTTGTCTCCAAACAATTTGTATTTAAGCTTATGATAAATTTTGTTGTAATTTTTTTCCCTGAAAACGCGTTTAAAATTAAAATAAAACGCCACAAAATTGGCAATAAAAACACTTAATATGGATTTTGAGTCGTACAATAGATGATAATGAGTTTGGTAGGTGTCACTACTCCATCTTTTTTTATATTCAAAATCCCCTTGGGTGTAATCAAAAATTTTAATGTTGTTTTCAAAACTCCACTCCAGCATTTTCAAAATAGTTGTATGACCTATATTGTATCTATAAAAATCTATGTCAAAAACAGTTAAGGCTTCAATTAGTGTATCACCAAAATGATAACTAAACGTAACGCCAATGGGTTTTTTATCGCAATAAATCACAAACAAAGAAGCCGTTTTCTCGTTTATCATGTTGTAAGCCAATTCGGTGTAATAATTCCATACCACAGGATTTAGCTCACCACATGGTTCGTTTTTATTGGCATAACGTTTTTCAAAAAGATGATAAAACTCCTGAAACACATTCTTAAATTGTTCTTGGGAAATATCCCCAAAATACATCACATAATCCACGTTAAAACTTGCCTCCAATCTCTTAATGTTCCGTTTAAGTTTAGAACGTGTATTGGACTTGTATATGGATCTTAAATAATCATCTAAACTCTCGTAATTAGAAACCCTGGTTATATAACCTTCATATTGAAATATTTTTTTTAACCTTAAAGAACCATATGGTTTAAAGGTTGGTAAGTTAAAATACGTAGGAATATCCCTTATCAAAAAAACCTTATTCTTGTAATCTTTCTCTTTTTGGGTGGAAATTTCATAATCGAACCCATTGGTTAATTTTACGCCTACATTTATGTAATATGGCAAAAATTTATGTTTCACAAAACTGACCCTATCAATGAAACGAAAAGAAATCCCTTTTTCATTTTTATTAAAATGTTTTGTCCATATATCAATAAAAGATTTTGAATTAAACGGATTTAATGTCATTATGCAATTGGATAGTTTTAAAAACTAAAATAAAAATTTAGGTAGAATAAGTGGATAAATACCACATATTTTAGATGTATGAAATAAAAACTATTATGAACGGTTCACTTTTAAAAACATACTATCGTTTTTTTTGTATATTAGTCCTATCAGGAATAGCCCTGAAAATTTTAATATTTTAATGATATTCTTCCCTTTTTTTAATTTTTAGCATGTTTAAAAGCATTAAGTTTGCTCTTAAACCAAATAGTTTCATTAATTAATACAAACGATTAAATACCATTTTATTCAGATTAAAGAAACGCTTTAATTTAAATAAAATCTAAAAACGTAAAAATTAGTTATTTATCGTATTTATTTGATGATTGCTGTTGAAACGTAGATATTTACTATGGCTAAAAATGTATCTGATTTGAATTCCAAAATATGGTTATCTGCACCACATATGAGTGGTCATGAAGAAAAATTCATCAAGGAAGCATTTAACACAAACTGGATTGCGCCTTTAGGACCAAATGTAAATGGGTTTGAAAAGGACTTGGAAACCTATTTGGGCAACAACGTGCATGTTGCAGCTTTAACAACAGGAACAGCTGCCATACATATGGCTTTATTGTTATTGAACGTAACAACCAACGACGAGGTAATATGCCAAACAAAAACATTTGCAGCCTCGGTTAACCCAGTAACCTATTTAGGTGCAAAACCGGTTTTTGTTGACAGTGAAAAAGACACGTGGAACATGTGTCCAGATTTATTGGAGCAAGCCATTAAAAATAGAATAAACCAAGGAAACAAACCAAAAGCCATAATTGTTATAAACCTTTATGGCATGCCACATAAAGTGAAAGAAATAAAAAACATATCAAATACATACCATATCCCTATTATTGAAGATAGCGCCGAAGCCTTGGGCAGCAGCTACTTTAATAGTAAATGTGGTACTTTTGGCGACTTGTCCGTTTTGTCTTTCAATGGAAATAAAATCATTACAACGTCTGGTGGTGGCGCATTGGTTTCAAAACACATTCACACAAAGGAAAAGGCCATTTTTTTAGCAACCCAAGCCAAAGAAGCCGGTTTGGAATACACACATAAAACGGTAGGATACAACTATAGAATGTCCAACATTTTGGCTGGCATTGGCAGAGGTCAAATGGAAGTTCTGGAAACATATGTGAGGTTAAGAAGGAAAAATCATCAATATTATTTAGAACACTTAAACGACATTAAAGACATACGTTTTTTAAAAGAACCCAAAGGGTTTGTCTCCAACAGGTGGTTATGCTGCATCCAGCTTAGTTCCCAAAGCATGAGAGATCAGCTACTTATATTGTTGCAAAAACATAACATAGAAGCCAGGCCTTCATGGAAACCTATGCACTTGCAACCTGTTTTTAGGGACTATCCCTCTTATTTAAATGGGGTTTCAGAGCATATTTACAAAACAGTATTGTGCTTGCCTAGTGGCTCTAATTTAACAACAAAAGAACGAAACAGAATTGTTACAACAATAAGATCTTATTTTGGATAGATATATAAACATATTAAGAAAACTTTCAAACCAATACGCATCTAAGTGGTTGGTCTTGCTTTTTGATTTGTGTGTTGTTGCATTTACCTTTTTCCTTGCCTATATCATTCGTTATAATTTTGAAATTGATTTTGATTTCAATCTATTTTTAAAACAAATACCTTTTGTTTTAATAGCAGCCTTGATCAGTTTCCTAATAGTTAACTCACATAAGGGTGTTGTTAGGTTTACAGGAGTTAAGGATGTGATTAACCTGATTATAGGAATAAACATCCTGGCAACCATTTTAATAGTGACCACCTTTTTAAGTAGAGAATATCAATTTGATGTTGTTTTTGATATTCCTGGTTCAATAATTTACATTCATTTATTATTGAATATCTTCTTTTTGGTTGGATCTAAATTTTTTGTAAAATCACTTTACAGAAGTATCGTAACAGATTTTGAAGAACAAAAATCGGTGTTGATTTATGGTGCAGGAACTTCAGGCATGATTACCTATGATGCTGTAACAAACGATCCAAAAAGCAACATTAAAGTAGTAGGGTTTATTGATGACAACGACAGCAAAGCTGGCAAAAAAATAAACCTTTTAAATGTTTACGAACCCGAAAAAATCACCAAGGAGTTTATTGATAAAAACGGGATAGACGAAGTTATTATTTCCATACAAAGCATCGACTCCAACAGGCTTTTACAAATTACCAGCAATCTATTTGCACTTAACTTAAAGGTTAAAATTGTACCAGCTGTAAAAAACTGGATTGATGGCGATTTAAGCATTGGGCAAATTAAAGATATTAACCTGGAAGATTTGCTTGGCAGGGAACCAATAAACATAGACAATCCTATGCTTATTGAAGAATACAACAATAAAGTCATTATTGTTACAGGCTCTGCTGGATCTATTGGTAGCGAATTGGTAAGGAAGTTAACCCGTTATAGTTTTAAAAAATTAATTCTTGTTGACAATTCCGAATCCCCATTATACGATTTACAACAGGAATTACACAGAAATGGCATTGAAAATATTGTATCCATAATTGCAGATATTAGAAACCAAATAAGGCTTGAGAATATTTTCAATGACTACAAACCAGACATCATTTTTCATGCTGCTGCCTACAAACATGTGCCATTAATGGAGCAAAATCCTTACGAAGCTGTAAGTGTTAATGTAAGAGGTACCAAAAATGTTATTAATTTATCAGTAAAGTATGGTGTAGATAAATTTATTTTAATATCTACAGACAAAGCTGTTAACCCAACAAATGTTATGGGAGCCACTAAGCGCATAGCAGAAATGATTGTATGTTGCCAAAATACAGTTGCTGCTGGCAAAACCAAGTTCATTATTACCAGATTTGGCAATGTTTTAGGTTCCAATGGCTCTGTAATCCCATTATTTAAAAAACAAATTGAAAGTGGTGGCCCTTTAACTGTTACGCATAAGGACATTATTAGGTATTTCATGACCATTCCAGAAGCCTCACAATTGGTATTGGAAGCTGCTGCCATGGGATTAGGTCAGGAAATTTTTGTGTTTGATATGGGTAAACCCGTTAGAATATTTGATTTGGCCGTAAACATGATCACGCTCTCTGGTTTTAGATACCCAGAGGACATTGATATTAAAATTACGGGATTAAGACCAGGCGAAAAGATCTTTGAAGAATTGCTGGTAGCTGGCGAAAACACCAAACCTACTTATAATGAAAAAATTATGATAGCCAAGTGCAGACCAATAAATATTGAAGAAATTAAAAATACCATTGATGAATTATGTAAATTAGGACCTCAAACCCAAAACATTGAAATTGTTTCCAAAATAAAGGACATTGTTACAGAGTATAACCCAAACAATACCAAATACGACCTATTAAACAAAATAACCAATAGTTAAAAAACTTTAAGTATGAAAGTAAGACTTAAAAGACTCATTCTTCAACATTCAGTGGCATTTATTGTGCTAATTGCTTTTTCATCTTGCACTACAAGTAAGGAGATTATTTACTTTCAAGATGAACCTCTTAGTAGTTCAAAAACTTTCAATATTACTCCAGAAATTACTTACAAACCAAACGATAAATTAACCATAAATGTTTCTGCCATAGATCCCGAAACAGTGAGACCATTTAATCTCCCACTAATAACCAATAGTTACGATGCCATTAACCCACAAGGAACCACAACCTTTCAAACATATATAGTTGATGAACAAGGACTTATAGAGTTTCCCGTTTTAGGCACTATAAAAATTGGCGACTTGACAAGAAAGCAAGCAACCAAGTTGCTAACTGAAAAAATTTCTGAATATGTTAAAGACCCAATCGTTAATATTAGACTAACCAATTTTACAGTTACCGTTTTAGGGGAAGTTAACAGTCCAGGCACCTATACGGTTGAAAAAGAACAAATGTCGCTTTTGGAAGCAATTGGATTAGCCGGAGATTTAACCATACATGGCATTAGGGAAAATGTGTTTTTAATAAGGGAACAAGATGGCGTTAAACGGTTTACAAAGTTTGATTTAACTTCCATAAATGTTGTAAACCACCCCAACTATTATATTCAACAAAACGATGTTATATACGTGGAACCAAATCCCGCCAGAATACGCTCTGCATCTTATAACCAAAATTATGTATTGATTATTTCTGCCGTTGGTACTTTAGCCACTATTGCTGCCATCCTTGTTAAATAACCATAGTTAATGAGCACAAAAAACATGAACCAAAATATTGATTTTAAAGAAGTTATAACGCCTTATTTACATAAATGGAAATTTATTGTTTTGTGTGTTATAGTTGCCATATCCTTTGCCTTTGTATATTTACGTTATGCAGATTATGAATATCAGGCAAATGCAAAAATCAAAATCAAAGAGACAGAAGCCAACAAAACACTGCCTGAAATCTCTCAATTACAAAATTATGGCTTGTTTAAAACCGAAAACAACAACGTACTGGACGAAATTGAAGTCATTAAATCCAGGATTATTATTGAACAAGCAGTCAAAGACTTAAAATTCAATATTCAATATTTTGTTGAAGGTCGCATTAAAGCAACCGAAGAATACAAAAATCCCCCTCTCAATATCAATTTCAGTGCGCCAGATTCCATCATCCATACCATTGACACGACGTTCAATATTAAAATTCAATCTGCCACCAATTTTCTTCTAAAAGGAATCAATTTTTCAGAAAAACTTAATTTTAAAAACAATGAAGAAGTCGATTTAGATGATGAAGGCACTGTGTATGCCTTTGGAGAAAGCATCCCAACGAGTTTTGGTGCCATTACCATAACACCTAGAATTGGAGAATCGGCTACCAAAATTGGCTCAAACATTAAAATAAAAATAAATCCTCTTGCTACTGTTGTATCAAAATACAAAAGCAACTTGATTATTGGACATCAAGAAATGTCCAGCATCATTACTTTAACCATTAATGATAATGTCCAGGAAAAAGCCAGTCTGTTCTTGGATAAATTAATTGAAAAGTACAATGAAGATGTACAAAACGATAAACAAATGGTTGTTGATGCCACTTCTGAATTTATTAACAACAGGTTGGAAATTGTATCTGAAGAATTGGGTAGTGTGGATTCCAATGCCGAAACCATTCAAAAAACCAACAAACTTACAGATTTGGCCACACAATCCAATATCTATTTGGAAAGTGAAAGACAGAATGAAGATAGATTGGTTGAAACTGCCATGCAGATTCAGCTTATAGACTATATGAACCAACATATAGACAAAGATATAGACAACAAAGAACTACTTCCTGCCAATATTGGGATTGCCGACAATTCTGTGGAACAATTAACGCAACAGTACAACAATCTGGTATTGGAGAAAAACAGGCTTTTAAAAAATTCCAGCGAAAAAAACCCTACAGTTGTAAACTTAACAAATCAAATCAATCAATTAAGGACCAACTTAAGTCAGAGTTTAAATAACATCAAGCATACCAACGAAATGAATTACAATTCGTTGGTGGCCGAAAACCAAAGAATAAGTTCCAAAATTTATTCAGCTCCAAAAAAACAAAGACAATTCAGGGATATAAAAAGACAACAGGACATCAAAGAAGGATTGTATTTATATCTTTTGGAGAAACGCGAAGAAGCTGCCATTACTCACGGTGTTTCCTCACCAAATGCTAAAATTGTAGATAAATCCTATGCTTCTTCCAAACCTGTTGCACCTAAACAATCGGTTATTATTCTAGCTGCTTTAATTCTAGGTTTTGGTATTCCTGTGGCCCTTATTTATCTTTTGAATTTACTGGATGATAAAGTTCACAACATCAACGATGTTAAAAAACAAGTTACCATTCCTTTTATTGGTGACATTCCAAAGTCCAAAAAAACCCAAAAGCTAATCTCAAAAGTAGATTACACTCCAAAAGCTGAGGCATTTAGAATGGTTAGAACCAATTTGGAATTCATGCTCCAAAATATTGAAAATAGAGCTAAAGTTATATTTGTCACTTCCACTACCAGCAAAGAAGGCAAATCCCATACAGCAACCAATTTAGCTTTGTCTTTATCTTTTTCAGAAAAAAAAGTTTTACTTGTAGAAACAGATATTCGTGTTCCAAAAGCAACAAACTATCTAGCAGTTGATAACGATTTTGGACTGACAAATTTTATTGGCAACCATAAAATAGAACCTCAGGGAATTATTTTCAAGCACAAGGATAATGAATATTTTGATGTTATTCCTTCTGGAACCATCCCTCCTAATCCTGCTGAATTGCTAATGAGCAATCGTGTAAAGGAATTATTTGATTACGCTTCCGAAAGGTATGAATACATTATTGTAGATACAGCAGCTATTGGTTTGGTAACGGACACCTTGTTAATTAGCAAATATGCCGATTTATTTATTTTTGTAGCAAAAGCCAACTACATAACCAAAAAACAATTGGAGCTGGCACAACGTATGTACACAGAAAACAGGTTGCCTAACATGACCATTTTGCTTAACAATGTAGATCATAAAAAAGGTTATGGTTATGGGTATGGCTATGGCAATCATCCAAATAAAAAGAAATGGTGGAAATTTGCCTAAAACCCTTAGCTTTTTCTTCTGGCTTTTTCTTTTGTCAACAACATAAGCTCTCTTCCTGTTTGTCCTGCCACAGAAGTGTTTTCTTCTGCCCTACGTATTAAATAAGGAAGCACATCTTTAACTGGCCCAAAAGGCACATATTTAGCCACATTATAACCAAGATGAGCCAAATTAAAACTAATATGGTCACTCATGCCATAAAGTTGCCCAAACCACACGCGATTGTCGTTTTTGGCAATGCCCTTTTCCTTCATTAAATCTAAGATAAGATAGCTACTGGCTTCATTATGTGTTCCTGCAAAAAGTGAAATGGTATCCAAATGGTCCAAAATAAATTTTGCTGCTGCATTAAAGTTTTCATCTGTTGCAGCCTTACTTTCACAAATAGGTGTTGGGTATCCTTTTTTAATGGCACGTTCGTTTTCTTTTTCCATATAAGCACCACGAACAATTTTATAACCTAAGTAATAACCATTGGCTTTGGCATGTTCCAATTGCGCTTTAACAAAAGCCATCCTGTCATGTCTGTACATTTGTAAAGTATTGTAAACAATAGGTTTTTCGGTATTGTATTTCTGCATCATGTTCGTCACCAAATCATCAACGGCTTGTTGCATCCAGCTTTCTTCGGCATCAATTAACAGTTCCACATCCTTTTCCTTGGCCAATTTACAGACCCTGTCATATCTTTCCTCTATTCTATTCCATTGCTCCTGTTCATCGGCTGTAAAAGGCTGTCCTTCACTTTTCTTTTCGTACAAGTAAGGTTTGCCAAAACCTGTTGGTTTAAACACAGCTATAGGCATGGCTTCTTTGTTTTGTGAAAATTCAATGATCTCCAAAGTTTTTTGCATCGCAGAATCAAAAAAAGACTCCACTTCTTTTCCTTCAACCGAAAAATCCAGTACAGAGCTTACACCTTTTTCGTACATAGCATCAATAACAGGTAAACAATCTTTTTCGTTTACACCTCCACAAAAATGGTCGAAAACCGTTGCCCTAATAACACTATCAACCGGAAGGTTAGCCTTTATGGCAAAATTGGTAAGAGTCTTACCTACCTTAACCAAGGGCTCGTAAGAAATCATTTTAAACAATAAAAAAGCTCTGTTAAGTTCTGAATTGCTTTTTAACGAAAAAGCGATTTCAGTATTGTCGAAAAGTTGTTTTGTAGACATGTTGCAAAATTATTTGCAAATATAATTATAGTATTCTTACGTTTTTAAAAAAAAATGATATAATTTTCACCCATTATTTTTCTAAAAAACCTCATGAATTCCATTAACACATCCAACTACCCAATTCATTTTAAAACAAGCAGTTACACCGAATTAAACACGCATTTAAAAACGGCGAATTATTCCAAAATTTTTGTTTTGGTAGACCAAAACACACATGAATTTTGCTTGCCTTATTTTTTAAGCAATCTGGAAACAGACTTGGAGGTTGAAATTATTGAAATTGAAGCTGGGGAAATCCACAAAAACATAGAAACCTGTTCAGGGGTTTGGAATGTGTTATCGGAACTGGAAGCAGATAGAAAAAGCTTATTGATTAATTTGGGAGGTGGTGTAATCACAGACCTTGGAGGTTTTGTTGCTTCTACTTTTAAACGTGGTATGGCCTATATTCAAGTGCCAACTACCCTATTGTCCATGGTCGATGCTTCCATTGGAGGCAAAACCGGAGTGGATCTTGGACATTTAAAAAATCAAATTGGCGTAATAAATACCGGAGAAATGGTTTTAATAGACACCAATTATCTAAACACCTTACCAGAAAACCAAATGCGCTCTGGACTGGCCGAAATGCTCAAACATGGTTTAATTTACAGTGAAGATTATTGGAATAAATTCACAGCCTTGGAAAAGCTCAGTTTGGACGATTTGGATGTCTTGATTCATGAATCCATTGACATTAAAAATCAAATTGTGGAAAAAGACCCATTGGAACACCATGTAAGAAAAACACTTAATTACGGTCACACGCTTGGGCATGCCATTGAATCCTATTATTTAAGCCAGCCCGACAAAACAGCTTTCCTTCATGGCGAAGCTATAGCCATTGGGATGATATTGGCCAGTTTTATTTCCACAAAACTAACTGGTTTTTCAACCGAAACCTGCCAACACATAAAAGACACCATTGTGGACGTTTTTGGACAACCAAAAGTTTCAGGCAAAGATATACAGCCCATAATCGATTTGTTGAAATTCGATAAAAAAAACGAACATGGAAAGATCAATTTTGTGCTTTTGGAAGCCATTGGAAAACCCAAAATAAACTGCCAAGTGGAAAATAACTTGATTTTTGATGCTTTTAATTTTTACAATTCTTAAAATTCAATTCAAATTATTTGTAACTTTATAAAAATTGCTAGAGAAAATTAGTACAGATTTTTTATTAATTTTTAAACCCTTTAGTAATGAAAAGAGTTATTGTTGATTTTAAAAAACTGACTCCAAAGCTTCTAAAATTACTAACCGATAAGTTTCCAGATGGTTATGACGACGACGACGTAATTACCTTTGAAAACCACAAAAATGAAATTATAGAAACTGTTGAAGTACGTACAAAAGACACTATTTACCTAGTAAAGGTAAGCAGCAAGCTACACTACACCATGACCAATTTTGAAAGCATTGAAGAAGTGGAGGTAGACGATCTTGGCCATATAGTTATTAACGATGATATTAAAGCAGAAACCTTTAAAGACGAAGAGGAATAGTTATAAGTAACGTGATTTTATTACTTGACAATGGTGTTTTTCATGACCAATTGTTACAAACCCAACAGCCCTAACAGACATATTAGCGCCACTCGCCTTTCCTATTTGCAAAAACATATCTTTACTAAAGCTTTTAAACAAACAAATGGTGGCTTGCCTTACGGTTTGGTACTCTTCCAACAAATCTTCTTTCGTTCTCTTGTTGGCATGCGCTGTAACAGCATACTGGTTTTCCTCAAAACCTGGCAACACAGTTTCATCCTGTCTTGCAAAACGCAAAGCCCTACAGGCAAAAATACGCTCAGTATCTATTATATGTTGTAGGATATCCTTAACAGTCCATTTTCCATCTTGGTAACGATATTCCAACTTGTCGTTGGGAATAGACTCAAAAAACGACAAAGTTTCCTTAAAACTGGCTGTTAATCCAGAAATCAAGTCTTTTTTGCCTGCCAACTTGATATAATTGGCATAAAATTCGGCGTATTCCGTTTCAGGTAAATCAGTTACATACATCATGATACATACAAAATAAAAAAACCTCTTTTATTAAGTAAAAGAGGTCTTAAAGATACTTATAATTTTAACTACATATCATTAAAAATAGAGTGCATTAAACGCTTTTTGTCGTTTAAGCTTTCTTCCAAAGAAATCATGGTCTCTGTTCTGTAAACCCCTTCAATATCGTCAAGCATGAAAATAATATCTTTGGCATGCTCTGTGTTTTTAGCCCTTATTTTACAGAAAATGTTAAATTTTCCTGTAGTAATGTGAGCAACAGTTACAAAAGGGATTTCGTTAATACGTTCCAAAACAAATTTGGTTTGAGATGTATTTTGAAGAAAAATTCCAACATAAGCAATGAAAGAATACCCTAATTTTTTGTAGTCTAAGGTCAAGGAAGAGCCTTTAATGATACCTGCATCCTCCATTTTCTTGACCCTTACATGAATGGTTCCTGCTGAAATTGACAGATTTTTAGCAATATCAGTAAAAGGAACCCTTGTATTTTCAATTAACATATCTAGTATTTGATGATCTATTTCATCCAACTTAAATTTTGCCATTTTATGTGTTTTATTAAATAAAAGGCAAAAATAACATATTATTATTGGATTTTATCTATCAAAATCAAAGATTATGTCGGTTTTATTGAATATTTAACACTGTTAATAATAACATATTCTACCTCAAGTCCTTCAGTAATATTCGAACCATTTTCCAAAACCAATTCAAAGCCTTCGGCTGAAAGTTCCCTATGTCCAAAATAAGTGCTTAAATCCCCTATTTTTTCAACTTTGGGTACAAACTCTATGGTATTGTTTTTTAAAATTTCTTGATATTGAATGGCAACATCCACCACTTGTCCCTTAAGAGGCTTGATTATTTTGGCCTTTCTAATAAGAACATCAAAATGATTTTTAAAATTTTCAGGAATATTTAAATAAGGTTCAAATCCTTCTCCTGTAATTCTAGTAGCAGAAATATAGTATATGCTATACAAAATGGCCTGAAACATATAAAACCTAGTGATTTCACGATGATAATCGTTTACAAAATGACCAGCTTCAAACAAAATGGTAGGGCAATTAAGGGTTTGGAAAGTGTCTCCTACGCAATTATCGTTATACGCATCGTCATATCTACCAATTTGATTGGGAATTTGTTCCTGCAACACCTTATTGGTAGCGGCAATTACCTCCATGGCAATTTTGCGAGTCTCCGTTATGGAACAAGCCTGGTCCTGAGCAGGTGACAAAAAAGATAAAGTAGCCGAATTGGCTGTGTTTCCTGCACCAAATATGGTGCGTTGTCCATGCAAATTAAAGCAATAATCTGGTTTAAAAGTTTGGAACAGGTCCCTTAAAACCCGACTTTCAGGCTGTGAAAGATTCTTGGCGTCCCTATTTAAATCCACGTTGTTTGCATTGTGTCTTGTATATAATTTGGAACCATCTGGATTTAACATAGGTACCAAAAACATAGTACACGTCTCTAAGATATGCTTTATAATACTATTGGAGCCATCATTAAAAACATTGCAGATATCAAAAACAGCTTTTGTGGTTGTACTTTCATTGCCATGCATTTGGGACCACATCAAAATCTTTTTTGGACCTGTTCCAATTTTTATTACATGAATAGGTTTACCCAAAACCGAATGCCCAATCACATCAACTTGAAATGACATTTTTAAATTTTCAATTAATGGAGTTATATGCTCCAGATGGATATATCGATTTTCAAGAGAGGATTCTTTGTGCGAGTCGAATAAGTTTTTTAATAAGGAGGAAGTCATTTAAAATGGTTTGCTACAAATGTAAACAAATAACAATTTACAAATGTAAACAGTAAAAATATCCTTTTTTGTTTACAATGGTTAACACAAAATATTTGAGAGCTGTGGTTTGTTTACAGAAAAACAATAAAATTACATTAATTATTCTGTAATGTTAAAATGTATTTGTATTTCAGTTACTTAAGGTGTTTTATATAAAGTATTACATGATGAAATTAATGTTAAATTTTAAATATATTTAGTGATCTATCTGTTTAATTGTTACATTTGTAAATACAAAACCACCTACTTATAGTTTACAATGATAAACAACGAAGAATTCTCAAAAAGGCTTCAAAAAGTCATGGATTATTACAACGAAAGTGCTTCTTCTTTCGCTGAAAAAATTGGTGTACAACGTTCCAGTATTTCACACATACTTTCCGGTAGAAATAAACCGAGTTTGGATTTTGTGTTGAAAGTGCTCTCCTCTTTCCCAGAAGTTGAACTCTATTGGTTGTTAAATGGAAAAGGACAATTTCCTGTTGAAGAAAAATTGCAAGCTGAAATCCCTTTTGGAAATAATGAAAAGGAAACAAGATCCCAACCTGTTGTTTCAGAAATAAAGCAAACTGAAAAAAACACTTCCAAAGAAAAAACCATAGAACGTATTGTGATTTTTTATTCGGATGGAAGCTTTAAAAGTTTTGAAGAGTTTTAAGCCATAAAAAAAGCCTGAATTAAAATTCAGGCTTTTGTATAACTTTGTTATTTTAAAAAAAATTATTTTAAAAATCGGCTGTGCCAACTATCGCTGGCAGGAACTTCCCAATTTTCATTAAATTCTGCAATATTCACAACCAAGTTGTTAAATACTATGGTGTTTTTGGACACAGCCCTATCCTTGGCCATTTGTTTAAAATCTGTCAAGGTTTTATAAGCAATAAAATCTCCTTGCTTATAAGAAACGTTCATTTTGTCCAACAAATCTACTTGATACTCTTTTTCCAATTGTTGAATAAAATGCACTGAGGCATCAATAGAACAACCTGTGGCTGTTCCATGCTGTTGATTTAAAGCAATGACAATAAAACGCTTATAAACAATTTTATAACCAGCTTGCAAATCGCTACCATGAGCTGTCCAGTTTTCAAGGAAAACATCCAGCTTTGCCTCTATTTCTTTAAGCTCTTGATCTGTAAAAGAACGGTTGCACTGATATATCCATACTTTGGATTCTTGGGGTAAGGTGTTAAAATCTACTAACATGTTTTTTCTTTTCAGAGGGATTTTTAAATCAATTCTAAATATTTAATAACTTTTTTTAAAACATAACGTTTTTCGCTCAAATCGAAATATTCCTCTTCTTTGTAGAAAATCCTGAAATTCTTTTTATAATTTGATTTATTGAGAAGGGAATAATCTTCAAATTGTTCAGACACAATAAATATATGCTCTTTATTGAACTCATCTGTTACCATTATATAGGACACAGCATCATTGTTTAATGACACTAATTTTGCTTCCATGTTAAGATCTTCAAGATTTTTTGTTGCAGGTGGAGGAGGTACATCGTTAAATCCATCTTCTTCCATGTATGAGCCTGCCATTGCCATTATTATTTTTGGACATTCATTCATCATCTTGTAAGCAATGTCCTCTCCCAGCTTTATCAAGGTGCTTTCATCATCAAAAGACAAATTAAAAAATGTATCTACATCTGCTTTATGATTGCCATAGCTTTCTAAAATGCACAATCCTAATTCCAATTCTAATGTATCTGAATTTACATTGGAAAAATCTACATTTTTAGCATTAATACAATTACAGGTTTCCTGTGCCATTGTATGTAATAGTTCGTCCTTTGAGAGTTGCTGAGCAATGGACAGGTTGGTTGATATTACAACGAATAGGAAAGCGATTTTTTTTAACATGGTAAGTTCATGGTTTTAATTTTATAGATTTTGGGAATTGGCAATTAATTCGGCAATATCCATCACTTGAACACTGTCTTCTTTTTCTTTGGCTTTTACGCCATCGGTCATCATGGTATTGCAATAAGGGCAACCTGTAGCAATAATATTTGGGTTGGTTTCCATGGCATCCTCAGTTCTCAAAACATTTATGTCTTTATCTCCTTTTTCGGGTTCTTTAAACATTTGTGCACCACCTGCTCCACAGCATAAGGCTGAATTTCGGCTGCGTTTCATTTCTACCAAATCCACACCCAAAGACCTTAACAGGTTTCTTGGAGCTTCGTAAACATCATTTGCCCTACCTAAATAACAAGGGTCATGAAACGTGATGCGTTTGCCACTTAACTGGTTGGAGCCTTCAATAGTTAAACGTCCAGATTTTATCAGTTCATTTATAAACTCCGTATGGTGTTGCACCTGGTAATTTCCTCCTAGTTCCGGATATTCATTTTTTAAGGTATTGTAGGAATGAGGACAGGCAGTAACAATACGCTTTATTTCGTAAGCATTTAAAACCTCAATGTTGGTAACGGCTTGCATTTGAAACAAAAATTCGTTTCCGGCACGTTTTGCCACATCTCCTGTAGAACTTTCCTCGGTTCCCAATACGGCAAAATCTACATTAGCCTTGTTAAGGATTTTCACGAAAGCTTTGGTTATTTTTTTTGCTCTATCGTCGTAACTACCAGCAGCTCCAACCCAAAAAAGAATTTCTGGTTGTCTGCCTTCTGCCATACATTGTGCCATGGTAGGCACTTTTAATTGTTCGCTCATGTTGTTAATGCTTTAATTTTTTAAAATTTATGCATTGCTGTTTGCTAACAAGCAGTTGCAAAAATTTATGACTCATGATGACCATCATCAAAAACCTGAATGGTCACTTTTTTTTCCACTAAATCTGTAAACTTACCTTTATATCTAGTTGCTTTTACCAAGTGGTTGTCTATCCAATGGTAATTTCCGCCTCTTGGTTTTCCCATAAGTAAACTATGGAATTTAAAACCGTGTTTGTTTAACCAGTTTGTGGTCACTTCTCTATGATCTTCTGTTCTTGAAGTGAAAAAACAAATTAAATGTCCTTCGTCATACCATTTGTTACAGGTTGCCAGTGCATCTGGATAGGGTTTACAAGTTGCCATTCGTTCAGGTTCCTCATTAGGAATATCGTCTGTAATGGTCCCATCTATATCAATTAAATAATTTTTAACGTCTTTTGGCAAAATAGGACTGACTTTTTCTCCTGCTTCAACTTTTTCATGTAATAGTTTATCTGCGTCTTCTCTTTTCATGCTCAACTTCCTGCAAAGACAGGATTATTTTTTAATTAATATGGCTTTTAATAGCTTACTTTGGATATGACACTTATTAACGATTAAATAAATTGAAAAAATTTAGACTTTTTAAAGCCATCCGAATTCATTAATTCATTACAACGTATTTGTTATAGATTCGTTGTTTTTTCAATAAGGTTCCTGCAAACGCAGAGGAATTCGTTATTCGTCCTTCCAATTCAATCTATCCATTTGGTTGTAAGGCCAAGGCGCTCCATTGTTTTCAATATTTGTCATCATATTGTTAAGTTCCACTGGAGCAGCACTTTGTTCCATTACCAAATAACGTCTCATATCAATGATTATAGATAAAGGGTCTATACTTACTGGACAAGCTTCCACACAAGCGTTGCAAGTGGTACAAGCCCAAAGTTCTTCGGCAGTTATGTAATCTCCCAAAAGTTGTTTCCCATCGTCTTTGAATTTGCCATTGTTTGCGTCTATATTCTTACCAACTTCCTCCAATCGATCCCTAGTGTCCATCATGATTTTTCTAGGGGACAGTTTTTTTCCTGTTAAATTGGCAGGACACTCACTGGTACATCGTCCACATTCTGTACATGTGTAAGCATTTAATAACTGAACCCAAGATAGGTCCTGGACATCGCTTGCCCCAAATTTTGCAGGCATTTCGGCGTCGGCTCCTTCTGGTGGTGCAGCAAATGGATCGACATTTGGATCCATCATCATTTTAACTTCTTTAGTAACCGATTCCAGGTTGTTTAATTGTCCTTTAGGTTTAACTTTTCCATAATAAGTGTTTGGGAAAGCCAAAAGAATGTGTAAGTGCTTGGAATAGTATAAATAATTTAAAAAGACCAATATCCCTAAAATATGCAACCACCAAGCTGCTCGTTCTATGGTATGAATGGTTGGCTCTGACAAACCACTGAACCAAGGCGCTATATATTGACTAACCACATTTCCGGAATTCATTAATTGAAAATGAATATCTGTAGCATTCATAACCAAAAACAAGGTCATTAACACCATTTCGAAATACAAAATATAATTGGCATCGTTTTTTGGCCAACTGGTCATTTCACTTTTCCAGAAACGTTGAATTTTAATGATGTTTCTTCTAATCCAGAATACGATAACAGAAATTAAAACCAAAACTGCCAAAATTTCGAAAGTTCCTATTAAAACTCCATAAAGCTCTTGGTAATAAGAGAATATTCGCCAAGTCCCGAATAGTCCATCGATAACAATTTCCAACAATTCAATATTGATGATAATGAAACCTACATATACAATAACGTGCAGGAATCCAGCAATGGGTCTTTTAACCATTTTACTTTGTCCCAATGCAATCATGGCCATGTTTTTCCAGCGTTGGCTTTTATTATCACTTACATCTACATCTTGTCCTAACTTGATGTTTCTAATAAGTTTTTTAACATTTCTGGCAAAAAACCCTAGTCCAGCAATAAGTGCTATAGCAAATAATATGTTTGGAAGGTAATTCATAATAAGATTAGGTTAGTTATTGTCTTTCGTCTTCTGGCTTTACGTATTCTTCTTTATTTTTTCCTCCAAAAACAGATACATTAACATAGCGTTTTGGATTTAACTTTACATCCTGAAGCAATTCGCTTAATTGTTGTGATGCCACTTCCAAATTGTGGTAAAGTTTGTCGTCTTTTAGCAATTTCCCTAAGGTTCCCTCACCATTTTCCATATCTGCCAAAAGGGCATTCACTTGTAGCAAAGTGGTATCAAGACTTGAAATGGTTTTGGAAATTTCAACATCCTTTAAATCGTTTGATAACACTGCCAAGTCTTTACTAATTGAGTTAAAGTTACTGATAACTTGTGTTAAACTGTCTTGGTTTTTGGCAATCAAGGAGTTAAAGGAACCAGAGAGGATTTTAAAAGAAGTTAAGGTTAAATTAAGCTCTTTAATAGCGTGTTTAAGACCTTCTTTAGAATCGTCTTCCACTAAACCGTTGATACTTACCAAAAGGGAATCGGCAGATTTTAAAGTGTCGTCCAAGCCTTCACTTAGACCAGAAAAATTTTCAGAAAGGTTTTTAATAAGACCAGGTTCCACTTCAGATTGCAAGAAATCGCCATCTTCGGCAATTTGGTCGTCATCAGCAGGAATAATGGCAAGTCCGTTGCCATCCAAAAGACCTAAAGGATAGAGTCTCATTTTACTGTTTTTAGAGAATTTCAATTCGTCATCAACTGTAAAAGACACTCTGGTTTTACCAGTTTCAACAATGTATGTTATCTTGTTGATTTTACCAACATTATTCCCTTTAATAGTAACAGGAGAGGCTGTTGTTAAACCATTATAATCAAATTCGGTATAGTAAGCGTCGGAAACATTGAATAAATTTTTACCTTTTAAATAATTAAAGCCAAAAATAAAGAACAGAATTCCAAATATGACCAAAATAGCCGTTTTAACTTCTCTAGATAGTTTCAAATTGTATAAATTTAGTTACCTAACAAAATTAGAAATAAAATTATAAAGAATGGCTCTAATTTGCAGTTGATTTTAGTGCTTCTTCCAAAGGTATTTGTTTTCCATCTTTGTATGCCACAATAAAACTAGAGACATATCCTCTGGATTTTGCATAATTCTGGAATTCTTTGATCTTGGTATAGTTTGAGGTATAACCATAAAAGTATTTGTATAAGCCATTTATTTTATCCCTTGTTACATCTTCCAGTCCTTTAAAGTTGTATGGTTTCAATTCAATTTCTTTTGAACTGGCTGCTATTTGGACTTTAAATACCACATTTTTAAAAATTTCATCAGGTTCAGTACTTAATGTTTCTTCTGTTTGGGTTTCCTGATAAACAAAATCGTCCACATTTTGGTATATGGCATTTTTATAATCCAAGATGGCTTTTTCAATGGCAGTAGCCATATCTTTTTGTCCTTTATTGGAGTTTAAATAAGCTCCTTCAGCTTTATTGGTAATAAAGCCTGTTTCCACCAAAACACTAGGCATGATTGTTTGATGCAATACGATAAATCCAGCCTGTTTAACACCTCTATTCTTACGTTTTAAGACATTTGTAAATTTATCCTGTATTAAACTGGCCAATAAAATGCTTTGATCTAAATACTCTTCTTGCATGAGTGTTAAACCGATGAAGGAACCTGGGGAATTTGGGTCGAAACCTTCATAGTTTTTCTCGTAATCGTCTTCCAAATAAATTACCTCGTTTTCTGCTTTGGCCACATTAAAATTGGTATCGTTTCTATGAATTCCCAGAACATAGGTTTCAGAGCCATAGGCTTGTGTATGGTGTGCATTGCAATGAATGGATACAAACAAATCCGCTTTGGCCTCATTGGCAATTTTACCTCTTTTAAACAAATCCACAAAAACATCTTTTGTTCTGGTGTAAACCACTTTAATATCTGGATTTTTTTCCAATTCTTTTCCTACTTCCAAGGCAATTTTAAGGGCAATATCCTTTTCTTTATAACCTTCTTTAGATGGTTTCCCTGGGTCTTTACCTCCATGACCAGCGTCTAAAACCACCACAAACTTATTTGAGTTATCTTGTGCAAGCAAGGAATTGCTGAAATTTGACAAAACAAACAAAGCAGATAAAAAAAGTAATACCAATTTCGATTTCATAAAATAATATCTATTGTTTTTTATAATTATCAACATGTCACACAAAGCATTGTACGTTTTAAACTTTTAAAGATGCAGCTTAAGTGTTTCATATAATAATAACAGCTATAGAGCGAGTTTATTACCCAATTTAATTAAGTAAAAGTTTATTTTCGAATTTTTGTGAATATTAAATTAATCACAAAAAATATATGTAATTTTGGCAATTCAAAAACCGAGCCATACTTTTACAAAAATACATTTAAAAGCGTTGCGTACAAACAACTTTTACATACTTTTTGCCTTAAGTTTTACAGTGTTTATCAACACTTTTGGCTTCGCTCAAGATATTCCAAAATCTGGAGGTACAGTCTCACCAGAAAAAGTCGAGGATACCGTTTCTGTAAATTTAAACACCTTAGAAAAACTAGAGGTTTCCGAAGTTGGTCAGGATTCCACCTTACAAGATTCTGTGAAGCCAAAACCAGAACTCTTAAGCGCCACAGTTACTTATAAAGCCAAAGACTACACCTCATTTAACATGAAGGAGCAAAAGCTTTATTTATATAATGAAGCTGAAGTATATTTTGAGGACATGGAACTGAAAGCTGGAATTATTGTTATAGATTACAATAAAAAAGAAGTATATGCTGGACGCATTAAGGATTCTGCAGGTGTTTACTCACAACGACCTTCTTTTAAACAAGGAGACAATTTGGTTGAACCAGATTCCATAAGATTTAATTACGATACTGAAAAAGCCTTGATTTTTAAATCGAAAACCGAACAACAAGGCATGCAGATATATGCACCAATCACCAAAAAAGAAAACGATTCCGTTATCTTTTTATATAAAGGTCGTTTTACCACATCCAAAGACATAGAAAACCCAGAATATTATTTTCAAGCCAATAAAATTAAATTGGTACCAGGAAAAAAAATTGTAGTAGGTCTTACCAACATGGTTGTGGCAGATGTACCAACACCTATTGGGTTGCCTTTTGGTTTTTTCCCTTTAACAAAAAAACAAACCTCTGGAGTTTTAATCCCTAGTTTTGGTGAGCAAAGCAGTCGTGGTTATTTCTTGCAGAATGGTGGTTATTATTTTGCAATTAGTGATTATATAGACTTAGCGGTTTTAGGGGATTATTACACCAATGGCAGTTATGGGTTACGTTTTGAAAGCAACTATGCCTTACGTTATAAATTTACGGGTAATTTAGGTTTTAGGTACGAAAACCTCATCAATAGTGAACGTGGATTTCCAGACTATTCCAAAACTTCCATATACAATATTAGGTGGTCTCACACCCAAGATGGAAAATCCAGTCCCAATTCCAGATTTTCAGCATCGGTAAACCTTGGAAGCAGCAAGTATTATCAAGAGTCCATAAATCAAGTTAACTCACCAAGTTTTCTTAACAACACCATGGCTTCCTCCATTTCTTATTCCAAAACTTTTCAAGGGGAACCACAGGTAAACTTAAGTGTTGCTGCCACACATTCACAAAACACCAATACAGAAAGCATTAACATGACACTGCCTACCCTTCAGGCAAGTGTAAGTAGAATTTATCCGTTTGAGCCAAAAGTAGGATCCAAAAAAGGAATTATAGAAAACATCAACTTTCAATATAACATTAGGGCAGAAAACAGGATCCAAACCACAGATTCGCTTTTCTTTAAGAAAGAAATGTGGGACGATGCCCAAAACGGCATAAACCATAGCATTCCTCTTACAACCAATTTTAAAGTTTTTAAATATTTAAGTCTGAGTGCTGGCACAAACTATAGCGAAACCTGGACCTTTAAAACAGTGGATAAATATTACGACCAAACCACGAGGGAGGTTATTACCAATGAAAACAATGGGTTTGCTTCCTATAGAACCTATAATTTCAATGCTAGTTTGGGTACCACACTTTATGGAATGTTCAACTTTGAGAAGGAAGGTGAAGATAGAAAAATAAAAAAGCTAAGGCATATTATGAGACCTTCCATTAGCTATACCATCAATCCTTCTTTTGATCAGTATTATGATACTTACGAAGTAATAAGTGCAGATGGTTTAACATCGGAACAAGTTGAATACTCCAAATTTGAAGGTTCTGTCTTTGGAGCTCCAAATAAAAATTATTCCAATACTGTTGGATTTGCATTGGGAAACAATATAGAAATGAAGGTTCGCGACAAAGATTCCACTCAAACAGAACCTAGAAAAATCAAAATATTGGACAACCTAAATTTCAGTACAGGCTATGATATTGCTGCAGACTCTTTAAACTGGAGTCCAATGAGAATTTCTGGAAGTACACAACTACTTAAAGATAAAATGTCTGTGAATTTTGGAGCTACCCTAAATCCATATGCATTGGACAACAATAACAATCTTGTGGATATGTGGAATATTGATAATGGAGGTAGTTTGTTTAGGCTAACAAGTGCCAATGTTACCATGAATTATACCCTTTCAAACTCTACCTTTTCTGGAGGTGAAACACAAGAAAGCTACGAAGAAACCTTAAGAAGTGGTGGTCGAGCAGACGATTTGTTTGGACGTTCCTTAGATTACGAAAACCCTAGTTTTTATGAAGATGACGATGAGGAAAACCAAACACCAAGCGATTTATATACCACTGTGATCCCTTGGAGCTTACGCCTGGCTTATGCCGTGAACTACTCCAATTCCAGAAGAGAAAACGAAATTTCATCACATTCCTTAATGTTTTCTGGTGATGTTGAAATATCTCCTCGTTGGAAAGTTGGAGCCTCCTCCGGTTACGATTTTAAAAACAATGGCTTTACTTATACCTCTTTACGATTTGAAAGGGATTTATTGAGTTGGAGAATGAGTTTTAACTGGATCCCTTTTAGCGATAGAGCCTCTTGGAATTTCTTTATTGGCATAAAATCCAATCTGCTTAAAGATCTTAAATACGATAAAAGAAGACAACCAGATAAGCAATTATAATTTTAAAACACACATAGGTCATGAAAAAAATAATAAATACATCTCACGCACCTGCTCCCATAGGACCATACAATCAAGCTGTTTTAGTAAACAATACCTTATACACATCTGGACAAATAGCCTTAAACCCTATAACCATGGAATTGGTTTTAGACGATATAAAAACGGAAACCAAACAGGTTATGGAAAACTTAAAAGCTGTTTTAAAAGCTGCTGACATGACTTTTGAAAATGTTTTTAAAACCACTATTTTTATTAGCGACATGCACAATTTTTCTAAAATAAACGAGGTGTATGCAACTTATTTCAATGAAGCTACTGCTCCAGCTCGTGAAACTGTAGAAGTTGCCAACTTACCAAAGTTTGTAAATGTAGAAATTAGCATGTTGGCTTCAAAATAACCTAAACTAGTTATTTAGCAAACTCTCTTGAAACAGCTTATAAATCCTTAAATACTCATCTGTCCAGCTACTTGGTTCTACAAAACCATGTCGTTCTATTGGATATATGGCCATTTCCCAGTTTTCTTTTCCCAATTCAATTAAACGTTGCGATAAACGTACCATATCCTGAAAGTGTACATTATCGTCTATCATGCCATGAAGTATCAGTAAATCGCCTTCTAACCCATCAACAAAATATATAGGCGAACTTCTTTTGTAAGCTAAACTATCAGTAACTGGAGTGTTTAAAATTCTTGCTGTATACCCATGATTGTATGCAGCCCAATCCCCTACAGAACGAATAGCAGCTCCAGCTTTAAAGGTTTCAGCTTCATTAAACATGGCCATAAGTGTTATAAAGCCACCATAAGAACCACCGTAAATACCAATTTTATCAGCATCAATGTCATAATTCTTAATTAAATATTCAGCTCCATCTACTTGGTCAGATAGATCCTTTCCTCCCATATGTCTATAAATTCCAGTTCTCCAATCCCTTCCGTAGCCTGCACTTCCACGATAATCTATATCCAACACAGTATAACCATTGTCAACCAATAAATTGTGGAACATATATTCACGATAATAACTGCTCCACCATTTATGGGCATTTTGCAAATATCCTGCTCCATGCACAAAAATAACAGCTGCTTTGTTTTTAACCTCAGTTTTTGGCTGGTACAATCTAGCATGGACTTGTGCTCCATCGTCTGCTTTAAAGCTAATGATTTCTGGGTCTTTCCAAGGATAGTCGTTAAAAACTTTAGATGTAGAATAGGTAATCTGTTTAGGAGAAGTTGCTTTTGATGCAAACAACGGATTTGCCTTTACATATAGTTCTGTTGGCTTGTTTGAATAGGAATACAAGATTGCCATTTGCTTTTCGTCTGGGGACAGAACGACCTCATTGTTACCTATGCGCTCTGTTAATGCTGTAAATGTACCTCCTTGAATTGGCATACTATAAAATTGGCGATCTCCAGGGTGATTTTTATTGGCAGTAAAATACCAACGTTTTTGATCCTTTGAAATCTGTGGTTTATATATTTCAAAAGAACCTACTGTAAGCGCTTTTTCTTTTTTAGAATTCACATTCAAAGTATATAAATGCGAATAGCCTGTTTTTTCAGATTGATACCAAATGGATTTATTATCTGGCATCCAACCTAAAACGCCTCCTCCGTAACCTCCAATTCCAGGACCAGCAATCCAAGCTTCGTCATGCTGATGATTTAGGTTTTCTATAGTGCCATCTTCAACGTTCAATAAAACAATCCAACGGTCTTTATAATCGTTGGCAATAATATCCAAAACGGCATAATTACCATCTGGACTCCAAGTAGGTCCGGAAATATAACCAATTCGGTTATCGTTTTTATATGGTTTATCAGGATACTCCTTGGTGTATTCTGGAATATAATCCAAACCATTTAGGTTATCCAAAACAACAGGATAGTTATTCTTGTTTGCAATATCATAAACAAACATACTATATTCAGTAAGCTCATCCCCTACTTTAGAACGTGTGTTTTCATTTTCGGTATAACCAGATTCCGTTACGTAATGAGGCATGATGGTTTTTTTGTTTTCTGGCTTTTTTGCAGTTACGTAAGTCACATACTTACCATCTGGACTCATTTTTTGGTTTATTACAGACTTTCCATCAAGCACAATCTTTAAAGGTTTTTTAGTGTCAAAACGGGTCATCAAGCTATCGTGCTTATCAGATTTTTCTTTACGTGTTCTTAAAACCTCAAATAATTCCAACTGATCTTTTTCTAACCAAATGTCTTTCTCACTCTTAGGTTTTTCAGTCTTCTCCTTATTAACAAAGTTTGTGACTTGGGTTGTTGTTCCTGTTTCCAAATCCCAGGTGTAGATATTTTTTTCATTAACATATGCTATTTTTTTATCGTTATCTGTAAAATGTGCCTGACTTTCGTAATCCATTGTTTGTGTTACCTGTAGGGTTTTATTGGAGGAAACATCAACCAAAAAAACATCTCCATGTTTTGTGTAAACTTTCTTTGTTTTGTCAGTGTTGAAAACAAAATCAAAAGACGCTAATGCATACTCTGTTTCAAAATCTACTTTTGAAATTTTATCGTTTTTTAGATGATACAAATAAAGCGAGTCGCTTAATGCTGCTTCCGGATTCCAATCAAAATAGATCTTGTCACTATTATTGGACCAATTAACATGGGATGGTAAATGTCCCACAAATCCATCTCCTTGCATGATTTCTGGAATGGTAAGCTTTGAAAGATTGTTTTTTTGAGCATGGCTAGTGACATACATAAAACATAAAATCACATAAAACAGCAAGTTATTAAACTTCATAATATAGAGGGTCTAGAAAATATTTAGGAAACGAAGTTACTCTTTCTAAAATGAAATTCAAACCAAAAACAGCTATTCAGTAATTTAGTTTCTATAAACATATTGTTAATAAATGAGTTTTTAAATTTTACTTTTTCAAAGGAGTTTTTTCCAAGAACTTGTATTTTTGAAAGTAACCAAACCCATTGACAAGATGCGCATAGAACAAGACATTAAATTAGGTTTTAAAGATGTGATGATAAGACCCAAACGTTCCACTTTAAAAAGTAGGTCTCAAGTAAATCTGGAACGGAATTTCACTTTCTTAAACAGTCAGTTACCTTGGCATGGCATCCCAATCATGGCAGCCAACATGGACACTGTTGGTACGTTTGAAATGGCTAGGGCATTAAGTAAACATAAGTTGTTTACTGCCATACATAAGCATTATTCCATTCCGGAATGGAAAGAGTTTTTAAAAAATGCTCCTGAGCAAATTGAAGATTATATTGCCATAAGCACAGGAACTGGAAAACAGGATTCCGAAAAATTAGCCACTATTTTTAAATTGCATCCTCACTTAAAATTTATATGTATTGATGTGGCCAATGGTTACTCTGAACATTTTGTGAATTTTGTTAAGAAAACCAGGGAACAATATCCAAAAAAAACCATAATTGCGGGAAATGTGGTTACAGGGGAAATGGTAGAAGAACTCTTGTTGTCTGGAGCAGATATAATTAAAGTAGGCATTGGTCCTGGTTCCGTATGTACCACACGAGTAAAAACAGGTGTTGGTTATCCGCAACTTTCCGCCATTATAGAATGTGCTGATGCTGCTCATGGATTGGGAGGCCAAATAATTAGCGATGGAGGTTGTACAACTCCTGGAGATGTGGCGAAAGCCTTTGGTGCTGGAGCCGATTTTGTGATGCTTGGAGGCATGTTGGCTGGACATCAGGAAAGTGGTGGAGAAACTATTGAAAGACATGGCACAAAGTACAAACAGTTTTATGGAATGAGCTCTGCAACAGCCATGGACAAACACATTGGTGGCGTAGCAGAATATAGAGCCAGTGAAGGTAAAACCGTTGAAGTACCTTACAAAGGTGAGGTAGAAACCACACTTCAGGACATTTTAGGAGGCTTGCGAAGCACCTGTACTTATGTTGGTGCCCAACGATTAAAAGAACTGACCAAAAGAACCACTTTTATTCGGGTTGCAGAACAGGAAAACAGGGTTTATACAGAATAAATTTACAAACCTTTCATTAATAACTCAGCTGTGGCAGGATTGGTTGCTAAAGGGACATCATGCACATCACAAAGACGCATGAGCATGAGTACATCTGGTTCATGAGGATGTTTTTCCAAGGGATCTCTAAAAAACAAAACCATGTTGCATTTACCTTCAGCTACCCTTGCAGCAATTTGAGCATCTCCACCCAAAGGGCCTGAAAGTAATCTTAAAACTTCAAAACCAGCTTTCTTAACCTTTTTTCCAGTTGTTCCAGTTGAAACCAGGGAAATATTTTTTTGAAGCAGAACCTCTTTATGTTCATTTAAAAACTGAACCATCTCAGCTTTTTTTCCATCGTGAGCTATAATTGCTATTTCCATGAATGTAATTGATTTATATGATAAGTTACCAGTCCTTCTATGGGACGTTTAACAATATTTCCAACTTTATAGTTGAATTCTTCGGCAATTTCAAAAATTTCTTCTTTAGACAGGAAAGCTATGGAACCAGCAAAGTGTACTGGAACTGTTTTTATTTCTTCGGAAAATTGCAAAACCATGTTTTTAGAAAACTTACGAAGCCCTTGTTTAATGAGGTTTTTTATATATGTCGAATCCTTATGCGAAAACATGAATTCAGCAAAAGAAGCCAAATAAGCGTTTGGGTTTGGTTGTTTGTATAAATTGAATTTAATGGTATCTGCTTCTACATCATAGGCTTGTGAAAAAGCTGTTTTTAACGAATTTGGCATATGATGAAAATAATAATCACGAAGTAACTGTCTGCCATAATAATTTCCGGCTGCATCGTCCATAATGGTATAACCCAAAGACTCTAACCGTTGGTGCAGGTTTTTACCATCAAAATAACTGCAATTGGAACCTGTTCCCAAAATACACACAACTGCAGCTTCATTTTCATGATTTATGGTTGCCCTAACTGCTGCCAACGTGTCTTCTTGGACTTCTACTTTTGCTTGAGTAAAAATGGATTCCAACACCTGCTTAAGCAAGTGTTTTGGCTTGTCTGTACCACAACCTGCACCATAAAAAAATATATGGGTTACTTCAGATTTATGGAATATTAAGTTAGCATTGGAAAGAATGACATCTTGAAGTTCTTTTTCATTTAAAATGGCAGGATTGAGTCCTTTGGTTTGAATTTTATCCAAAAGCCGATGTCCTTTAGAATCCACAGACATCCAATCTGCTTTTGTAGAACCACTGTCAACAATTAATATCATGAGTTAAAAATATAAAAATTCCACATACTATTAATTAAAACAGCATATGGAATTTAAAAAGTTAATACGTTTATAACGAATGAACAAGTTCTGACAATTCCACTAGTTTTACCGAATAAGCATATTCGTTGTCATACCAGGCTACCAGTTTGAAAAATTTTGAGTTTAATTCAATGGCTGCATCTGCATCAAAGACACAAATTCTTGTTTCACCCACGAAATCCTGAGACACCACTTTTTCTTCGGTATAACCCAGAATCCCTTTCATTTCGTATTCTGAAGCTTTTTTAAAAGCTGCTTTAATTTCATCGAGAGAGGTTTCTTTCTGGGTTCTCACGGTTAAATCGACAACAGACACATCTGCCGTTGGCACTCTAAACGCCATGCCTGTTAATTTTCCATCTAATTTTGGGATGACTTTTCCAACAGCTTTAGCTGCTCCAGTGGATGCAGGTATGATATTGACCAAAGCGCTTCTTCCTGAACGAAAATCTTTTCTGGATGGGCTATCTACTGTAAATTGTGATGCTGTTGTGGCATGAATGGTTGTCATAAGGGCTTCTTCTATACCAAAATTGTCATCCATGACTTTAGCCATAGGAGCCAAACAGTTTGTGGTACAAGAGGCGTTGGATACAATGATGTTTGAAGCCTTGATGTCTTTATGGTTTACACCCATAACAAACATAGGGATGTCTTTACTTGGAGCAGACACCACAACTTTTTTTGCTCCAGCTTCAATGTGATAATAAGCCGTTTCCAAAGTCTTGAAAACACCTGTACAATCTGCAATTACGTCTGCCTGAACCTCGTTCCATTTAAGGTTTCTTGGGTCCTTTTCTGAAGTGACCCTAATGGTTTTTCCGTTTACTATTAATTGTCCATCTTTTATTTCAATGGTTCCATCAAATCTGCCATGTACAGAGTCGTATTTCAACAAATAGGCCAAATGATCTACTTCCAATAAATCGTTGATACCTACAACTTCAATATTCTGTTTTAATGCTGCTCTAAATACGAGTCTTCCTATTCTTCCGAAACCGTTAATTCCTAATTTTAAATTTGACATTCTTATATGATTATTTATTCTTTGTTATTATTAATTCTTATCATTTTGAAATCCTAAGTGGTCATGATATCTGATACACGAAGCAATTCCATATTTATTTCCGACTTTCCTTTAACGGCCTTATCCAAGGATGTTAGCTCCATTTTATTGTCCAAGATTCCAACCATATAATTGGTTTTTCCTTCCAATAAGGATTCTACTGCTTTTACTCCCATCCTACTGGCAAGTACACGATCAAAACAAGATGGTGAGCCACCACGTTGCATGTGCCCCAGTACAGAAACACGAACATCGTACTCTGGCATGTTTTCATCAATATAGTCTTTCAGTTCAAACACGTTTTTGCCTATTTTATCGCCTTCTGCAACCACAACAATACTTGAGGATTTTCCAGAAGCTTTACTTCTTTTTAATGATTCCACCAATCGGTCCAGTCCTAAATCTTCCTCAGGGATTAAAATTTCTTCGGCTCCAGCCCCAACACCTGCATTTAAAGCAATATGACCCACATCGCGACCCATAACCTCAACAAAAAACAGACGCTTATGCGAACTGGCAGTGTCCCTGATTTTGTCTATGGCTTCAACCACTGTATTGATGGCTGTATCGTAACCTATAGTGAAGTTTGTTCCGTAAATATCGTTATCTATGGTTCCTGGAATTCCAATTATTGGGAAATTAAATTCGTTATTGAAAATCAATCCTCCAGTAAAGGTACCATCTCCTCCTATTAAAACCAATGCATCTATGCCTTCTTTTATTAAATTTGAATGTGCTTTTTTTCTTCCTTCCTTGGTTTTAAACTCTGCTGAACGAGCCGATTTTAAAACGGTTCCACCTGTGTGAATGATATGATTGACACTTCTTGCGGTAAGCACTTTAAAGTCTCCATCCATCATACCTTCATAACCTCTGTAAATTCCAACACATTCAATGTTGTGATAGGCACATGTTCTTACTACAGAACGAATGGCAGCATTCATACCAGGAGCATCGCCTCCAGATGTCATGACACCAATTTTACTGATTTTTTTACTCATTTATATCATGTTTATTGTAGTAAATTTACTAAAGAATACCCAATAAAAACAGGGTTTTACAATAAATTTAAGAAGAATTAAACTAGAAAATAATTAATTTAAAATACTATGATTTTTATCAATTATTCCGATTTTTCTTTTTTGAATCCCACATAAGAAGGCAGCATACTTTCCTCTTTTTTACTTGTTTCTTTTTTAGGCTTTTCCACTGTTTTTACCTTGCCTCTAAAAATTTTATTAAGTAGCTCTTTAAAGGTGTCAAAATCAACACTGTATGCAATACCAACCCCTTGTGTATATCCTATTTCTTCCCCAAAATTCCGGATACTGTTCTCTCTGTTAAAAACTTTGGCAGTAAGCGTGCCTTCTTCATTCAACAAAAAGTCTATTTGTACGTCTCCTGCAACAACGGTTTCACTAACACCTCCAACAGGGACTCCCACTTTCCCGTTTATGATAACACGTTCTGAAATATTTGTTTGCAAGGTAACACCCAACCTATCGTCTGTTTGGTATTCTGGAGTGTTTTCGCCTGCTTCGTAATTTAAGCCTATATTTACCTTATTGTCACCACTTGTAATCAGACCATTAATGATGCCATTTAAACGTTCGGTTAGGGTTCCTGTAATGTTTACATCGTTCAGTCTATTGGAAAAAGCTCCTGTTGCCAATAAATAAAGTGCTTGATTGTCCCTGTCTTCTTTGGAACTTAACCTGTATTGAATTTCAGATTTTACAGTGGAACTTAAATTTGGAAAGGTAAATCCGAAATCGATGTCTGGTTTTTCCAATTGCCCTGTAAGTGTAGTTTCAACATACACAGGAATACTTCTATTAATAGGATTGTCCAGCAATGGCGAAGGGTTTGCTTGGGTCCTATATAAGGCTTTAATGTCTATTCTGGCACTTAAAGGGTCTCCATCCCAACCCAGACTACCTTCTTGGACTATAAATTTCTTTTCGATTACACCACCATATTTAAAATTGTAAATTCCATCGAAAACCACAAAATCCCCAAACATTCTAAACTTACCATTGGTGTTGATCTCAATTAACAAGCCTCCTTCCCCTTTTCCCCTAATGGTGCTTCCAGAGTCTTTATCAATAACAATTTCAATATCTGCATCTTGGGTAATATCCAAATCAAAATCCAACTCCAAACCATTTACTTCTTTTATCACATAATCTTCGCCTTTTAGTTTGGCTTCTTTTTCTTCAGGTGTTAAAAAGTGAATGTAGGAGTTATCGCCAAAAGATTCCATATCGCTTAAAGGAATCACAAAAGTGGTTCCTGGATTTGTTTCTGCAATAACACTTATTACTAGTTGATTTGATGGACCTTGAATTTTTGCCGAGCCTCCTATAAAAGCCGTTCCGTAGTACAAAGCTTCTTCATCGTCTTCGGCATGTGTGTCCAAAACCACTAAATTATCTGTTTCTACTTCTAAGTTCAACTTCCAGTCGGAAAAATTGGTGTGGCTTAACGAACCGTTTAACTCCCCTTTGGTATCAAACTTGGTATCTGTGAGTTTTAATGCATTGAAATTGAAGCTTTGGTTGCTAAGGCTTACATCGGAATTGTTGGCAAAACTATAGTCCACATTTAAATACGGAATTCTTAAACCACCATTGTTTAAGCGCAAGTCGCCATTGATGCTAGGTTGACTCAAATTCCCCGTAACTTTGGCTGTGCCTGAAACATCGCCTCGAATATCACTTAAAATATCCACTAAAAAGGAATTGATAAAACTCAATTGAAATTCATTAAACAAAAGGTTCACATCAATTGTGGATTGATCGCCCTTAAAACCTATGTCTCCAATGGCAGCAAAGGATTGAGAGACATCGTCTTTAATTTTTATGTTTACATTGTAATTGGTTAGGTCTTCGTTACCAACAATAGCCGCATCAAACGATCCCAATGCCAAATTATTTACCACAAAATGGTCAATGGTTATTTTTGAAGTGGGTAAATAGATGCCATTTTGTTGAAGCAAATCCAGCTTGCCATTAACATTTCCCAACAGTTCCAAACCTTCAACGGAAGGCGTTATTTTTGACAAATCGACATCTTTAAAGTCCAAATGTAGATTTTTATATGTAGAATCCTTTAAAACACCAGAAAGCATGATTTGTTCCTGATTGTGGTTCATAACCATTTGTTCAATTTTAATATCTGTAAACTTATTGTCGAATATAATTTTATTCAACCTGTTTTTCTCTTCGTTAATGGTCCATGTATTGCCTTTAAAGGTAACATCGGACCTTTTAAAACCTACTACAGATTTATTGTCCTTATTGATGGTGTGATAAAAGTTTAAATTATAGACATCTTTATTTTTAGGACCACCTTGAAACTCAGACCTTACAAACAAGGTATCATTAAGCGTGATATTTATTAAATTAAATTTTGAAGCATTGTAATATTTGGTATTGATACTGTCTATTTCCACGAAAGCGTTAAAAACCGGGTTTTTGTTGTCCAGTTGCAGTTCTATTTTATCTGCAAAATAATCGAAGAGCTTAATTTCTGGCGACTTAAAGGTTAATTTAAATTCCTTTTCATCGCTTTCAACCCTCCCTCTAACATAAGTGTTTTTACCCAGTTTTAATTCTGGCACAAAAACTTCCACTATTTTATTGTAAATTTTAAAGTTGAAGTCTATGTATTGGTTTTGGTTAACTTTATGAGGTTTATAATTGGTGTAAATACTTCCAATGGCATTTTCAAACAGTTTACCAATCTCTTCAAAGACAAATTCACCACTAAGTTCCCCTTCAATAATATCTGGGGAATTAACACTGATATACCTAACCTGATCTTCAAACTTTGAAGTTATTTCAAAATCGTTAAAGAAATAATCGTCGTTTTGATTTTTGTAGGATGTCTTGTTAAATTGTATACTACCAACAGCATCGTCTATGGTGGTGCCTTCCATTTTCATATCTACCATGCCTTTAAAAATTGAAATATTGTCTTTACTAACAAAGTTTAAAGCGTTTAGGTTGGCATAGGATACATTTGCAACAAAGTCGAAGGTATTTATTTCCTCTGAAAAATTTGCCAGTCCATCAAATTCCAATTGCAAATTCTTATCGTTTGATACAAGTTTCCCATTAAAAATCTTATTTTTTAAATTCCCGGAAACATCAATGTTTTCGTAAGTGTAGTTATTGTAGACTACAGAGAAGATATCTCCATTTAAATGCGTATTTACGTTTTCCTTGGTAAAACCAGAACCATCAACATCCAAATTTAAAGAGGTGATGCCAAAAGTTTGGTCATTAATAAACTTTCCAATGTTAAAGTCCTTAAAAACCACATTACCTGAATAGGAAGCATTATCAATATCGTTAATCTTCTGCATGTCCAAATTGGCATCAATCAAACCAATTTGTGTATTGATAACCACATTTGCCATTATGGTAGAAGTTGTTATTTCCGTAACGCCAACCACGTTGAAATTTCCTAATTTATCGAAAGCCGTTGGTATGGACTCACCTAAAACATTTGGCAACAAAGCCCTTAAATCCCTATAGTTTGAAGTTAATTGGCTAAAATCCCCTTTCATATAGAAATTATTTTCTTCTTTGTTGAACAGGTTTTTAAAATTAATATCTCCTACAATTTTACTTCTGGTACTTGTAAACAGCTCCAAATTGCTTACCTGCAAATTGTTAAGGGTTCCCGAAAGTTTGGCACTTAGCTTAGCCCTTTGATTGACACCAAACTCATTATAAAAGGTATTTAACTCGTTTAAAGCCACATCGCTTTTGGTAAAGGAGGCATCTACCTGAACTTTATCAGTAAAATATTTAAGTTCTTCTCTATCGTAAAAAAACTTTACTTCGCCTTCCAGTGAAGAATTGGCTGTTTTTATGCTCAAATCCTCAAGCAAAATATTACTGGGCGTATAGATAAAATTGCTTATCAGGTTTTTCACTTCCAATCCTCTACTATCATGAAAAGCCAAGGTATTTATTCTAGTACTTACATCGCTTCCATGAATCAACAAGTTAGTAGTATTGGCTTGTATGTTGGTAAACTCAAGTATTTTAGGTGTTTCGTTGTTTTCATTTATCAATCTAAAAATACCATCGTAAATAGTTACATCACTGGAAGAAAGTAAAAAGCCACTTGATTCGGGAGAAGGATTGTCTTCATCAAATTTGGCAACAAAAATATCCAGGTTGGTATCAATTTCGCCTTCATAGGTCTTTAAGTTAAATACCAAACCATCCAAGTCTATATCTCCAAAAACCAATTTGGAGTTTAAAATATTTTTGAAACTTAAAATGGAGGTGTTTAATTCTTTCGCAGCGAATAAGGTGTCTTTTTTATAATCCCTTATTAAAATTTCCTTTAATTCAACATCGCCATTAAACTGAAGCCCAATTTTACCAATGTTTATGTTGGTACCAAAGTCATCGTTCAATCTTTTGGTAACTTTTTTTCCCAAGTGTGTTTGAATGGAAGGAATAGACAACAACAGCACCAAAATGATGAAAAGCAGCAAAATAATTGCCACCAATTTAGATACTATTTTTAAAAATTTTTTGATACGTTTTAAAGTTATAACTTTGAAACCAAAATTAACAATTATTGTGCCTAAAATTCACTAATGACCTCAGAAAATATTTATATTCTTGGAATTGAGTCTTCATGCGATGATACTGCTGCCGCTGTAATACATAACGGAAAGATATTAAGCAATGTAATTGCCAACCAAAAGATACATGAAGCTTATGGAGGTGTGGTTCCGGAATTGGCATCAAGGGCACACCAACAAAACATTGTCCCTGTTGTAGATCAAGCTCTTAAAAAAGCCAATATTGCCAAAGAACAACTTCATGCCATAGCGTTTACTCGTGGACCTGGTTTAATGGGTTCGTTACTGGTTGGTACTTCTTTTGCCAAATCGCTAGCCATGGGTTTAAACATCCCTTTAATAGATGTTAACCACATGCAAGCCCATATTTTAGCTCATTTTATAGATGAAGAAGGTTTTAACAAGCCTCCATTTCCCTTTTTGGCCATGACCATTTCTGGAGGGCACACACAAATTGTAAAAGTTTCAAATTATTTCGATATGGAAGTTATTGGAGAAACCATAGACGATGCCGTTGGCGAAGCTTATGACAAAAGTGGTAAAATTCTTGGGTTGGGTTATCCTGCTGGTCCTCAAATTGACAAACGTGCACAATTGGGAAACCCAAAAGCTTTTAAGTTTACCAAACCCAAAGTAGCAGGTTTGAATTTTAGTTTTTCGGGCTTAAAGACAGCCATTTTATATTTTATTCAAAAAGAAACGGCAAACAACCCAAATTTTGTAGAGGAAAACATCAACGATATCTGTGCGTCCATTCAGTATACCATTATTGGCATTTTAATGGATAAACTAAAACTGGCTTCCAAACAAACTGGTATTAAACACATTGCCATTGGTGGAGGTGTTTCGGCAAACTCGGGAATTAGACAAGCTTTAAAAACAGGCGAATCCAAATTTGGCTGGACCACTTATGTTCCTAAATTTGAATTCACAACAGATAATGCAGCCATGATTGCCATTGTTGGTTACTTGAAATTTTTGGAAAACGATTTTACTGAACAAGATGTTACTGCTTCAGCAAGATTAAAAATTTAAACACCTTGAAAACCATTGAAAACCCTGTTGATAACCTTACAAAATCGTGTTGTTTTAAGCCATTATTTTTGTTTTTTTGTGGTTATAAACGCTAAAAAAATACTTGCAAAATGAAAAAACTATTACTTGTATTCGCTCTATTTACATCAATAATACATGCACAAGAAGACAACACTACAGAATTGGACTTAATAACAGACACCAGTTCTGCCGAGGCCTTCATAAAAGCCAATAAATCCAAAGGGAACAAACTCATTACCTTCAATGAAGAAAAGCATAAATCGGTTTTGGCTACAGACCTTTTTAAATTACCGCTTGGAGGCAAAACCACAACAGAAAACAATTTTGAAAAAACCACCTACAAAGTGGTAGAAAAAAATACAGTCACTCACTATCGTTTAAGTTACATCCTTTTGGATAGCCAGCAAATGGAAGCCAGCAAAACCAAAGCGTATAGAGAACGGATTATCGCAAGCTATAACAATGGTTCCCCTTTTGATTTTTTGGCAAAAAAATACTCTGTAGCAGACAATGCCACTCGTGGTGGCGACACTGGATGGTTTACAAAAGACGACGTTTCTTTGTTTTTTGATGTGGATGTAATAGAAAACAATCATACAGAACATGAAATATACACCTTGGACAACGAAGAAAAAGGCTTGTATTATATTGTTCTAAACACACACCAACCTAAAGAAATAAAAGAAATAAAAGTTCTAAAAATAGTAGAACAAAAAAACTAATGCAGTTATTTTATAATCCAGACATATCTGAAAACACGTCTCAAATAATCTTTACTAAAGAAGAGAGCAGGCACATTGTTAAAGTTTTACGAAAAACTAAAGGTGACTTATTGCATATTACCAATGGTTTTGGTTGGCTTTTTACTGCTGAAATTTCAGTGGCAGATATTAAAAACTGTGTTGCCATTGTCACTGATTCGCAAAAGCAACCAAAGAGAGAATATCAAGTCCATTTGGCTGTGGCTCCAACCAAAATGAATGACAGATATGAGTGGTTTCTGGAGAAAGCAACCGAAATTGGTATTGACATCATTACACCTATTATCTGTGATAATAGTGAACGAAGGGTTATTAAAACAGAACGTTTTGAGAAAATACTGCAAGCTGCCATGAAGCAGTCTTTATCTTGTTACAAGCCTACACTTCAAGAAGCCATCGTGTTTAAGGATTTTATGGAACAACCTGTTTTGGGTCAAAAATTTATAGCACATTGCGAAGAAACAAATAAAAAATCTTTAAAGAAAGAGATAAAACCCAACCAAGATATCACCATATTAATTGGACCAGAAGGCGATTTTAGTGTTAAAGAAATAGAACAAGCCATTCAATCTCAATTTATTCCAGTAACTTTGGGAAACACAAGGCTTAGAACCGAAACAGCTGCCATTGTTGCCTGTCATTCGGTTGCTTTTGTAAATGAATTATAAACTTTTTCATGAAACACATGACTAAATCACATTTTTTCACTTTGGTATGTTGTTTATTTTCTGTTTTAATCTTTTCACAGGAAATAGCCGTTTTAAAATATAAAGGTGGTGGCGATTGGTATGGCAACCCTACAGCTTTGCCAAATTTAATCAGCTTTTGCAATTCCAACATCAACACCAAAATCAACCCAAAGCCAGAAACCGTAGAAGTTGGAAGCTCAGATATTTTTCAATATCCATTGGTGCACATGACAGGTCATGGCCATGTGTTTTTTAGCGAGGAAGATGCCGACAACTTAAGAGACTATTTGTTATCTGGTGGTTTTTTGCATATTGATGACAATTATGGTATGCAACCCTATATTACAGAAGAATTAAAAAAAGTGTTTCCAGATAAAGAACTTACGGAACTACCAGCAAACCATCCAATTTTCAATGTGGCATACCCATTCCCTAAAGGATTGCCAAAAATTCATGAACATGATGGCAAAAGACCTCAAGCTTTTGGAATTTTTAACGAAAACCGATTGGTTTTACTTTTTACATTTGAAAGCGATTTAGGTGATGGCTGGGAAGACGAGGTAGTCCATAACGATCCAGCTGAAGTTAGGGAAAAAGCATTGAGAATGGGAGCAAACATCATAAAATATGCTTTTGAAAATTAATTAACCCTTAATGACAAACCGATAACCAACCAGTGAATACCATTAAGCACAAAATTTAAAAAAAGCCTGTCAAAAGCTGTTAAATTTATCAAGCTCAGTTTAATTAAAACATAACATTTTATTTCTAAATACACTACAGTTGTTTTTAAAAGATATGTGTGTATTTATAGCTTTAAAAAAAAATGCAACTAACTCATTACAACACTCATTTTACCAAACAAACCTTTCCCATTGCTTTGGTTTGCGACAACATTACCAACGCTCCCAACATTGGGAGCCTGTTTAGGACAGCTGATGCGTTTGGAGTAGAAAAAATTATTTTTTGTGGTTCTCCTATTCCTAAAGGACGAAAAATGACGAAGACATCCAGAGCCACAGAGAACATTGTACCTTTTGATGAAAAGAAAACCATTTTAGAAACGCTTGATCAATTAAAATCTGAAAATTATTTTCTAATATCCTTGGAAATCACCAATAACAGCCATGAAATCAATACGTTTAGGTTTCCACACAATCAAAAGATTGCTTTGATAATTGGAGATGAAAATTTTGGTATATCTGAAACTGTTTTAAACCTTTCGGATGCTATCATCCATATAAACATGTTCGGGCAAAATAGCAGTATGAATGTGGTTCAGGCAACAAGCATTGCCCTTTATGAAATAACCAAACAGGTCAGTAAAAAATAACCCTTGGACATTTAAAAGCAAAATGTATCTTTACTAAATGAATTCAAACGACATTTCAAAAGGAATTTTAAAGGCTTTGGCAACAGTATTGGGAATTAGCATCCTATTGTTTTTTCTATATAAAATCCAGTCTGTTATTGTTTATATTGCCATTTCTGCAGTGGTTTCACTTACCGGAAGACCCATTGTTGGTTTTTTAAGATATCGTTTAAAATTAAATAACTTATTGGCAGTTGCCATAACCATGATTCTTTTATTAGGTGTCATTATGGGTCTCATTGGCTTATTTATACCTTTAATAGTAGAACAAGGTCAGAATTTATCATTGCTAAACATTGAGCAACTGCAAAGCAACATCAAACATATTTACACAGAATTTATTTCTCATTTTAACCTTGGCAAAATTCAAGCAAACGAAGATCCTTTGGCCAATTCCAGTTTGCTCTCTAAAATAGATTTTGCTGTGATTCCTGAATTTTTAAACTCTGTGGTTAGCGGTTTTGGAAGTTTTAGTATGGGATTGTTTTCTGTGCTTTTTATTTCATTTTTCTTTTTAAAAGACAGCAAATTGTTTGAGAACAGCTTAATGACCCTAATTCCTGATAATAAAGAAGCTCGTTTAAAAAAATCAATGGATAAAATTAAAAATCTGTTATCTAGATATTTTGTTGGCCTAGTTTTTCAAATTTCCATATTATTTGTTATTTACACTATTGGATTGTTGATTATTGGTGTAAAAAACGCAGTGGTTATTGCTTTTTTATGTGCCTTAATAAACTTAATCCCATATTTGGGACCAGTAATTGGAGGATGTATCATGATTTTATTGACCATGACCAGTAATTTGGGGAGTGGGTTTAGTGAAGTAATCATACCTACTACACTCAAGGTCCTTTTAGTAATCATTATTGGTCAATTAATAGATAATTTTATAAGTCAGCCGCTTATTTTTTCAAAAAGTGTGAAATCGCATCCACTTGAAATTTTTCTGGTTATCATTATAGCAGGTTTGTTGTTTGGTATTGTTGGGATGATTATTGCCATTCCAACCTACACAGCCATAAAAGTTATTTTAAAAGAATTTTTATCAGACAACAAAGTGGTACAAAGCCTAACAAAAGACCTATAATATCACTTTGGATAAGTCGATTTTACATATTGAAAATCAAGATTTCATAAACAATAATCTAAATACAGACACCAGTACTTTATTGTTTAAAAAACACGATGGACTATCCTTGGACATAAAAGTGTTAATAGAGCAAATTGAAGCAAAAAAAAGATGTCAAAAAAAACTGCCTACCTGGTTTGAAACTTCAAATATCTATTATCCAAACAAATTAAATATTGAGCAAACATCTTCTGAAATCACTGCAAAATATAAGGCAAACCTTATCTCTGGAAATTCCATTATAGATTTAACTGGTGGTTTTGGAGTAGACAGTTTTTACTTTTCCAAGCATTTTAAATCAGTCATTCATTGTGAAATCAACAAAGAACTTTCTCAAATGGTTTCGCATAATTACAAACAACTTGGGGCAGAACATATTCAAACCATAGCTAAAGATGGATTAGCGTTTTTAAAGGAATCAACCTTGAATTTCGATTGGATATACATAGACCCATCCAGAAGACATGACAGTAAAGGCAAAGTGTTCTTTTTAAAGGATTGTTTGCCAAATGTACCAGAACAACTTCATGTTTTGTTTGAACATTCCAACAACCTAATGATTAAAACTTCTCCTCTTTTAGATCTATCCGTAGGTTTAAAGGAATTAAAACACGTTAAAACCATCCATGTGGTGGCTGTAAACAATGAGGTAAAAGAACTGCTATGGATGCTGGAAAAAGAAATGCATACAGAAGACGTACAAATAGAAACCATCAATATAAAAAACAAGGATAATCAATATTTTGGTTTTAGATTTCAAGATGAAACCCAGGCTCAATCCAAATGGAGCCTACCTCTTAATTTTTTATACGAACCCAATGCAGCTATTTTAAAATCAGGTGGATTTCATAGTGTTTCCAAACAGTTTCAATTAAAAAAATTACACCAACATTCACATTTATACACTTCAAACGATTTAATGGAATTTCCTGGCCGAAGATTTAAAATTGAAGATATTTTGCCTTTCAACAAAAAAGCCTTTAAAAAAGCAGCTATTGCCAAAGCCAATATTACTACAAGAAATTTTCCGGAATCGGTTGATAGCATTAGAAAAAAACTGAACCTTAAAGATGGAGGCAACACTTACATTTTTGCCACTACCAATTTAGAAAACGAAAAAATTTTAATAGTTTGCTCTAAATTATCAAGAAAATGAAAGCTTCTGTATCTTTGAAAAAAATTAAACCGTGTTAAAAGCAGTATTATTTGATATGGATGGTGTGATAGTGGATACAGAGCCTCTTCACCACAAAGCCTATTTTGGGATGTTCAATAACTTAAAAATAGAGGTTAGCGAAGCACATTACCAAACTTTCACAGGACAATCTACCATAAACGTTTGCAAAAGCCTTTGCAGCCATTTTAAACTACACAACAATCCTGAAGAATTGGTTCAAATAAAGAGACAGATTTTTAAGGATTTATTTAAAAACGACCCTAATTTACAGCTTATTGATGGTGTTTTGGATTTGATAAAGGATTATCATGAAAATGGTTTGACACTTGTTTTGGCTTCATCTGCCTCCATGGGAACCATAGAAAGCGTTTTTAACAGGTTTGATTTGGATCAATACTTTTTGGCAAAACTAAGTGGAGCCGATTTAAAAGCTTCAAAGCCTCATCCAGAGATATTTGTTAAAGCTGCCGAAGTAAGTGGTTACAACAAAAAGAATTGTTTGGTAATTGAAGATTCCACTAATGGCATTAAAGCAGCAAATGCAGCTAACATATTTTGTGTTGGTTATAAAAGTGCCCATTCAAAAAACCAGGATTACAGCAAAGCCAATTTTATAATAAACGATTTCAAAGAAATTGAATATAAACGTGTTAAGTTGTTTTTTTAACCATCTTTAATCCAGAATAACAAAATACACTAACATGTTTTGAAAACAAAAAAGACTTACCGAAACAGTAAGTCTTTTTGTGAGCCCGATAGGATTCGAACCTATGACCGCCTCCTTAGAAGGGAGGTGCTCTATCCAGCTGAGCTACGAGCCCGTAACTCTTAAAAATTGTCGGGGTGGCAGGATTATACCCTTTCCCCATAATATTATATATATCAATCAGTTACAGATTCCGGAACCAAACTGTTAGCCGATTTGTTGACGATATTATAAATGAACTTAAAGTAAAATGCTTTACTTTCTGATGGTGCAAATATATAATTTGTATTATTTCAAACCAACATAAAAAGTCATTTATTTTATGACTCTTAATACTGCTTCAAATTTGGTTCATTATGCCTTATCATTTCTACTAAATATCTTTAAGTTAATCATTCTGGAAACACATTAAATCGAGTAATCAACTATTTCATTATAGGTCTTTTAAGTGATGAACTTCTATAGAAAAATTTGAGGTAGAGAGTATTCATACAATATTACCGAAATATAAACGTCGCAAAATATTTTTCGGAAAAGGGACGGCATAAAGCCATCGCTTCTTCCCTCGCTTATTTATTCCGTTTCCTTTCCACTCTAAAATTTTGTCTTCCGTTTGGGTTTTGCTCAAATATTGTTTAATCTAAAATCATTTAATTATGGAAACAAAAGTAAAATCAAACGGAACAGCAAAAAAAGTAAATGCAACCGTTAAAAAGGAAGTTCAAAAGAAGTTGACCGAGGAAGCTATCGGAAAAGCTGTTACACCGGAAAAGCTCGTGGTAGCCAAAAAACCAGAGATTAATTTGGATGACAGAATTCAAAAGTTTGAAAAATTGAGAGGTTTGGCCAATCAACGTGAACGGTTGACGGAAACATTGAACGAGCTTACCAAGTTCAATTACAATCAGGATGGTTCGAGTTCCTTCCATATAAGGGACTCACGTAATCTGGAATTCAAGACGACCAACACGAATTTAATCAAGTTGGTAACTACACATTTACAGTCCACTTTGGAACAACGTAAATCAGAGATTGAAGAACAGATTCTAAAATTTGAACTTTAATGAAGCTAATGTCTTCAAATGTGAAAGCCTGCTCGCAAGAGTAGGCTTTCTTTTTTTAATCATATCTGTCTTCAGACAGGTCTAAAATCAAATATTATGTATTTAAATCGTTTACAACAAGATGAAATTTTCGTTTCAAATGAAATGAAATCGTTAAAAATTATTACTGGTATGGAGTCTCGAAGAGGACTTGAAAATGCCGTTATTTCCAATGACAAAATTGTGAATGTGGTCTCGAACAGTTATGGCCATATTCCAAATGAATTGTTTTTCAAAAAAGCCGAACAGCTATTACTGGATGCCAATCTGAAATATCATAAACGCACGATTAACAGAAATGACAGGTCTTTCATTGCCGACTTTATAATCGAGGACCATAATCAGTTTTCGTTGAAGAATGAACAGGATAAGATATTACCGATGTTGCGTTTCAAAAATTCCTATGACGGAAGCGAAAAGACTTCCGGGCATTTTGGATTTTATAGAGAAGTATGCACCAATGGCTTGCACGTTGCTCAATCAGAAATAGCATTTTCAATAAAGCACAGCAAAAACAATACAGATTTAATAATGCCGAAATTGAATTTTCTATTCGAGAAGTTCTTGGATAACGAATACTACGAAATCACAAGAAAATTCAGGGAAATGGAAGAAATCGTACTTATCGACACCAAAGCATTCGTAAAGGAAATATTGGAAAAAACGAAACTGTTCCGATATGAATGTAGCGACAAAAACGATAATCCTTCAAAGAAATCCAGGGAATTATTGGATATGATAGCCGAAGAAGGACACGATTATTATAAAACGCCCACATTATGGGATGGGTATAACGCCTTTAATTGGATGCTTCACAATACCTTGAAAAAAACTTTTTCGCAACAGGAAAAATTTGATAAGATATTGTTTGATGAAATATATGCAATGGTTTAAAGAAACATTATAAAAAGGTTCATCCAGTACCTTAAACTGGATTTTCACCTTTTCTAAAAGAGATTGAAGTACTCTAAATTTTCACAAATAAGAAATAATGGTATCTTTGTACCTAATGCAAAAACCAAATAAAATAGCGGCATTTTTCTTTTTAGGCTTGTTTAGCCTAATGATGCTGCATCAGGTTTTTCCGCATTTGCACCATCAACACGAGGACGCTCATTCCCATTCAGATATTGCCCATACTGGCGAACATCATCATCACGATGATGATTCCCACGAAGAAGAATCCCCTTATGGGTTTTTTGGGTTCGTTATGGATATGCACATCCATTCCACGGTATCCAGCGATATAGTCTTACTTGAAAGGAATACAATCGAGCAACAAACCGTTGTTGAAAAGGATGTTGCAAAAAGTTCTTTTGAAACCCAAAATATCTTCTTAATTGATTACAGGCAAAATAGTAAATCGCCTGTCTATCATCCACCCAATAAATACTTTAATCCCTACCTCTCTTCCCTCGACTCACGAGGCCCACCATCTTTAGGTTAATCGTTTAGGACTACGGTATCGCTACGGTACTGTTTCCTTTTATAAATGTAGACCTGTCAGCCGACAGGTAAGATTAAACCTAAAATTTCACACAATGAATAAACACATCGTGTCCGCAATTTGCGGATGCCTGTTCTTTGTTAGTGGTTTCTCACAGGATAAAAATATAGAGCAACTACTTAATGAAATAGAACAGAATAACACGGAGTTAAAAGGCTATCAATCATTCATTGAAAGTCAGCAACTCGAAAACAGGAGCAACAATAATTTGCCCGACCCACAGCTTTCTGGCTTTTATTTGCCATTTGGCGACAATAGAACTGGAGATTATACCGAATATCAACTATCGCAATCTTTTGAATTCCCAACGGTATATGCTGCTCGTGGCAAATGGAACGAGTCTAAATCGCAACAGTTAGCATCAGCCTATGCTAACAAGAGACAGGAAGTCTTGTTGAAAGCGAAGAACACGCTTTTGGAACTTGCTTACTTGCAAAAACAAAAAACTGTTGAAGCAGAAAGAAAAACCCAGAGCAAGCAGGTTTTTGACCAAATCCAAAAACTTTTTGATACCGAGCAAGTAGGCATTTTAGATTTGAATAAAGCGAAAATTGCTTGGATTCAAGAGCAGTTTGCCGTGGAACAGATTGAAACCGAAATTCAAATTTTGCTGTCAAAACTCAAAACGTTGAACGGCGGTAATGAAATTAGTGGCATTTCGACAGGACTTGCATTGCCTATTGAAGTTGGTGCGGAGGAAAGTCTTTGGCAGGAAAAATTATCAAATGACCCTTTACTGCAAGAATTAAAGGCTATTGAGACATCTTCACTTCAAAAAGTAAAACTGGAAAAAAACAAAGTACTACCAAACGTAGCACTTGGCTACAATTATCAAGGCGTTAGCGGTAGTCATTATTCTGGTTTTTATGGCGGTGTCTCGATTCCCCTTTGGAATAGCAAGAACAAAGTAAAAGCTGCCGAAGCCAATTATGAGTATCAGCAGTCCAATACGCAAGTAATTAGCACTTCGCTTTACACACAGTTTCAGGAAACTTATAATCGATACGAATTGATGCTCAAAAAATACAATGAGTATCAAACAACAATGGGCAATTTAGAAAGTGAGGATTTACTTTTTAAAGCCTATATGTTGGGCGAGTATTCGTTTATGGATTACTATGTAGAACTTCAGTTTTACAGAAATGCTTCAGATAAAATGTTGCAAATGGAAAAGGAACTGCAACTGCTTCAAGCACAATTATTAAAACATCAATTATAAATTTTAAACATACAATTATGAGGATTTCCAAAATAATATTCGCAATTCTAACAGTTTCAATTTTCACAATGACATCTTGTAGAGATACGAAATCAAAAACAGAAACCACTGAAGAACACGGTCACGACCACGATGCAGACGGCAACCATATGGGCGATGAAACCATAGAGCAAGAAGAGTTTCAAGTAGAAAAAGATTCTATGGAAATGAAAACGGATAGCCATACCCACGATGAGGGGAAGGAACACCAAGACCACTAAAAAACAAATAGATATAACAGATGAAATATATACTCATAGTGCTTGCCTTTTTGGCAATGTCTTGTAACAACAAGGCAGAAGACGCACACGCACACAATCCCGATGGTAGCCACGAAGGAGAAGAAATTCCACGCTTGGACCACACCATTTGGACAAACAAAACAGAATTATTCGTAGAATTCCCTGCTTTAATAGTAGGCAGTCCAAGCAGGCTTGCAGCCCACTTTACGGTGTTGGACAAGCATCAGCCCGTTCGCGAAGGTTCGGTTACGCTTAGTTTGATTAAGGGCGATAAAGGCATTCGCAATATCGCAGATGCACCTTCATCACCAGGCATATTCTCGCCTACCATTCAACCAAAAGAAGCTGGTAGTTACCAACTTGTTTTTGAATTGAAAACGCCAGACTATTCAGATAAAATAACGATTGACGATGTTACGGTCTATAGTAATGCAGATGAAGCCATAATGGCATTGGGTACTGCCGAAGATGATGGAAGTATCTCGTTCTTAAAAGAGCAGGCTTGGAAAATCGATTTTCAAACCGCACCTGTCGTTACGGGTAAAATTTACGATGTTATCAATACGTCCGGTGTTTGGATGCCATCGCCAGGTTCTACAAAGTCCTTGGCGGCAAAATCCAATGGTGTGGTAGATTTTAAAGTAAATAACCTAACCGAAGGTACAGCGGTAAAACAGGGTCAGTTGTTGATGAGCTTGAACAGTCAAGGTTTGGCATCCAATAATTTAAGTACGGATATCGCTTCCGCGAAAGCGACATTCCAACAGGCCAAATCGGAATATGAAAGGAAGAAAGAGCTATACGAATCCAAAATAGTCCCGAAATCTGAATTTGAAAAAGTAGAGAGCAGTTTCGAGATAGCCAAAGCCAACTATCAATCATTGGTGTCTGGTGTCTCGGGCGGAAGCAAACAAATACGTGCACCTTTTGATGGTTTTATCAAATCCATAACTGTTTCAAATGGCGATTATGTAGAACAAGGTGTTACACTTGTAACCGTTGGGACGCATCAATCCAGAGTTTTAAAAGCGCAGTTAGCACCCAACTACGGACTTACGATGGGTAATTTACAAGGTATATGGTATCAGGATAATGATAACCAATGGAAAGACGTAACTGATGCCGAGGGCAAAATCCTTTCGATTGGTAAGGACGTGGAACGTGAAAATCCTTTGATTTCTGTTTTTACAGAAGTCAATGCCACCGTCGATATGCCAATAGGAAGTCTAACACCTGTTCAGATAGCGATGGGAAATGCAACACAGAACACAATGATTCCTGTGAATGCTCTCTTGGAAGACTATGGAAGCTATTCCGTTATCGTTCAACTATCAGGCGAAAGTTTTGAAAGACGACCTGTTAAGCTTGGAAAGCGCAATGGCGAAAATGTAGAGATACTGGAAGGTCTGCAAGTTGGCGAAGTGGTAGTAACTACAGGAGCATATCAAGTTAAAATGGCTTCAATGTCGGGTTCAACACCTGCACACGGTCACGAACATTAAAAACGAAGAGAAATGTTAAACAAAATATTATCAATTTCACTTCAAAACAGATTGCTCATACTATTGGGAGCGGTTGCATTGAGTGTGTTGGGCGTGTATTATGCACGTACAATGAACGTCGATGTATTCCCAGACCTTACAGCACCAACGGTAACAATCCTTACCGAAGCGCACGGAATGGAATCTGAAGAAGTAGAAAAATTAGTGACCTATCAACTGGAAACTGCCTTAAACGGTTCGCCCAATGTGAGACGCATCCGTTCGTCATCGGCAGCGGGAGTTTCCATTGTTTGGATAGAATTTGAGTGGGGAACCGATATTTATCGGGCACGACAAATTGTAAGTGAACGTATTCCAATGGTACGGGAAAATCTACCCGAAGGAATTGGAGCACCAACAATGGCACCTATTTCATCCATTATGGGCGAAATAATGCTCTTGGGAGTGACATCGGATAGTCTTTCGCCAATGGAACTGCGAACCTTATCCGACTGGACCATCAGGCCTCGTATAAAAGCCATTGGCGGTATTGCAAACGTGGTGGTTATTGGTGGCGATTACAAACAATATCAAGTATTTGCCAATCCCGAAAAGATGAAGTATTACGACGTGAGCCTCTCAGAATTGGTAGAACACGTTAAGGAAGCAAATCAAAATGCGCCCGGTGGTGTCATCAATCAATATGGCAATCAGTACATCATTAAGGGAAGTGGTAGGGCGTATGCGCTGGAAGACTTACAGGAAGCGGTTCTAAAGGAAGTGAATGGTCAAACCATCAAGATTAAAGACGTTGCAACCGTACAAATTGGTGCAGCTGATAAAATTGGCGATGGTTCATTAAACGCAAATCCCGCTGTGATTCTTACTATTTCTAAACAGCCCGATGTGAATACATTGGAGTTGACAGACCGACTGGATGAAGCCATTGCCGATTTGCAAAAAACCCTGCCCAAAGGTGTCAACATCAAAAGTCAAATCTTTAGGCAGTCTGATTTCATAGATGCTTCTATAAGTAATCTAAATATGACTCTTTTAGAAGGTGCGTTCTTTGTAATGATTATCCTTTTCATTTTTCTGATGAACTGGAGGACTACCGTTATTTCCTTGCTGGCTATCCCAATTTCTTTATTGGTGTCCATCATCATTTTAAAATGGCTGGGTTACACTATAAACACAATGAGTTTGGGTGGTATGGCCATTGCGATAGGTGCGTTGGTAGATGATGCCATCATCGATGTGGAAAATGTATATAAACGCTTGCGGGAAAATATCAGAAAACCGAAAGCGGAGCGGGAATCGACCATAAAAGTAGTGCGTGACGCTTCAGTAGAGATTAGAAGTTCCATCATTATTGCAACCTTAATTATCATCGTATCATTTGTTCCCTTGTTCTTTTTAAGCGGAATGGAAGGTCGATTATTGCAACCGCTGGGCATAGCCTTTGTAACATCGGTATTGACCTCATTGGTTGTTGCCGTAACGGTTACGCCTATTTTGTGTTCCTATTTATTGGATAACGAAAAGCTTTTGAACAAGCAGGCAGAAGGTACACGCGTGGAGCGATGGCTACAGAAACATTATGGCAACCTTTTGGAACGGGCAACACGAATACCCAAAACCATTATTGGCGTAACTGTGATTGTTTTTCTGTTAAGTCTTTTAGTGGTCACACAATTGGGAAGGAGTTTTCTTCCTGAATTCAACGAAGGCTCTTTGGTAATTAGTGTGGTTGGTCCACCGGGAATGTCTTTGGAAGAAAGCAACAAGACAGGTAAATTAATCGAGACTATACTATTGGATATGCCCGAAGTAGAGGTTGTTACAAGAAGACAAGGCCGTGCCGAACTGGACGAACACGCGCAAGGTGTCAATGCTTCGGAAATTGATGTGCCTTTTGTTCTTGAGGACAAAACAAAAGAAGAATTCTTTGAAGAAGTCCGAAACAAATTGAGTGTTGCACCAGGTGTCAACATTACCTTGGGGCAACCCATCGCCCACCGTATCGACCATATGCTTTCCGGGACACGCGCCAATATTGCCATCAAGATATTTGGTTTCGATTTACAACGACTGTTTGAAGTAGGCAAAAGCGTAGAACAGAACATTAAGGATATTGATGGACTGGCAGATGTTGCTGTTGACCAGCAAATTGAAGTGCCTCAAATTCGTATTAAACCCAAGCGCCAGATTCTCTCGGCATATGGTATGACGGTTGGTAATTTGATGGAACAAGTAGATATCGCTTTTGCAGGAGAAGAAGTGGGCGAGATTTATGAAGGACAGCAATACTTTGATTTGGTAGTGCGCTATGAAAAACCGTTTCGGGATGATATTGAGAATATCAATAAAACCTTGATTAGTTTACCGAAAGGTGGACAAACTACGTTGGGCGAATTGGCAACAGTTCAATCGGTAAGTAGTCCAAACACTATCAATCGTGAAGATGTACAACGAAAAATTGTGGTCGCTGCCAATGTTCAAGGTAGGGATTTACGTGGTGCAGTAAACGAAATAAAGGAAGTCGTCGCCAATAACGTGAATATGCCAGAAGGCTACCGTGTACAATATGGCGGACAGTTTGAAAGTGAGTCCAAAGCATCACAATTGCTTTTGATAACAGCCATCATCGCGATAGCCATCATTTTCCTGTTGTTGTATTATGAATTTAAGGTCATAAAACTGGCGTTCGTAGTTTTAATCAATTTACCTCTGGCATTGATTGGTGGTATCTTGATTGTGTACTTTACATCAGGTATTATCAGTATCGCTGCGACCATTGGATTTATTAGTCTTTTTGGAATAGCAACCCGTAATGGAATTTTATTGGTTTCTCGTTATGAAGATTTACGAAAAGAAGGAATCCAAGGCTTTCAATTGATAAAGAAAGGAGCTTTGGATAGATTAAATCCAATCTTAATGACAGCCTTTACAACAGGATTAGCATTAATTCCATTAGCCTTAAAAGGTGGCGAACCGGGTAGTGAAATACAAAGCCCGATGGCGGTTGTAATTTTAGGTGGTTTGTTGTCAGCTACGATATTGAATTTGGTGGTAATTCCTTGTGTGTATCAATTAGTTCTGAAAAAAGAAAAATAGTAAATTGATTATAACTGTAAAACCTTCTTACTCTGGTAGGGAGGTTTTTTATGCCATTAGATTTATAATCCCATTCAGCACATTCCCCTACATTCCGCGAAAGCTTCATTCCGGGAAAAGCGCTTCACTCAAAAAAGGTCTTGGACACAACTTCAAAGATTCCGATTTCCATTCCACTTGCCTACTCATTCCCGAGAAAATTCGGGAAGTGGTCAAACTCTATTCCAATCTACATCTTTAAAGTCAAGTCCGCTTTAAATCCTACTTCAAAAGAATAATTTGGTTCTATAATCCGTTCAGCACTTTCCCGCTACATTTCGCAAAAAGCTACATTTCGGGCAAAGAGCTTCTCTATAAAAAATCTTGGACCCAATTCCCGTTTTTGGTTTTCCATTCCGCTTCCCCTTCCCGCTTCGCTGGGAAGGAACGCTACATTCCCAAACCAAAACCGTGAATCCAGTCCGCTTGTAATCGGAAAGTCAAAGCCTCGATTTTCTTAACAGAATTAACGGCAAAGCCTACTTTGGTCTTTACTCGATAATTCTTAAAAACCGAACCTTTGCCTCACACATTTTAAGGGGTTTATAATAGATGAAGCCTTTATTGTTTTTCGGGACAGCGAAAAACAGGTATGGCATAACCAATTCTAAAATAAAGCCATTTGCTCTGTTCGCTTAACTGTCGGTACGCTCTCGTCACAAATGGCTTTATAAGAATTGCTAATACCATTATGGAACTTGTCAAGACTGTACAAGTTTTAGGCAAAAATAAGGTTTCTACTTCCTTGAAAATCCAAGGATTTTACTACGTCGCAAACACACCTGATTTATTCCCTAAAAGTCTTGACAAAACCCACTTCATCCATTGTGCGGAGCACGAAAGAAATCATACAAACACCCCTTAAAATTTAATTCAGTTTAAATCAAAAAGGGAAATATTAATCTTTTAAATCTTTTATTATGAGTACTATTAAAAATCACGTACAGTTAATTGGAAATGTTGGGCAAGAACCAACTATTACGAACCTTGAAAGCGGTAAGAAAGTAGCCCGTTTATCATTGGCAACCAATGAATACTACAAAAACGGCAAGGGCGAAAAGCAAACGGATACCAATTGGCACACCGTTGTCGCTTGGGGCAAAACTGCTGAAATTATCGAAAAGTATGCCGAAAAGGGCAAAGAAATCGGAGTTGTTGGAAAACTAAAGACCCGAACCTATACCACGGACGATGGCAATCAACGCTATGTTACCGAAGTGATAGCCGATGAAATCCTATTATTAGGTAGTAAGTAAAAAGTAAAGAGGGCACTAATACCAGTTTTCAATTAGTTTGTGCCCTCTTCTTTTCATCATTAATTCTAAAAAGATATAACAATGAAAGCACAAGTTAACGAAATAAAAGAAGGATTGCAACATTTTCACGGTTCTGAAATGTTCTATCAAATCCCATTAATACGCACCCGATTTACAAACGGACTGAAATATTTAGCCAACGTAGCAGAGTGTTTTTGGCTCATTACCGATGTTTCAGTAATCGCCAAAAGTTTGCTAAACCGAAGCCATTTTATAACAATAGATTTTAAAAGGCTATCGGAAGAGGAACAGGATTATACAGGCTATGAAGCTGAAATAATTTACAGCGATGGAAATGGGAATATATTTGAAATACACCGATACAATTTTACCGATTTTCCTTTGGATGAACTACGGTTGTATTTTGTGGATAATACGTTGATGCTTACAAGCGAATATTAAAAAGTAAGGCTATGATTTATCTAAATTATAACAACCTCGATGACGAAACCCAACAACATCTACTTTCCGTTTCAAAAGAAGATATAGAAAGCAAATTTGGGAACGACCTTAAAGCCTACGCCAATGAACATCATATGGATTATGATAAGATATTGGACGAAGAAGCGATAAAAAATCTATATTCATATCAGTACGTTTTTAACATCTAAAATAAAAACAAGAATTAAGACCTTTGAACTTTCAGAGGTCTTTTTTTGTGCTTTACTTTTTTCAAATTTACAAGAGCCAATATTCAAAAACTCGACGTCTTAAATTTACTTTTTTATAAAAATCCTATTTTTTGGTATCAAAACTAACCATTTGGAAACAATCTGTATTTCAATATTATATCTAAATAGAATATCTTTAAAAGACTGTTAGCAGTATCAATTTAAAGTATCGTTATCCCATTTTGATTTGACTTTCGCCGATAATGATACCCATCAAAAATTAAACATATCGGAATTTTTTATTCCGAAAAAAAGCAACTGACTTTTCAGTCAGGTTGTTTGAAAAATTTTGTCCCTGCGGGACGAATTTGAGAAGCAAGAGGGTAACACGCCAAGGCGATGTTAACGATTGGTTTTTAGTTGTAATTATTTGATATTCAAATAATTACTGGTTATATAAAATAGAGAAATAACAAAGTTTTACAGTAAATCCTTTTGAAACCCCTATAAAACGGCAATTTTTTACAGTAAATGAGTTCAAATCATCAAAAGAAATACAGTTTTTCTGCCATTAGTATTAAACCTAAAGTGGCAACTCGCTTTCGGAAATTTTCCAAGGAAATTACCCATTCACATACTGATACGTTGGAAGCAATGATGAACTTTTTCGATTTGAACGAGCTATCCCCAAATGAATCTTTGGGTGCAAATATGAAGACTTTAGAGAATAGCTTAAAAAAACGAATCAATGCACTTGTAGCCATTATTAGGGATATTGAAAAAAACCAGACCAAACCCACCAATGCAATGTTGGAACTGCTCTTTCAGGAGAATCCAAAAGAGGAAGAAGCACAAGAAGAATTATTTGAATTTGAACAACAGGAATTGATTACAGAAAATGAGGAACTGAATCATTATCGAAATCGGTACGAAGAAGTTCAACAACAATTCCATTCCGTAAAATATGATTTAGAAAAAATCATTGATAAGACCACTTATGTTAAAAGCAGTTTTGGAGGTGGCTATTTAAAACTGGATTTAAGCAAAGATGAATTTGAAAACATTAAACAAAAATTATAATGTATATCACAGTAACCAAACAGACATTAGATGGCAATTATGCACAGAGCGTTTCCGATTTTGTCGCTTATCTCGAAAAAGAAAACGATGACAAATCCATTGATGAAATGGAACATTTTTTCAATCAGTATGGCGAAGAAATATCAGGTAAGGAAGTCATTAAAGAAATTGACGGAAATACGGCTAAACTCAAAAAGACCGAACCAAAGTTTTATTCCATTACAGTCAATCCGAGTGCTTATGAATTGAAGCGATTGCAAAATCATTCCGAGGAACTGAAAAAGTACACCCGAGAATTGATGAAAGAGTACGCTAAATCTTTTAATCGGGAAATAAACGGACGAGCTGTTACTGTAGATGACATTATATACTATGCCAAAATTGAGCATCAGCGTACGTATAAGGGAACGGATAGGAAAATTCAGGAGAACCAACCTTATGCCACCAAGATACTTCAAATTAAGAACGATATCCGGAAAATTAAAAGTGGCGAATTAGAAGGCAACATCAAAAAATTACAGCAAACGATGTCCCGATTGGAAAAAGAAGCACCACATCAACAAGATGGAAAACGCATTGTTAGAGGGATGCCTAAAGAAGGCTCTCAAAGCCATATCCATATTATTGTGAGCAGAAAGGATATGTCCAATAAATACAGTTTGTCCCCTGGTAGCAAGTACAAAGCTTCGGAAACCGTTTTTAATGGCAAACCTGTAAAACGTGGTTTTGATAGGGACAAATTCTTTAAGGCTTCTGAAAAAACGTTTGACACTCTATTTCAATACAAACGAAACTATGTTGAAACTTATAAGGCACGTAAAACATTCCTGAAAAATCCAAAGTTGTATTTCTCAATTCTTTCGGGATTGCCAACCAATGAAAAGGCAACTGCCTATAAAATACTTGCCAAATCTGGTGTACCCATAATGAATATTCCAACAAACAAAGTACAGTTGGCATTAAAGATAATCAACAAGTTAAAAAAAGGGATTGACCGAGCAATACAGTCGGGTTCTATTGGGATATGAGTATGTCAATACCACATATCATCCTTTTTATTGTTGTTCCGGTATTGTTTGTCAGTACAGTTTTATATGTGTTTCTTCATCAAGAAGAGCCCAAAAACGGAGATAAGAAATATCAGGTACGCTTTAAACTTCGTCGTGGAAAATTTCAAATCGAAAATATCAAGCGAGGTGCATCGATTATTGGCTCTGCGGGAAGCGGTAAAACAGAAAGTGTTATCTATAATTTTTTACAGCATTTTAGTACCCATCAATTTTGTGGTATCATACACGATTACAAGGATTTTGAACTTACCGAAATTGCCTACCCATTATTTAAAGAAAAGGATATTAAATTCTATACCATAGCTTTTGACCAAATCCATTATTGTGTAAACCCAATTACCCCAAGATATTTGCCCAATGAGGAAAGTGTGAATGAATTATCCAAGGTACTCATTGAAAATCTTTTGGAGTTCAACGAATCCAGTACAAACAGTACCACAAAATTCTTCAGTGATGCTGTTGAAGGTTTGATGGGTGGAATGATTTGGAAACTAAAAACGTCCTATCCTCAATATTGCACCCTGCCCCATTTGATTGCTATTTTTCAATCGATGACTACCAAACAGTTGGTTACTTTTGTGAGCTCAAATATCACTTCCCGAAGTATGGCAAGTGCTTTTATCAACGGAATGGATTCTGACAAACAAACGGCAGGTGTGAAAAGCACATTGGCCAATGCCTTTAAAAAGATAGGTTCACAACAGTTGTTTATGGCTTTGTCAAAAGATGAAGTACCATTGAATATCAACAGCAAGGACAATCCTGCTGTTATCTGCATCGTGAACCATCCCAAATATGAATCAGCTTACTCGCCTATCATCGCTGCAATTATGCACACAGTCATCAAGCAAATGAGCGTGAGAGGTCAACAGTCGTCATTTTTAATGATGGAAGAAGCCCCAACCATAAAGCTGCTTAATATGCACCGCATTCCCGCAACTTTAAGAAGCTATGATATTGCCACAATTTACGTGATGCAGGATAAAATTCAGAATGATATGCTATATGGAGACAAAGCGAGTAAGGCTATTTTGAGCAATCTTTCCTATCAGTTTTTCGGCAAAGTTAATGACCCAGATACTGCAAAATATTATGAGCGTTTCTTTGAGATTGTTCGTAAGGAAACCACAAGTATAAATCGTGGACACAATCTAAATTTTGATACGAGAATTACCACAGGCGAAAAAGAAGTTTCTAAACGTAGAGCAGATGTTTTTTTCCGTTTGAAACAAGGCGAGTTTATAACTTTTGCTGATGGCAAAGATAAAAGAGTTCAATTTAAACTACAAACGATTAAAAGAGAAATACCAAATCCTCATCAACATTTTACAACCGATGAATTAAAGCTCAATTTTGAACGGATTTATAGAGAGGCAAAATCTATATTTAAGGTTAACTAAAATTAGTAAATAAAGAACAACCATAGTTTTTGCACAACCTGTGCATCGATTAATTTGTATCTTTGTCAAA
>Ga0070728_10000272_pt1 | contig 114953 bp, 94 predicted proteins | sample tdDd471_FD_66723 | JGI IMG/M metagenome (GOLD analysis project Ga0070728, IMG submission 66723) | Marine sediment microbial communities from the Atlantic coast under amendment with organic carbon and nitrate - tdDd47.1 | ecosystem: Environmental > Aquatic > Marine > Coastal > Sediment | place... | reverse complement strand
AACTTTTTTTAAGAGTACCCAGAAGGGCCGTAACGTTATGACGCGTCAGCATATAGCGGGGAACCTGCAGCGGATCAGCAAGAGCCCCGGGATCAACTGAGCCTGATTCTACCGTAAAAGCGTAACGGTAGCCAGCCTTTTTAACCAGTTCAACGGTCCGCGCAAAACGGCCCCCAAAGGGGTAGACAAAAATATCGACGGTACCACCAAGTTTCTTTTCCAGGAGACTGCGGGATTTATAAATCTCTCTTTTGAATGAAACAGGATCGCGGCGATAGAGACGCTCATTAAGATGAAGGTGATAGTATCCATGGGCTGCGATTGTGCATCCATCATGCTTGAGGCGGCGCAGCTGCTCCCATGTAAGGGCATACTTTTTTTTACCAATTATGTTGGGATAAATCGCAAGAAGGGGCCGGATAGCCAGTGGCTTTAAAACCTGGTAATAGGCGTCATAGACACTTCGGTTCCCGTCATCAACGGTAAGCAGAATATTGCCCCTGCCGGTAACCCTGCCCCGGCGAAAATCATCAAAGGTTATAAACTGGTAACCCCTTTTCTGAAGAAGCATGCACTGTCTTCGCAGCTCATCAAGGGAAAAACAGTACTGGTTGTTCCTCTGAAGAAAAGCGTGGTAGGCGAGAATATGTACTTTTGTTCCCTTTTCGGCCGGAGCCAGAAGAAGGGAACAGGACAAAATCAGGGTAGAAATCATAAATGGCTTCGGCGCCTCCCCTAATCAAATTCTTTTTTTACTTTTCCTTCGATAAGGGCTTTCTTTTTAACAGCGGTTTCTTTATATTCCGGAACTATTTTATAAACATTTCGTTCGAGCATGTCGTAGTAGACAGTAAAACCGGGAAGTATATATTTTTTAATAAGGGTATAATCATTCCAGTCTTTATCTTTTTTTGCCTCTTCCATCGTGTAAGTGAGAAGCAGCTTAAGACGGTATATTTTTTCATAGAAGGAAGTTATCTCTTCTTTTTTAAATGACTCAAGAACCTTTTTGAAATCTTTTTCTTTCTTCTTCGCCAATTCAACATCCGAGGAGTTAGAATAGATATAATCAAGCTTCAGGTCAGGATCAAAACTGAAATTATACCCTATGGCCTTTGTGGTTTGAGAGAGAACTACTTTTTCACCCTCGGTAAAAAACTTACTCTCGCTTCTGAAAAACTTGCCAACAAACGGAATGGACGAACACTGAACCAGAAAAACTGGCATCAGCAATACAATGAATATCTTTTTATTCACCGGAATCTCCTTTTTGAATATATTCATCTCTGATCAGCATATCCTTTGCGATATCCACAGCAGCGGTTTTTCCCGCCACTGCATCAATGTTATCCGGCGATATTCCAATGCCGGGCCTCAGCGCAATAAGATCTGCCTCCCTGATGATTGCCCCCTGACGAATATCATGACGGGCAAAAAGACTGCGCCGTGCACCACGGGCGATTTCTGCTTCGGGAACACCAAAATCTATTGTTCCGTCACCTGCCGCGGCAATAGCGCCTTCCACTTCAACTATAAGGGACGAAAAGTCCTCAGGGGTTACTGAAACTTCTTTATCTGGACAGGGGTAACTCCTGTCAATAGTAAAATGTTTCTCAAATACCCGTGCGCCAAGAACCGCTGCGAGCTGCATCAGCCCGCTTCCCCGGGAATGATCTGAAAAACCAATTTCTGATTTAAAGGTCTGCCGCAACTCTTCAATGCGCTTCAAATTGGCATTATGGAACTCAAGGGGATAATTAGAGACGCAGTGAAGAAGAAGGTTCTCACTGCCTCCAGCTTTTCGGTACTCTTCAATAGCCGTTGATATCTCTCTTTCCCTGGCCATTCCCGTGGATATGATACATGGTTTCCCGGTTTGGCCGATTGCCCTGATGAGGGACAGGTTTGTCACCTCAGATGAAGCGATTTTATACAGAGGGACGCCGACTTCCTCTAAAAAAATAACCGATTTTTCAGAAAAGGGGGAAGAAAAAAAGACTACGCCGCACTCACGGGCCCTTATCGCCAGGGAGAGATACTCTTCACGGGTAAAAAGAAATTGTCGAAAAAAATCTTCAGTTTCATTATCCCGAAAACTTTCCCGTCCTTCCTCAAGGAGGGCCTTCCCGTAGGGAGAAACCAGTTCTTCGGGAATGATGGTCTGAAACTTCACCCCATCAGCCCCCGCTTCAGCCGCCGCCTCTATCATCTTCAGGGCCACATCGTGATCACCATTATGATTCAGACCGATCTCCGCGATATACCGCCCCTCATGATGAGGATGCCTGTTTAGAATTGACTTAAGACTGTTCATAATATTTTTACTTTCTATTAAGCTTCCCTGGGATATTATACCATTTGCATGCCTGCAGCCGGAATTTACTTCCTTTCATTACTAAATATACGGGGCCGCTTCCTCTGAGCAAGTACTTTTCGACTATCTTTCGCCCCTCTTATCACGACAAGAGAGTAAAAATCATTGACAGAAAGCGATTTTCTAAATTATACTCATTGTATCATTACAACGCAACCTTAATTATCTCACTTAAATCATGCTGACCAGAAGGCATGATTTAAACAATTTAAGGTTTCTAAACTGTACAATAAAAGAAAGAGGAAGCATGGACAGAAAGTATTTAATATCTATCGACCTTGGCACAACCGGCAACCGGGTTTACTGTTTCGGTGAAAAAGGTCAGCCAATCTCAAGTGCCTACAGTGAATTTACGCAGCATTTCCCTAAAGCAGGATGGGTTGAGCACGACGCGGAAGAAATCTGGAACTCAGTAGCCCGTCTCATCCCCGAAGCGATTGAAGAGGGAGGCCTCGAAGAAACAAACGCCCTGGCAATAGGAATCACCAACCAGCGGGAAACAACAGTACTCTGGGATAAAACCACGGGTAAGCCGGTATATAATGCCATAGTCTGGCAGTGCAGACGAACTACAGACATCTGCAATGAACTGAAAGAAAAGGGTCTTGAAGAAACCTTCAGGGCAAAAACCGGCCTGGTTATGGATGCCTATTTTTCCGGAACCAAGATCAAATGGATATTTGACAATGTTCCTGCGGCGCGAAAACTTGCCCAGGAAGGGAAACTCCTCTTCGGAACAATAGACACCTGGATTCTCTGGAAATTAACAGGGGGAAAGTCACACAAAACTGATTACACCAACGCGTCACGAACCCTCATTTTTGACATTAAAAAGAAAAAATGGTCAAAGGAACTGACCAAGATACTTGATATCCCTGAATCGATCCTGCCGGAAGTAACTGACTCGGCAGCCAACTTTGGGAAAACCCTTGGCATTGAAGGCCTTCCCGACGGTGTGATTATCGGTGGTATTGCCGGTGACCAGCAGGCCGCTATGGTTGGCCAGAACTGCGTTTACCCCGGGACATTGAAAAACACCTACGGAACAGGCTGTTTCATGCTGGTAAATATTGGCAATGATTTTACCATCTCAAAAAACGGCCTGCTCACAACCCTTGCATGTGACAATCATGGAAAACCTGTATATGCCCTTGAAGGATCTGTTTTTATCGGCGGCGCGGTCATCCAGTGGCTCAGGGACTATATGAAATTTTTTCACCGCAGTTCTGAATCTGAGGGCATGGCAACTTCTCTTTTTACAAAGGAAGATGAAGTGGTACTTGTTCCCGCTTTTGTCGGTCTCGGGGCCCCTCACTGGAAAATGGATGCCCGGGGAGCAATATTCGGTATTACCCGGGACACGACCCGGGAGCAGATTGTCAGGGCTGCCCTTAAATCGATAGCCCTTCAGTCTATGGATGTTATAGAAGCAATGCAGCAGGATACAGATAAAAATATCACCGAACTCCGGGTTGACGGCGGGGCTACAAAAAATAATTTTTTAATGCAGTTCCAGTCTGATATTCTCGGTATTCCGGTTCTACTTCCTAAAATTACCGAATCAACAGCCCTGGGAGCGGCATACCTCGCGGGAGTAACGGTTGGGCTCTACGGTTCAATTGATGATATAGCTAAAAGCAACGAAATAGCAACCCGATTCGATCCGGTGATGAATGATTCAATTCGAAAAAGACAGATAGATCTCTGGAAAGACGCGGTGAGTAAACTCTTATAGGCACTTATTATTTCTGCTCCGCCCCGAGGCGTGAGCAGAGTAGACTTTTATTTAATCGGAGGAAAAAAATGGCAAAACCACTACTGGGAGAAATATTACTCGACAGCGGCGAAATCAGCCAGGAACAGCTCGATAAAGCCCTTGCAGTTCAGAAAAGTGAAGGTGGACTAATCGGAATAATTCTGGTCACCCAGGGATCGATAAGTGAACAGATTCTGGTTAAATACCTTGCACTCCAGGCAGAGCGGGTAACCAACCAGAACTAAAGCTGTTACAAGGTATACCGGTCAGCGCCTTATGCTGACCCTGCCTGACCGGAATACTTTAAACTTCTACCACATCAAGCCAGTTGTGGGTATCTTCGACTTCACCGGTCTGAATATCTACCAGGGTCTTATATAACTCACTTATTTTCTTTCCTGCATTGATTCCATCCCCAAAGACCAGTTCTTCGTCCCGGTACTGGATATGACTTACCGGCGTAATAACCGCTGCGGTGCCAACGGCTCCGATTTCATCAAATTCTTTCAGTTCTTCAACAGGAACAGGGCGGCGCTCTACTTTCATTCCCATATCCGAGGCAATAATGCCGAGACTGTCGTTAGTAATACTCGGTAAAATAGAACGTGACGCCGGGGAGATGAAGGTGTTTCCCTTTATACCGATGAAGTTTGAGGTACTGAATTCATCTATATATTTTTTTTCAGCAGAATCAAGATAGAGGGCCACAGGAAAACCTTTATCCTTTGCGAATTGTCCACCCGCAAGTCCCGCCGCATAATTGCCGCCAACCTTACAGTCACCAACGCCATGAGGAGCTGCCCTGTCATATTCTTCTAAGATCATCGCCTTAACAGGATTAAAGCCACCCTTATAATAGGGGCCCACTGGTGTCACCATAACGATAAAATGATATTCTTCAGCAGGTCCGAGACCGATTTTAGCTCCATCACCAAAAATAAGGGGACGAATATACAGGCTCGCACCTGTACCATAGGGAGGAACAAAATGTGAATTGGCCGCTACGACGCGTCGTACCGCTTCAAGAAACATCGCTTCATCCACAGGGGGCATAAAAATACGTTCACAGCTTTTTTTCAGACGTTTCGCGTTTTCGAGCGGTCTGAAGACGACGATTCTTCCATCTGCTGTCCCGAAGGCTTTCATTCCTTCAAAGGCCTGCTGTCCGTAATGGAGGGATGGTGCCGCCATATGCAGGGATACATGCTCATCTGAAACCAGCTCCCCCTCGGACCAGGCGCCGTTTTTATTGGTAAATCGAATATTATAATCGGTTTTCAGGTACTCAAAGGCTAAATTTTTCCAATCAAGGTCGACCTTTTGTGTGGTGCTCATGATTCTTCAGCTCCATTTGTCAAATATTCATATTTTTGAAAATGCCCGAAAAAGGCAAAAACAGTTATCCAGCATACGGGAAATGTGACAAAAAAGTCAAGAAAAATAGCTTTTGCCAAAAACGATGAGGGTAAAACTAAAAGCGACGAAGCGCATCGTCGCCTTGAGTTTTACCCTCATCGTTTTTAACACAAGTCGCCTTTATGCTCAGCCTTTGAGAAGCTTTCTCAGTTCCCGTATCTGTATTTCACACTGACTTCGGGCCGTGCTTCCAGCGGACTTTTTTCTCTCGGTTGAAAGCTCGGGATCAAGAATTTCAGTGATATCCTCACCGATGAATTCAGAAAATTGCTTCAGTTCATCGTACTGAAGTGTAAAAAAATCACGGTCATTCTCTTCACAGAACCGGACTATTGTACCGACAATTTCATGAGACTGTCGAAAAGGGACCCCTTTCATAACGAGGTAATCTGCCAGATCAGTTGCCGTTGAAAAATTGCTGTAGACAGACTTTCCCATTCTCTCACGATTTACCGTCATGGTTCTGATCATTTCTTCCATTCCCTCGAGGCTGAGCTTTATTGTGTCGATTGAATCAAAGAGAGGCTCCTTGTCCTCCTGGAGATCACGATTATAGGTCATAGGCAGGCCCTTGAGGATTGTCAGAAGAGCAACCAGGTTGCCGTTAAGACGCCCTGTCTTCCCCCTGATTAATTCTGCAAGGTCGGGGTTTCTCTTTTGGGGCATGATGGAAGATCCAGTCGTGACCGCATCGGCAAGACGGACAAAATTAAATTCTGAAGTGGACCAGAGAACCAGCTCCTCGGAGAGACGAGAAAGATGGGTTCCAGTAACAGAAGCGAAATAAAGGAAGTCGAGAATAAAATCACGATCGCTCACCGCATCCATTGAATTCATTATAATTTCATTAAAGCCGAGCTCTTTCCTGAGAAATTCACGGTCATTCGCATAGTTGACCCCTGCGAGGGCACCCACCCCGAGGGGAAGAGACCCGCAGGCGTCAACGACCGCCCCGAGGCGTGTCATATCACGATAAAATTTCCAGGCATAGGCGAGCATATGATGCCCGAAACGTACAGGCTGAGCAACCTGCAGATGAGTATATCCCGGAATCAGTACATCGAGGTTTGCCTCCCCGGCATCTACCAGGGCAGCGGTCAATTTTTCAAGAAGCTGTCGGATTTCAGAACATTCGTCTCGAAGGAAAAGACGCATATCAAGGGCGACCTGATCATTTCTGGAACGGCCGGTGTGAAGTTTCTTTCCCGCGTCACCGATACGTTCAGTCAGACGGGCCTCTATATTCATATGTATATCTTCAAGGGCCTCGGAGAACACGAAGGTTCCCTCTTCAATTTCCCCGCGGATATCCTCAAGTCCCTCAACAATAGACTTCAGTTCCTGGCCAGAGAGGACCCCCATGTTGTTCATCATACGGGCATGGGCAATTGATCCCCTGATATCCTGTTTATACATTCGCGCATCATAATGAACAGAAACAGAAAGGCGCTCTGTTATCCCGGCAGCGCTGCCGGTAAAGCGCCCGCCCCACAATTTTTTCTTTTCTTTAGAATTACTCATCATAGACTCCAGTACTATTCTCTGGAAAACAGAAAGTCACGCGCAGGATTATACGTCAAGAATAAAGAAGATCAGCCGGGTCTTTACCTGTCAAGGTAATCAAGAAGATTTCCTGTCAACACCTCAAGCTTTTCGAGAACCGGCACCAGTTCATATTCCAGGATATCAGACAGGCTGATAATGTCATCATTTTCCATGACTTCTTCTACTTCACTAAGAAGATCCTGAAGCTGAAGATTCTGGGTCTCCAGAGACTCTTCCCCGTCTCCTGAGATATCTTTAAGATCAACAGAAAATACAGGAACAACCTGGTAGCAACTCCTGGTATAGGCATAGATAAATGCAATAAAGCGGTTCAGGCACTCTACACCTACCAGGTCTTTTCCTTCCTGAAAGGCAATGGCCGCAGCTTTCAGGTTCTCCACTTCACCGGGTATGGCATTCTTGATTTCAACAAGTGAAGCAAGCAGGATATCGGGAGAATCAATGCTTTTTGCAATCAGGCTTCGCATCTCATCACTTGCAAGAAGAAGCTTGAAAATTTCCCTGATATCGGCAAAAATCTGCATATCTCCTTTGACCCGTGCAACTGATTGTTCAAGATTCCCGGAATTAGAAATAAAATCACCGAGGCCGACAGCACGAGCCACATGCTCTGTTATTGTCTCATCTCTGTATTGAGCTTCATCAGGATCAGCCCCGATAAGCTTGACGACTGAAATAAGCACATCAGATATCCAGTGAAGTCCGCCTCCAAGATGCTCAAGTTCTTCAGCTGTTTCGCTGTCATCTGGCGCGATCTCTTCAATAAAACTTCGGGCCTTTTCACAATAACGGATACCGGCATCAACCGATGAGATAACGATATCAGCCTTTGATTCAATGAGACAATTCATCTGCGAGGCATTTTCAACAGGCATATCAGGAATCTTGTCAATGGAATAGTTTTCTCCATCTAAAACAACTTCTGAAAAAACAAGATCCCGTTCCTTCGACCAGTCCAAAAGTGAATCAACAATCTCATGAACAGTACTTTCAGTCTCCATTTCAAAATCTATCGAATGGTTATTAATATATATTTCCACAATCTAATCTCCTCGATTTCAGCTTTATGTTATTTCCCTTTCCGGTTACCGGTATTTCCCATCTGGGCATTCATCCAGTTTCGCTGAGCATTGGCGCCGGAAATCGCCTTCTCCATTTTGCCAAACTTGGAACGAAGTTTGGATTCATATTTCTTCAGATGATCCGTATGCCTTTCTATTCTTTCATTGGCAAGTTTAATTGTCTGGTTTTCAAGGTCCAGTTTACTTGTCAGTATATTCTTTCCAAAACCAATATAAGCCTTCAGGTGACGGTTTAAACTGAAAGCCATGCCATTATCCGTTCTATTGTCTCCATCAGTATCAGAACCGAAAAACATCGATATGCCCTCGGGATTATCAATTATTGCTTTTTTCAGTTTTTCTTCATCAACAATGAGTTTTCCAAGTTTAATAGATTCCCAGTCTGCATTTATTTTCCCCGTTGAAACGCCCATCTGGGTAAGTATTCTAACAGGCGTTTCAGCGCGGCTCGGGTATGCGGCGTTTACGGTTCGTTTCATCATGTTTTCTATGCGGACAATCGTCATATCACCGACAAAAACACCCTGGTCCCGTCTCCGTTCCCTGTGTTGTCCCGGTTTAGTAGATTTTCCCGTCTTGACGAGCAAACGATGAAAATCGAGATAATCATTGTAGACGTTAACAAATTTTTTAATTTTTTCCATTGCCACATCTATGTCATGATCAACCTTCAGATCAACCGGTACCTTTGAAGACATCTTAATGTCAAAATTAACACCCTTTATAATATCGTTCAAATCATTATTCTTATCACGGGTAATTTCAACACCATTAACCTTCAGCTTTGCATCCTTTGCCTGGGCTATTTCATTCTTCAGCTTAAAGCCGCCCTTGTCTTTGACCGGAGTGGCTATTTTCGCTTTAGAAAAAGCCGCATTTCCATCATTGCAATAGAAGACAACCTTTTCGATCTTTTTATTCTTCATGTCCCGGCCCACAGGAAGAACCTGCTTCCCCTTCGATTTCTCATCAACGGGATAAAGCTTTTCGATTCTTTTTCCATCTTTGGCCGTAGTGACAACACCTACACCGATGACAGAATCAAACTGCTTATCAGGCTGTTGTTTTTTTCGATCCCTGAGACGGGAAATATTATAACCGTGAAGTTCAATCCCCTTTATCACAACCCGTTCATCGGGCCCCATTTCATTGCGCTTCGGGACCGTATCCTCTTCATCAAGGGGCTTTTTGTAACTGAAAACAAATTCAAGGGTTGTACCTTTCTCCGCCTTAATTGAAACCGGCAGGGTATATTCACGCCAGAGAAGACCTGACATGTTCAGACCGGTACCATCAGGAGTAACACTGATCTTTCCATCCTCTTTACCGGTTTTTTTAGTTCCCATGTAAGAAGTAAAATAACGGCGGTCAAAGGTCAGGGCTGTATCTTTTAACTTCTTTTTAAGTTCACTTCCCGTGAGACCTGTCTTTGAGAGAAGTTTTTTATCGCCGGTAATTTTTATCTCTCCCTTCTTTCCCTGGACTTTTGACTGGAGAGTAAGAATATAATTCTTGCCGGTGGTTCGAACCAGTGACGTGGCAATAACATCTTTAACTTCATCATCAATTTTTTCTTGAAGGGATTTTAACTTCCCCCCCTTAAAACGAATAGTATATTTTTCGCCATTTACGGTGAATGATATTTTTCCCGCAGGAAGACGGGTGTCCTTTTCCACCGAGTCAGTTGCAATTTTATGATTAGAGGCAATCTGGATAATTTCAACTTTGTGCTCACCTATGTCAGCAAGCTTCGAAGCCTTTGCAGTAAGAATTCCTGAATTCGCGGATATCGCCTTCTTTTCGTCATAAGAGGCTCTGAACCCATAGAGGTCGCGGGCAGCACTATTTAGATTTTTCAGTTTTCCCTTAAGTTTATCGAGAGCCCCCTTACGCTTTCGGGTTTTCCGAATATCCTCTTCGAGTTTTCGAATAGGACGGGCTTCAACTTTCAGGAGTTTATCTATTATACCATCGGTGTCCATTCCCGATGCAAGACCACCCATAGTTACCGGCATTTCCTTCCTCCTGAGCGACCGTGTACATACATTTACCAGATATAAGCAGGTCACTATAAGATAACTTCTCAGTTAATTATCGTCAAGATAGGAATTTCCATAAGAAAAATAACGAGGTGACATAAAAAAAAAGTATTTCGAGAAATAACCTCCGGACACTCTGTAGAAAGCTCCAAACCACTTTCTTTACAGTTAAAAAAACAGGTGTATTTTAAATTGCCTATGAAATTTTATTAAAAGGAAGTAACAAGGAAGGAACTCGTTATCTTAAAAAGACACACTTATACCGGTATCCATAAAGGTATTTAATGGACGATAAAACAACGGATACACTATCCGCAAAAAAGAACACCGGCCGCAATTCGGTTATCTTGACTCATCAACCAGCATACCAAGGTAATCCTGGATATGCTCCAGCAGCCGTATTGCATCCTTTGCGGGTATTTCCCGTACAATTTCCTCGGTAGAAGGATCGATCACCTTCATGATAACCCTGTGGGTTTTTTCATGATACTGAAAAGAAAGGCGTCCATTAAACTTCTCTACCGATTCATTTAACTTTTCAACAACAGCAATTGTTTCTTCGCGTCCAGGGTTACTTTCATTGGCCTCTGCATCTTTCCGGTCAAATCGGGCAGCGCTCTCCCGGATGTTGCTGTTCTTAAATCTCATGTCAATACTGTCTACAATCTTACTTATACTCATTTTAAACCTCCGTGTTATACTTTCGCCCTCCTGCAAAAGTAAAAAAAAAAGTTCCCCTTCCCGGCCTCCCGCCGGAAAGGGGTGAAGTCAACCGCACTGCTGAGTTGACTTCTTCTTTACTGATTCACCTTCAACCGATTCTACTATTCAAGTAGCTTCATAATAAGCTTAGGCTTGAAGTTCGCTTGAGCCAGCATCGCAGTACCAGTCTGAAGGAGAATCTGGTCCTTTGTGTACTCGACCATTTGAGCCGCCATATCAACATCACGAACGCGAGAGTCAGCAGCCATCATATTTTCATACGATAAGGTAAGAGCCTTAATCGTATTCTCCATTCTGTTGTAGTAAGAACCAAGATCTGCCCTCTGCCGATTCAATTGCTCAAGAGCAAGATCGACATATCCGATCATGGCATTTGCCTGTCCAACCGTGGAGATGGACCGCTTTTTTCCACCAGGTTCGGAAAGATTCAAAGACTTTGCTCCGATAGTGGCGATAAAAACACGAATCCTCTGATTACTGTTAGCTCCCACATGGAAAAACATGCTTCCAACCTTACTGTTTTTAGCAAACGTTCCGGTCAGCATCTTCATCCTGTTAAACTCGGCAGATGTAGCAATTCGATCGATCTCCTCAATCAGCTGGGATACCTCAACCTGAATCTGGGTCCTATCACTGTTGCTATAGATCCCGTTTGCAGACTGAACTGACAGCATCCGTATCCTCTGGAGCATGTCATTAACCTGCTGAAACGATCCTTCCGCGACCTGAATGAAAGAAAGCCCATTCTGGGCGTTCTTTTCAGCCTGGATCAGGCCATTAATCTGTGTACGCATCTTCTCTGATACGGCCAGTCCGGAAGCATCGTCACCTGCGCGGTTAATGGCTTCCCCTGAGGCAAGCCTTTCGATTGATTTGTCAATTCGCCTCGCGACACTCTGCATTTGCCTGTTCGCAAAAATGGCACTCATGTTGTGACTGATTCTCATTTGAACCCTCCCTTGTTGTTATCAGAACTGCCACTTTTAGTTCTATGAACAGTTCTGGATTTTTCAGCAGGAACATCATGCTCCCACAAGATCCCCGAAGGGATCGAAGGTTATCTCCTTGTACTCGCCGTCCGGACTGCCCATAATCCAGACAACACCGACCCCCGAATACGCTCCGGCAGCCGATGATGCCCTCCCAACATCACAAGCTGCCGGAACACAAGAGCCGGCAACCGGCGTGTGCTGGAGAAACGGGCGAAGAACTGCATATTTTTCACCCAACGGTCTGCTCCCACGCAGGCCGAAAAAGTGAAGACATGCCGCTCCAGAACCCTTCTCCAGCATTTTACCGGATATAGAGACAGCAATACAAAAGCATTGCTGACCATATTTTTCTGGGCAGTCACAATCTAAGAAAAGGTTTGAGAATCTGGTCAAGTTTTCAAAGAACCGAAAAAGTCTTACTCTTTTAATATTCTTTTTCCATCACGAATTTAACAATCTAAGAGCTGACTGGGTTTGCAAATTTGCCTGTGCCAGCATTGCTGTTCCACTCTGGACCAGCACCTGATTCTTGGTAAAATTAACCATCTCCTCGGCCATATCGGCATCCCGGATTCGTGACTCAGCAGCCTGGATGTTCTCAAAGGCTGTCATAAGACCACGAGCGGTCATATCGAGGCGATTGTAATAGGCCCCAAGATCAGCACGCTGTTTGGAAAGGGTCTGCAGTGCGCTATCCATAAGTCCGATAGCAGCATTAGCACCGCCAGGACTAGAGAGAGAAACCGATACTTTACCCGTGGCATCCTTAAACTTGAAAGCCTGGGCAGTCATAGTACCGATATAGACTCGTTCTCTCTGGTTCATGTTGGCACCAAGATGAAACCACATACTTGCCTTTCCATTTACTTTGGAAAATTCTCCAGTCAGAACTTTAAATCTGTTAAATTCAGCTTGTGAAGCAATACGGTCAATTTCGTCAACCAGGGCTGACACTTCAACCTGGATTAGTTGTCTATCCTTATCAGAATAGATACCATTTGCAGACTGAATAGCAAGAACTCTGGTCCGTTGGATAATACTTGAAGTTTGTGCAAGATATCCTTCTGCAGTCTGGATAAAAGACATACCATCTTCGGTATTTCTCTCAGCCTGACGCAGGCCCTGGATCTGAGTTCTCATCTTTTCAGATACTGCCAATCCTGAAGCATCGTCCCCTGCCTTATTAATTCTCATTCCTGAAGAAAGTTTTTCCATTCCGCTGGTTACTTCCCACTGAGAGAATTTCAAGGCTCGGTTGGCGTTAATAGCACTCATGTTGTGATTAATTATCATTTTACACTCCTTTGTATGTACGTTCTATTGGCTTCCCTGCCATTCCTTTTCTGAGGGCTTAGAAACGGAAGATATTACCAGGTAAAAACTGAAGATACTCAGTTAATGACCCTGTTCCAGGCTTATATCTGGGCACATATAAGCCTGCAACGAATACAAAGACACCAGTGCCATTGATTATCGCTTCTCACGCTTGATGTTTTCAAAGAACTAAAAGAGTAAGACGGGATTACTCCCTGTTCGAATTTTCGCCCCCTTTGGCGGTCATATTTAACCCCGCATTATACGATTATATCGACTTAGGAGTGTTTATACTAAAATATGGCTACCATAGACCACAAATAGTCTTGTTTTTAAAAAATGAAGATTTTTTAAGTTTTTTTAAGAATTTGGGAGAGGAAGTTAAGGCCGGGCTTTGGGGAGACATATACATGAAGCCGAAAGACCCGCCACATTGAAGGCGCGAAAGCGCTTTCGCGCCTTCAATTTGGCGGGATTATTGCCGTCTGCTTCTCAGGCTCACCGAAAGACGAACTCAGTTCGCCGGTTTTCCTTTCTTCCCTTTGATGTTTTGTTGTCACCAATGGGCTTTTTTTCACCAAATCCGACAGCCTTCAAACGTTCAGGGGAGATACCGCGCTTAATCATGTAGGCTGCAACCGCGTCAGCCCGTCGCTCTGAAAGCTTCTGGTTATGGGCGGAAGTACCGGTAGCATCGGTATGGCCGTAAACTTCCAGCTTCAGGTCGCGGTTCTGCTTCATAATTTTTACAAGACGCCCGATTATATCCAGGGAAGATTTTTTCAGGTAGGCCCTGTTTAATTCAAAGAGAATATTGCGCACCACAAAATTCTGATTTTTCTTTATCTTCCTTAAAACAATTTTCTTCTTTGCGTCTTTTTTGCCAATAATTATCTTCTCAGGGATATACCCCGGCACATCAATAATAATTTCTACATTGTCACGGTCAGGTACCGGTATATCCTTATCTCCCGGGACCCGTACTTTGCTGCGGTGAATGGTTTTGCCCCGGAAACGGTACCTGATATCCGCATTCCCCTTAAGGGGCAGCCTGTCCCTATCCCTGAGGCTCAGTTTCATTTTTCTCATCGGCAGGGGCTTAGACTTTTTAAGTGTATCGGGGCGCGTCGGTGGAGGCTTGCTGCCATTTTTCTTATCGGGCACGACGGCATAGCCTTCACCCCCGTCTATATTTTTCGCATAGTACTGGGTACCGATGGCGTACAGATAGTTCCCTGCGGGAAGAAAAAGAATCCCTCCGGCAGCTGAAGGCTGACCGACAACCCCGGGAAAAGGAGTCCGGTACTCCCATAAATTCTGGCCGTCACTGAAATTAACAGCCCGCACACGACCGTATACAACCCTGCGGCCGTTCATCGACTTAATTTCATTATAGGCAATGTACATCTGGTCGCGAACCAGAACATAATAAGGGGAAGTTTTTTTTCCCACCTTGATGGTCCGTTCTATCTTCTGCGACGCTGTGCCAAAGACCACAATATCACTATTGTCAGCTATAAAAATCAGGGACCGATCAGTAACGGCAACCTGGGAAGAAATAATTCGCTTGATATCCTTTACCCAGAGAATTTTCCCGGTTTCTTTATTGAGACAGTAAATTTTTGTTCCCGAAGTAACATAGATAACCTTGTCATAAATTACCGGGGCAAATATTTTAAAGGGACGATCAATGACCGTGGTCCATACTTCCCTTCCTGTCGAACTGTCTATATAGTGAATAGTGTATTTGCCGGTCCCGTAATTCATTGACTGGGTAATAATAAACCTGTCATAGAAGGTCGGAAAGGCACTGTAGGTTTTAACATTCCGGTTTTCCCATGCCTCATGGCCGTTGCGAATAGTCCGGGAAAGAAACATGTTGCGTGTGCCGTAAATAATTTTATCACCATGAATCAGGGGGTTGGCATATATACCGTCAACCATCGGTAGTGACCGGTGCCCCGCAGGCCCGGAAAAGGACTGGCGCTCCTGGCGCATGCCGGTTCTCGCCCAGACTACCCTGCCCGAATGCTTGTTAAAGGCATAGATGGCAATGGGATCACTTAAAAATACCATGTTGTCTTTTATGAGGGGGTACTTCACTTTTCCGGCAGCCCGTGAAAAAGCCCTGAACCTGCGGCTGATATCTTTAACCGGTATTTTATACCTGAGGCGTCCATCTTCCTCGTTGACAGAATAGAGTTTCCCCCCCGCATCAATGAAGTAGACATACCCGTCAGAAACTATGGGATTATAAAGCCGCTTGTCCCCCTGAAAAAGCCATTTGAGATTATTATTTTTTACAATGACTTCATCATTGTTACCGGTAAAATAAATATTTCCCTTGTATATTGGCCAGTCAGAGGAGACTGTCTGGGGAGAAAAGATTAAAGAAATAATAAAAAGGAAGAAAAAGGAGCCGATTATTCTGTACATTAAGTAACCTCCGGCACTTTTGAAAAACATTGCTGGTTTAGCAGCCGATACAAAAATCTAAAATCCCAATGTACCAGCCTGTTATTTCATTTTTTTCTTAAGATTATTGATATACTCTTTCCAGATTCTGCAGTAGTCCTCGCCCCATACTTCTGGCTTCAGTTCCGCAGAGGCCTTTTTGAGCAGCTTTCCCGCTTTATCAAACTCTTCATCTTCAATGAGAGCTTCAGCTAAAAACATTGTATTCTGGGGAAACCGGGGAGACTTATCAAAAGCAGCCTCAAGGGCTTCAAGGGCTTTATCAAGATCACCGAGACCACGGGGCCACGGAGGAGCCTTGAGAAAGAGCATCCCCTGTACCCGCATGGGTCCTCCAAAATCAAGCTCGGGCTTTTTTTTAGCCACTTCCAGCATCGAGACCACATCCTTGAGTCTGCCGAGAGCCATGAGCCCTTTCTGTCTGACAATGAATCCGAGAAATAACGCATTGTAGTAACTCGCCTCAGAGTCTTTGCCCGCCCCCGCCGAAAGGGTAATTTTGTAGCCCAGTTCAGAAAGCTGGTACACCTCATCTTTATTATCGAGGACATCGATAACAAGATATACGGCCTGGGCTGCAGCCAGTGCAGCGTTTTTGTTTGTGCGGTTATTACTGTATAAAAACCATGCATGACGCATGAGGGCTTTCTTTTCTTCAAGGGCTGCCTTACGCTTAAGGCGAAGCTGAAGACTGCTTATAGTCTGATCGATACCGTGGGCTTTCACCTCGGCAAGAAGTTTCTCTTCACCGGTAGAAAACCACTTTTTTTCAAGTTCACGTTGAGAGAAAGAGCTGCAGCCTGCAACTGCGGCAAACAGAACAAGAGTTAATAAAGTTTTAATATGATTTGAGAGCACCTTCAACCTCACTGCCGCTTACCCTTTTGAACCCCTGGATGCCGAAATTATTACAGACTTTTTTGCCTTCCCTGAGGGAACACATTCCGGTCATTGCCCTGACAACTTTATCCTGAACTGATGAAGTTACAGGAGTTTTCACCATCATAAGCCCGAGAGCCGGTAATGAAGGCGATGAATAGACTACAGAGATCTGCTTAAAAAGAGCCAGTTTTTTAAGACTGTTATACTGCATCCTGTTGAGAAGTACACCATCAACTCTTCCCCGCCGAAGACGTCGTACTGCTGAGAGGGGTCTCTGGGTAGGCTTCATCTTGAAAAAAGTAGAGACATTTATGTTATTCTTAAAAACAATTTTATTCAAAAAACGGGGATTCTCATAGAGAACATTACCGGATACAACCTTGCCCCGCAGCTGATTCAGATTCCGGTATTTCCCCTTCTTCACCAGAAGAAAAAACTGTTCACGGTCACTTCCTTCCATTGAAACCTTGGTAAGAGGAGCAAGATTTAAACTTCTTTTATTTGCGGCATAAAAACCGATTGATGCCATAATGAAACAGTTCCGGTTTCGCCTGATATAGCTGGTGGCGGTAGAGAGGCGGTTAAAATACTGTCCTGTCAGGCGCGAAGACCTGATGCCGGTCATCTTAGACAGGTTGCCAAGAAACTGGTTTAAAATATTTTTACCCTCTCCCTGGGGATCCGGTCCACCGGGAAAAACAATGGCAAAATGAATCTTTGGCGCAGCGTAGCACTTCTTCTGGAAAGCATGCCCCAGGGGCAGCAGCGTAGCGAAAAAAAATGCCCCGGTTATAATTAAAGTATATATTTTTTTATTCATCTTCAGTTCCCTCTTTTTTTTTCATAAATATCAAATCTATCACTGCAGGAAGAACAACAAGGGCTGACAACAGACAGAGAGAAATACCAGTAAGTAAAATAATTCCGAAAGTCGAGACGCCCCCATGACGGGCAAAGACGATACTGAACAGTCCCGTGATAGTTGTCAAGGCGGCAAAGGAGACTCCGCGGCCCGTTGTCCTTGAGGCGATAAATGCGGTATGATCAGGCTTTTCCAGCCAGCGATGCACAATATGAACGCCATAGACGACACCCAGACCAAGAAGCAGGGGAAGTCCCGCGATATTTGCGACATTATAAGTAACCTTCAGGGCATAGAGAACACCCTGCATCCAGAGTAATCCCACGGCAAGGGGAACCAGGGCAAGTATAACCGCCACGGGTCTCTTGAAGTCAAGGAACAGAAGAACCAGTACAATTATCAAAGAATAAAACATTGCCTGAACAACAGCATCGGCCGCCTGCCGTACATAGACCCGGTGGGTTACAGGAAATCCTGTTACTTCGGGACTAATCTTCTTAACCTTTTTCACAAATGTATCGAGAAAATCTACATTCCATATTGATCCGTTAGGAAAAACATAGGCGACGTAGTTCCCGTTTGGACTCTTCAATCTTTTTAACATCTGCTCGGGAAAATGCTCTTCTTTCAGTTCTTTAACCTTCAACCAGTCCTGGACAAGGGTGGTTAAAAATTCGATAGATTTAAAAAGTTCTTTTTCAAAGGCATTTGTCCGCAACAGTGCCTGAGTCCGTTTATCGCCGGTGAAGTTCTCTTCAATCGCATAAATATTATTAATAAGTGTTTCAAGGGGCTTTACCAGTTTGCTCTGTCCGCCGGCAAAGGCCTTCTCCTGGGCATCTTCAAAAAATGAAGTAAGACTTCCAAGAATAGCCAGATAGTCACTTCCCCGATACTGCCCCCTGATATAGGGAATCGTAAAATTATTGAGATAGCGGCGGTACTGGTAAATCAGGTTTATCTTTTCCTTCTGTCTATCAGGCAGCAGCCGGGCAAATGACTCGACCTTGCTGACTTCCTTTAACTGTGCTATCTTTTTGGTCAGTTCTTTCAGTTCGGCCATGTCCTTTGTTGTCACCGCGGCAAAGGACATCTTCAGGTCACTCTTTTCTTCCATTTTCTCCTGGTACACTGTCGATTCAGTATCCCGGGGAAGGAGTTTAAAAACATTATAATCAAGGGTGTTTTTTGCTGCACCGAAAATTCCGAAGACAATAAAAAGCATAGACAGACCAACAATGACCCAGAGGCGTTCCCGAGAATGAGGACCCTTTGTGGAAATTTCAACTTTATTCACATCGTATTTACGGGCTTCAATAGGCATGTTTAAAAGTAGTGCGGGCATCATTAAAAATGTTGTCATCATGACAATCAGGATACCCATACCGGCAGTAATACCAAGCTGGCTGTAACCGGAAAACTCAGAAAATGAAATAGCAAGAAACGCAAAACCTGTAGTGAGTCCGCCAGTTACGATTCCCTTCCCGGTAATGACAACAGCCTTGTGTACCGCGTCTTCAAGAGCGAATCCATTCCCCAGCTCTTCTTCTGTTCTACGAATCAGGTAGATACCGAAATCTATCCCTATACCGAAAAGCACCGCGAGAAAAGATGAACTGATCAGGTTCAATTTCCCCAGGGTTAACGAAATCAATCCGGTAGTAATTATAAGCCCGCTCGCCAGGGGGACAACACCGATAATCATTTTTCGAAGTGAGCCAAAACCGAAAAGAAGAATCAGGGCAACAAAGATAATTGAAACCAGTCCTGCCTTTCCTACATCAGAAAAAATAGTCTCCGTTTCTGTATATATATGAGCAGGCATACCGGTAAAGGCAACTTTGACTTTTCCCTTCAGGTTTGGGTATTGTGCAAAAACCCTGTCACAGGCGCCTCTCATGGCTGCCATAAAGGGTTCAAGATAGGTCATATCATCATTTGAAGATCCCGGCTGCACGAGAAGATACTGCATACTGAAATCACGGGAAAAGAGATACCCTTCACTTCTAATCATGTCAGTAGTTTCGTTCCCCTGAACGAGAAGTTCTTCAATGGGACCGATTTTATTATGTGACGGATCAACAATCCAGGTTTTCCATTCTTCAAAAAGATAATTGACACTTTCAAGTGCAAGTATCGCCATTTCCTGATCAGCATCAGTGGGTACCTGCCGAATCCTTTGATCCATCATCTTAAGAAGACTGTATATATTATTAGTATTACGAAGCTGGTTGATCGAATTGTGATTTTTATTAAGGAAGGAGAGGCCGTCCTTCAGCTTGTCAACGGGGATATATAAAGGGGCCTGTTTCATCAAAAAGTCGATATCCATTCGATAGTGTATCGACTTGACCCATTTGGTTTCCTTTTTCAATTCACGGGCAAAAAGTTCAGAGGAAGCCTTCAGGGTCGAGGTTTCACCTTCAAGGACAACTATCAGGTTATCTGATAATCCGAACTCTTTCATGAAGGCAAGATAGCGTGCCTGGTCCTCATGATCTGCCGGAATAAGGTCCCGCTGGGAGGAAGAGATCTTCAGATTCGGAATAAAAAGGGCCAGTACAATAGTCAGCCCCCCCATAACTGCAAGCAGGGTTTTGCCTCTGAAGACTGCGAGTGAAAATATCTTTTCTAAAATTCTGGTTGCCATAGCCTTTTACAAAAAAATCTGTTGTTTATCCCATGGAGTTGGAATATTGTCAACTTATAAAAATTAACCGTCAATGGGGCCAATTACGTTGTTTTTAACTGTAAAGTCCAGTTATTTATTAAAAAACATCAAGAAACCGTACAAAGAGGCGAATAATGACTATAAAAATTATCAAAATTGGAAAGGAAGATTTTAAAAACCGAAATATTACCACATGGCCTATCTGGGAAAAGGAAGCCTCTCAATTTGACTGGCATTATGATTCAACTGAAGAGTGTTATCTCCTGGAAGGAGATGTAGAAATTACAACCGAAGACGGAACAACAGTACGCTTTGGGAAAGGCGACTTTGTCACCTTTCCCAAAGGGCTTTCCTGCACCTGGAGAGTAATCTCTCCAGTCCGCAAACATTATAATTTCAATGACTGATTAACTACTGCCGAAAACTCAACGCCATTTGATTGAAAATTCAGGATCGAATTTTCTTACCCCTTCGGGGTGACGGGGAATAACCCGTGCAGTAAACCCGAACCTGCCGGACTTCAGACAAAGCATTTGTCCAACAAACTCGCATATTCCATTATCATTTTTAGTATGCAGGGACATCGGAAGGGCTGCACCTTCAGCGATGTCTTCTGCCTGATTAAGGGCCCCGAAATACAACTCTACCTGTACATCTTCAGGATCAAGTCCTCCGAGTTTAACTTCTGCAGTAACCCGCACTTTGCTCCCAACTTTGATTTCTTCTTCCCGGTTAAAATCCACCCTGTCGATTGAAACCTCATGCCATTTCAACCTGATTTTCTGTTTCCATTCGGCAATGTTTTTTGCTACTACAAAGTTATTTTCTGAAAACTTTTTGTAGTTTCGATGAGCATTAAGATAATACTTTTCAGTATAATCTTTCACCATCCGATTGGTATTAAATACCGGAGTCAGTGTCTGCATCGATTGTCTGACTTTAAAAAGCCACTCACGAGGCAGCCCGTCGATTCCCCTGTTGTAAAAAGCCGGCTTAACTTCCTTCTCTAAAATATTATACAGATGCCAGCTTTCAACCTCATCCTGCAGGGCATGATCTTCATATTCTTCACCCCTTCCGATTGCCCATCCATTATCAGCAGTATAGGCTTCATCCCACCACCCGTCAGGAACACTGATATTCAAACCGCCGTTTGGCAGAACCTTCATCCCGCTGGTTCCAGAAGCCTCCTTTGGCCTGATAGGATTATTGAGCCAGACATCAACTCCCTGCACCATGTAGCGGGCAATATTTATTTCATAATCCTCAAGAAAAACAATCTTATCCCGAAACCGTTCATCATTGCTCAAATGAATGACCTGCTTAATAAGCTCCTTACCCATATTATCCCTGGGGTGAGCCTTACCTGCAAAAATTATCTGAACAGGTCGTTCTTTATCACGAAGAAGACTCTCAAGTCGATTTAAATCACGAAGAATAAGCGTTGCCCTTTTATATGTTGCAAATCTTCGGGCGAACCCAATTGTCAACGCTTCAGGATCAAAAACAGAATTTGACCGTTCCGCCTCTTTCATCGGCAGTCCACGGGCCAGTAGCTGTTCCTTGAGTTTTTTGCGCACAAAACCCACGAGACGTTCCCGCGATCGATCCCTGGTTCGCCATAGTTCAGAATCTGGAATATCATCAATATTTTTCCATATTGAATCATCAGTCGGGTTTTCTATCCATCGCGGCCCCAGGTAGCGGTTGAAAAGTCTCATCATCTCATCAGAAGTCCACGAAAGGATTTGAATACCATTGGTAACATGACCAATAGGTACTTCATGATCTGGAAGAGTCGGCCAGATCCCCTTCCACATATTTCGTGACACCTCACCATGAAGCCTTGAAACCCCGTTACAACCGGCTGCACATTTAAGAGCAAGAACAGTCATACAGAAGCTTTCCTTTTTATCCTCAATATTTTCTCTTCCCAGCGCCAGAAACTCTTCCTGACTAAGACCAAGTTTTTTGTAAAAGGAAGAGAAATATAAATGCACCAACTCTGGATCAAAACGATCATTACCTGCCGGTACCGGGGTATGCGTCGTAAAAACATTACTGGCTGACACAAACTCAAGAGCCTGGGCAAAGTTCATGCCTTCATGTTCTATTGCATCACGCATTCTTTCAATTGAAAGAAATGCTGCATGCCCTTCATTCATATGGTAGACCGTGACCTTCTTCTCCATTGCCTTCAGAGCCCGCACACCGCCGATTCCAAGCATCATTTCCTGTTTGACACGCATCTCTGTGTCACCGCCGTAAAGCTGATCGGTGATAGAGCGATCTTCAAGGCTGTTTTGATCAATATTAGTATCCATCAGGATGAGGGTTATCCTTCCAATGGTCACTTCCCATAATTTTGCAAAGACTTCTCTTCCGGGAAATTCTACAGAAATAACAAGATCCTTCCCTTTTTCATTCAAAACAGGTTTAATCGGTATATTATAGAAATCAGTTTCAGGAAAACGTTCCCCCTGCCAACCATCCATATTCAGGTACTGACGGAAATATCCAAGTCTGTAAAGCAGTCCAATTCCTATCAGGGGAATACCAAGTTCACTGGCAGATTTCAGATGATCGCCGGCAAGAACACCGAGGCCTCCACTGTAGATAGTCAGACATTCATGAATACCAAATTCAGCAGAAAAATATGCTACCGATGCATCTTCATGGCCTTGAATATTTTCATCATACCAGCTTTTCAGACTGAGATGTCTATCCATTTCAGTCTCAACTCGTCCCATGTGAGCCAAAAAACTTTCTGATTCTGCAGCCGTATCAAGTTGACTCTGAGAGACAGCTCCAAGAAGTTTTATAGGATTATGTTCAACCTCTCTCCACAGATCGACATCCAACCTCCTGAATAATTCTATTGCTTCAAAATTCCAGACCCACCAGAGATTGTTAGCTATTTTAAGCAGTGGTTTTAATTTTTCCGGTAAATAAGGTACAACATGGAATTTTTCAATGTGCGCCATAATTTGATCCTCTTATAATAATATATTTTTATCCATCAAATAAAAAAATAACGTAAATGAAATACTAAAAAATTACTGGCAAATAAACATAGAAAGATGTGCCATTTCCTGGTTTTGAATGTACATCTATAAATCCACGATGCCTTTTAATAATAGCATAACTAATAGCCAGGCCCATACCGCTTGCCATTTCTTTTGTGCTATAATAAGGATCAAAAATCTTAACAAGATTTTCATTATCTATGCCACACCCTTCGTCACGCACCAGAATGACCACGTAATTACCAGGCTGCAACGATATTTCGTGATGAGATTGTTTACTGTTTATTTCAACATTTTCAGCTTTAATTTCTACCAGGCCGCCTTCGGGCATTGATTCAACTGCATTGGTAATAATATACTCAAAGACATGTCCCACCTGAAATTCATCAACCTCGACTTTCCATAAATCATCAGCAAAATTCAGACTGTATTCTGCATTATTATCTTCAAATATATTTTCTGCCGCGTGAATAATAACCGGTTTTATAGACATAAGCTTTTTAACCGGCTTCCCCCCTTTCGAGAAGGTACTCAATTGCTGAGTTAATTCTTTAACACGGAGTGCGGCATTTTCTGCATCAACAAGTGTTTCCAGAAGGTCTCCGCCGTCATCTTTAATATCCATTTTAGCAAGAGAAAGATTTCCAATTATTGCCGTAAGTGCATTATTATAATCATGGGCTATACCACCAGCAAGTATACCTATGGCTTCAAGTTTTCTGGCCATAAGAAGTTCCTGTTCAATTTTCTTTTTTCCAGAAACATCCCTCAGGATGCCATTATAAAAGACATCACCCTTTCGACTCGTCTTTATTATTGAAATAGAAGTCTGAAATATGAGGGGTCTTCCATCCCTTGTCAATATTTTCCAGTCAGGGAGCATTTTCTTATTGTCATTTTCATTTTCACTAAAATTTTGAAAATATGAAATTATTTTTTCCTTTTGGTCATCTTCAACATATTTATCAAAATAAGTACCTATGATTTCTTCCTTCTGATAATCCATTTTTTCACATAGTGCCTTATTCACATAAAGGATGCGGCCTTTCAGGTCAGTTTCAAAGTAGCCGTCCTTGATAGTTTCCATGACAGTGATCCACTTTTCTTCACTTTTCCTTAAGGCGGTTTCATACTGCTTCTTTTCGGTTATATCCTGGTAAATACCCTGGGTTCCAATGAAAATCTTTTCATCTCTTTCTTTATTCCGATAAACACCTCTGGCGCATACAGAAAAAAACATTGATTTGTAATTTTCATCTTCATTAAATTCAACATTGATGACTTCTTTATTTTTAGTAAGCATCCGCAATTCATAAAATTTTGTCATCCTCTCGCCGGTTCGTCTTTCAAGGATTCGCCTCTTTGCCTTTTCATGATCTTCCGGATGAACAAGTTCTAGCAAATTAGTTCCAATTAAATCATCCTGACTGTAGCCATACCTGGCTATCGCCTCACTGATAAACTCAATTTTCCCTGTATTGTCAACCCGGTAGACAATATCCGGAATAACATCAAGCATAGTTCGCATCTTTTCTTCTACTTCAAATAGCTGTTTAGTACAATTTTTTACTGACGTGACATCCTTAATTAAAATCATTACTGTTTCATCAGTTTTGCCAATAATTGTATTATTAAAAAAATTTTTCCCCTTTTTTAACTCGATATCAAACTGGCTTCCGATAGTTAAATCAGAAAAACAGTTTCTATATATCTCGGATATATCAAAAATATTGACTGGGGGTATTGCATTACCGGGACTCAGGAAAGAGAGTGCAGAATCATTCATAGATACTATTTCCCCTGATTCTGAAAACTCAAAAAGCCCGATATATGCATAATCAAGTGTTTTACTATCGAATTGCATAATTCCTCTGGGGAAATAATATCATAATTTATTCATGTATTCAATTATTTTTCGATGGAAATTCAAAACCAAGCAGAATTATATCGTCTTCCTCTGGGGCGCTACCTCTGTATTCATCAACCATGGACACAACAGTATCAAGACTTTTTTCCAGCTCATATTCACCCGTTTGCTCGATAAAGCTGATAAGTCCCTCAAAATCAAGCATCCTTTTTGCATCATCCATCGTTTCATGCAGCCCGTCTGTAAAAAGATAAAGACGCTTATCTGAATTCAAAAGAATACTTGCGTCTTCTATTTCGATTGTTTCAAACAGGCCGATAGGCTTACCCTTTGACAAAACGAGCTCTGCTTTATTTTCATTACGGTTATGAACGATGGGGGGACAATGTCCTGCCCTGGCGAACTTAAATTCAATAGAATTCTCATGCACTATAAAATATCCATAAATAGCGGTAAAAAAATAAGAGGATAGTGATGAAGATATTTCGGAATTTACTTTTTCAAGCATTTTGGCTGGTTCTTTCCCGTAATCCAGTACATGACGGTCTATCGATGATTTCACGAGAGCCAGATAGAGAGCAGCAGAAACCCCATGTCCCGCAACATCTCCGACAAAAACACCATGGTCCCCGCCTTCAAGATCAAAAAAATTAACGTAATCGCCCCCTACTGCTTCAAGGGGAATATAGCGGAAGGAACTTTTTATACCCTCTGTAACAAGAGAAGACTGAGGGAGCATATTACGAATTGCAATCTGGGCATATTGGAGCTCCTTCAGCATTGCCGTATTTTTTTTTCTCAATGATTCTTCACTGATTTTCAGTGCATCTTCAGCTTTTTTTCTTTCCGAGATATCTTCCTTTACAGCGATGAAATGTGTAACTTTACCGTCCCTGTTCCTGTAGGGTGATATTGATGCGAATTCCCAGTAAAATTCACCATTCTTTTTTTTATTATTAAATTCTCCCCGCCACTCCTTCCCCTGCAGAATGGTTTCCCATAAATTATTGTAAAACTTTTCGTCTTGAAGCCCGGACTTAAGAATCGATGGATTTTTACCAACAACTTCTTTAAGAGTATATCCGGTAAGTTGTGTAAATTTCGGATTTACATATTCGATACTTCCATTAATGTCTGTAATAAGTACTGAAGCTGGAGACTGTTCGACGGCCCGTGACAGTTTATCCCGCTCTTCTTCAGTTCGTTTGCGCCCAGAAATATCTTCAAAACTCCCAACAATCTGAATCTTGTCCTCAGCAACTGTCAGGATTGATAACTTTACAAACAGTATTTTGTAATCTCCGTTACTGTCAAAATAATATGTTTCGAAAGAATCATTTTTCAATTTACCTGCAGAATCTAAAAGCGCCTTTATCCTTTTATACGTTTCTTCATTAAAAATTTCAGAAACATGCTTACTGATAACATCTGCAGTTTTATATCCTGTTTGCCAGGAAAAAGGCTGATTAATTAATATAAAGGTTTCATCCTCATCAAGCACAAAAACAGGACTTATACTGTTCATTACATTTTCTATAAATTCATACGACCCCAGCAGCAAATCAACCATTCGTTTCTGTTCAGAAATATTTACAGCTATTTTAATATAGTGAGGTGATGTACCCGGAATATCGGGAATCGGTGAAATTGTTGCAGACTCCCAGTAGAGTTCACCATCTTTACGTTTATTGTTGAGATCTCCTTTCCAGACCTCACTTCTGCTGAGAGTATCCCACAGGTTTTGATACACTGATTGTGGAGTTTCGGGTGACTTTAAGATAGATATATTTTTCCCGATTATTTCATCAGAACTATAACCGGTCATTTCTTCAAACCCTGGATTCACATAATCAACAACAGCCTTATCATCAGTAATCAAAATAGAAACAGGACTCAGTTCAATTGCTGAAATCATTCGTCTCACATATGCTGCATCTTTATTGGGAATCGATGCCTTTTCAAGAGAACAAACAAAGAGACTGGTTTTTTTTTCGAATCCCAGCAATTTAATTACACAGACCTGCCGTTCTCCGTTTTGATGCACAACAGTACACATACCGGTTTTGTTCATGGGGAAATCTTCATGAATAAACAGAGAGGGGGCTTCATATAGAATTTCAGATAAATCTTTTCCCTGCAGCTTCTCTTGTGATAAACCTGAAAGTTTCGCAAAAGCACTATTTGCATATTGAATAGCAAATAATTTATTTACAGCAATATATGCATTATTCCCGATATTGGCAATCAGTTGAGTGAACTGTTTTTCTATTTGTGCCATGGCTATGATCCCACCATTTAAATACTGTTAGTGAAATCTTTTAATTCCTGTAATTTTTTTTCCGCACGCCCGGTATTTACCGCATCTAATGCAACTTTAACGCCTTCTTTTATTCCAACACCCGTAACGGTAGCAATTGCAAAACCTGCATTCAGGCATACTATATCACAAGGGGCGCCCTTTTTACCACTAAAAATTTCTGAAATAATCGAAGCATTTTCCGCGGCACTTCCTCCCATAATTTCAGAAATGCTGGCAGTCTGAATTCCAGCTTCTTCCGGAGAAAACTTGAATGTTTTAACAGTCCCACCCTTTATTTCGGCGACATAGGTAGGAGAAGCTATTGATACCTCATCGAGACCGTCATCCGAAGAAACGACATATCCACCCTTCAGGCCCAGATTGTTTAATACCCCGGCAATAATTTCTACGAGTTCATTATCATAAACCCCAAGGACCTGGTAAGAAGCCGATGCCGGATTTGTAAGGGGCCCAAGAACATTAAAAACTGTTCTTATCCCCATTTCCCGCCGCGGGCCTATTGCATATTTCATGGCAGGATGGAGCTTTGGGGCAAACAAAAAACCGATACCAATTTCATCGATACACCGTTGAACGTCTTCCGGTTTTAAATCAATATTGACATTCATGGCTTCCAGGACATCTGCACTTCCAGACTGACTGGAAATACTTCTGTTTCCATGCTTGGCAACGCTCACACCTGCCGAGGCAGCAACGATAGCTGCGGCTGTTGAAATATTAAAAGTTCCTGATGAATCTCCACCAGTTCCGCAGGTATCCACAAGATCTTTAGATTTTGGATAGATGCGAATAGCCTTTTCCCTCATGACCTCAGCAAAGGCTGTTACCTCCTCTACTGTCTCTCCTTTTAATCGCAGAGCCGTTAAGAAAGAAGCCAGCTGAGCATCGGTTGTTCTCCCTTCCATAATTTCCAGCATAAGATCTTTTGCATCAACACGGCTCAAGTCTTTGCCTTCAATTACCCTTTTAATACCCTTTTCAATCAGCTTTCCATCTGCTTTTGCAGCATAGCTGTATTCAAGAAAATTTTTAATCAAATTCTTGCCCTGCCCGGTAAGAATTGATTCTGGATGAAACTGCACCCCCTCTGTTAAAAAATCTTTATGGCGCACTCCCATAATTTCTCCATCGTCGCAAAAAGCCGTTACTTCCAGGGACTCAGGAAGAGTTGACCGATCAATTGCAAGAGAGTGATATCTTGTTGCTTCGAACCCCTTAGGCACATCAATAAAGACGCCGTGATTATTATGTTCAATCCTGCTGATTTTCCCATGCATTAATTTTTTTGCTGAAACAATATCTGCACCAAAGGCATATCCAATTGCCTGATGTCCGAGACATACTCCCAGTATTGGTATTTTACCTGAATATTCTTTTATCACATCAACTGAAATTCCGGCGTTTTCAGGCTTACCTGGCCCGGGTGAAATAATGATATGAGATGGAAAAAATTTTTTCACCCCCTCAACGCTAATTGCATCATTTCTAACCACTGTCACCTTTTGGGACAACTCTTCAAGATATTGTTTTAAATTATAGGTAAAAGAATCATAGTTATCTATCAGTAATATCATTTAAATTCCTCGATCGATTCGATAGCTTTTGTGAGAGCTTTCATTTTATGGATTGTTTCATAATACTCACGTTCAGGTACTGAATCAGCCACAATGCCCGCACCTGCCTGAAGATACAAAATACCATCCTTAACTATCATGGTTCTAATGCTTATGCAGCTGTCAAAATTTCCATTAAATGACATATACCCGATAAGTCCGGAATATATACCTCTTCTTTCCGGTTCGAGCTCCGATATAATTTCCATTGCCCTGATTTTGGGAGCCCCGGAAACCGTTCCCGCGGGGAATGATGCTTCGATCAGGCTGAACATATCATACTCAGGTGATAATTTTCCCCTGACATTAGAGACTATATGCATGACATGAGAGTAATACTCTACAATTTCAAGATCTTCAACTCTAACAGTACCACCAGTACATACCCTTCCAATGTCATTGCGCGCGAGATCAACCAGCATGATATGTTCGGCTCTCTCTTTTTCATCAGCCATCAATTCTTCTTCATTGATCCTGTCTTCTTCTGGAGTTTTTCCCCGCGGCCGGGTTCCTGCAATTGGTCGAATATTTACCATGCCTCCCTGGAGCTGGACATGAATTTCGGGAGACGACCCGATAATTTCAGCATTACTACACCGAAGGTAAAACATGTAAGGAGAAGGATTGACTATCCTTAAACTTCTATAGAGATTAAAAGCATCTCCTTCAACAGAAACTTTTAACCGCTGAGAAAGAACCAGCTGAAATGCATCACCAGCATAAATATATTCTTTTGCTTTTTCAACAGCAGTTTCATATCGATCTTTTGAAAAATTTGATTTGTATTTTAACCGACCGTTTTCACGCTGGACTTTAAGTGGAACAAGAGTTCCTTCCTTTCCCAATAGAAGATCGGCCATTGCTTCAACTTTCCCGCATGCTTCATCATATATATCATCAGCGGTTTTGTCCTGACTTACTACCGGCGAATTGACAATTATCAGCTTATGTTTTAAATTATCATAAATTATTATTGTATCAGTCAAAATTAATTCAAAATCATTAACTCCCAGCACATCTTCTTCCTGGAAATCGATAGCTTCAAAATATTTCACCGAGTCATATCCGATATACCCTACAGCACCATTAACAAAAGGCGGTAAATCAGCATGCTGATAAGGAACCATTTGATTGAAATAATCTCGGACATACTCCAGGGGATTATCCAGTTGGACATTTTTAATTTCATCATCTCCATCAATATGCCGGATAATATTATTTTTACAAAGGAGTGCCCTGTGGGAATTTCCCATAAATGAATATCGGCCCATATACTCACCGCTTACGGCACTTTCAAGTAAAAACTGAAATGGCCCACTTCTCATTTTAAGAAAAAGAGATATAGCGGTATACATATCCCCCTGTAATTCCATATATACTGGAATTACATTATACTGTTCTGACAGCTTGGAAAATTCATTTTTCCCTGGATAGATTCTTTGCATATGAAATTATTTTACCTGCCTTTTCAATAATTACAGATTACTACTAATTATTACTGCCAGCCTATTTTCAACCATTATTTCTAATAGCAAAACGAAATCCATAAAAAGGACTTCGGGCAGTAGGACATCTCCTAAACCTGTATTGAGGCATCCGTTGTACTGCATTACAGAAAAAAGACCCCCCTTTCAATACCTTATACACATTTCCGAATTCTTTGTTACCCTCACCGCCCGGGTACGAAGTATACCATGAATCAGTCCATTCCCATAGCATACCGACTGGAGAAAAATTTTCCAAATGACTTATGAATTCCCATATTTTTTTAAAATAATTTTCAAGACTCTGTTCGTCAACAGGAACCGATTGATCTGCATGAATTTTTTTAACAGCCTTCATTCCTGCGAAAATCTCTAATTCTTTTTCATCGGGAAGCAGTATTTTCTTTCCCCTTTCGCGACTATACCATTCGCAGTAACTGACTGCATCATTATTGCTTACCTGCATAACAGGAAAAAATTCTTTTTGCTTTTGATAAAACTCATCCAGCTGTGTACCGGTAGGATTTATCCATGAGATATTTTTTTCTTTCTTCCAGCCATTATCCCATGTCCAGCCCCATCCATCGGTTTCTGCCTCAGTGACATACCCGCTTTTTTCAATAAATAATTCATAATCCTGAACGGTAACAAGCTTATCTGAAACATACACATTATCGACATTTACAGTATGTCCCGGGACAGAAGCCAGAAGAAAAGATTCTTGCAGGCCGGATTCCAAAAAAACTTTAGATGAACTGATTTCATGTACACTGGCTTTGCTCAATCCAACATGGTATTGACCTTTATTTATAAGGGTATACATCCCTTTGCCATAATTCATAAAAAACAGTTATTTTACTGCAGAGAATAGGTTACTCGATAAGATCTATAAGTGAATTTATATCATTACCATCATCCGGATACTGGGCAGTTAAAAATGTTACCAGAAGCTGAATATTGGCATCACTAAAGTTATCGACAATTTTATTTCGTATTACATTTGCCAACGGTACTGTAAAGTGTTTATCTTTACCCGGAAGCACAAGAAGAATTTTGTTTCGATCAAACCTAATTGAAAAATCATGGTCAGAAAGCCGACTTTTTACAATTTTCTCTATTTCTTCAATCAGTTCCTTACCCTTTTCGTATCCCTTAAGATTATAATACCTTCGATAATTCTTAATTGAAAGCATTACCATGCTGACAGGAATACTGAGCTGTTCTGCATTGGTTATAACTTCTTCAATTTTTTTATACAATACATCGAGCGTATCAATAAATTTATCTGACTCATGTTCTTTAACATCAATATGTTCAAGATAGTCAAAAATAAAACCGGAAATTTTCTTTAACTTCAAATCGACATCACTTATCACGGTTTTTCCCATAACACGAAAAATAGAAATGAAGCCCTCCAGAGAGTCACTGATCACAAAAGGATAGGTCCTGAACAAATTCATTTTATCAACTGCATCATCTCCAAATATTTCATAAAGCATATTAGCATGTTTAAAATCTTCAATAATTACAGGAGATTCGCTTCTGGCCAGATGAGCACTTAAGTTACATCTACTGGGAATCGTATGACGAGCCTCTTTTAAACCTAAAAAATCTTCTACTTCAATAAAAACCGGTTCATAAGCATCCTGACTGCTACTGCGTCTATACACAGCAAAACTTAAAATTCCCAGTTCTTCCAAAACATGCCTGAGACTTACTTCGACCTGATCGATAGATTTTTCCTGTTTAATTTGTTCCTGGAGCCAGTCTATTTCCTTATATTTTTTAATCGATTCGCGAAGGCCTTCTATTTCATTCTGAAGTTTCTTTTTAACAGTTAAATTATTTAAAGTAATTCCTGCTGCACGGCACACTACAGTAATAAATTCTTTATCTTCCTTTGAATAATCCTCTACCGTTACTTTATCTCCAAGTATCACGGCAGCCAACAATCTATTTTCATAATGTATAGGGGCAATATACCTCGCATCAATAGAAAGAAAGTGATGGTAGTCATCACTGAATTCATCCATTTCTTTATACTCATCGATATCAATTATCACCGGTTTATCACGCAGGTGTTTTAAAAAACCCTCATCTGAATTAAAATAGAGTCCTTTGCTATCGATAGTCACACCACGGGAAAGAGCCATTACCCATCGACTTTCATCTGTAGAATCGGGGAGAATGAGCGATGAGGTCGTAGACCCGATTTGTCCCATCAGGTTAAACAGCACAATTTCAAAAAGATCTTCTAGATTTTCGGCGACATTAATTTCTTTTTCAGTTTCATACAACAGAAGATAATCATCAAAATTCCCGATCATTTCTGTATCTTGGCTTATTACACCGGAATCTGCATTTTCATTTTCAATATCATGCTCATAATCAGAAACATCTATAACTGGTGGAGGCGTCTCCTCTTTTGCTGTCTCTTTGAGATTTTCTAAATTCTCTGTAGTTATATCAATATCGGTTTCAAATACCGAAGATTTATCATCCATAGAATCAACAACTTTTTCAGTAGAAACTGATGAGTCATCTATTGCTTCATCTTTAATTTCAAGTGGAGATACTATTTCATTTGAAATTCTGTTTCCTTCGAGAGCGAATTCCTCAAGCATCTGGTCATCTATATTATCATTTTCAATTGAGGAAGTAAATTCAGCATTAAGATCATTCTCTTCAATTTCGATTTCATCTGCAATATCAGTAGCTTCAGCTATGTTGAAAGTTTCTTTTTCTTCAGCCCCGTCGTCCAAATCGTCTACCCTGGCTACAGGAGTCAAATCTGAGTCATTTAACTGCAAAAGACCATTCTCTGAATTTTCAGCAGTATTTGCAAATTCCGTGTCAGCAGGACCAGCTATCCTGTCCATAACAGTTTCCCGACCACTTTCATTGATTTCTTTTTTGTATGTTAATGCTTTTTCAAGTAGACCCATGTCAGATACCCATCTTATTCAATACTTTTGAGTAGACATCAAAGTATTCCGAATCGGCAAACTTTTTAATAACTTCTTCAGGCAATTTTTCAAACAGACCATCAAGATATTTAAGAAGGTGCTTCATATCATCCTGCTTTTCATCCGGTAATTCTTTTACGAAACGGTCAACATCAAGATCGTCTTCAATTATAACAATTTTTTCAGTAATATCAAAAACTTCTTCTGTTACACTTACATTTTTTTTCTCTTCCGAAGCTACAGCTCTACCCAGCTTTTCTTTAATTTGGTGAATATCTTCTTCAAAAATCAAGGCACCCCTGGCTGAGATGTCTTCTTCGATTGATGCTTTTTCATTTGACAGGAAAGTATCCCCACCCGGCAAAAGATAGTTACAGAATCGCTCCCCTTTAAGAGCTCCTGCATAGGTTTCTTCACGAATTAGATTAAATATTTCATCAAGATTTATATTTATATATTCATGCCCAAACAGCTTATCATCAATTAAATTTAAATCCTCTGAATCAAGACCCAGAATTTCCCTGGCACTACTGATATCCTTATGCCCCTGGATATGATAAAGCTCATCAATTTCATAAATATATCGAGTATAATCTTCTTCAAATATTGCATTTTCAACAAAATCAAGTTCGTCATCTCGATATTTATATTCATCATCCTCAAAGTCAATTGCCAGCTCATCAAATTCTTTAAATCTGCTTGTTTCTATAATCCTTCCATCAGGAACATGGCTTTCACTGGCTTCTTCAAGAATCTTTCCTTCCACTTGAGACAGATCAAGATACCCGGAAGATAATTTCTCGATGCTGTCTCCTGAAAAAATAACAGATTCTTCAATATCAGGTTTATCAATAATAATATCATCTATAAACAAAACATTATCTTCAATTACCTCAAGAGCCTGAAGTTCATCAGGCAATATTTCTTTTTCAAATTTTTCGTACGGCTCGTCGGTCAAGAATTCATCTTCTGATGAAAAGTTTTCCCCCTTATCTGATTCATGCAGAGAGGTGAGTTCGACAGATATAGCCTCTTCATCTATTATAGTATCAGATACATCCCCCGGCATGTCATTACTGTATAAAGGTTGTTGACTCTCTTCTTTTTCAAAAAAATCATTATCATAAACAGTTTCATCAGAAGAAGTTACTCCCCCTGCCAGACCTGTATCGGTCGAAAATCCTTTACCGACAAGTTCTTCATCGGTAAAAATTACCGCATCAGAAATACCAGTAAGTTCTTTTGAACTTTCCGCCGTACTTAATCCTTGTCTCGAATCGTCCTCTACGATAAGAGGCATATCAAAAACATCCTGCCTCTCTTCTTTGTGAGGGGCAGTTTCTTCAATTATCGGCTGTTCTTCCTCTACAACCTCGTTTGATTGAGTTCCATAAACCTGTTCTTCTATTATCTCTACTTCTATACCATCGGGATCCAGTTCAAGTTTTGAAACAGAATCACTTCCTTTCTCATCTGTTACCTGGTTTAATTTTTTTTCAGATAATGGAATGTTCTGAACGACTGTTTTTTCATCTTCTTTTTCAATAACAGTTTTTTCTACTATTTGTAAATCGTCCTTTTCATCACTCTTTTCTGTGTCGACAAGGGGTATCAGCTCAAATTCTTCCAGTCCTACAATCAAATCACTTTCAGTAAGAAAAAGCATATCCTCACTGGCAATTTCTTCTGCTTCCTGGAGATCAATATTACCGATATCACTGACGTTAAAATCTTCGAGAATTTTCTTACCTGCAGATCCTGATATTTTAATGGTCAGATTGTCGGCCCTGGCAGCAGGAGGGTCTTCTACATATTCTAATTTATCAGGAATGCCATCAGTTTTTACTGATGATAAATCATGTTCAACAATTGATACATTATCTGTGATCTTTTTAGCAACAGAAGGCATGGAATTAATTTGATCGAATTCATCAACAATAATTCCTTTTGGAAAATCCTTCTTTTGTTTCCTATCCATATCAGGAATTTTCACTTCTTCTGTATCAATTCCGGTAATATCTTCAAATGTTTTCGCTTTTTCAGTCATAATAGTTTATACTGTGATATTAGTTTTCCATGCTATCAATTATATATAAATAGTAGATAGATATATTCTGTATGTCAAATAATAGCTTTTTTTGTATTTGTTTGTCTATTAAAATACATACATTGATACATTAATAGATCATCAGTATATTATCGGAATGTTTTAAGAAATTTAATGATAAAAAAAAAGGATGCCCTGGGGCATCCTTATATACTCAATGAAGTCAAGCTCTATCTAAGAGCTACTTTTAATCGTGCTTTAATCTTTTGCTGCTCAAGTTTTATTTCAATCATTTCATCAGAAAAGGGATCTAATTCGGATTGTTTTTCACCCAGTTCTTTATTTAACTTTTCAAGTTCTTCTTTATTAAGCTCATCTTTTCTCATCGCATTTTCTGCAAGAATTATAAGCTTATTTTCCCTGATCTCTACTATTCCGCCTTCTATCATCATATAATCAGTAGAAGTTTTATCCCTCAGACGAATTTCTCCGACTCCAAGTTCAGAAATCAACGGTGAGTGACCAGGAAGAAAACCGAGTTCTCCGTCAAAGGCCTGTACAACAACGAAGTCTATATCGCCATCATAGATAGTCCTTTCTGGAGTTAATATACTGCAATTAAGTTTCCGGCTCATAATCAGCTACCTGCTTCGAGTTTTTTAGCCTTTTCTACAACTTCAGCAATGTCACCTACCATGTAAAATGCCTGCTCAGGAAGATGGTCATAATCGCCATTGAGAACAGCTTTAAAACTTCTAATAGTTTCTTCAAGTTTTACATATTTTCCGGCAAAACCTGTAAACTGCTCAGCTACAAAGAATGGCTGAGAAAGAAATCTTTCAATCTTTCTGGCTCGCTGAACAAGAAGCTTATCCTCTTCTGCAAGTTCATCCATACCAAGAATAGCGATAATATCCTGAAGGTCTTTGTATCTTTGAAGAATTCTTTTTACTTCCATCGCTGTATCATAATGTTCCTGCCCTACAAGTTCAGGAGCAAGAAGTCGTGATGAAGATTCAATCGGATCAACAGCAGGATAAATACCCTTTTCTGCAATTGGTCGAGAAAGAACAGTCTGAGCATCAAGGTGAATAAAAGCGGTTGCTGGAGCAGGGTCAGTAAGGTCATCAGCAGGGACATATACAGCCTGTACTGATGTAATTGATCCACCTTTGGTAGAAGTAATCCTTTCCTGAAGCTGTCCCATTTCACTTGCAAGAGTCGGCTGATATCCAACAGCAGACGGCATCCGGCCAAGAAGCGCTGATACCTCAGAACCGGCCTGAGAAAAACGGAATACGTTGTCAACAAAGAGAAGAACATCAGAACCTGACATGTCACGGAGATATTCACACATTGTCAGAGCAGTAAGAGCAACTCGAAGACGTGCTCCAGGGGGCTCATTCATCTGACCGTACACAAGACAGGCTTTGTTAATAACTCCAGATTCCTGCATTTCAAGCCAGAGGTCATTACCTTCACGGGTTCTTTCTCCAACACCGGCAAATACTGAGTAGCCACCATGCTGTTGGGCAACATTGTTAATAAGTTCCATGATTACAACGGTCTTACCAACACCGGCACCACCGAAGAGTCCGGTTTTTCCACCTTTAATGTAAGGTGCAAGAAGGTCAATAACCTTAATACCGGTTTCAAACTGTTCAGCCTGAGGCATCAAATTATCAAATTTAGGAGCAGGCTGGTGAATTGCCCGCGTATCTTTTGCATTAACAGGACCAGCTTTATCAACAGGTTCGCCGAGCAGGTTAAAAATTCTACCGATAGTCTCTTCTCCAACAGGAACAGAAATTGGCGCTCCTGTATCGAGGATGTCTGCTCCCCTGGGAATACCATCAGTTGATGCGAGAGCAACCGCACGAACCCTGTTTCCCCCAAGGTGCTGCTGAACTTCACAGGTCAGTTTTATTTTTTCGCCCATTACTTCTATATCAAGTATAAGAGCATTATAGATTGCAGGTAATTTTCCCTCTTGAAATTCAGCATCAAGAGTTGAACCAATCACCTGTACCACTTTTCCATAGTTTTCACTCATTGTATTCTCCTTAAAGATAGCAAAATTCACTTTTTAGTCGAGAGCTGCAGCACCACCACAGATTTCCGCAATCTCGTTTGTAATCTTGGCCTGTCTTGCTCTGTTGTAACTGATAGTAAGTTCTCTAATCATTTCGGTCGAAGCATCAGTTGCATTTTTCATTGCGACACGCCGCGCGAAATATTCAGAAAAACCAGATTCAAGAAAACAGGTAAAGATTTTAACTTTGATATACAATGGCAAAATATAAGAGAATATTTTTGCCGGATTCGGTTCAAAGTAATAATCGGTTGCTGCCGATGGCAGTGATTCGACCTGCTCTTCCACTTCAGGAGATATTGGAAGCAGCTTAATTACCTCTGGCTTTTGATTGGCTGAAGTAATTACTTTCGTATATGAAAGATATACTTCATGAAACTCGCCACCGAGAAAAAGATTAGTTAATTCAGTTCCAAGCTTAGCTGCATCTTCGAAACTGAAGTTATCATCCTGATTTTCACCCATTTTAAACATTTCCTGGTTAATGAAGTTAAAATAGTTGAAACCCTTTTTCCCTATTACATATAGCTGAGTTTCTTTACCTTCAAGTTCAAGCTGCTCTTTAAGGTCGAGAGTTTTCTCAATTACATTTGTATTAAAACTGCCACATAACCCACGATTACCTGTAATCTGGATAACCAGAGCCCTTGAGGGATTATCAACTTCTTTCAATAGTGGATCGTTGAAAGAAGAGCCGCCAAAGGAAATAAGATCAGCTATAATCTCATTCACCTTTACCTCGTAGGGCTTTGATTTTGCCAGTCGACCCTGCATTTTTTTCATCTTTGCAGTGGAGACCATCTCCATGGTACTGGTAATCTTCTTAGTATTCTTAATCGAACTTATTCGTCGTTTAATGTCTCTTTGATTAGCCACGCTGCCATCCTCTTATTCAGTAAGTTTATCCTTAACTGAGGGTTGAGAGATACTCCTCAACGTAGTCGTTGATAATCTTCTTCAGTCCTTCCGGATCGTTAAGTACACCTTGTTCTTCCAGTTCATTTAAGATGGCCTGATTAGAATCTCTCATGAGTTTAAGAAACTTTTCTTCAAAGTCCTTAACGTTTTCTACAGGTACACGGTCGATGAGACCTTCAGTACCGGCATAAATCATAATGACTTGCTCTGAAATGTCCATGGGAACATATTGATCCTGTTTCAGAATTTCTACAAGTCTAGAACCACGATCGAGCTGCTTCTGAGTTGCAGAGTCAAGTTCTGTACCCATCTGAGCGAAGGCTTCAAGTTCCCTGAACTGTGCAAGATCAAGTCTCAGTGAACCGGCATATTTCTTCATTGCCTTAACCTGGGCGTTACCACCAACCCGGGATACTGAGATACCTACGTCAACAGCAGGTCTGATACCTGCAGCAAAAAGGTTCGGCAGAAGATATATCTGGCCATCAGTAATTGAAATTACATTAGTAGGAATATATGCTGAAACTTCACCTTCCTGGGTTTCAATAATCGGAAGTGCCGTTAAACTTCCTCCACCAAGGTCGTCATGAAGCTTTGCTGATCTTTCAAGTAGTCTTGAGTGACAGTAGAAAATGTCACCGGGGTACGCTTCTCGTCCTGGAGGACGCTTAAGCAGAAGTGAAAGTTCACGATAGGCATTCGCCTGTTTTGAAAGGTCATCATACACACAAAGTGTGTGACCATTTTTTTCATACATGAAGTATTCTGCCATTGCAGTTCCGGCATACGGTGCGATGTACTGCAGCGGTGCAGGATCTGATGCATTGGCAGCTACAACGATTGTGTAATCCATCGCCCCATACTGCTCTAGCTTTTCAACAACCGCGGCAACCGTAGAAGCTTTCTGACCTACAGCAACATAGACACAGATAACATCTTTACCTTTCTGGTTGATAATTGCGTCAATTGCAATAGCGGTCTTTCCTGTTTTACGGTCACCAATGATAAGTTCCCGCTGTCCTCTTCCGACAGGAGTCATCGCATCAACTGATTTAACACCAGTCTGGATAGGCTCTTTAACAGGCTGACGATCTGCGATACCAGGTGCGTTAAATTCAACTGGACGACGCGCTGATGCATTTATTGGACCTTTATTATCCATCGGTTCACCGAGTGGAGTAACTACTCTACCGAGCATTTCCTCTCCAACCGGTACAGAAAGAATTGTATTCATTCTTTTTACAGAGTCACCTTCCTGAATGGTAAGGTAATCTCCCAAAATAGCACACCCAATTGAATCTTCTTCAAGATTAAGAACCATGCCCTGTGCACCATTGTCAAACTCAAGCATCTCAGCTGACATGGCATTTTCAAGACCATGGATACGGGCTATACCATCCCCGACCTGGATAACAGTCCCCACTTCTGAAACATCGAGTTCTGATTTATATCCCTCAATTTCCTTCTTAATTATGGACTTTATCTCTTCAGTTTTAATCTTCATAAGCCACTTCACTCCTGACTTTACTATTTAATAAATTGTATCTGAGTTTCTTCAAATTATTTGCAAGAGAACCATCAATAACCAGGTCACCGACTTTAATAATAATCCCTCCGAGAATATTCTCATCGAGTGATTCAGTCAGGATAACCTCTTTGTTATATTTTTTAGCAAGAGCATCTTTTATTTTATCAAGGGTAGCTGCATCAAGTTTTGCCGTAGAGACAACATCTACCCTCATTCTATTGTTTTCTTCATCAATTAAGTCATTAAAAGCCTGAAAAATTTCAGGAATCGCAGACTGTCGACCATTATCTACAAGTACATTCAAGAAGTTGACAGTATCATCGGAAAGCTTTCCGGAAAAAACCTTCTCAATGAATCCTTTTTTCGATTCCATTGAAAAACCCGGAGACGTTAAATAATTTTTAAAGTCTCTGTCTTCTATCAAAATATCCGAAACAAACCCCAGCTCCTCTCCAAGCTCGGACAGGGACTTTTTCTCCTGTCCTATCTCCAACAGGGAGGTTGCGTATACACGAGCTATATCATTACCAGCCACTTTGAATACCCTTTTTTTTTAAAGAATTATCAGGACAGTTCAGAACTACTGAACTGTCCCAATTTTATTTAATGCCTCAGCAACGAGTGCATTTTGATCTTCAGGTTTGAGAGCTTTATCTATTATCCTAGAAGCAATTTCAGTCGAGATCGTCACAACTTCAGTCTTCAAATCAGCAAGAGCAGAATCCTTCGCCATGGCGATTTCCTTCTTAACTCTTTCAGCCAGATCTTTAGCTTCAGACTGTGCCTTCTCAATGATATCATTTTTAACTTTTTCTGCTTCTACTCTTCCCTGAGCGATGATCTTTGCAGATTCGTCTTTAGCATTGGCCATAAGTTCTTTGTGCTCAGCCAATACCTTCTCTGCTTCCTGCCGCGACTTATCAGCCTGGTCGATATCGCCGCGGATCTTTTCAGCTCTTGCATCAAGAGCCTCGACGATAGGCTTCCAAGCTGTTTTCCAGAGAAGCAGAAGGAGTACCACAAAGGTAATCACCGTCCACAGTAATAATCCCGGATCAACTTTCAGTAAGCCTTCTTTTATAACATCCATGATTTTATCCTGTTAACTACTTATTCCCTTACTGACTTACTTCAGCAGTAGGTGCTTTAGGTGCTACAGGCGCTTTAGTGACAACAGGCTCTTTAGTTGCAAGCATGAAGGTTACAACAAGGGCGAAAAACGTGAAACCCTCGATAAGAGCAGCAGCAATAATCATAGCTGTTCTCAGGTCACCACTCATTTCAGGCTGACGAGCCATTCCTTCCAGTGCGCCAGAAGCAAGACGGCCTATACCGAGTGCTGCACCGAATACAACAATACCAGCTCCTAAACCAGCTCCAAGATAAGAAAAACCTAGATATTCCATGCGAATCCTCCTAAAAAGATTACTTAAAGTAATTGTTACGTTACTTAATTGTATTTGTTTTTAACGTACAGTAAAGTACATTTTTAAGCATATTTTAGCATAACACCATTAGTGAGCGTGCATAGCCTCCCCGATAAACATTGCCGAAAGGGCTGTAAAAATATAAGCCTGGATAAATGCAACCAGCAATTCGAGAAGAAAAATCATCAGCGAACCAACAACACCGCCGATCCCCACCCAGGCACTTTGAAACATGATAGCCAGGTAGAGAAAAATAATTATGACAACGTGTCCGGCTGTCATATTCGCAAAAAGTCGAACAGTAAGAGCAAAGGGCTTAATTGCCAGACCGAGCAGCTCAATGAGCCAGATCAAAGGAAAGAGCGGAGCCGGAATTCCTCCCGGAACAATCCCCTTGATAATAAAAAGAGGACCCTGTTTAACGGTCCCCACAACAAGAATGCCGAGAAGAGTCAATATAGCAAGTCCGCCGGTAACTGCAAGATTGCCTGTGGCAGTTGCAGAGCCTGGAACCATTCCGGCATAGTTTGCAAAAAGAATAAAGAAAAACACCGTACAAAAATACGGCATTGCTTTCTTAGCACTTGCTCCGTGAAAATTAGGCTCAACAACTTCATCATGCACAAAGCCGATCATTGCTTCCCACATGTTCACCCATCTGGACTTTGATCCCATAGCGTCACGTTTAATCTTTCGAGCCAGAGGCACAAAAACAACGAGACACAGTATCATGGAGACCCAGAGCATGACAACCCATTTGGTAATTCTCATATCGAAAACACCAAAGAGTTTTTCATTTAAAATTGTTGAATTAATTTGTCCGATGAACCCGGAGTGTATAACGTGGTCAGTAAGGTGATGGAGTACTATCTCATACATTGACTCTTCTTCACCATTTCCGCCACCTGAAGTAACATAAGAGTTTACGAAGTGTACTAAACGAATCATAGCAGCTTTTACCTCTCAGCAGTTTTGATAACCCAAATAAACTTTATCTGCTGTAGAATTTTATCGTCAAATAGAACAAGTAAGACAAAAATTCTTTTTTTGTATATCTTATCTTTAACAACGATTCAAACGCATGGTATTTATTTGTAAATACTTTTTTTTAATTTTTCTGAATTAATTTCCGTAATCCCCTATGACCCTCATAGAAGATTCCCCTATTTACTTTTTAGAACAACAGGATAACAGTGGTATTTTATATTGCTGTTATTACTTCCATTTAACCTTTTTTTTATCACTATCTTCATTGTCATCTTCCTTTTTCGTATCTTCCTGCAGTTCTTTCATCAAATGATAAAAACCAATTATCATTCCGAGAGCTGTCCCGATAATGAGAAACAATGGAGACTTTGCATATCGTTTATCAAGATAATGGCCCAGGTAGACAAAGAGAAATATCGTAATACCAAGCTGAAGCCCCACGGTAATATGCATCATTACACCCTGGGCAGAATTTTTTTTCTTCATGCACTCCTCCATTTGTACCGCTATATGATTCAACAATGCTTCTCATTGTCAATATATTAAGGTCACGTTAAGGTAAAAATGCAACTTTGACGATAATAACTCCAGTATCACAGAAGACCTGCTTCAGGAGGAGTATATGCCGTAATTATCCTGCAGCACTCTTCTGTTCCAGACCCACAAACTGACTGAAGCTCGAGAAGGAATACCTATGCGAATATCTATCAAACTTACTGAAAAAGAAAATGAATATATTGCCAACTGCCCTGAACTGGACATCAACTGTTATGGGAACAACAGAAAGGAAGCAGTACGAAGAATACAACAGGTTATTGAATTTTACATACAGTCCGCAAAGGAACTCGGTCTTGATGTCGAGCAATTCAATGAAGTGGCGGTAGATGGAGAAGCATTGCAGCCTTTCAGGCAGCAGGCACTGCCGGCAATGACCGAAAGCATCAACTGACCCCTCCTCCCTTCATATGCACATCAAGCTGGGGAAATGGAATTACAATATCAGATTCGCTAAAGCCAGAGTAGATCAGGTAGTTAATGTCACTTATAATCTCAAAACGATTCTGGATATCTGATATCCATATTTCAAGTGCCAGATTGATTGACGAATTATCAAATTTCTCAAGAAGCACAACAGGTGCCGGCTCTTCAAGCACCTTCTCATGGTCTCGGGCAATCGCAAGAAGAACATCCTTTGCCCTTTGGGGATTTGAGAGATAAGAAATACCGATCGGCACCTTGATCAAAACCCTGTCGTCATTAAGACTCCAGTTAATCACATTTTCTGAAATAAACTTTGAATTAGGAACAACCATAAGGATGTTTTCTCTTGTTTTGATAATAGTGCTTCGTGCTTGAATATGATCAACCGTGCCGCAGATATTATCCACCTCAACATAATCCCCGACTTTAATCGGCCGTTCCAAAAGAATTACAATCCCGCTGATAAAATTACTGGCGACATTCTGCAGACCAAAGCCGATACCAACCATGAGACCGGCACCAATTGTCGCAAAGACCGAAAGATTTATACCATTAAGCTGAAGCCCAATGATTACTCCCGTGGTGATAATCATGTATTTAATAAAATTTTCAAGTATGCTCTGGGCCCCCGCGTCAATGCTTGTCTTCGGATAGATATCCCTCTTTAAAAGATTTGTAGTATAATGAGAGAGGAAGACAGAGACAGAAACCACAATCAGCATCAACGTAATAGAGACAATAGATACGGGAGAAGCTCCGATGTGAAAGAAGGGCTCAAACAGAAGAAAATAAAAATAATAGAGAACTGACTGCTCTATCCCTGCAATCCGAAGACTGATAGAAAGCCCCCCGGCGAGAAAAAAAAGCCTCAGAAGAACTTCAACAAGAAAGGCACTCTTACCGAAAAAATTCCGGAAGACGGGAAAACGCTTTCTTATAATGGCAACCAGTATCTTCCCCAGAATAAATCCGATGAAGGTAAATAAAATAACCAGAAGGGCCAAATAGACAGTAACCCTGATTTTTCCCATGGAAAAAAGAAGTATGTCGAAATATTTTATCACGATATATACATTTTATAAAAGAGTGAGGCTGCCAGCGGCAGCCTCACTCTTTACATTCTAACTATTTTTTTTCTTCAAGCTCATCTTCAAAGACAACATAGCTGTTTTTGGAGAGAAGCTGTTTGTCATAGCCACGGGCCTTGACTGATTTTTTTCGATTGTAGATCATAAACCTGACTCTTTCTTCCATCTGTTTGAAAGTCTGAACCGGTTTTTTATTTTTACCCTTGGCTTTTTTGTTTCGTTCAATCATCCGCTTCTTCATTTTTTCATATTCATCACGGACTTCCTTATCTTCCACTTTGACGCCCTTAAGAATGACATCATTTTTGTAATTTGTGGAGAGGGCCCGATCAAAGAAAAGATTCCATTCGCTCAAAACTTCTGGTTTTTTATCAAGACCGGTTGTTTTTGCCTTACGGGCCATCAGCTTTTGATTAAAAAGACGGCTTGCATGGGCGCGCATCCGCTTGTCATCCGCTTCGATTTTCTTTCTTCCTGCACCTGTTCTCTTAAGATTGATAAAATCAAAGAGTTCATTCAGGTTTTTCACGAGATAAGTCTCTTCGCCGATTTTAAAAAGAACGGCCTCGGGATTCTTGAGATTTGCCTTTTCAATATTATTTGTCACATCGGCAGCTTCAAGCATTTTCGTTTCGAGGCTCCGTGCCGCATTGGCCTTCAGGCGGTTTTCAATACGCTTTGCCTGTTTCTCATCTTTAATGACATCAGCAACATTCTCATTGGATAATTCGGCTTTTTTCTCTACCTTAATGATGTAGAGGGCATTCCTGATTTCCAGGGGTTCTTTTGTAAACTCACCAGCCTTAAGCTTAAAAACTGCATCCATAAAAAGCTTATCACGCATACCTGTTGTAACATAGCCAATCATGCCGCCTTTCTTCTTGGAGTAATCATTCGAGTGCTTTTTGGCAAGAGCGGCGAAGTCTCCTCCCTTGCTGAGCTCTGCGATTATTTTAACGGCATCTTCCTTCTTTTTAACAAGAGCATCCTTCAGTTCTTTATCAGTAAGTTTCTGGCGCTTATTATTTACAATCTTCGAATTTTTCACCCGAAGTTTGACAATCCTGACTTCAGCTGCCTGCTCCTTGAAGGATACTTCCTTTCTCATTTCCTGTCGGTAACTGTTGGCGAGAAAGCTGTCTTTCAGAAGCTCTTCGACTTTCATGAAATCTTCAGATTTTTGAAAATTATTTTTTTTAGCTTCAGCTACATATAACTTTTCCAGTGCTATCTGCTTTAACTTGGCTTTTTGTTTTGCCTTGCTTTTCAGCACTACTTTTTTGGACAGATGGCGTCCTTTGATCCATTCGTAAAATTCGCCTCTTGTTATCTCTCCACCGGTGTACGACGCAAGAATATCACTGTCACTCTTGCATCCCGTAATGGCGAAGGATAATGCAAGCAGGCTCACAAGGATAATGTTCCTCATCAGTTGCTCCTTTTATTATAATTTGGAATATGGGGCAGTCATTTATACTGAAATAAATCACAGCATACTCTTTTTCTAAAGAGGGTGTGTGAAGTCCCGCTCCGGGGCCAGACACATCCTCCTTAGAGTAATCCCAGCAAAAAGTGTTTCAAAAATAACTGCCGGACATGGGGTTACTTTATTAGTAGATTAAGACTAAAATGTCAAATTTTATTTTTTTTAAAGGGGAAGTTTTCACCACTGGGAGCGAATACTGAGGGCCATATTGATATCCTGACCATTGGTGAGATCAACCATTGATTCGAGGCAGATTTGAAAGGCGAAGAGGTCGACTTCTATACCAAGAATATAGGTGGGCATAAAGTAATTTGGCTTGTACTTATTTTTTGATGCTGCGGTCAATGTACCGGTAGTACCCCCGGTTACCGGCCCGTCAACAGTAAGGTCTGAATTAATAGAACCAAAATTCAATGCCAGCCCCAACCCCGTATAGACATTAAACAGGAAAAAGACATTTGCATACACAATCGCCTGGGTATTTCCAGATATTACAAGATAATTAAGATCAGCTGTATAGTCCATATCAACGCCGACATCCGTATCCGTGCCGCTGACAGGGAGATTAAAGGTGTTAGCGTAGTTTCCACTGAATTTAAATTGACCATACATGGCATCAGCGCCGGCAGATAGAGTTATACCCTCAAAATGAAAAACTCCGGGCATGAGGGTCTTACGCTTTATAATGTTGTAGCGCAGTTTTCCCCCGAAGGAATAAATATTCAGCTTATTCAGCTTCAGGTAGGCTGTATCAACCGGGGGTTTGTACATCCCTGAACTGTAGATAAAGGCCTTGCCGAGTATATCAAGGCCCTTTCCAAGACCGAGACCAAACATGAAAGTCGGATTCAAACCGAAACCGGGAATAGCATTTTTGTCGCCATCAAATCTCTGCATGTTTGTGAGACCCGCATTCAGGCCAAAACCTATATAGAGATGGGGAACACTGCCGAGATAACTGGAACCGATGGCGTAGCCTGAAATATTTCCGAGGGCATATGCCTGTGCAATGGCGGTACCGTAGGCATCTGACTTATTCTGAAAACCAGCAATCATATCAGCGACTGGAACATTATCAGGTGAGGAGGTAACAGTGGTCCCGGCCAATAGCACATTGCCGCTACCGCAAAATATTGTAATAAACAGCGCAACTATCAGATATCTTTTCACGTTACAAAGCCCCTGCTCTAATCTCTTTTTGTAATACATACCTTTACAAGTATAGTAATTCCTGTTTCAAAAATCAACCGGTAAACAAAAATTCATATTCCTGTCTTTGAAATTATATACCGGCATCACTTTAAAAAAGGGCAATTTTTCTGTATTTGAAAGAGTCAGAGGGGTTTTAAAGAGCCGGATTGCGCCATAAAAACGCAGCAGGTTATTTTTCCAGATCCATCTCAATCTGGGCATAGGCGGAATGGTTGTGAATTGACTCCATGTTTTCACATTCCACGGAAAACCAGATGATATCCTTTCTTTTTTTCAGCTCGTCAGCGGCATTGCGGACAATATCCTCAACAAAGACAGGTTTTTCATAAGAGCGCTCAGTAATAAATTTTTCATCTTCCCGCTTTAACAGGGAGTAAATCTCTGAACTTCCAGCCCCTTCAGCAACCTGTATCAGGTCTTCTATCCAGACAATTTCCCGCGCCCTGATGGCAACAGAAAGAAGCGACCTCTGGTTATGGGCCCCATACTCTGATATTTCCTTGGAACAGGGACAGAGGGAGAGGACCGGGACTCTGACTTCCAGAAAATAAAAATCATCATCGGAATTGGCAATCAGTCGGCATGTGTACTCCATTTTTGCCTTTTCCCGGGAAACCGGGGCCTCTTTCGTAACAAAATACGGGAATTCAATCTCAAAATAGGCGGTTTCCGAGTCAAGCTGCTCTTTCATGGCGCCGAGAATCTCCCGAATATTCAGGGTACTGATTCCCTTGCGGTAGCGGTTCAAAATCTCGATAAACCGGCTCATGTGGGTGCCCCTGAAATGATGAGGCAGGTTTACATACATGTTTACCCGGGCAACTGTATGCTGATGACCATTATCACGGTCCATGACAACGACAGGATAGGTGATATCCTTGACACCAACCTTGTTAATATTGAGGTTTCGGTGATCCGGTTCTGACTGCACATCTCTGAGGTCTTTAGTATTCATTATTTTATCGATTTAAAGTTTTTCCGCCGGCTCGAAACAAGTATATCTGTGAAAAAGCCTGCTGGCAAAGATTTTTAAAGATTACTGAAAAATAATTCAGCGCCTTAGAGGATATTGAGAAAGGAAGTTAATTTTTGGCAACTAATTTTCTCACGTCAGGATAAGAGGCCCCATGGAGGTTACCGCAATACTCTCTTCATGCTGAACAGCAGCCGCCCCGTCGCCAGTCAGGATAGTGAAACCATTTTGAGCAGTGATTATTGTATCGGCTCCCCTGGTAAGAGCCGGCTCAAGAGCGAAAACCATACCCTCAGCAAGAATAAGACGCTGGCCGCTCTTTCGGTAATGGGGAACCCTCGGTGATTCATGAAGAGCAAACCCTACCCCGTGACCAGTGAGTTGTGACAGTACCGTAAAGCCATGGTCCTGCGCCGAACCGGCAATTGCATCGCCGATATCTTCTATGGTATTCCCGGGTTTCAAGACCGCCAGGGCACGATTAAAGCTTTCCTGGAGGGCAGCGGTCATGGCGCGGTTTTCCTCACTCACTTCTCCAATGGAAAAGGTACGGCAGGCATCGGCAAAATAGCCGTTAAAGACAACACCAATATCAATTTTCACAAGATTGCCCGAAGCGATAATCCTCTTTTTAGCAGGAATGCCGTGAGCGACTTCATTATCAATGGAAATGCAGGAAGAATAATCATAATCCCGAAGGGTTTTAAAGGCTGATCGGGCGCGCCGCCGGTTGATCATGGAATCAACCAGGGAGTCGACTTCCCAGGTACTCATACCCTCGAGAGAGAGGGTATTGAGGTACCTGAAGACTTCAGCGCAGATTTCTCCCGATTCTTTGATTCTTTTAATATCGTCGGCACTTTTAAGCCTGATATCTGCAGTCGACATGCCGTTAAGGGCTGCTACTGAGCCGCGGTTTCAGACTCTTTTACTTTCGGTGCAGCTTCAGGTTGTGCTGCCGGTTTAGCTTCAGGTGTCGCAGCAGCCTTTGCCGGTTTCTTTTCTTTAATATCCTCTTCTTTAAGCAAACCGGTGGCGAGCTTGATTTTTTGCTCTACGGTATCACAAATTGAAGGATTTTCCCTGAGAAAGCGCTTTGCATTCTCCCGGCCCTGGCCGATTCGCTCTTCACCATAGGAATACCAGGTTCCTGCTTTATTCACGATGTCATATTTTACTCCGAGTTCCAGGATGCCGCCCTCATAGGCAATACCGGAATTGTACATAATATCAAATTCTGCCTGCCTGAAAGGAGGAGCCGTCTTGTTTTTTACCACCTTGACTCGAACCCGGTTGCCGATGGCCTCATCCCCTGATTTAAGGGTCTCAATCCGTCGAATATCCATTCGTACGGAAGAGTAAAACTTCAGGGCATTTCCACCGGTGGTCGTTTCAGGAGACCCGAACATGACTCCGATCTTGTATCGAATCTGGTTAATAAATATTACAGAAGTTTTTGACTTGGCAATAACACCGGTCAACTTTCTGAGGGCCTGGCTCATCAATCTCGCCTGGAGCCCCATGTGGGCATCCCCCATGTCACCATCTATCTCAGCCTTCGGCACCAGGGCGGCAACTGAGTCAACTACTACCAGGTCAACAGCACCGGACCTGACAAGGGCTTCAACAATTTCAAGGGCCTCTTCACCCGTATCGGGCTGAGAAACAAGGAGCTCGTCAACATCAACCCCGAGCTTTGCCGAATATATCGGATCAAGGGCGTGTTCCGCGTCAACGAAGGCTGCCACTCCCCCGGCCTTCTGGGCCTGGGCAACAGCATGAAGAGTCAGGGTCGTTTTTCCTGAAGACTCCGGCCCGTATATTTCGATGACCCTGCCCCGGGGAATTCCCCCAATGCCAAGGGCAACATCAAGCTCAAGGGAACCCGTAGATATGGCAGCAATCGGTACCCGGGCACCTTCATCTCCAAGCTTCATAATTGATCCCTTGCCAAACTGTTTCTCTATCTGCATGATAGCAGCATCAAGGGCCTGATTCTTCTGATTAAGTTCTTTCTGGTCAGCCATTCTTCACCTCATGTTATCTAAAATTTTTCCCGCATCTGCATAAATAAACGAAACCAAAGGGGAAAAAATGAATTTTTTTCTGTTTCTTATGTCACATCTTACTGATATTTTTTGCAAGTCTTTTATCAGGCCCCTCAGGCCTCCTTGACTCCAACAGTCAAGGTTTACAGTCAAGCTAAACGCATATGTAGTACATTATAGATATCGAGTTTCATGTCAAGAATATTTACTATATTTTTGTGTAGTAAAGAAAAAATGCAGGAAAATTTCAGGATTAATACTAAATGCGATGGCAGGTACAAGGTACAAGGTACAAGCTTACCTTGCTGCAGCAGATAAACTTTCACCTTGTTCCTTGATACTTGTCCCTTCTAAAGTGCTACATTATGAACATTACCGGTCATTGCATCGACTTTCTTCATATACTCGAGCTTGTTAAGGGCGTCAACAAAGGAGAAGATACCGGCAACCGATATATCAACATTCATACCCGTACCAAAAACCTTCAGCTCCTTCCCCTTAAAGGTTTCCACCACCGTAGCCGTTACCTCAGACAGGGCATCTGACCCTCCGGTAATGGCCACAAGATTGAAAGACTTCAGAGTAGCATTGGTCTTTGTAATCAGTTTAACCGCCTTTATCCCCGCATCTACCCCCCCGTTTCCATGGGCGACCTCAAAGACATTATCTTCATTGGTTTCATGATCTTTAACGGTAACCATCGCCATGGGAGGAGAAAACATTCCCGTTGATATCTGAACATTCTGCACCTTGTACCTTCGCCGTTGTTCTTCCTTATACAATGCCTCGCCGATGAGGGCAATGAGATCTTCATCAAAGACCTGCTTTTTACTGTCGGCAAGGGTTTTAAAAAGTTTAAAAAAGCGGTCAAGCTCAACCTGGGTAAGCTCAAAACCCAGGTCCTTCAGGCGGTCAAGTACCGCATGGCGGCCTGAGTGTTTCCCCAGGACAAGGGTCGATTTGCTGATACCCACATCTTCGGGACGCATAATTTCATAGGTCATTGTATTTTTCAAAACACCATCCTGGTGAATCCCTGATTCGTGGGCAAAGGCATTATCTCCAACAACTGCCTTATTGGGCTGAACTGATACACCGGTGATGCTTGTCAAAAGCTTACTGGTAGCCATGATCTGCTTCGTATTAAGAGTTGTCTCAACACCGAAAATATTTTTTCGCGTCTTAAGGGCCATGGCGATTTCTTCCATGGCGGTATTACCGGCCCGTTCGCCGATACCGTTAACCGTACATTCAATCTGACGAGCCCCGGCTTCGATAGCCGCAAGGGAATTGGCAACTGCCAGGCCGAGATCGTTGTGGCAGTGAACTGCGATAACAGCATCTTTGATATTGGAAACATTATCAAAAAGGTGTTTAATGATGCGGTAAAACTCGGAAGGTACCGTGTAACCGACAGTATCGGGAATATTTACTGTTGTGGCCCCCGCGGCAATGACATCATGAACCATAGTGGAAAGATAGTCCAGGTCACTCCTCGTGGCATCCATGGGAGAGAATTCTACATTATCTGTAAACTTTTTTGAATACTCCACCGCTTCAACTGCCAGGGCCAGCACCTCTTCACGGGTTTTTTTAAACTGAAGCTCAATGTGAATATCAGAGCTGGATATAAAGGTATGAATCCTCGGGTCTGCCGCCTTCTCAAGGGCCTTTGCCGCCGCATCAATATCCTTCAGGTTTGCCCGGGCAAGCCCCGCAACCTGCACATTCTTGACCCGCTCGGCAATCCGCTTTACGGCGTCAAAGTCACCATCGGAAATAACCGGGAAACCGGCTTCGATAATATCAACTTCGAGACGCTCGAGCTGTTCAGCGAAACGAAGTTTCTCTTCAATATTCATACTGAATCCAGGGGACTGTTCTCCATCTCTCAGGGTTGTATCAAAAATATAAATTTTATCATTACTGCTCATTTTTTTTCTCCATGGTATAATTTTAACAAAAAGGCACACCTCGTGCCGGATTATCTATCAATGTATAAAAGAATAAACGGGAACTGCATCCCTCTCACCTCCGGGTTTCCACCACTACTGATATAAAAAAAAGGCCGTCACTTTCTTCGTGACGGCCTTTTGCTTTTTTTACTGTTTTTCGGCATCACGAAATCGTTCCAGGTTTTCCCAGGAGAAGAAGAAGAGCTAAAAGATTCAGTTTTCTTTCGATTCGTGACATTATACACTTCACTTAAATATGTTCATAAATAAATATTAAAATCACAATATTGAGAGGAAGGGTCCCTGTCAATAGAAAAAACCGCCCTTTTTACGATAAAATCAAAATTTTCCTTGTTCATTTACCCTCTATATAAAAAATTGAATTACCTGATCGGGATGTCATCCCGATCAGGTAATCATTGCATATTCATAAGGTACTATTTTTATATTATATGGAAGTTAAAGGAAAAATCGACACTTATAACATGGAGGAGCGTACTTCCCTCATTGAGGCCGCCCGGGGCGTCATGGATCACGCGGGAATCTCCACCTTTCTTTCAGATATACTTTCATGTGTAGATGAACTGATTAAGAACTCCGTAAAGGCCAATTACAAGTTTATTCTGATCCGCGAATATATAATGGATAAAATATGCGAAGACTTCCCCCAATTACCAAAAGAAGAACAGCTTGATCTTTTTAGAGAAATGGCCTTCACCCGCATATCCTTTGACACCATGGCTGTTGAGTTCATGCAGGGAAGTGACATCTCCTCTGCGGTACGGCAGGTTCTCAATGAAGAGGGACGCTACATGCGCATTCTCAACCGGGCCTACCGGGAAAACCGGGACCTCACCGATGAAGAACAGGAAGAGCTGAAGCAGCTCGAGGGATTTCATTCCATCAGAAAAAAACTGAAAGAACATAACATCAACATCTTCTATAAAGTTCAGGTTATTGAAGATTTTCTCTATTTTGAAATAACCAATACAGCGCCGATGCTGACCATGGATCTGAGGCGTATACACGACAAGCGTTCTGAATTCAAACAGTATCACTCCGAAGGAAGAGAACAGGATTTTTTCATCAACAACATCGATACATCCGATTCAGGTCACGGCCTCGGGTACGCCAAAATAGACAGTTTTCTCTACCACCTGGGCCTCGAACCTGAAGAGTCTGCAGCGATTATTTCATCCATTGATACGACAGTAATGCTCATACTCCCCCTGAAGCACCTCCAGGTCGACGATACACATTAAGGCTCCGGCTCCCTCGCCTTTCAACTTTTTTTGCTTGCCTTTTCTGCTGAATTCCCTGTCAATATTTATATACATTGAGGTTTTCTGCTAGAAATAAAGGAGCCCATAGAAATGAAACAGCGCCTTTCTTTATCCAAAAAAAAAATCAGGCTGGCTGCCATCCTGACCCTGATCATATCCATAGCACCAGGCTGCGGCACGGCAGTACGCAACACCCCCCTCAGGGGAACTGTTGACCTCCAGGGGCACAGGGGCGCCCGGGGGGCCCGGCCTGAAAACAGCATTCCCGCCTTTATCTACTGTATGGAAAAGGAAATGGATACGATTGAGCTTGACACGAACCTGACCAGCGACGGCAACTTAATTGTCTACCACGACAGCGAACTGAATCCGAAACTCTGCCTCACTCCAGAGGGAAAACCCGCCTCTCCTCTGCCCATAAAGGACCTGACGGAAAAAGAGTTGAAACAGTATGATTGCGGCGCCGTACAGAACAGCAAATTTCCCCGGCAAAAGGCTATAGCCGGAACCACGATGATCACCCTTGATGAGTTCTTCGCCTTTATCAAAGATTATGAAAAGAAGCACCCCGGGGCGTCAAGGCCCGGCTTCAACATTGAGCTCAAGTTTCCTGATGTCTATGACAGCAGTTACTTTCAAAAAGCAACCGCTGCGATGATTCTTGCGGTCAAAAAGTCAAACATGGCCTCTCGGATAACAGTACAGTCTTTTATCCCCGAGGCCCTCCCCATCATAAAAAAAACAAATCCGGGAATAACAACATCGGCCCTTTTTTTACCAAACTACTGGAAAGGCTTTAAGATGATTCTTGGACTCAATGCCGATCGGAAAAAAATACTCGCAAAGACCATTGACGTGAAAGCAGATTACATTTCCCCCTACTACCTCTACGTGACACCGGCCTTTGTAAAAAAATGCCACGATAAAAATATCCGGGTAATAACCTGGACGGTAAATTCAAAAAAGAAAATGATTCAAATGCTCAATGCGGGGGTCGACGGCATCATCTCTGACTACCCGGAACTTCTAAAAAAGACTTACCTTGAATGGAAAAATAAAGAAAAAAAGGGGAATAAATAACATGGAAGCATGGTTGAAGGATCCATTTTTTTTTGGTGAAGAAATCTTAAACTCCCTGCATATATTTGCAGGTTCCTGGCTCGATTATCTCATGGTGGCAATTACATTCCTGGGCAACCAGATGTTCTATGTCATCATACTACCCATCGCCTACTGGACATGGGACAAAAAAACAACCCTCAAGATCGGGGTCATTTTTTTACTATCAGCTGCTGCCAACAGCTGGCTCAAAGATCTCTGGCACAATCCCCGTCCCGACGCAGCGAATCTTCTGCCCGGGATAAAAGAACTGAATCAGGCCTGGCTTCCCAAAAAGAGTCCCGGTTTTCCCAGCGGCCACACCCAGGGAGCTGTAGCCTTCTGGGGACCCGTCTTCTATTACATTAGAAAGAAACCGGTTATGATTACAGCAGCCTGCCTCATACTGCTGATTCCTTACTCCCGCATCTACCTGGGGGTCCATTACCTGGGTGATGTCCTGGGTGGATTCGTTATCGGTCTGTTTATTCTTGCTGCAGGACTTCCGGCTAACAGTTGGTTCGAAAAACACTGGGAAACTATCAGCGGCCTGGTTATTCTCATCACCCTGACCACGCTTCCCCTTGCGATGCTTTTCATGGCACCGAGCACGCACATCGCTCAGCCCCTGGCAGTTTTTTCCGCAATGCTCTGCGGAGCCTATCTCGCCCATAACCGGATAGCGTTCAATCCCCGGGGAAGTTTCACCTCAGGCTTGATAAAGGTAATCGGGGGACTCCTGGTGATCATGATCATCAAGGCGGGCTTAAAGCCCCTGCTTCCGGCAACGCCGACAGGGGCATACTTCAGGTACTGGCTGATCGGCTTCTGGGTTTCCTTCGGGGCCCCCCTGCTCTTCAGCAGGTTTGAACTTCTGCGGGGAAACGACATTCAGGAAGGCTGATGCCGCGACTCGGGAATATTTGTGAAGGAAGTTTTTTCCTTTCCCGATGTAACACCCCTGGGCTCAAAGACTGGACAAAGGCGACAAAGCGCATTGTCGCCTTTATCCAGTCTTTGAGAAGAAACCTGTCCACTCTCGATACAAGACCAACCATCGAAGGAAAAGGAAAAAGGCTTGCATTTAACATGAGAACAATCAAAACCTGAATGATCAAAAAGAATACAAAAGGAAGGGAAATATATGAGCATACGATCAGACATTGAAGCCATGATTCTCCAGATGCAGCGCCAGGGCATTTCGCCCCGCTATATTCTAATTGGCTTTGACCAGTACAACCGATGGCAGGAAGAACTGAAAGAAGCGGGAAACATTGATGATCATGTCGCAGACCGCTTTATGAACTGCGAGGTGATTATCTGCAGCAGTGATGTCATAGAAGTTGTTGCCGCTCCGGCAGACCAGCATAAAATTTTCAGCAAAGACCGAAACTTTTCTTATTGAAAAAAGATAAAGGCGACAATGCACTTTGTCGCCTTTATTTTTTTCACATTCGTGAAACCTATACGGTAACGGTACCGCGCCTACAGGCTTGGCATCATGACCGGTTTGCCTCCATGAGCTCAACAAAGCTTTCGACACGGGTCTTGATGGGCCCCTCGGCAAAGGCCCGGGGATCATTCATATCACATTGAAGAATCAGAACAGGGACCCCGGTCTGTTTCTGTATCTCTTCTTTTAAATCTGCCATCCCGGTGCTTGAAGGCCGGCATGACATATTCTCATGAAGAATAACCCCGTCGAGCTTAAACTCCCGCACCACGTCTACAAAATACTTAATCCGCTCCTCAAGGTTATAGGCATAGGGAAGATTCATGATGATACGGGCTACTTCCCGCAGGGAATCATCAATGGAAAGCCCCAGGGTTTTCCGCGGGGCAAATGACCAGGTATACGGCTCATAGGTAACCACGCAGCCGTACTTCGCCAGATCGTACATAAAGCGCATACGGTACCAGAAGGGAATACCCTCGTACATGAGGCGAAACTTTTCCTTCCCCCCTGAAATTGTCCCTTCGCCTTTCACGGTCCTTTCTTTCAGATCGGCAAGAATCTTTTCATAAAATTTGATGCCCTTATCAACACCGGGCATTACCACCAGGGGAAAGAATGACGCCGATGTTTCCGCAGAGCTGTAGGGCGACGGGACCGCCTTTCGGTGTTCATAGATTTCTGCCCAGAGGCTGCAGAGACGCTCAGATTTCTCGAGAACTTTACGCATCTTCTTTTCGTTTAACCTTTTACCGGTATGCTTTTCCATAAAATCATAAAAATCATAAAACTGCTCAACCACGTAATCAACATATCGCTCAACGGTCTTTTCATCGGTACCGGAAACAACACTGGGAACATCAAAGGCAAAGAATGGTACATCAAGTTTATGGGCCTGAATCTGAAACCATTTCCAGTGGGTATCACAGATTGTATTGGTACAGGTTATAACATCAGGCTTATCGAGACCCCCGAGGGTAGTCTTAATATTGGTATCATAGGCGGCAAAACTCGTCTTGCAGTATGAGCAGAGATCCCGGGAATAGCCCTGGCTCTCAGAATGCTCAATAAGACGAAGGGACTGTTTCCGCGCCGCGGCAACCGTTGCCATATTTTCAGGGTGATGAGGGAAAACATCATAGGCCCAGAGAAGCTCAACGGGAAAACCGGCACAGGTCCAGGCGGTTTTTTTCCAGGGTAGAATTGAGGCAAGCTTCCCCCGGGCAATATAGTTGAGCATGACACCCTTGAGGTCTCCCGAATGCTTCAGGGGCTCAATGCGCACCTGTTCTTCTGCATCAACATTTTCTTCTGATATATTTTTTTTCTGATTCATGGTTACCTCACAAAATTTCAACAAAGGCGGAGAGCCGGTTCACCACCTGCTGGTCCATCATTGGTGTAAATTCACGCTCCAGGTGAAAGACCCGGTGCCCCTTTTCCTTCAGGGCCTTATTCACTTCAACCGAATCATAGGCGTAGGGTTCACAGAACTTAAGATTCTGGGAAAGCACCCCTTCAACAGGGGTCTCATCAAGTGTTTTGAGAAGGAAGTCTATCCGGTTGCCGATACCGAGCTTTGTCGCAGGCCTCGGTACATTAAGGTAGTAGATTGCCAGGGCCTCAAGGGGATCGATATTTTCAGGAATCAGTGAGGCAAACATCCGCTCTCCCGTAGCAAGGTCGTCACGGACAATCCTGATATCTGCCTCTTCGAGAATATCGGGCCATTCGCCATAGGTAGAATCCGAACCGGTAAGAAGAAAGGGCCGTTTGCCCGCGGGAAAACCCTCACGGCTCTCCCACTCGACAGCCAGAGCTGTAAGCTTTTCTTCAAGGCCCCCGTCAGGCTGAAGGACTAACTTGATAACTTCAAAAAATTCCCGGTTTTTAATATCCTTCACGCTTCGCAAACCTGAAAGCTTCTGCAAAAGCCGCTTGATACGGTTTGATTCCCTGATTGCCTGCATCAGCAACTCGTCAGTAATGGTCGTGCCGTACTGGTCTTTCAACGCCCCGGTTAAAACCTTCAGCTCACGGACAAAAAAACGCTGCGCCGTATCATTATTCTTCAGGGGAGAATTAAGCCAGTAGAGAAAAGGGGTCTCGACATGACGCTTCCAGACATCAAAATGCCGGTTGGTGGCATCACAGCCGTGGGCAAAAATTATCCCCTCCCAATCTCCCGAAGACTCAAGCGCCTCGGCAAGCCAGCTCCGGGCCGCCGGGCAGAAAAACTTCGCCAGGTGCTGGTCAGCCGCATCAGTACCGGCATGCACATCGCCAAGTATCTTATAAGGAAGAAAGCCCGCCGCAGCAATCACTTCCGTCGGCATATCGTGGGAAGAGTCAAAATAGGCAATCCGTTTCATGGTTCCTCATTATCGTAGTTATATGTTAATGTCGTACAGCATACTCGATAATCATTTACAGACATGAGGTTTATTTTTCAAGGATTTTTTGTTTCATTTGCTGATTAAACTTCCTTTCACTCAATAAAAATAAGGGCTCTGAGCCCCACAGGCTTCGCCCTCACCCTACATCCCCCCGGTCGGGGGACTGTGCCCTCACCCCGCCTCCGGCGCGCCCTCTCCCATTAAGAATTGGAAAAAGGAGAGGGCTCATTGTCATGATTCTCCTGCCAGGGGCTTATTTAGATGACTTGTGGGCAGAAGTAAACCCACAGGGGGGGGGAGGAGAGGGGAAATAATTTATTCCACAACCTTAAACCCGCTCCCAGCCAAAGCCTTTTTGAGCCATGCTGCGGTTGCCTTTCGGCCCCGGCTGCCCGTGAGACGCTTCTTTATATATGGCGATGCTTCTTTCAGGGACAGCTGGCGATAGCCCTTCTTCTTATCAGCAACTTTAATTTTGTAATGGTCTTTATTTTCAGCATACTCCGCGGCAATGTCCCGGGGAGTTACAACTATATCCTTTTCGCCCACATGACGCAGGTAGTCGTGGGCAAGGGTAAATTCTTTAATATAGTCTATCCGGGTCGAAAGATCTTCTTCCTTCATCCATCCCTTATCTTCCGCCTCAAGGCGATAGATGCGTGAAAGGTGCCAGTGACGGGCAAACTCGCGCATCCCCTTCTCTGTTGAGGCAGCGGTTTCACCAATGATGCTCATGAAAAAATTATAGCGCCGGGAGACTTCATCAAGGGTATAGTTTTTTTCACCGGCAGTAAAAACTGTTTCATTTAAAGTTTTTGAAAAGGAAGTTACATCAAACTTCCCCCCATGATGTTCTTCAAGACGGGCCAGGAACTTTTTGGTGATATCTGCGTCGAACCAGGCATTTATTCTCTGTGCCTCACCCCGGTCGGCAACCTGTTTCTTTACATCACCGGGACGTATTTCACCGCGCCTGATAACATTAAAAATCATCACCGCTCCCGGATTACTGATCACGTGAGGCTCTGAGCTGAAGTCGCCCTTCTTCATGGCAAAGACCGCTGATTCAATGTCAGAAGGAAGGGTACCGGGGAGTCTGAATATAAGTTGACAGATACACTTCAGTAGGATAATTAACTGGTTAACTAAAAAATGGAGCCAGTATGTTAAAAAAAACCGCCGCCTACATGATGGTCAAGAGGGGAGAAAAGCAGTCACCCCTCCTTGAAGAAATGGAAGTACTCCAGGTACCTCCCGAAGACAACCCTTCCTTTAATGACAGTTTTTATTTTACCGGTCACGATGAGAGCGGCTCCTGGCTCATTACCCGCATGGGATTTCGAGGCGACGGCAGCAATGAGTTCTGGTTTGACCTGCATATTCCCGGTGTCGGGAAGTTAACTTCCCCCCCGAAAAAATATAAAAGAGGAAGTGATATCTCCATGGGACCCCTCGCCTACCGGTGCATTACCCCGGGAGAGACCTGGCAGATCACCTTTGACGGCCCGATGATGCTTGAGAATAAAAGTGTGAACGTCAAAGCAAACCTGAATTTTAAAAAGACAACCCGCATTGTTAACTTTAAACGTGACGTCGATTCGTGGAGCATTGCCGGGCACATGGCGCGCCAGAAATGGACCCGTGCCTGGTTCGAAAAGCTGAAAGAACTCTCACAGATTCATATCGAACAGGGGGGACGCATTACCGGGACCATAACAGTTGACGGCTCAGAGCACCCTGTTGACCTGCGCGCGGTACGGGATCACACCTACGGAACCCGCAACTGGGAGGCGATGCAGCGCCATGTGTGGCTCGCGGCCCTTATGGAAGATAAAAGTATTATAAACATTGCCCTGGTCAATTACAGTTTTCTTCCCTTTATACACTCAGGCTACGTGGGGCTTGAAAATACGATTCTTCCGGTTACCGGTACTGGAGATTTTTCAGATGTACCGGCAGGCGACCCGACAGGTAAAAGCTTTACCCTCCCCTTCAAATACCGGGGCGGCGGGAGCCATACACTTGAGGTTGAGGTTTTCGACAAATGCACCTACGGCATGGGAACCGGTTATACCATATACGAAGGGACAGCGCGTTTTTCATTAAACGGCAAAAAGGGGGTCGGAATCAGTGAGTTCGGTTTCTACAATAAATAATAACATGGCACGGCTGATACCCCTCTCACAGGTTGAAAAAAATGAAGCAGGGGGCAAAGCCCGGGGCCTTCGTAACCTGATAGACTCCGGTGCCCGGGTACCCGGGGGCTACGCGATCACCGGGGGCTCAATTGATGATGTTGCCCGGCTCCTTGAAAACTTTTCTGACGATGAACTTGATACATTATGGGCGGTCCGTTCTTCGGCCATGGATGAAGACGGCGAGTCAGCATCCTTTGCCGGCCAGTTTGAAACGATCCTTGATGTCAGGGGACGTAATGCGATACTCCAGGCGGTTGAGCAGTGCCGAAACTCCGCATCTTCTGAGCGTGTCGCCTCGTACAGCCGTGAAATGAATCCCGAGGCAGAAGGCGCCATGGCGGTGGTCCTCCAGCAAATGATCACGCCCCTCTTTGCCGGGGTAATCTTTACGGCCGACCCGGTAAAGGGCCGACGGGACCACCTGGTAATCAATGCCGTCAGGGGCGTGGGAGAAAAACTGGTAAGCGGTGAAGCCACCGGCGACCAGTATACCTTCAGCCTATCAGGAAAAAAAGTTTCTACTGAAACAGAAAGAGAGACCCCCCTTTTAACCGACAAATTTCTTCAAAGACTTTTTACCGAAGCGAAGGCAATCGAAGAGGCCGCCGGTTTTCCATCAGACCTTGAGTGGGCCATTGATAGCAAAGGGGTTATATACTGGCTGCAGCTTCGCCCCATCACTACCCTGCCGGCGGTTCATCTCAATGAACTCGATTCTTCTATTCAAAATATCGATAATAATTATATTATAACCCGATCAAATATCGGCGAGATGATGCCGGGTCCCGTGACACCCCTCACCTGGTCGATCTTCGGGCGGGCTATAGACTACGGGCTTCAGGATTTCTATGTGCAGGTCGGTGCGCGGAAAAAAATAACTTCCGACAATTTTGTCGTGCACATGTACTACAATCACCTCTTCATGAGCCTGACTGCACTATACGAGCTCACCGGCAAAGTGCTGATGACAAAAAAAGAAAACATCGATCACAGCATTCTCGGGCATATTCTTGATGGTTCCGAGGCTCCCCCGTCAGCTGGCACGCTGCGCCGCACCATCAATCTCGCGAAATATATCCGCTACATTTCAAAGGCCTCGAAGCGGCTTAAAAAACTAAAAGTTCTGGCAGATAATTTCACCATTGATGAACCGGATGACATCAAAAAATTCTATGAAAACATATTAAAAAGCATCGATGTAATCAACCAGGCCTGGAGCTGGCATTACACTACCTCGGGAAAATCCGGCGCCCTGAACACCTCGATTCTCCAGATTCTCAACGGGGGATCACCCGAGGCCTCCATTGAGCATCACCGGACTCTCGCTGGTCTCCTGGTTAACATCGAGGGCATTGACGGGGCAGATGCCCTGGCTGCCCTTGACCGCCTGGCGGTCGCCCTCCTGGAAAATCCTGAGAGCAGAGCTATTCTCGCGGAAAAAGAGATACCTGAAATTCTTTCATGGCTTGAGTCTGACATACCCGGCGAGGGGCACCGCCTCTACCGTGACTTCATGATCGCCCATGGTCACCGCTGTGTCCGTGAGGCTGAACTCCGGGAAAAGAACTGGGCCGCCGAACCCTCCTCCCTGATACGACTTCTTAAAAACCGAGCCCGTAGCTACGGCGGAGAAAAGAAAAAAAGTATGGGGGGAAGTTCGAGCTTCGATGCAAACCTGAACAGCACCCTCGAAACCCTCAAACTTTCAGGCCGCATGGCGCTGAAAAAACTTCTTCCCGGGGCGCGGGCCTCAGTGGCGAACCGGGAAAACAGCAAGTCTCTCTGCATTGCCATGCAGAATAAAATACGTCATGCCTGCATTCACCTTGGAGAGAAACTGACTGAAGAAAGGCTCCTTGATGACTCTGACCAGATATTCTTCCTTACCCATAAAGAAATCGGTGAACTTGTTGCAGACAGGAATCCAGGCTGGAAAGAAAAAGCAGCAGCGCGCCGGGTTCTTTTCCCCCGGGCAGAAGAACTCTCCTTTGAAGATGTCTACTTCGGAAAACCGGAGCCCCTGGAAAACATCGAAGCACCGGTCATGGAAGCGGGAAGCATCACGGGTATTCCTGTCAGCGCCGGCACTATCACGGGACCGGTCCGTATCATCAACTCAATCGATGACGCGGGAGAACTGCTTCCGGGAGAAATCATGGTGGCCTCTTACACCGATGTGGGCTGGACTCCCTACTTCAGCATCGCAGCGGGACTCATCACAGAAATCGGAAGTTCCCTCTCCCACGGCGCGGTTGTTGCCCGAGAGTACGGCATCCCCGCAGTGGTAAACGTCAAGGGAGCCAAGAGGGCCCTGGCAACAGGGGATGTCATTACTTTGAATGGTGAAACGGGTATTATCGAAAAAAAAGTCTGAAACAAATTTCCAGACTTTTTTCTTCAATCACTTAATGTTTCAATAAATCACATAGCAATTGACCTTTAATCTGATACAATTGTCAAATCGCTGTTAACTTTCATAAAAAAGGCATTCCCATCACTGTTTTCGAGATGCCAGTCTTCAGCAGACCAGTCAGTGGCAAAATTAAAATTAGCATTTGCACTGGAGAAATCAAAGGCTCCAGCCACATATAACCGGTCTCCTACTATCACCATTGCTCTTACAGGCGGATCGGGATTATTCATTTTCAATACTTTTGTGCCGCCATAACTTCCATCACTGTTGATTCTGGAAATGGAATTAAAATAGATTGAGAAATTACCGGTATCTTTAATGTCAGAAACATCCGGCCAGTCTGCTGCAAAATCTTTTGAACCTCCAAACTCCATTGAGATATAAACATTTCCTGATGCATCATCTGCCATAAAGGACAAAGCCCTACCACCATTAAAAGTCTTTGTCCACTGGTAACTCCCGGAACTATTAATTTTGGTTACAAAAACAGTATATGGACTCAGTCCGGTTCTAGAATCTGTTACCCCCCACTGCCCACCAAAATTTATATCACCGCTTACTTCTGCGGAATAATACATGTTCTGATCTTTATCAATGACCAGAGGCATTGTATCAAAAAGGTTACTAGCCTGGCATATATGTTTTGAATATATGTCAGAACCGTTTGAAATTCGCCACTTCCGTATATAACCGTAACTATACGTAGATTGAGTATTAATATATTTCCCAGAAGTGTAAACGTAGCCACTGATATCACATGCAATACTGCTTAATACATCATCACCCTCACCACCATAGGATTTTACCCAGCCAAAACTACCATCACTGTTTATTTTCATTAGATAAGTGTCCCTGTCTGTAGAGGCACTTCCAGCTTCTTTGGTTAATCCCCAGTCCGCTGCAAAATTTATCTCATAATAGAAATTCCCCCCAACAAAGATATTATTGTCTTTATCTATTTCCATATCCTCAACAGTATGTTTCCCGGTTTCACATATAACCTTTGTCCATCCGTATGAATTATCACTGTTAATTTTAGTAATAAATATTCCATTTCCGTTTGCAGTGATGGTTTTTATATCATTTGCGCCCCAGGGAAGGCCAAAATTTACATCACGGCTTGAACCTGTCTGGTAAATACTGAAAAGGCCTGCAATATAAATATTATCATTGCTGTCTATTTCTATGTCACCGCATTCATCATCTGCATATCCGCCGATTACTACAGTTGAACCATATGAACCATCACTGTTAATTTTCATGATAAAAATATCACTTCCACCAATGGAAGTTTTTTCATCAACACTCCCCCAAGCCGCTCCAAAATCAATTGTATTCTCAAAAGAACCCGCTATAAACATATTTCCCAAGCTATCAATGGCAACTGAAGTGACGGTATCAAACCCGTCACTTCCAAAAGATTTAGCCCAGTTATAGGTGATATCATATGTGGCCTCTACCAGTTCAGACTCTAATTTCCCGTCCTTGAAAGCTTTAACTTCCAATTCGGTTACACCGCTAATTTGAATTGGTAACGCAGGCGAATAAACAAAACCATTTATTTCTGTCGGTTCACTTCCATCGAGAGTATATCGTATTTCTGCGCCTTCAGTTGCACTCTCAATTGTAATTTCACGCTCCAGTGAATAGTTCCCAGAAGCAAGACTGAGAGTCGGTGTAGAAACTTGATTATATGCTATTACATAAGAACCGTTTACAGTATCAGAATCTTTCATACCTTCTTTTACTGCAATTGCATGAATAGTCATTGATCTTCCGTTTCCAAAAACATCAATTGTATCCCCAGCTAGAAAAAGTGAAGAATCAGTTGTCGGAGTAGACTCACCAATAGTATAATAAATTGATGCTCCTTCAGTGTCACAACTAAGACTTATACTTATATCCTGGTCATAAGTTCCTGATGAAATATTAAAAACCGGATTTACAACCTTTTGTGGAGCAGAAGCTCCTCCATCACATGCGATTAATACAGTGAAAAAACTAAAAAATATACCTGCAAAAAAACAATATTTAATTCTTTTCATTATTACCCTTTTACTCCTCTATCGTTAAATTTATACATACAATTATAACACTTTTGTTCACAAGAAGAACAAAATATGTCAAGCACTTTTATACAACAAACCACCAATATTTGCACTTTTTCCACAAATATTACTTTCACTAAGCAGGATTGATCTTCACGACTGCACATTTTAAAACCTGCCTCCTTTTGCAACTGCTTCATTAAAAAGTTGACTTTCAAATTGAATTTGCAAATACTGACATGTCAGTACCCAAATACATGTCAGGCACACGAGGAGCATAACTATGAACACCATGGAATTATCAAAAGAAGGTAGTGTTTTCATTTTAACCATGACTGACGAGGCGAACAATAACACACTATCCAGCGAAACACTGAAAGAGTATAATGAAATTTTTGATACCATCGAAGAAACCCCTGGAAATGCCGCACTTATAATCAGAAGCAGTCACCCTAAAATGTGGTGCAACGGTATCAATCTCCAATGGTACTCGGAGCAGCCCCATGAAGACCGGGTAAAATTCCTTGAAGAGATGAAAAGAACCCTGCTGCGGGCGTCCCTGCTGAATCTTCCCACTATCGGATGCCTTTCGGGTCACGCCTATGCGGGAGGCGCGATTCTTGCCAGCTCCCTTGACTTCAGAATAATGCGTGAAGACCGGGCAAAGTTCTGCTTTCCCGAAGTCAACTATGCCATGCCCCTGGGAGATACGCTTTATGGTGTCATCAACAATCTACCCAACAAATATGCGGTGCAGCAGCTGGTACTGACAGGAGCTGCGTGGAAAGGCAAAGAGTGTCTTGCCAATGGAGTGGTAAACGCAATACATTCAGAAGAAGAAATCTTCGGCAAAACCATGGAATTTGCAAAAGAAATGGCCCAAAAGGTCAGGGATAATTATACCGGATTAAAATATGATGTGAGAAAATCACTCAAAGAAATGTGGGATTCAGGCACTATCATCTAACTGTCCCCTCTGCTACAATACTCATGTCGGTGTACCCGCTTACTTCGTCAGTTGGCACACCGGCTCTCAAACCGTTCAGTTTACCCGTTGACACCGCCGTGCTTTCCTCATATATTATTTTCATAAAAAAACACTGATTAAAAACCAGCACTCCGCGAGGCCTTCATGATAAAGACAAAAGTTACCGAAATGCTCGGCATTAAATATCCCATCATCGGCGGAACCATGATGAACATCAGCAAGCCTGAATTCGTCGCCGCCTGCTCAAACGCCGGGGGCCTCGGGATACTCGCCTCGGCGATATACAAAGACCCGGAAGATCTCCGCCAGGCTATTGGCGAAACAAAAAAACTCACCGATAAGCCCTTTGCAGTTAATGTGAATCTATTTCCATCCATGATGCCCGTTGACACCAGGGGCTATGTAGAGGTTATGATTGATGAGGAAGTTCCCATTCTTGAGACATCGGGACACCAGGCACCTGAAGACCTGGTCCCCCTGTTTAAAGAGGCGGGCATCACCTGGATACATAAATGCGCCGGTGTCCGTTACGCGAAAAAGGGGTCATCCCTGGGTGCCGACATCATCGAGGTGGTAAGCTGGGAAAACGGCGGGGCAACGGGTCCCCTTGACATAGGGGGCATGGTACTGACTCCTTCAACGGTTGACGCTATTGATGTCCCGGTAATAGCCGGGGGCGGCATCTCTGATGGAAGAGGCGTGGCTGCCGCACTGGCACTGGGGGCCGAAGGGGTCATCATAGGGACCCGCATCATGGCGACAAAGGAATGTCCCGTTCACGACAAGATCAAAAAGGCCTGGGTTGCAGCACAGCATACCGATACCCTCCTGGCCATGCGGTCACTCAATGCGACCCACCGGGTATGGAACAACGCGGCAGGCCGAAGGGTCGTAGAACTCGAACAGGCCGGCAGCCCTAAAGAAGAAATCTTTGCCGCTGCCGCGGGAGCAAAGGCAAAAATAATGTTCGAGGAAGGAGAACTGGACTTCGGCATGACTTCAGTCGGCCAGGGAGTGGGTCTCATTCATGATATTCCCACGGTAAAAGAACTCTTTGACCGCATCATGAATGAAGCTGAAGCGGTAATAGCCCGGCTGCAGAAAAGACTGTAAACTTCCTTTCTCCTCGTATTTAAAACGACTTTAGCAAAGTCGCCTTCAAATACATCGGGATGCATCATTAGCCACCGAATAACATAAAATATTTGACAACAGCGTCAAAATACCACTAAGATAATCAAGCTTAATAAAATATCTCTCCAGGTGAGGCGCAGACATGAGAAAACATATCCTTATTATAATGGTTATTTTATTATCACTCCTTTTTATCAACGGCTGCAATAAAAATGTCAAGGAATACCCGATAGCCTGGTCTCATTACACTGGCTGGGAGCCCTGGGATTATGCCGACATGGCGGGAATCCTGAAAAAATGGGGCGACAAGTATAATATTAAAATTAAACTGGTCCGGGTAAATGATTATGTAGAATCAATCAATCTCTTTACGGCTAAAAAGTATTACGGATGCACCATGACTAATATGGACGCCCTCACCATTCCGGCTGTCGGGGGTATAGACTGTACCGCCCTGATAATCGGTGATTTCTCAAATGGCAACGACGGCATCGTGACGCGAAAAGAAAAATCAGTAAAAGATCTTAAGGGAAAAAAGATTAAACTGGTTCAGTATTCTGTATCCCACTATCTTCTCTCACGGGCTCTTTCAATGAATAACATGAAAGAAAAAGGTATTACGATTGTAAACACCAGCGACGCTGACATTGGTTCAATTTTTCTTACTGAAAAAGACGGCATAGCGGTTACCTGGAATCCCATACTGATGAACGTGGCAAAGGAAAAAGGGGTAAACCTGATATTTGATTCTTCAAAAATACCAGGAGAAATCATTGACCTGATGGTTGTTCATTCTGACGCTCCCGACGAGCTGAAAAAAGCACTCACCGGCGCATGGTACGAAACCATGGAAATCATAAAAAATAAGAGTAAAAACAAAAAAGCCATTGCCTACATGGCAAAAAATTCCGGGGCCACTGATGCGGAATTTGAAGCGCAGCTGAAAACTACCGCCATGTTCTACCGGGCAAAAGAAGCTGCTGGTTTTGCCAAAAATGAGAAATTGAAAAAAACCATGGAATATGTCAGAACCTTTTCCTTTGACAAGGGGCTTTTTGGTCAAGGCGCCCAGTCAAAGGACTTTGTCGGCATACAATTTCCCGACGGCAGCATAATCGGTGACCAGAAAAACATTAAACTCCGCTTTGATGACACCTACATGCAGATGGCTGCTGACGGTAAGCTGTAAAAAGAGGCGGCCGGTGACACGAAAAAATCCACGTTTCCTGGGGCTCCACGCGAGCCCTTCAAGGATGCTGCAGGTCATCCTAAAACTTCTTCCCTTTCTGATCTGCATCGCCCTCTACATGACGGCCTCTCACGTCAGGCACCGGGAAAATCCCCGGGATAAAATACTTCCGACAGTAACCCAGATGGGCCATGCGATGCACCGCATGGCCTTTGAAGCAGATCCAAAAACAGAAGAATATCTTCTTTTCTCTGATGCCTCCTCAAGCCTGATGCGTCTCTTCATTGGTATGATACTTGCATCCCTTCTGGGTCTGATTATCGGCATGAACATGGGGCTCTTTCCCGGTTTTGAGTCTCTGTCGGCAACCTTCATTACCGTGGTCTCGATCATACCGCCCCTGGCGATTCTGCCCATTCTCTTTATCGCCTTCGGTGTCGATGAACTGGCAAAGGTGGTGCTGATCTTTATCGGGACCTTCCCCCTGATATGCAGGGATATCTATCTCTCTACGAGAAAAATCCCACGAGAGCAGATCACCAAGGCACTGACCCTGGGAGCGAGCCAGTTTCAGACTACCTACTCAATTATCATGCCTCAGGTTCTCCCAAAGCTTATCGACACGACACGCCTCTCCTTCGGAGCGGGGTGGCTTTTTCTCATCGCCTCAGAGGCTATTGCCTCGACAAACGGCCTCGGGTACCGGATCTTTCTTGTTCGCCGCTACCTTGCCATGGATATTATAATTCCATATGTGATCATCATCACCCTTCTCGGCTTTACCATTGATTACCTGTTGAAAAAACTGGTAGCCCGGCGCTATTCCTGGTACCTTGAACAGAATAAATAGGATCTGCTGATGGAAAAACTAAAAGACAATCTTCTCTACCTGGAAAACGTATATAAAAAATACGGCAGCAGAACGATCCTTGATGACATTGACCTTTCGGTAGAAGGGGGCGAATTTGTCACCGTTGTCGGTCCCAGCGGCTGCGGAAAATCAACCCTGCTTCGCCTCATCCTCGGCCAGGAACTTCCTACATCGGGGACATTGGATTTCCTCGGTAAGCCGGTTGGTTTTTCTGACACACGGCGGGGAATCGTCTACCAGCGCTATTCTCTCTACCCGCATCTCACGGTACTTGAAAATGTCTCCCTGGGAAAAAAACTACAGCTCGGTCTTATAAAATCAAAAAAAAAGCTTCGGCAGATTGAAGAAGAGGCTCATGAATTTCTGCGGCGGGTACGCCTGGAAGAACATGGCCACAAATATCCCCATGAACTTTCCGGAGGAATGCAGCAGCGCGTCGCCATTGCCCAGGCCCTTATCATGCGTCCCCGCATTCTTCTCATGGATGAGCCCTTTGGAGCCCTTGATCCGGGAACCCGGGAAGACATGCAGGTCTTCATTCTTGAAATATGGGAAAAATCCGACATGACGATATTTTTTGTCACCCATGATCTTGAAGAGGCGGTATTTCTCGGAACCCGCATCATTGTGCTTTCCCAGTTTTTCACCGACGGCCGGGGAGAAAGCCCTGACCGGGGCGCCCGTATTGTCGCGGATTACCGAACACAGGAAAAGGCCTCTTCAACAAAAGTAAAAACGAGCACTGAATTCAACCAGCTGATTGCCCGGATACGTCACGAGGGATTTGATCCTTCCGAGCTGCAGCATACAGCGGATTTCAACCTTCAGCACCCTGACTCGTTCCAGACCCTTGTAGATATTGAAAGGAAGAAATAACAGCCGGCAGGAGAAAGTCTTTCATGGCGGGTACCCGGCATGACTTTTTCTTCCTTACCCCTTCTTTTAAACATTTTATTTGACAAAAGAAATTTTCCCGCATAAGGTATGAATATACAGCCAGCATCACATAACAAAAATAAGGATAGCGTCATGAAACGAACAACCCTGCAGAGCTGCCTGATCATCATTGTGTTATTATCGCTTTCGATTTTTTCTTCATGTACAAAAAAAGATAACGCCGAGTCAGCTTCAGGCGATGTAAAAACCGGAGACTTTGTCGGCGGCGACAGCATCAGAGTACCCCTGATTGCCTGGGGCGCGGACCTGGTAACTATCTACGCGAACGGCAACAGCGGAAAGACTATTAAGGGATCTCTCTTCGATCAGCAGGGTCTGAACATTGAACTTTTCAGGGAAGATGATTTCAAAAAACAGGTAGATATGTTCATTCAGGGCAATATTGTCTACCTTCGGGGAACCATGGGCATGATAAACATGGCTTCAGAAAAATTAAGCGCCAGCAGCCGCACACGGCCTGTTATAATTTACCAGCACTCATGGTCAGCCGGGGGCGACGCACTGGTGGTAAAACCGGGAATAAAGTCGGTTGCCGATCTAAAGGGTAAGACCGTGGCCATACAGACCTACGGCCCCCATGTAGATTACTTCATGAAACTTCTTTCTGACGCCCGCCTCGTCCCGTCAGATGTCAATATTGTCTGGACCAAAGACCTCCTGGGACCAAAGGGAGACACACCGATGGCAAAACTATACCAGAAAAATATTGATGCCGCCCTGGTGATCATTCCCGATGCCCTTGCCCTCACATCCAATGGATCAGTCGGAACCGGGGCAGAAGACTCGGTAAAGGGAGCGCGCATTCTTCTTTCGACGAAAACAGCCAACAGGATTATTTCCGATGTCTACGCGGTACGCAAGGACTACTATGACAAGAACCGTGGTAAGGTAAAAAAATTCGTCGAGACCCTTTTAAAAGCAGAAGAAAAAGTTAAGGATCTCTTTAAAACAGGATCCGGCAGCGATTACAACACCCTTCTCTCTATCGGGGGAAAGCTCCTTCTCGATGACTCAGGGGCGACTGAAGATGTAAAGGGAATGTATGCTGATGCCGAGATGGCGGGCTACAACGGCAATGTCAGGTTTATGACCGACCCCCGGTATCCACGAAGCGGCAAACGCCTCATTTCTGAGATTCAGTCATCCCTTATCGCCTTTGGACTGATTTCGCGACGATCTCCCGTGGACATCGCCTCATGGAATTATGATGAATTGAAAACGGGTCTCAGGTATGCCTCAAAGATCGAGGCATCACGCTTTGACGCCGGCAAGGTTCAGGCCATCGCGGAAAAGCTCAGTACCAGAAGCGGTTCATCCCTCTTCTCATTTGAAATTTTCTTTAACCCGAATCAAAGCATTTTTACCGCCGATCAATACAGCGCTGAATTCGGACGGGTTATCGATATGGCATCAACATACGGCGGGGCCATAATCACTGTTGTGGGTCATTCTGATCCCATGAGCTACCTGAGAAAAGAGAAAGAAGGATCCGGCCAGGTGATGCTGAAAAAAGTCCGCCAGGCGGCAAAAAATCTCAGCTACAGCAGGGCCAGTTCCGTGAGAGATGAAATAGTAAAATTTGCCCGTTCACGGGGAATCACTATTGACAAAAACCAGTTTACGGTCATCGGCAAGGGGATTTCATCACCAAAATACAGCATACCGAAATCTAAGGATGAATGGCGAAAAAACATGCGGGTCCAGTTTAAGATCATGCAGGTTGAAGCAGAGGAAGAAGTCTTTAAGCCGCTCTAAAACAAGGGAGGATGATCATGAAATTTACCATTGCTCTTTGTTCGATGCTGCTGATAATCACCGCATGCGGAAAAAAAGATCAAGCCAGCGAACCTGCAGACAAAGATTACATAGAAGAAGAAAGGCCAAAAATATCCTGGTTCGGTACGATTGATACAGTGAGTCCCGAAACAGAAGTCTCCAGAAAAAACTTCTATATCATATTTGACGGTTCAGGCAGTATGAAGGGAAATAAACTTTCCGTCGCTAAGAAAGCATTAAAAAAATTCATCAAGGCAATACCTGAAGAGTCAAATATAGGTCTCTATGCCTTCGACCGTCACGGCATATCAGAGCGGGCAAAACTCGGTTCAGCACGAAAGCTTATAGAGAGCAAGGTAGATCTGATAACCGCGGGAGGAGCCACTCCCCTGGGAAGATCAGTTAAAGACGCCTTTGGTAAAATGAAGAAACAGGCTCAATCACAGCTTGGATACGGAGACTACAACCTTGTAATTATTACCGACGGGAAGGCAACCGATTCAAGTATTCTTAAAGGTGCTGTAGACATGGTTCTAAAAACAAGCCCGGTGATTATTCACACCATTGGCTTTAAAATCGGAACTGACCATGTACTGAACCAGCCGGGAAGAATTCTCTACAAGACCGCCAGCAACTACGAGGAACTCTCCCGGGGCCTCGAAAAGGTTCTCGCCGAAACAGAGGATTTCACCGTTTTCGATTTCGACGAAAACCAGTTCAAAACAAAAACAAGATAGTTAACTATCAGCAGCATAGACTTTAAAAAAAGCAGAGAAAACCATGGATAATATAAAACGATACTTAGGGATGATAATTTTACTTGCGGTCCTTGGAGCCGGAGTGTATTCATTTTTACTCAAACAGGAAGAAACTAAAAAAATAACCTACAGCACCAGTGATGCAAAAAATCTGAAAGGTGTCATTTCCATCGCCCTTGACAGCTGGATCGGCTACTTCCCCTTTCGCTCGCCGGTCTTTGGCCAGTTAATGCGTGATGCCGGCTACCGGCTGAAAATAATTGATGACAACGCAGACTATCGAGGCCGCATGAAATCCCTGAAGTCGGGAGAAATTGATTTTGCGGTATGTACTATCGATTCTTATATAATAAATGGAAAATCTGTTTCGTACCCCGGGGCAATCGTTACTGTTATTGATGAGTCAAAGGGGGGCGACGCACTCATTTCCTGGATGCGGACCGTCAGCAACATTGATGAGCTTAAAAAGAAAACCGATGTTACTATCGCCTTTACGCCTGACTCTCCCAGTGAGCATCTCCTTAAAACAATCGGCGTCCATTTTGATGTGCCGATGCTCCAGCAAAAAGACGGCCCCTGGCGGGTAGAAGTCGACGGAGCGGAAGCGGCTTACAAAAAATTCATCAACCACAAAGTAGACCTTGCCGTGGTCTGGGAACCTCACGTATCAGAAGCCCTGGCAAAACCAGGAACGGTAAAGCTGATGGGCTCCGAGGATATCGATAAACTCATCGTTGACATCCTGGTGGCAAACCGAAAATTCGCCCATAAAAAACCTGAGCTCGTTTTACTCTTTCTCAAGAACTATTTCAAAACCCTTAATGTGTATCTTGCCTCCCCTGCCAAATTGTCGAAAGATATCAAAAGTCAGATCAATGTAACAAACAGACAGGTCAAATTTATGCTCAAGGGCGTTAAATGGATACACTATCCTGAAAACGTACGCTGGTTCGGCCTGGTTTCCCAAACAAGCCTCAGCCGCCCGGAAATCATTGAATCAATCACGACAACAGTCAACATTCTTAAAGACATGAAGGATATTTCCAGCAATCCTCTTCCCGATGGAGACCCCTACACAATCATCAACTCATCTTTTCTCCGTGAAATGTATTCAGCCGGTTCCGGGGACTCATCAGTTTTCCGGTACACGGGCAATACGCTGGCACGTAAATTCAAAAAGCTCTCTGACAAAGAATGGAACCGACTCAAGGTCGTCGGAGCCCTCAAGCTGAGACCTGTATCCTTCAGAAGTGGAACTGATACCCTTGATGACAATGGAAGAAGTCAGATAAGAAATATTGTTTCAAATGTGCGCCACTACCCTAACTTTAGAATACTGGTCAAGGGACATACAGGACTGCGGGGAGACCCCCAGGCTAACCGGGAACTCTCACGCGGCAGGGCCCGGGCGGTAAAAAAAGAGCTGATGTATTCTTACAATATCGATGACAACAGAATTCATGTTGTGGGGGCCGGAGCCAGTCAGCCCTTTTCGAAAAATCCCGATGAATCAGACCGGGAATACAACAACCGGCTCAAACGTGTCGAACTGCTTTTTGTAACGGGGAACCAGGCAAATCGCTGACAGCTACATGCTGCCCTTCTTTTTCTTTTCGAGGCCGTCGACCTTGATTGATTTTTCGAGGACAGACATTTCAGTATCAAGGTCAAGGTAATCATCATCCTGAAGTTTTAAAAGCTGTTTCTGAAAAGCATTTTCTATCGTAACCATCATATCTTCTACTTTCTCGAGGGTTTTCGAATTATCAGAATCCGCCTCGTACCCGGATAGAGTCACGTACTTATCCATTATACGAATAGTGGCATCAAGATAGTAGTTTAGAAACTGCCGGGCCGCCCTGATATCCTTCGGATCGTATTCAAAATTTTCGAATATCTGTTTAGCAACAGCAACTATATCAAGAATCCTTTCTTTGACCGTTTCACTCTCAACCTTGCGGGCCATTCTCTGCATCTTTCTGATTTTCTTTTTGCCCTTTGACTGGATTTTCTCAAGCTGAGCCGGAGTGACGCCGTGCACTTTTTCCAGCTCAACAAGCTTTTTATTAATTTTTTTCGGGGAGAGGAAGAGTGCAGATCCTATTAATCCGGCAAGGGCTCCACCAGCGGCAACAAGAAGTCCAGCTTCGAAAAGGGAAAAAAAAACAAAAAAGATTCCCGCGCCGATTATAGATGAAACTATGGATCGAAATATGCTTTTCATTCTTTCCCCTGTATTGACTTACCCAGTCTATCGAACAGATTATCTAAATTTCGCCCTTAGCAATAATTATAGTGCAATATCCTTTAAAGCGGGGAGAGTGAGGCCCCCTTCGGGGGCCTCACTCTCCCCGCTTTAAAGTTAATTACAACAAAATAAGTTTAAGGGACAATTACTGAAAATTAAAAATAATTTGGTTAATGTCAAGATAATTTTACAATCAGACAACTTCCTTTTCAATCACTGTTTTCGCATATCGCTGTTATTTTTTATTGACATGAAAAAGGGGTCAGCTATTGTGTACACAACGGAATGAACATTCATTCCGTTGTGGATTTAAAAATGGATAGTGATAAAAAAAATAGAATTCTGGCCGCGACGTTAAAGTTGATCACTGAAAACGGATTTCACGGCACACCGGTTTCAATGATTGCCAATGAAGCGTCTGTCGGGTCAGGTACGATATATCGTTATTTCAAAAACAAAGAAGCAATAATAACAGAACTCTATGATATCATCCAGGAAGAACTGAATGACGCTATATTAAAGGATATACCTGAAACCATAAGTATCCGGGACGAAATATTCATTAAGTGGAAAAACATTCTCAACTTTTACATAAAAAACCCCTACAAAGCGCAGTTTATTGACCAGTATGCCTCATCGCCTTTTGTAAGCAGTGATGTGCTGCGGAAAAACAGAAAACGCTTCAGCCATTATGATGAACTGATAAAGCGTGCTATCAACAAAAAAGTTATCAGAAAGGTTAATTATCTTTCTATAATCGTACTAATGTGGGGTTCAATTCAGCAGCTGGCCCAGCGTCATCGGTCAGGCGGATTAGCCATTACGCCAAAGATGATAGACGAGGTCTTTTCTATCTTCTGGGACGGCATAAAACTATAGGGATCAACATTACCGGCCCATGCCCCGGCATACCGGTAATATTAAATAGATAAGATACAAACGGAATGAATATTCATTCCGAACTACCGGAATCTCTGCCGGTACGACGAATCGTGATACTATACTGTACGGTTCAAAACTCAGGCGCGCCTGAAATATTATTGTGAGGAGTTAAACTATGGATACAATAGTTGACAAACGTGACCAGGATTTCGTTCTCTACGAAATGCTCGGTATCGACGACCTGCTTAAAACTGAAAAATACCAGGAATACGATCAGGAGATGTTTGATATGGCAGTTTCACTTGTCAAAGACATCTCAGAAGAACATGTACTTGGATGCTACCAGGAAGTAGACAAAGAAGGTGTAAAATTTGACAATGGAGAAGTCTATGTACCCCAGCAGTACAAGGATCTCCATAAAATCATGAATGACTCCGGACTGTTTACCATGGGCATCAGTCAGGAATCCGGCGGACAGGGTTTCCCCTATGTCATTGACATGGCAGGTAAGGAATACTATACCTTTCACATGGGATTCTTTCTGTATCCCGAACCGGCAATTGGTGCAGCCCATCTTATAGACGTATTTGGAACTGAAGAGCAGAAAAGAAAATACATGGACAAGATGTACGCTGGCGAATGGGGCGGTGACATGGTTCTCACCGAGCCTGATGCGGGATCAGATGTCGGGGCCCTCAAAACCACTGCGGTAAAAATGCCCGATGGTCGGTACAAGATAAAAGGAAGTAAAATATTTATCACTGCTGGTGAAAATGACCTCTTCGAAAACATCGTCCACCCCGTACTTGCCCGTATTGAAGGCGATCCGGAAGGAACCAAGGGAATCTCTATCTTTCTGGTTTCTAAATACCACCTTAACGAAGACGGATCTCTGGGAGACAAAAACGATCTCGTATGTACCGGTATAGAACACAAAATGGGACTGAAAGGTTCTGCAACCTGCAGCATGAGCTACGGTGACAACAATGAATGCTACGGCGAACTTCTCGGTGAAGAGCGCAAAGGCATGAAAATAATGTTTCAAATGATGAATGAAGCCCGTCTCGGCATGGGACTCCAGGGTCTCTCAACAGCTTCTGCTTCTTACATGCATGCCCTTCAGTATGCCAAAGACAGAATCCAGGGCAAACACATCAAAGACATGATGAACCCTGATGCAAAATCAGTGCCCATCATCAAGCATCCCGATGTTCGCCGAATGCTGATGAACATGAAAACCACCGTTGAAGGTCTCCGAGGACTGGTTTATTACTGTGCCCATGCTCTCGACAAATCACATGCCCTTGAAGGCGAAGAAGCTGAAAAGTGGAATGGAATCCTTGAGCTCCTGGTTCCGGTTGTCAAATCTTATGGAACTGACGAAGGCTTTAAAGTTACCGAACTGGGCATCCAGATTTTCGGCGGCTATGGATACTGCCAGGACTATCCCATGGAACAGTTCATGCGTGACCTTAAAATCGCTTCTCTCTACGAAGGAACCAACGGTATTCAGGCCCTTGACCTGGTTGGCAGAAAGCTCGGCCAGAAGAAAGGCAAAAACCTGATGAATATGCTGGCTATCATGAATGAAACTTTTGAGAAATACAAAGATGTTGAAGACCTCAAAGATACTGCTGCCGCGGTAAAACAAAACATCGATCTTCTTGCCGGCATGGCAATGTACTTTGCAGCATGCGGAAAAGAAGGGAAGTTCATGGTACCGATTAACGGAGCCTTTCCATTCCTGAACATGATGGGAACTATTCTCCTCGGATGGATTCATCTCTGGATGGGTGGAATAGCTTCTGAAAAACTAGAGACAATCTATTCAGAAAAGAATGTCGATACCTCTGACAAAAAGGCACTTAAGGCTCTTTCAGCTGACGATAAAGAAGTTGCCTTCTACCAGGGAAAAATTTTCGGCGCGCAGTTCTACGCTAAAAATATACTTCCACGCGCACAGGGAATGGCTGACAGCATCAAGACAGAAGACATGTCAATGATGCACATCCATGACGCATCCTTTGCAGGTGGTGAACTCTAGGCTTCATACCCAAATCCCTAATACCCATAACCCGAAAGGGTTCTCCTGATTGACTACCGGGGTCTGCTTAACGCTGGCCCCGGTAAAATTTTTCTAAAACTTTAGAGTTGACACAAGCTCTCTTCTTTGACAGGATACTGGATAATGCACATTCAAATTCCAGGAGAATCAGCATGAAAAAAATTTCAGTCACTCTCATCATGGCTGCCTGTTCTTTTCTTCCTCTCTTTTCACAGGATACTGGCTTCAAGGAATTTGCGAACCAGGAAAGCATGACCTTCATCATGCCAAAAAATTTCACATCTGTGCCGGTGATTCAAAACCGTAATGTCCGCTATGATTTCGCCATAAAGCATAACAAAAAAAAACTTGAAATCCGCTATGCCCTTTTCAGCCTCAAAAAACGAATACTGGAATACGAGAAAAGCAAAAACAACCCAAACGTGGTGATGACTGACCCCAACAAAGGATACACCGCCTTCACCTATGCGTCGTGCCTGAACATCAGTGGAGGCCAGCCATTCAAGGGTATCAGAGCCTTTAAACCGGCTGATGTAAAAAAAGAATTCAATGCTGACTGGGGTGCCACCATTTTAATAGAACCTAAATCAGACTTCGGAAAGGGCTATAAATACATTCTGGCAGTATCTCTTCACAAAGATTCAATTTCCGATGTTTTTATTTTTTACCTTTTTGATGACATAAAAAAAATCAGCCCAGAAATGCAGAAAGCCTTTCATGCACTTACCTATGGGAGAAATGCAGCAAAATGACCAGCAGACGGGAATGTTTCAAAGGTATCATTTTCGACATGGACGGGGTTCTCGTTGACAGCGAACCTCATCATTACGATGCAGAGGATATCATCTTCGACACTATGGGAATACATGTCTCAAAAAAGATGAGAGATTCATTCACAGGAATTTCCAACGACATCATGTGGCAAACAATAAAAGACCATCTTTCACTTGAGACCCACGTCAACGATCTCAAAACAGAAGCTGAAAAAATACGACTTAAATATTTCAAAAACATCAAGGACCTTCAGGCTATAGAGGGCGCAAAAGAGCTTCTCAAAAAACTTAGAATATCCGGCACAGCAGCAGCCCTCGCCTCATCTTCGACTCTCGATCTGATTGAACTGATGCTTGACCGCATCGGCCTGACCCGGTACTTCCCCCACCGGGTCAGCGGAGAAGAGGTCCAATGCGGCAAACCAGCACCTGATATTTTTCTCGAAGCAGCACATCGCCTCGGCCTTGAGCCCTCTTCATGCTGTGTGATAGAAGATTCGTACAATGGGGTCAAAGCTGCCAAAGACGCAGGCATGACGGTATATGCCTTCAGGGGAGGCAATGACAACACCCAGGACTTATCGGGAGCCGACAAAACATTTACTTCCTTTAAGGATATCTCTCTTTTTCTTTTTTAAAGGAAGTTTACAAAAACAACTGATGCCCCGGGCTTTCAAGAAACAGAAAGTAAAATCCTTGCCTGGACATGCATACACCTATACAATGAATTATGGATAATTACACAACTATCACGCAGCACCTTGAAAACCTTATCACCATCGTCGCCCCCGGGTTTCGGATACCCGCCACGACCTGGATCCTCGAGAACGAAAATACCGTAACTGGAGCTTATGGAGGAGAAGAAAAAACATGGCTTCGTGGTGGAAAAGATGCGGGTATCTACAGCACGATTACTGTTTCTTATGACGAAGAAGGCCTGCCCGAAGAGGAACATGTTCTCATTTGGCCGACAGGTCTCCCTGAAAATCTTTCCGTGAGTATTCAAAGTGCCCCTGATTTTTTTAATCCTGAGATCGAACAGCTCACCCTTAACCTCACCGCCCCGGCATCACAACTTTCTGAAATACTGGGGATTAAAACAGACAGTGATGATGGGTTTTCATTCTTCAAAAAACTGACCGAAAAATGTTTTCCCGAATTTGCAGTAAAAGAAGAACACTGGCAGAAGGTTGAAGGTCCCGATCCACTGGATGACTCTCAATCCACAGAAGGTACAATGGTCCAGGTCATGGGAACTGACGATTATGGATTTCGCAGAACAGTGGAATCTTACATTGAAGAGAACAGCAGCGACGAAGCTGCCATTGAAGCAGTAATATTTACCGCCTCAGGTCTCCCTTTGGAAACTGAAATGACCATGTCCGCAACAATACCCCCGGCGAAAAAGGAACAGCTTTTTGCCCTGCATATTACTGCAGTCGGGGACATTTTCAAAGAGATACTGAATCGTCTGGTGTGACCTCCCATCAAATAGTGTACAGCCAGACACAAAAAAGGAATGCTCAATATGAAAAAGGAAAAAAACTATCCGGTCAACATTGAGATACAGATCGCATGGGGTGAAATGGATGCCTTCGGCCATGTAAACAATACCATCTACTTCAAATATTTTGAAAGTGTCCGAATTAAATACTTTGAGAAAATTGGTCTGTTAGCAATGATGGAAGAAACAGGCATCGGCCCCATACTGGCAGAGACAAAGTGCAGCTTTAAAAAGCCCCTCACCTACCCGGGCTGTATAACTGTGGGCGCCCGGATAAGATCTGCGGAAAGCTCAAGCTTCATCATGGAATACTGCATCACCGATTCCGGGGGGAACATTACCGCTCTCGGCGAAGCGGTAATGGTGGTCTACGATTACAACAAAAAATCAAAGGCTGCAATCACAGAAGAGATAAAAAAAACGATCAACAGCCTTGAAGGCAAAGAAGCAGTCTAAATAAACTTCACTCTACTCATTCACATACTTCCGCCATGATTTGTCATTGATGAGCAGATCACGGATCGTTGCCTTTCCGTTATAGTCAACACTGAGAACCAGTTTCCCCTTTCCCTTCCGGACAACCCTGTCGAGTTTCTGTGCATGTTCTTCAGGGATAAAGAATTTTTCAACCCCGGCGGTAAACCTGTTGCTGCGGCATCTTCCCCTCAAAATAATATCACAGTCGCCCCGATAGCGCTCGATGTTACTGCCCCGGAGAACCCGACTCTTCAGAGTGCCGTCAGTTTTTTTATCAATACATACCAGCGTATCTCCATAATTATCGCTCTCTGAACATGCAGAACCGAGATCAAGATCAAGACGGTAAATAAGATAATGTCCGGAAAGAAGATCCCTTGGGTCAAAGCCGGTAATGGGAACGACCAGTTCACGTCCGCTCATAACCTTGACGCCCTTGTAAACAGTCAAAAGAGCCAGACAGATAATCGGAAAGAGAAGCGCCGCCAGCAGCTTTTTATTTTTCATCATTTCAGTACCCCCTTGAGCCAGCCTTCCAGATCATCGCGTTTTTTAAACCAGAGCATAGCGACTCCAATAATTATCAGTCCCGAAACAATAAGCCCGAATCCCGTGGTTGCCAGATTTTCAAAAACCTGAAAGTAAACCACAAGAAAGCGTATACCCATGAGAAGCGTCACCAGGTGAAAGAGCTTTTTATTATCCCGGACAATAAAAACCAGTCCCAAAAGAAAAAGCATAAGGAGGGTAAAGAGAGCACCGAAAAACTTCCCCACCCCTCCTAAAAAAAGAGCTTCACTGAACACCTGAGGCAGAATGATTACGAGGGGAAGACCAATCATGATTCCGATGATTATCTTTTCTTTTTTCCTGAACTCATCTTCAAAGAAAAGTGCCGCAAGGGCAACGACTCCGATCAGAACAACCGGCAGGGCTGCACCACTCAGGTAATCAATTCTTTTCCATGAGAGAAAATAATCCATTGCAATTACAGCAGCCAGAAAAGCAGGCACCAGCCCTGTCATCAGGGCCTCTCCGTGACGCTTAAAGAGGGTCAGTCTTTTAAAAAGAGCACCGACGAGAAACAACAGGAAAGGAAGAAAAAGATAAATTGCAAAAAATACGTCATCGTTATACCCGTCCTGAATCCGGTACCAGTAAGATCCCCTTGAAAATGAATAGAGGAAATATGTAATCACTGCAAAGGCGCCCCAGAGATAGGGAAGAAACATCCGCCTGCCATGGATAGTAATCGGCAAAACAATAACCAGCCAGAAGCTCAGGGCCAGGTAGAGCTCACCGCCGGTGTGAAAAACCTGTGAGATGAGACCGATACTTGCCATGCAGAGAAATGTAAAAAATGCCCCAAGGGCATCAAAAATAATATCATTGTCCCGGTCATGGATACGAAGCACCCCGTAGGCAGTTGCCAGGAGCATTAAAAAATTATTGGCAAGTTTGAACGACGGTGGAATCTTTTCCCAGTTGGCCGCCACCAGTGAGATAATGCCAATGCCGATAACCGTCACACCAAGAATAATGAAACCGTAAAAGACCCATTTGGTTCTCTGTTCATTCCCCCTGCCGGTTTCATAGGCAAAAATCTGCTCTTCCTGCTCGGCAGTGAGAAGGCCTTTATCTACCCAGTCGCGAAGATACTTTGAAAGTTTTTTCATATTTATTCCCCTTGCATGACCCGCTTTTATAGAACCGTAGCATGGGGAGACGATAAGGTCAAATGGTTATTCTCGTAATTGCAGATGATTAAAAAACAGCAGGCAGGTGTTCTCTCTTTCGGAAAGAACACCTGCCCCTGAAGAGGGTATTCAGAAGAGGAGAGGTATTATAATTCCAGCTTCTTAAGCGATGAATGAGCACTCACTCTTAACTAAGATAACAGTGTTACTCAAACATTGCAAGCAAAAAAATACTCTTTGGACGGTTTTTGATAATTTTTTAATGATAAAGGAAGTGCACCTTTCCCTGCTTGAAGCTCTGAGCCGGGAATTATGCCTTTTTCAGTTTTACCATGACCACGCCATGCCCCGGAACCATAAGGCTGACTTCCTTCTCAAAAATACCCCGGTCTTTCTGACGCCACAGGTCGCGGACATTGCAATGATTCGGCAGGCCCTGATCTTTAAAATCAAGCTTCACCCGGCGTCTGAAGGGAAGACGGTTAAAAAAACACGCTGCTGTTGAACCATCCTCAAGGGCTCTGAGCCACACCTCTCGAAGGAGGCCGGCTGAAATGCATCGCGGTGCTACAGAGAGAGCATCCTGGTTGACTGCAAGAACCTCATCATTTGTAAGAAGTCCAAGGGTAAAGTCATCAATGCGCGAAAGATCGCAGGACAGTATGAGGGGTGCCCCCAGTATTGACCAGAGGCTTATCTGACTGTACTGCTCAACAGGAAGAAGGCGGGTCTTTTTTACCTTCCCGGTTTCCCGGTTCGGAATGCCAAAACTGCCTACCTGAAGCATATCAGGGTCATTGAAGCCCCCGGGGCTCATGTACTGCAGCCATTTCTTTTGTCGTAACACAATATATGAAATGCTCCACCATCGATCCGCGATATCACCGGTTGTACGCCAGCAGTTCGCCAGCCGTGAAAGCTCCCTCCCCTCATTCAAAGGTGCCGCATTAGAGATACTGAAAACTATATCGCGGCTGCAATTTTTAATTTCATGGTACAGTTTTTCTGTCGTGACAGTATCATTGGGCTTCCAGTCGTATTTCACATAATCAAAGCCCCATGCGGCCCACTGTTTCACGTCACTGTCACAATGCCACCGGGGGCCGATGGCTCCCAGTCCCTGCTTGAGGGCCCGGGGATAGCGGCCGAATATTTGTCCCGGCTGACGGCGTTTCTCAATCGAAAGGGCCCGTGCCTCATAGCCTGCATGGGGCTCAGAGCCTCCGATAAAACCGGCATAGCTGCTCATCCAGGGAGTAGAATAAATTCCTGCCTTGAGCCCCATGCCGTGAATATAATCAGTGAGCCCTTTCATATCAGGAAACTTTTCATTCCCCTGTATGGCTCCGAAGCTCCCGGCGCGGCTTCCCTGCCAGCAGTCATCAATATTGATAAAGCTCCACCCATGGTCAGCAAGCCCACCTTCACTCATGGCCGCGGCGGCGTCACGAATATGCTCATCAGTGACCCCTTCACTCCAGCAGTACCAGCTGTTCCAGCCCATGGGGGGCGTCAGGCATATTTCTTCACCACAGCATATTTCAAGGCGGGCACTGACTTCTGCCAGCCTATTGACAGCAGTCAGCCTGATCATGTAAGTACCCGCTGCGGCAACAGTCCCGGTAATTATGCCCGATTCTCCATCAACCTGCAGGCCCGGGGGAAGGCCTTCGGCACGAAAGGTCATGGGGCGTATGCCTGTTGCGGCGATACGAAAAAGAAAGGGGCTGCCGGGACGCACCCCGAAAAGACGGGGACCATTGATCCGGGGAGTATCAAGGGCCGGGGGAGTCAAAATTTCTTTTGACGCGGAGAGGCTCAACCGCCTGAGAAGACAGAGGATACCTAAAAACGTGATGGCAATAATAGTATATATCATATAACAGACACGCTACTTAAAATACAATTCTCTTAAACTCATTGTATGGCATCCGGTATTTCATGAAAATTATTCCCGGGTTTTATGACAATCAAATGGCGATTCCCCTGTTCAGTTATTATTTCAAGATCTACATCACCGCCCTGAGTATTATCCCTTTCAGTTTCGATGCACATGGCCTCCCCGGTAATTCTTTTTTGGCAGATGAGGGTCACGGAGCTGTCTGCGACAATGAGCCCCTCCATGCCGTGGCGGTCAGATCTTCGAAGGTGCCAGGTAATCTTTTTTGCATCTCCCCTTACCCGGATACCCATCACACTTTCGATAAGAAGGGCAACAGGGCCGATGCCGCTCCAGCCGATAAAATCATCCTGACAGAAGTTTCTTCCATTCTTTTTTGTCCCGGGAAGAAAACGCCCTGCCTCGTCAGGTTCAGGTGCGTAGAGCTCCCAGATTGTACCGGTACGCTCATAGACTTCACTCATGGCGGACAGGTACTTTTCAGAAGCCTCGCCAGCATATTCATCATAACCGTTTTCCTGGAGGCCCCTGATCACCATGTAGCTCGTGGGTGCCCAGATGCCCCCGAGCCAGTATCTTCCCCCCGGATCATAGGCCTCCTGATCACGGGCCAGTGAGGGAAAGGGAACCGGTGTATCAAACTCAGAAGGATTCTCTAAATGGGCAACCAGATCCCGAGCCTGCTCTTCTGTTGTGATTTTCGCCACCAGTGGCCAGAAACCGGCTATGGTTTTTACTTTCTGAAAACTTCCTTCATCATCAATATCATAGTAGAAACATTCTTCCTGGTCCCACATGAAGCGGTTGCAGGCATCACTTATTTCACCGGCCCGCAGCTCATGGCTCAGAGCCTCAGCATCAGCACCGATATGACGAGAGAGGCGGGCAATCATCCGATGGTTCAAAACCACCTGGGCGGTCATATCAACCCAGCCGCTGCCGCGACGGGGGGTATTATCCATGCCGGAGCCGTCACCGCTGTTCCAGAAAAGTTTGTGTACTGATTTTTCACTGCGCATTGATCTTTCGAGCCAGAGGCTCTGAGCCTCAAGGGCGGGAAGAACCTTTTCGACCCGTGATGCATCACCAGTCATCTTCAGGTATTCCACTTCTGTCCATGCAAAGAGAGGCGGATTAACCGCATTGGGATAATTGCCCCACCAGTGCTCAGAGCCGGTCTTCTCGGAAAAAACACGCCAGATCATACCGTCTTCCCGCTGACGGGCGTAAAAATTATCCAGGGCACCAATAGCGGGGAAAATATGATGCACATAACGGGCATACATGATAATGAAAGTCATATCCCACTGGTACAGTTTTTTATCCAGGGCTGCATCGATATAGGGAGTGGTAAAATGTTTTCCCCTGGGATTCAGGTGAAGGGTAAAGACAGACTTCCATACCGCGTCGTACAAGTCGATCCATTCCCGATTGCCGTCAAGTACAGGCCGGGGTATCAGGTGGCGAATTTCATTATAGAGAGGAAGTTTCTCTACCCTGCGTTTTTCACCGTTGAAGTAACTTCCGATCCTCCCCCGCCGCCCCATGGGAAACAGACGGTACAGGAAGGAAGTCAGTCCAGGGTAGCGGGCCTCAAGGGCCCGGGGCTGCCGGTCAACGTTCACGGCAGCCTTTTCTTAATACAGGTCACTTGAATCAGAAAGGGCATAAACTTCCTTACCCCATTACTTTTCTGCCTTGCGGGCCTCAAGCTCTTTCATGATTTCGGCAAAGCTTTCCTTCGTAATAGGAAGGAACTTCACAAAGATCGCTGAAATCAAAAAGCTTATCCCGGGAGCGACACCAATCAGAAAGCGGACCGCCATAATGGCCGACTCGGGCTGAACAATTACCTGTGTCGCTTTAACGGCTTCATCAGGACTTGCTTCAATATAACCATAAATCCCGAGTACCGCACCGGTGAGAGCGATAGCCACCGCAGAGGCAACCTTGTAGAGAAAGGTGGAGATACCGAAGAAGGCGCCTTCGCGGCGTATTCCATTATGGTACTCATCAATTTCAATGACATCAGGAAGTATCGACCAGGGAATAATCTGTGACGCCGAAATACCGATACCGGAAAGGGCGCAGATAACAATAGTATAGGTTATGTTGCCTTCCGGCACAATAAGGCATCCGAGCATTACCAAAGAAAAATAGACCGCGGCAATTATATATGCTTTTTTCTTTCCCAGCTTGTTGCCGAGGAAAATCCAGAGGGGTGACGCGGCCGCGGCAATCACCAGGGGAATGGCCATATAAATAGTGGCATCACCCTGCACCTTCACCACGTCGGCGATGAAGAAGTAAAAGTTTGCCATGATAATATCAAAACCGATCATATTGAAGAGAAACATACCGAGAACAATACGAAACTCCTTCAGTTTAAAGAAAGACCCAATGGTTTCAAAGAATCCTTCGAAGGCATGTTCGGTAAGCCGTGTCCGTTCATGGGTTCCCGCCGCTGTAATAAATAGTATGGCGATTACAAGTGTGCCAAAAATCATTCCCATGTAAAAGAAACTTGAACTCTTGGCCACACCTTCGAACAGAACATCTACCACCAGGCTGACCCCGGCGGCGCCGATAAGGGTACCGATAAAACTGGAACCCATACGAAAGCCGGAGAGGCTGGTCCGTTCATCATAATTCTGTGTCATTTCCGCCATAAGCGATCCATAGGGAACCGCAACAACCGTAAAGGCGGTATTGAACATTATAAATATTATCAAATAATAAAAGAAACGAAACAGCTCAGAGCCCTGGGGAACAAACCAGAGTCCCGCAAAGCAGATTCCCATGGGAATGGCGCCAAAAAAGATATAAGGCCGCCTTCTCCCCCATTTTGACTTTGTGGCGTCAGAGATGCGTCCCATCAGGTAGTCGGTAATGGCATCCCAGGCCCGGGCAAGACCAAAAATCAGGCCGGCATAACCGGGTGAGATCCCTCCCACATTTACCATAAAGTAAAGCATATAAAAGCCGATGGCACCATAGGCGATATTGATAGCAGTATCACCGACACCGTAAGCCAGCTTTTCACGAATCGGAATAACATAATCTTTTTTCACAGTTTAACTCCATAAACCTTCTTAAAGGTAACAATCCCCAAAACTGATTGACACGTCAGTCAACTCTATCGCAGGCAAAATGTCAATTAAAAACCGACTGGCTGTCCTCTCGATTGCAGAATTCTACTGCACTCCAACACTACACTGCAAGAAAAAACAGGCAGCTCAGAGCCCCGATCAAAAAAAAAGGGCCGCCCCTGACAGGACGGCCCTTCTATTGTTTCAAAATGAATTATTCTTAGTATCGGTAATGATCAGGTTTATAGGGACCGTTAACAGTAACCCCGATATAATCTGCCTGTTCTTTTGAGAGCTTTGTCATCTTTACACCGAGTTTGGCAAGGTGGAGACGGGCAACCTCTTCATCAAGATGCTTCGGCAGAGTATAGACACCGATTTCGTATTTCTTAGTTGCCAGTTCAATCTGGGCCAGGGACTGGTTGGTAAAGCTGTTACTCATGACAAAGCTGGGATGCCCGGTAGCACAGCCCAGGTTCACGAGTCTTCCTTCTGCAAGAATAATAATGCTGTTGCCTGACTCAACTTTCCACATATCGACCTGGGGCTTAACAGTGGTCTTTTGGCACTTTGGGTTATTCTCAAGGTAATGCATATCAATCTCATTGTCGAAGTGACCAATGTTGCAGACAATAGCGCCCTCTTTCATTTTTTCCATATGGCTGGCATTGACAACATTCAGGTTTCCTGTAGCGGAAACAAAAATATCAGCATATGAGACTGCATCTTCCATGGTGGTTACCTCGTAGCCTTCCATGGCGGCCTGAAGGGCACAGATCGGATCGATTTCAGTAACGATGACCCGTGCGCCAAAACCGCGCATAGACTGGGCACAGCCCTTACCGACATCTCCGTAACCGGCCACAACAACAACTTTACCGGCTACCATGATATCTGTTGCCCGCTTAATGCCGTCGGCAAGAGACTCGCGGCATCCGTAGAGATTATCGAACTTAGACTTGGTTACCGAGTCATTGACATTGATGGCGGGGAAAAGCAGCTCATTGTCCCGGAACATCTGGTAGAGACGATGCACACCGGTAGTTGTCTCTTCTGAGACGCCTTTTACCTTCGCGGCAATCTTTGTCCACTTGTCTGAACTCTTCTTGACGCTTGCACGGACACGATCCATGACAATGGCAAATTCTTTATTATCAAACTTTTGATCAAGAATTGAATTGTCCTTTTCTGCTTTCACGCCTTCATGAATCAGCATGGTAGCGTCACCGCCGTCATCAACGATCATGTCGGGGCCTGAACCATCAGGCCAGGTCAGAGCCTGTTCGGTACACCACCAGTATTCTTCAAGGGTTTCGCCCTTCCAGGCAAAAACCGGTGTCTTTTTTTCAGCTGCAATGGCTGCCGCTGCATGGTCCTGGGTTGAGAAAATGTTGCATGAAGCCCAGCGCACATCGGCACCGATTGCTTCGAGGGTCTCAATGAGTACCGCAGTCTGGATGGTCATATGCAGGCTTCCCATCACCTTGAGGCCCTTGAGGGGTTTCTCTGTGCCGTACTGTTCTCTTACCGCCATGAGTCCCGGCATTTCGTCTTCTGCAAGACGGATTTCCTTTCGGCCCCATTCGGCAAGGGACATGTCGGCTACCTGGCATTCGAGATCAGGATCCACTTCAAGGAATCCATTGGTATTTTTCAGATTCATATACTTCCTCCACTATTCTGGTTTTAAAAGCAACATTAGGCACTGTCGCTTTTAAGATTAAAATTTCATAATTTTTTTTTGAAGGCGCGAAACCGTTTTCGCGCCTTCAAAAAAAAATGCCCATTCAAGTCAAAAACATACCACACAACAGCCGTTAAATCAACTATCTTTATTTTCGTACCCCGTGACAGACAACCACCCTTAAGCCCTGCTTCACGGAAAACTCTTTCTGTTCTTTTACTATAAAGCCCGCGTCAACAAGCATGACGGCCAGATCATTTTCATCAAAACCGAGCCACCGGTGGCCGTAACGCTGACGAAGTTCTTCGTTGCCGTGGCGGGCCAGGTCAACAATAACCAGGCTTCCCCCCGAAGAGATAACCCGGGCCACCTCTCCGAGAGCCGACTTCGGGTCATTCAGGTGGTGAAGCACCATGTTAATCACCGCCCCGTCTATCTCACCTTCACGAATCGGCAGGTGCTCAATGCCTCCGATGCGCAAATCAGCACCGCCCCCCTTAAGGCGCTCTCCCGCCAGGTCAAGCATTCGGGGAGACCGGTCAACGCCGATGCAGTGGCGGCCCTTCTGCTGCAGCGACGCAAGAAGTTCTCCGGTTCCGCATCCAAGATCGGCAATGGTATTTTTTCCGGTCAACATCGGTATCACTTCAGGGGCTGCCCTGAAATCACCGAGAATATCGGCGCGAATGTCTTCCCAGTCCGGGGCGATAGCATCAAAGTATTCCGCCTTACGGGCCGCACCTTCGCTCATCAGGCGCCTGAGACGCTCCCGGTCAGTGTCACGATTTTCCTCTTCATCGAGAAAAGGCCCGAGGCAGCCGAGAAGTTGACTTCCTTCACCCCCCTCTGCGGCGCGGTAAAAAACCCAGAGACCATCGCGGCGCGACTGAAGAAGCCCCGATTCGTTGAGAATTTTCAGATGACGGGATATACGGGACTGGCCCATCTCGAGGATGGTGACAATCTCGTTGACATTGAGCTCCTGCTCCCGTAAAAGGTTCAGAAGTCTGAGGCGGGTCTCGTCACCCAGTGCTTTGAAGTAGAGTATCGGTTCCATAGTCATATTACTATATCAAGATATATTGATATAGTAATCACTACCCCTGTCAACGTCAAGTTTATTTATAGAAAAGTAAGATAATGGCGAAAATTCCTTTACATTTTCGCCATTTTTTCAGTATATTAGAGCAATAAATAACATCTACCAAAAAGATAAAGATTTTCAGAAGGAAGACAACCGCGCCGACACGGGCAGATGTCCGAAAATCCCGGAGCGCCAGGTGGTCTGCTCGTGTGCGTCAACAGATAATACAGCCAGAACTTTTAAGAGGTTTCAATGAAAGGAAGAAAATCCATTGTTTTTATAATGCTGCTCCTCATTGCAGGTGCTCTGAGCTCATGCCGTATGGATCTTTTCGGCAAAATTAAATCCGGCGGCGGGACAAAGGTGACGCCTCTGAGCGGCCAGTGGATTGCCGCTGACGGTATCCGGAACAGTGAGATTGTTATTGTCTTTGAATCTTCCATGGACGGGGCCACACCCTCTACCTTAACGGGCGACATACTTGGAGCACTCAGCACCTTTACCTGGTCAAACGGCATCAGGCCCAACAACACCCTCACCATTACGCCCTCGGGAGCCTGGCCTACTGGTGATGGTAAAGCTCTGAATATCTCATGCCTGACCACTGAAGGCGCAGCAATAGACCTGAACTATTCATTTAGGGTTGCCGGGTCGCTTCGGTATGTGAGCACTCTCGGCTCCCCTGGCGGTACAGGTGAAAGAGGGGACCCGATAGATACTGTTAACGCTGGTATAAGCAGCATTGACGCCAGCGGTACATATCCGGGAGTAGTGCTGGTTGCAGCGGGGACTTACGAACAGGCGGGCACAGTCGCTTCAATTAGTTCAGACACCAGCTTATATGGCGGCTGGGCCACTGACTGGAGCAGCCGAAATGCAGCCGGTAATGTAACTATACTGCGGAACACCCGAACATCAGTCGAAGCCAGTGACACAATAGAGGGTGGTGTTGCTGCTCCTTTCAGGACGGTTGCCTTTACAAGTGGTTCAGTCACCAGAACTGCTGTTTTTGATGGTTTTACTATTTACGGTGCCCCGCTCAGTACAAATGCCCGGGATGGCAATGATATAGCCTCAACAGCAATCCGAATCGAAGGTAATGCCAGCCCGACTATAACCAATAATAGTATCACCGGTAATGTAAACCTCAATAATCCAATAGTTCACTCAAGCGGTATCGATATCTACGATATGAGCAATGCACTTATTTCAAATAATTCTATAAACGGCGGGTCGAACAGTGGAGCTATTGCAACAGGAACCGAAGCAATGGGTTTTTATGTTTCCGGCAATTTATCAGTTTCAACTGTTCCGGAAATAAACAACAATCAAATTAACGGCGGGGCAGCTGGTGAATGCAAGGGAGTTGTCTTAAACGGGGCGAATGCTAAAATTAATGGCAACCAGATTACCGCTACTGCGGATACCAATGCTACGGGAATTCAAATTACAGGTGCTACTGCTGTAGAGGTTCACGGGAATACTATCAGCAACCTTTCAGGCGGTTCATCAGTGCGGGGTATCCAGGTAGCCACTTCAACTGTTGACATTTCGGCAGGCAACCAGATAATAAACCTGACCGGGCAAACTGTTACCGGAATTCAGCTGGATAACAGCACCAACTCCAATATTACTTCAAATACTATTGAAAAGCTAAATGGTGAATTACTACATGGGATTTTAATCACGAGTTCAAGCACTATTACAATAGGCACTAACTCCATAAACGAACTCACTGGTACTGCAGGCACACTGGATGTGTGCGGGATAAAAGTCTCCGGAACAACAACTGCAGACATTGCCGGGAATACTATTACCAGCATAGATGGAAACCACACTTCCCCGGCTCTCACTTTCGGCATCTCTGATAGCGGAACGGTTTCAAACATTTTAGACAATAACATAACAAACCTAAAGGGATATCAGATTTACGGAATATGTTTTGACAATGGCTCCACCTCGACTGCGACAAGAAACACTATAACAGATCTAAATGCTGATAATCGGGTCTCAGGCATGTATGTTTATACAAATTCGATACCGGTCATAAATGCCAATGTAATAGGCAATTTCACTGGCAGTGATTTAATAGGTATTCAAATAAACAATGACCAGATTAGTCTGCCTGTGGAAATATTTAACAACGTAATTTATCCCGGAACAGGAACCGGTGGAGGCATGTTCACCAGGGGTATCTGGATATATACACCAAAAACACAAGTAAACATTCGCAATAATACCATCAACGGCGGTGGCCCTCTAACAACGTCATCTGCAAACAGCTTCGGCATTTACCTTGACACAACCAGTGTTGCCTCCGATGTTCTTAATGTAACCATTGAGAATAATAATATTTTTACGAATAACGGAGCCACATCAAGTACAGGAATATACGAAGGCAGTCAATACGCCAATCCTGCAACGGTAAAAAACAATAATATTTTCAACTGCATTGCTTTGTATTCAACTATTCCAGATGATGCGATTCCTGCATCGCGTGTAGACATATTATCCCCCGACATAGTTACTGTTAACCAGATAAAGGACGGCATAGACACCTTGCTGTACGACGGAAACATTATTGACAATATTTTTGGAGCAGATTTTCTATGGGCAGAAAAGTATGAATACAAGGGAGATTTCACCGGGAGGACTTTTCACACTGCAGGGCTTGATGTAAGTGCAACAGTCACCGATGATTTTGATGGAACCCCTCGCCCGGCATCCGGTCCCTGGTCTATTGGGGCCCACCAGTATCCTTAATTTAAACATGTACCTTAAAACAAAGAAGCCTCCCGTCACAGGAGGCTTCTTTGTTTTAAGGATTACTTCTCATCAAGCACCTGCCGCACTGTACGCAGCATGTCTGGAACCAGCACCGGTTTCTGCAGATAGGCTTTCACCCCCAGCTCCATGGCCTTTTCTTTAGAGATAAGTTCGCTGAATCCTGTGCATAAAATAACCGGAAACCCCGGCTTCACCTGGAACATTTCTCTCACCATGTCAGCCCCCGTAAGCTCCGGCATGGTCATATCGAGTACAGCCAGGTCAAAGACATCGGGATCTTCAAGAAAGGCCTTCAGGGCCCTTTTGCTGCTGGAATATCTTTGCACACGATAGCCTCTCTCGGCAAGGGCTTCACTGACATAGCGGGCTATATCTTTTTCATCATCAACAACCAAAATTGATTCAGTGCCTCCTGACTCTGCAGGGGCTTCTTTCATCTCCGGATCAGGAACAGAACCTTTGCCGGAAATAGGAAAATAGACACTGACGGTGGTACCTTCTCCCGGCTCGCTGTATACCTTAACATGCCCTTCATGCTCCCTGACAATCCCATGGACCACGGCAAGACCGAGACCCGTCCCCTTCCCCACTCCCTTGGTGGTAAAGTACGGCTCAAAAATTTTATCAACAGTCTGCCTATCCATGCCTTTGCCATTATCACTTATTTCAAGACGAATAAAACTTCCTCCCCCTGTTTTTAGTTTCAAAAGTTCAGAGAGTTCACCTGTAACCTCAATCTCATCAAGGGCAACGCCGAGTATTCCCCCGGCTCCATTCATGGACTGGTAACCATTGGTACAGAGGTTCATGATCACCTGGTGAATCTGAGTCGCGTCAGCATATATTTTTTTATCAGTGGTGATGTTTATAATTATCTCAACAGTAGCGGGAATAGTCGAACGGATCATTCTTACAACTTCCTTCACAAGAATCGAAGGCTGAAGCAGTTGCTTTTCGACTTCACTTTTTCTACCAAAGGAAAGAATCTGCCCCACAAGATCACGAGCCCTGAGAGCAGCTTCAATAACTTTCTCAAGTTCTATCCGGGCCTTTTCATGATTCTCAATATGATGCTGAGCAAGTTCACTGTACCCGAGAATAACCGACAGTATATTATTAAAATCATGGGCGATGCCCCCCGCCAGGGTTCCGATAGCCTCCATTTTCTGGGACTGAAACAATTCAGATTCAAGTTTTTTACGAATGGTTATATCCGTTCCGACACTCAGTATTTCCTTAACTTTTTTGTGGTCATCAAAAATTATTTTATCACTCCACTGGAGAAATGTCCGCCTTCCGTTTCTATTTGTATTTTCGCTCTCTCTGACCCGGCTTCTACCGGGGACTTTCAGCATTTGACTTACAAGAATATTAAAGTCTTCCTCTTTATTATCCGTTACCGGATCGACAACATCAAAAATATGTTTTCCCAGGATCTCTTCCTGGGAAAAACCGAAAAAATTACTGCCGTATTGATTGATAAAAATTATTCTTCCTTCGCTATCGAGCCGGAGAATTATTGAATTCGAATTTTCTACAAGATCGCGATACTGTTTCTCTCGCTGATCAAGCTCCTTTGTCCGTTCTTTGACCCGATAGTTAAGAACACGGTTCATCAAAACAAGGGCAGCTGTAATGATAAGAATTAAAGCGACACTGATCAAAAGCCATCGCGGAATAATTTCTTTTTCGTATTCACGGGCCCCCAGCCAGTAGTTGAGTCGTTCATAATAATAAGAATCCCTCTTTTGTTTCCATCGGGAAATCTGTGAATCGATGTGCCTGAGGAGATCATGATTCTTCCCCATTTTGGCGGCAAAGTAGATAGAAAAAGGCTTAAACTGAATCGAGCTGCCCACCAGTCCATACTTTTCAGCATGCCTGAAACCAAAATGCTGAGGAGCTACTCCCGCGGCGGCTTTTCCCGTAGCAACAAGGCGAAAAACTTCATCGTGCGTCGCTAGTTCAACAATGCGCGGGGACACACCAAATTTCTTTGCAGTTTGTATAAAGTTGCTGCCGTTTATATCCCTTTTCATGACAGCAACTCTCTTTCCTTGAAGATCGAGTATGTTGCTGATTTTCGAACCGGGACGGATAAAAATCTGCCCCCAGATATCGACGACAGGCTCCTTGCTGTAGTCTATAGTTTTTGCCCGTTCAGGAGTAAAGGCAATGATACTCATCAGGTCAATTTGCTCATTCTGAAGACTGTCGAGACACTCTGACCAGCTGCAGGGGACGAATATAATCTCCCAGTTATAATTACGGCCTATTCTTCTTACAAGATCAGGATATAGCCCCATTGCCTGGCCATTTTCATCAATGAAATTCAGGGGCTCCAGGGGGAATACGGACACACGGACAGTACGCAGGGTTTCTGCCTTTTCGCCATAGAGGGGACCTGCAGCAAACGAAGCAAGCAGGAGCAGGCTGGCAATGATGTTCTTCGCCATACATTCAACCTTTATCAAGCGGATATATTTAAAATGACCTTACCGACACAGCTATCGCTTGAATATTATACAGTATTTTAAAAATAATTCAATACTTTTTAAGAAAGGTTTTAAAAGGAAGATATCACCGGGACCGGCTCAACCTGCAGATAAACAAAATGCAGCCGCTTCCCCGGAAAAACCGGCACAAAGCAGCTGCATACAACAAAAAGATTAATTAGCCCCGACCCAGGGGCCCGGTTCACCATAGACAATAAAGGGGGAAGGATTAATCGACCCGCCCCCGGCGGCCATATACCCCAAACCGACATAGAGATTTTCATTCAGTCTGCGCAGTTCATCACACATCGAATCAACAGGAAAGGTATTATACTTTCCGTATATAAGATGATAAGAATCTTTTTCATCAAAGGCTGATGGCCCCACATGGGTATCTATCTTTCGTGTGCGGTTGCGCACAAGTGTGCCGTCTTTTTTTTCTGAAAAGATATTATAGCCCTCGCCCTTCTTTCCATTTATGGATCGAAAGGCCTTACCGGTCCATTTTCCGGGACCAAAAAAGTGATCAGTATAGAACTGGACAGATGCCGCCATGATGCCTGCAGGAAGATTTGCCGCTTTATACTCTCCTTTCAGGTCATCAACAGCAGGCGCCGGGAGGGAGTAAAAAAGCTGCACAAAATCAGACTTTGAGAGATTCAGAACATCTTCCCGGGTAATTTCATTCAAAGGCTTGTTCAAAATTTTCTCAGGACTCAGGTTCTTTGAACCAAATCCATTCTGAAAAACGTTTATTCCCGATACGAGCAGAACAAGCACCAGGGCAATACCAGAGCCAATTAATACTTTTTTAGTTTTTTGCATTAACGTCCCCTCCCTTTACTCTTCCTGTAAAATCATTCATGGCGCGGTCTCCCCCTGCCAGGCTTAAAATAAAATCAAAAAAACGGGTCGGCAGAAGGGCCTTCATAATAATCATTGAATAAATACTGTGAGCCGGCATCTTTATATAGGGCTTTCTCTTTTTTACCCCTTTGACAATTTTTTTAGCCACCTTTTCTGGCTTGAGTAACGGACTGAGTCTGAAGGCTTTAAAGCCCTGGAACATCCCCGTATCAATCGTATAGGGACAGACACAGGTAACCGTAACACCCTTGCAGCCGGCAATTTTCAGTTCACGCCTCAAAGCTTCAGAAAAACCTACCTCTGCAAACTTGCTGGCGCCGTAATCTGTCATGGTCGGCATTCCAAGAAGCCCCCCCGAAGAGGCAACATTAACAATCACACCTTCATTTTTTTCCATCATCTCATCGATAAAAGCCTTTGTAAAATAAACATGCCCCCAGTAGTTTACCGCCATTGTCTGTTCCATTTCATCCAGGGTAAGATCAAAAAATGTTTTCCCCTTAACAATGCCCGCGTTGTTTATCATTACGTCAACAGAACCAAGTTCTTTCTTAATATCTGCTGCAGCTTCTGCAACCCTGTTTCGGCTGGAAATATCACAAACCATACTGATGACTTTGTTCTCCCCTCCCGAGAGCTCCTTTGCGGTTTGCTCAAGGGCTTCCCGTGAAACATCAAGGAGTGCCAGGTCTGCACCTTCCTGTGCGAAAAGGCCTGCCATGAGTTTACCGATTCCGTTGGCCGCGCCGGTAATGACTACTTTCTTCCCTTTCAGATCTTTCATCAATACTGCTCCTTTTTTATATATTAATACAACCCGGCACAGGAAGTGCCGTCATGATATTCATATTATAACAGTAAGTTACATTCGGCCGGAATTATGATTCAGGACTAATTATTGCAGTACTTCTGACGAAATTCCTTTGGCGTCATGCCGCTGAATTTCGAAAAGGCCTCATAAAAGGCTGACTTTGAATTAAAGCCTACTTCAAATGCGATAGACAGCACCGAGCGCTCAGGTTCGTCTATCAGCTTTTCACGGGCTGCCTCTATCCGATACCTGTTCACAAAACCATTAAAGTTGCTGTTACAGCTTTTGTTCACCAGACAGGAAAGCTGGTGGGTAGTGACATTCAAAGCATCGGCCACCTGCTGAAGAGAAACCGTATCTGAAGAATAGAGAGCCTCCTCAATCATCAGACGGTGAAGATGATCCTTGAGGGAATCAGTATCGATTCCCGTGAGAATCTCCCTTTTGGCAGCCTGCTCCTGCACTTCCCGGATTATCAACTGAATCAGGTTCGGATACCTGACCCCGATGATACATGACGCCCCAAAGAGAAGGGTAATACCGACACTGCCCCACCGCACCGCAGGTAGACTTCCCCCCACATATCCCCCGAGAACTGCTGCCGCCGCCCCCAGGGTCAGGACAACATAGAGAGCATTGACGGGCATCACTCTGCTTCGTCTCCCTGCACGATAATCGACCGTTAGACGAATTACCAGTGACACAAAAAGAAAAAAGAGAAGTATTATTGAAAGGAAGTAAAAGCCTGCGACCCACAGCCCCCCCTGCCCCTGCATAGAGACCCCCGGCGCGACCAGCCTCCCGACCGCCAATTTCCCTGAGTAGACCATGTAAATATCCAGGGGAATCGAAAAAAGAAGAGGAAGAAAAAGAAGCTTCCAACGGGGGTAAAGATCCACCGGTGGATAGACAACAAAAAAATAGGCCCGCCAGGCAAAAACAATTGAAAGGTAGAGAAGTGACGGGTAAAAGGCAAAAAGCCATGGATGTGCCGACAGGGACCCCGAGAGAAGAGCCCAGGCCTGAAACTGAAGCAGGCTGATACAAAAAAGAAGAAGCGACAGGTTACAATTCTCAACCCGCTCCTTTCTCAAAAAATGTATCAGGGCAAAAACCATGGAAAGACTCGCCCCGGAGAAAAGAACCTGTAAAGAAACACCGTCCATCATAGCCATGAGTCCCTGTTCCTGTTATTTTCAATAAAAGGTACAACCAGACAAATAGTTGCATTAATGAATTAAAGTGTCAAGAAAGTAAAAGAAAGTATATTTTTGAAGGCGAGGATGGCAATCCTTGCCTTCAAGTAAAATCCTCGCCTTAAAAAAAGATGCGCCTTCAAGAAAAAAAAAGCGCGCCTTAAAAAAAAGCGCGCTTTTGCAATAAATTATATAGAAATATTTATCTTAATTTATCTGCAAGCTGCTGCAGGTATTGCTTGTTTGATGAACGAGTCTCGCTTCTCATGGCTTTTAGAACATCTTTTCGTATCTTTCCTTTGACCATTTTTTCAAGAAAATTACCCCCCGCGAGATTGACAGTAAGAAGGGTCCGATAGGTTTTGCTGCGTACAGAAGAACTTGAATTGCCCTTAGCGCCGTTCACTATTTTCTGCACCTTGATAAGCCGTTTTGACATTTTATCGCCATTGAGATAGGTGGTAAGATATCCATCCCTTGTATCTTCATTCAGCTGTGTGTATGAACAGGTTTGAAAATATCTCAAGATGGCGTAATCGCCTCTCTGAAGAGAAATCTTCAGATCAGCACGGCTTCCTGAAGAATTTCCACGGCTGCGGTCACGCTCTGGAGTGGCGGGACGATAGGTTACCCGGTTAAAAGTTCTTCCCGTATCAGCAAATCTAAGTTGCCACTGCTGGTTAGACCGGCCATGATACCTATACTGAATGACGCGGGTTCCATTTTTTCTCACGTTCCCTGCCACATCAAGCACCTTGCCGCCGACTTCAAGCTTGATAAAAAAAGTGTCATCAGTCTGGGCCAGTAACTTCACCCGTCGACCGCTGGTTGAATGGGTCGCTCTCGATTTTGATTTTCTGATATCTTTGATATTCAGTGATCCACCACGCTTATTTCTAATTGTGTATACTCCGTTGCTGACTCTTCTAAATTTCCATTTCGCCCCGTCTCTGCTGCATGACCCAAGAGCAAGTTTGCCGTATGACCGGTCATTTTCAAGGGCAAGGCAGAGATGGCTTCCCTTCGGTTTAATTTTAAAGTACTCCCCGGTGGGGATATTATTAGCGACAGAAAAGCTTCTTGCCTGAAGAACAAGGGCGCCCGCTACGATGAGACCGACTGCAAATAAAATCTTTTTATTCATTGAATTCCTCCTGGTAGAACTGGTTGATTGAGTGATTACGGCTTTTTTATTTTTTGGCCGTGCTGCTTTCTTAAGTTAACAATTTCAATATAATGTATATTTTTTCACCATAGAGAAACTGATAGAGACATAAAAAGAGGATTATTCAGAATTGCAAGACAAATAAACCCATTCAGGCTTTTTTTGCTCTCATTTTGGAAGGAATTCAAACATGAAAAGTCGACAGGAGCAGGCTATAAGAAAACATGTGCAGTCTTTTTAAAACAAAGGCGACAATGCTGTTTGTCGCCATTGTTTTAAAAGATGCACACCTGCCGGACAACCCTGCCCCCTATCTGTTGATAAACTGAATCATAAAGCGACCCCGCTCTTTCCCAACCAGGGAGATGCCGCCGTAATCGATATTAAAAGAAAACAGATGCTTAAGGGGGATATGAAGCAGCCATGCGAGGAGCGCGTGAATTGCCGCGGTATGCGAAACCACCAGAACCTTCTCATGACCTTCGGCAATCAGGTCATCCCAGAAAGAGACAACCCGTTTCTGAAATTCGTCGAGGCGGTCGCCCCCGGGAACAGGAGTCGAATCAATTGCCCTAAACCATTCCGAAAGTTCTTCACGGGGGATCTCATTCCACTGCCGAAGCTCCCAGTCTCCAAAGGAAAATTCCACCAGCCGTTCATCGGTAATCACCATGCCGCCCAGTTCTTCCGCGAGGCGCTGGCACCGCGTCAGGGGACTTGAAACAATATGGTACTCGTCTATATTGGGGGGAAGTTTACTCCTGACAGCAGCCGCCTCTTCGGGGAAAGTCCCCTTAAGGGGAACATCAGAGCTTCCGTAGCAGATGGTCTTTTCAACGTCAACAGCGGTATGACGGATAAGGTAAACTTCCATCAATCATCCAGAATGGAAAAATCGAGGGTTGCGAAATAATCATCAAGGGTCTCGCCCCGTCGAATCATCTTAACGGTTCCGTCTTCACGGAGCAGCAGCTCTGGAGACCTGAGCTTGCCGTTATAATTAAAGCCCATGGCGTGACCGTGGGCACCGGTGTCATGGAGAACCAGTATATCCCCGGCGTCAATTTCAGGAAGCATCCGGTCAATGGCGAACTTGTCATTGTTTTCACACAGTGAACCGGTAACGTCGTATTCGCAATCAAGGGGCTTATTCTCTTTATCCACAACCGTAATATGATGATAGGCCCCGTAAAGAGCGGGACGCATCAGGTCAGACATTGACGCGTCGAGTCCCACATAATTTTTGTAGGTCTTCTTTTTATGAAGCACCGTCGACACCAGGTAGCCGTAGGGGCCGGTAATCATTCGGCCGCTCTCCATGTATATTTTCAGGGGATCAAGGCCCGCAGGAAGTATAATAGCCTCATAGGCCTGCCGGATCTGGTCTCCCACGTAGGCCATGTCAACGGCCTCATCTTCGGGACGATAGGGAATCCCGAAACCGCCCCCAAGATTGATAAACTCAAAGGTTATACCGAGTTCCCTTGACAATTCGGCAACCAGCTCAAAGAGCATTTTTCCCGTATCGACAAAGTATTCTTTTTCCAGTTCATTTGAAGCAATCATTGTATGGAGGCCAAAACGCTTTACACCATGATCCCGCAGCTGCCGGTACCCTTCAAAAAGCTGATCCCGGGTAAAGCCGTATTTTGCTTCTTCAGGTGTACCGATAATGGCATTCCCGCCCCGCAGGGGTCCCGGGTTATAACGAAAACAGCCAATTTCAGGCACACCGGCATGCTCAATAAGATAGGGGATATGGCTCACATCATCGAGGTTTATGACCGCACCGAGCTTTGCCGCGTAGATAAATTCTTCTGCCGGGGTATCATTACTGGTAAACATGATATTCTCACCGGTTATCCCCGTTTTCTCCGCAAGAACAAGCTCTGCCATGGAACTGCAGTCCGCGCCGAAGCCTTCTTCTTTGAGAATTTTCATCAGGTAGGGATTCGGGGCCGCCTTGACGGCAAAGTATTCTTTGAACCGGGGAGCCCATGAAAAGGCCTCAACAAGCTGCCGGGCATTTTCCCGGATAGCCTTTTCGTCATAGACATGAAAAGGCGTCGGGTATTCTTTAATGATCTCCCGGATTTTTTCTGTATTAAAAGGAAGTTTTTTTTCTGTCATAAGAGTTTCTCTGAACCTTCTGATAATGATCGAATAAACAGTCTGTGCTGTAAAATATTTGCCTCAACAATTTAATAATTATGTGTAATGTCAACCCTTTATCTCATAAAACAAGCTGCTCAACTCTCTCTGATAATGATTCTGCAGAATAGGGTTTCTTAATAAAATCTGCAACACCCAGGGCATCGGCCTCCTGGACCAGGTCATCTTCGAGCTGCCCAGAAGCGAGCATGCACCGCACGGAAGGATCAATCTCTTTCATGGCACTGAACACCTGGATTCCCGACATCCCCGGCATATTGAGATCAAGAATTACCCCGTCAATATTCATGTATTCCCGCTGAAAAAAACTGACTGCATCTTCAGGACGGTTCATCACGGTTACCTGGTATCCGCATTCTTCAAGAATCGCTCCTGCAATTTTAAGAAGATACTTTTCATCATCGACAACCAGTACATGACCGGTTCCTTCCACAAGACAGGATTTTTCAGGTTTCTTTTGTGCCCCCCTGTCCCCATTTTCAGCAAGGGGAAGATAAACCATAAAGGCCGCCCCCTTTCCGATTTCAGATTCGACCCTGATAAAACCTCCGTGCTGCCTGACAATATTAAAGGTCATGGCAAGACCGAGGCCCGTGCCGATATCTTTTTCCTTGGTTGTATAAAAAGGTTCAAATATTTTTTCCACATCTCCAGGTGCCATACCGACTCCCGTATCCTGTACACGCACCACAACATAGCTTGTCCCGCTGACATACCCCGGAATATTCAACGTTTCATCAGCATCGGGTTTTCGAATTTCTCCATAGACGGTCAGAGTCCCTCCCTGGGGCTCCTTCTCTCTCCTCATTATAGTCATGGCATGGGATCCGTTTACCGCGAGATTAAGGAGCATCTGCTCAATCTGAACCGGGTCTCCCTTTACGTTCAGTCCCGTGCCGGCGGTTCTAAAATCAAGGGCAACAGATTTAGGAAAACTATTGCTGCATATTTTCTCAACATGCTTCAGTGAAAGATTAATATCCAGGTAAACCAGTTCGAACTCTTCTTTTCTTGAAAAACTGAGAAGCTGCCCCACAATATCTGCAGAACGCCGGGAGGCCTCCATGCCCATTTCAAGGTATTTCTCAATATCTTCGCCCCGGTCAAGACTCTCCTTTGCAAGAATGATCTGCAGCATATTGAGACTCCCCATGATTCCGCTGAGAATATTATTAAAATCATGGGCAAGGCCTCCCGCAAGGGTCCCGACGGCCTCCATTTTCTGGGCATGGGCAAGTTGACTCTGAATATGCTCCTTCTCCTCTTCTGCTCCCTTGCGTTCACTGATGTCACGGATGATCGCCTGAAGATGCACTCCCGTATCAAATTCGATTGATTTAAGAGTTACCTCTGCGGGAAAAGTGGCCCCGTCACTACGCAGATAGTACCATTCATACTGCTGCAAACTTCCCCCCCGAGCCATAATCAGTTTATCATTTTCTTCTGCCCGGGAATCTGTACCATCGGGCTGCCTGCCGGGAGAAAGCATTGTCATTTCACGGCCTGCCAGATTGGCCCGGCTGTACCCGAAGTATTCAAGGGCGCGACTGTTGCAGTCGATAATCTTTTCTTCTTTGATTACCAGTATCGCGTCACCGGCGAGTTCAAAGAGGTTTCGGTATTCACTGGTGCGCTGTATAACTTCAGCCTGGCTGCTTATCAGCTCCTGGTTTTGGGCCTCAAACTCTTCATTGGTTGCCTCCATCTCTTCGATAGTAGCGTTCAGTTCTTCATTCAGAGCTGTCAGTTCGAGGTTATTTTGAAGTATTGTTTTTTCAGCATCGCGAAGCTGAGAGATATCCCGTCCCTCAGGGACAATATAAATAACACTGCCCTTCTCATCCTGTACCGGGTTGAGAGAAAAATCTATCATGTAGAGCTGCCCTTCAGCATCATGGTTTGCTGTCTCATACCGGACAAATTCACCACTGGCGGCCCGTATAACGGCCTTCTGAAGCTTTTCCTTTTCTGCCGGGAGATTTGCCCACCAGGGAGCTTCCCAGAAAAGTTTCCCCCTTAACTCATCAAGATTTGAACCGATAAATTTCAATGCCGCTTCATTCACATCAACGATATGACCTTCCTTATCCAGGAGACCGGTAAACAGAAACATACTGTTAAAGATGGCCCGCCGCTGCATTTCTGTTTCTTCGAGTTTCTTTTCCACATTGGCAAGCCGTATAATCTCTCCTGACAGCTGGGAGCTCATCACTGCGATAAAGCCGACAAATCCGAACTCGCTCAAGAAAACCCACCGAATCTGCAGAATGCTCACAACTATGTCATTAATATTCGCAGCAAGGAAAAGAACTACTGCCACAAGAAGCATCATTGCCCTTCTCTGTTCACCCCGCCGGTATTGAACAACAAGATAGTAACAGACAGCTATATACAGAAAAAGAAGCAGTACGTAGTAAACAAGACCCCAGCCGTTAACATTCCCGTCAACCAGCCAGATAATTTCATTCCACGGGAGAAGCCACGGCTTCATACCCCGGACCCCCGAAATCGTCAGGGCTGTAGGATGGAACAGACGAATTACAGCAAATAAAATAAAGGCGATACTAATGGTCACGTTGAGCTTTTTAATCAGTTTGCCCGTATATATGGAAACCAGCCAGATCATGGGAACGAAAAATAAGGGAACCGCCAGCATCTGAACCTTGATATATGAAAAGTATACATCAGGGGAAGATGTCATGTACTCGAGGAGAGTACAGATAATATAAATAACAGCAGCAAAGCACATAATACTGAAAAGGAGATGTTTTCGATCCCACCTGAGACGAACATATATAGAGAAATAATTAATCCCCAGGTAGAGAGAAATAAAGATAAGACCGCTCAGCAGTATGGTAATTATTGATAAATGCATATTCCCACACCTTGACATTTTCTATTTTTCGGCAATAAAGCTCCTTTCGGGGTATTAGCATACCCTGTGTTTCTCCTTTTTTCAACAAGAATACTTCCTTTTAATTCTCCCCCTGGTTCATCTGCTTTTTCATCCCGGATAGAAAAATCTTAATGACAGGAATATACTATATTATATACTTCTACTCAAATTCTCTGAAATAGAAGAGCCTCCGGGTATAGAGGCTCTACACACATAAACAGAACTTCAGAGGGGCATTACTGCACCGGATCAACAAAAACAAACAAGCAGTACAATGCCATTTATTTTAATCAGGGTATCACTATGGCAAAAGAGAAACAGACTAACGCTTCAGCTATTAATATGGAAGAAACGGCTATTTTCAGCCAGGTTCTTGCTGCAAATAACCGTCGAATGTTTAAGGCTTTTATTACCATTATGCTTATTGCCAATGTTGCCGTAACGGTGATTAAGGCAACCGGCAGGGGCTCAAAGTATCTCACCTACACCGATATTATTATCGAACTTTCTACCATATTAGCAATACTGGTATCAGCGGCACTCTTTGAAAAAAAGTTCCGGGGCAAAAAGCGGTCAGCATACAGTACCATGACAGCTATCATGATAAGCCTCTGGATTTTCATGTTCAGTTTCTACGGGGCAAGTGAGCTCTTTGCCTGTAATTACATTGCACTGGCCCTCAGTGTTTTTTATTTTGACCGGAAGATGTCCCTTTATGCGCTGATACTGGTTATAATTTCCCAGACCAGCCTGTTCGCCTTAAAGCCCCAGCTGCTCCCGCCGCCGCCGGCCAGTAATCTCCTGGTGCGGTACATTCTTTACTTTATGGTCGGTATCGGCACCTCCATAGGAGCTGATGCCACGAGAAAGCTTTTACAGCTGGCAATTGAAAAAGAAAATGAATCACAATCCAATTTCGACAGCCTGAACAACGTGATCGAAGCCATATTTAAATCAATCGGCGTGCTGAAAAAAGAATCCCATGAGCAGGATGATATCGCCATGGAGATGAACGAGATTTCCAAACACCAGGCAGCATCAATGGAAGAAATATCCGCTTCTCTTGAAGAACTCGCCTCAAATTCAGAAGGCATCTCACATATCGCCAAATCTCTTTTTGAAGAACTTGATATAACGGTTCAATCGGTTGAAGATCTGAAAACAGTAAACGATAAAACCCAGAGCAGCTCTGAGGCAATAAATCATACCCTTAACAAAGTCTCTGACTTATCGACAAAATCTTCAACCCAGATAAACACAACCATGGAACGTTTTCTCCGTCTTAAGGGACAGAGCCAGAAAATGGCAAACTTCGTCCAGGTCATCAACGACATTGCCGACCAGGTCAACCTTCTCTCTCTTAATGCGGCGATCGAGGCTGCCCGGGCCGGTGAAGCGGGCAAGGGTTTTGCCGTTGTTGCCGACGAAATCTCCAAGCTTGCCGAAGCGACAACCCAGAACTCCAGTGAGATCGAAAAAATCATCCGTGACAACAATGAACTCATCGAAGATTCGAGCTCTCTGATCAACGAATCATCAGATATGATGAAGGATCTCCACAATGCCATCGAAAGTATACGAAAAGAAATTCTTGAGGTAGGCACACTTATCAGTGATATTGACTTTACGATTAAAACAATTCGTAACCTCAACACCAAGGTTCATGAATCGAGTAGAACCATCGAAAGCTCAACAAATGAGCAGAAACTGGCTACCGACGAATCAAGCCTCAGTACCGCTGAAATCGCCAAGCAGGCCCAGGATCTGGTCAACTTCGCCCTTCGCCTTCAAGAATCGACATTAAAAATCAACACTATCACCGATGATCTGAGCGGACTGGCCCAAAACACCGGTACTTCATAGAAGTACCGGTACTCTCAATTTTTACCTTGACGAATTTCAGTGTCAAGATCACATGCCTACCATATACTAAAAGAATGTGCCTTTTAGAAGAAGTAATATACTTTCAGTAAAGGAGTAAAAAGGTTCAAGTATAAAGTTGAAAGTTTGTCTCTCACCACAGATACAATCTGTTCCTTTTTCCTTGCGCCTTTCTCCCGCCTTTAAGTCACTGACAGGAAACCAGCTTTCCCCTGCGAGGCACTTCTATAATAATTCTAAGTACTTTTATTTGGAGACACCATGAAACTCGGCATAATCGGCCTGCCCCAGACAGGCAAAAAACTTCTCTTTCAGCTCCTGACCGGAACAGATCTTACTGAAACCATCCTTGATCCCTCAAAGCCCCTGGCGGGAGTATCTGAAATCCGTGACACCCGTTTTGATGCCCTGGTAGAGATGTATCATCCGAAAAAAGAAGCACCGGCGCGTATAGACCTGAAGCTTCTGCCCCGCTTTGAAACAGGGAGCGACAAGGAGAATGAACTCTTCAGGGAAATTGCCGATGCCGACGCTCTGCTTCACGTGGTACGGGCCTTTGAAGATGAATCAATATATCACGTCAGCGGATCAGTAGACCCGGGACGGGATATCGAATCAATGAACAGCGAGCTCTGTCTCCAGGACCTTATCTTTATTGAAAAGCGCCTTGATCGTATCAAGCGTGATCTGAAAGCAAATAACGACAAACGCCTCAAGGACGAGCAGGAATTAATGAACCGGTTCAGGGAGCACCTTGAACAGGAACTTCCCCTTCGAACCATTGAAATCAGCAGCGAAGAAAGAGCCTTTATTGCAGGATATCCCTTTATGACCTTTAAAAAAATGCTGGCGGTTATGAATATCGGTGAAGGACAAATAGGCGATGAAGGTGCTGCTGATAAAATGGATGAAAGATTCACGACCCAGGCCATGGATATCATCCAGGTTCCGATTCAGCTTGAGCAGGAAATTGCCCTTCTCGAAACGACGGAAGAACAAAATGAATTCATGGAAGACGCGGGCATAAAAGAATCAGCTCTGAGCCGCCTTTCCGCCCTGTCGATGAAATCCCTGGGCCTGATGTCATACTTTACCGTCGGTGAAGATGAAGTAAAGCAATGGCTCCTTAAAGTCGGGGCGACAGCTCCCGAGGCTGCGGGGGTCATCCACTCTGACCTTCAGCGCGGTTTCATCAGGGCGGAAGTTATGAAATACAATGACCTTACGGGCCTCGGCAGTGAAGAGGAAGTAAAAAAAGCCGGAAAGTTTCTTGTCATGGGGAAAGACTACATTGTTGAAGATGGTGACATCATCAGCTTCAGGTTCAATGTGTAGATTATGAAAGATAACATTCTCCGAGTCGCCTCACTGATAGAAAAATATGACATTCCGATGTTCAGGAACCATCAGGACGTCTACGCCCGTCATTCGATTAAGCCTGCCATGGCGGCTGTCATTACCACTGATGACGCGGGTTCCCGCTCATATATCAGGGGTATTAAAAATTTCACCGAACAGTACGGCATCGACTTTCGCGAAGTCACCGCCTCAACTGGTGAAGAGCTCGAAAAGCAGATCAATAAACTGAATAAAGATCCTGAAATCCACGGCATCATGGTTATGTACCCCACAGGTTTCAAGGGCCGCGACACCCGCTTCATGAACATGGTCGACATCAGAAAAGACATCGAAGGCCTTCACTTCGGACACCTCGGTCTCCTGGTACAGTTTGAAAAGTTCAGGGACCCCCGAAAGCTCCGAAAGTGGGTTATGCCCCCTACCGCAAAGGGCATACTCTACATCATGAAGCGTTACCATGAAATGTACGAAGAAGAATTTATTAGTGAAGGAAGTTATCCTGACGGCTCAAAGAAAAACCCCTTTGCCATTGAGGGAAAACGGTTCACGGTTATAAACGATTCTCTCTCTGTCGGAAGGTCCCTGGCATTGATGCTTCTCAATGAGAACGGCTCTGTTCAGGTCTGTCACCGTTTCACTCCCTACACTGATGTGCTGAAATTTATAAAATCATCGGATGTCATCATCTCTGCCGTACCATCTGAAAACTTTATCATTCCCACAGAAAGCGTACCTGAGCATGCCCTTATTTTTGACATATCCTTTGAAGGAAATTTCCAGTATCCCGGCATCCTGGAGCGGGCTAATAAAATCGCCCCGCGGTGGGACCTGGTAGAAAAGGGTGACCGAATCAATGACATGACCCTCTACCGGCTCATCTCAAATCTTTTTTATCTTATCAACTCGCAGCTCCCTGACGAAATCATTAAAGAGCTGCAGGACTGATCAGCCTGCTCATCTCAAAACTGTCATTTCTTCAAGAGAAGTGATCCGCTTCATAGCGTCTTCCCGGCAGGTACCGCAGAATTCCTCTGAGGGGGTCCACTCCCGGCAGACTGACGGCCGCGCGTCAGAGCCGAAAATTTTACATCGAAAATCTTCAGTTAAATGAATACAGGGAACTCCCGCGGGCTTTCCATCGGGCATTCCCGGTATGGGTGATGAAATCGAGGGGGCGATGCAGCAGGCGCCGCAGAGACGGCAGTTGTTTTTTTCTTTATTCATATTCTAAAATAATTGATAAAACTATTGGTTGACACTATAGAGCCATTCCAGTCTATTGTCTCTATATAAAAATACGTACGGGACTATGAAAATATTCATCATGGGCAGAATCAAGTACTTTCTTTTTATCTCCCTTCTTATCTGTTCAACGAGTCAGGGGGCAGTTGCTGCGACATTCGGCTACGGTGCCGGCTTCTGGTTTATCGACTGGCAGGAGCAGACAATTACAGGATTGCAGAAAGAGGCTTCTGACACCGCACCCTTTTCCATTAAGAACAATAAATGTATCATTGCGGGAACCCACCTGTCCCACCAATCGAAGGACAGGAAAACCTTAATCAATACACAATTCTATACTTTCAATGCAGTTGAATTTATTACTACCCCGGCTGATACATCAGGAGATCAGCAAAAAATCAGACCGGAAAGAGAAGATTTTTCATTTTCTGTTACAAGAACCCTGCCACGAATGTTTCTAGCTCATCTGGGAATATCCTACTCAAAATACAAATTCGGGCCTGGCTGGAAAACGCACCGAATAGAACCTCAGATCGGAGCGGGAATCATGCTGGAAATTCTCAAAGAATTTAAAATTACCTATAACTTTTATGCGGTATTACCTGTTTCAAGAACCAGGTATGGTGGAGAGAATGGATCAGCAATATCCATCGGCTATACTTCTGAAATTAAAGCATCATTCTTCTTTTACGGTACGACGCGCTACACTATCGGCTATCGAGCCAGCAGCTCCATTGAACCGGCTGGCTCGAACCAGCCCGGAGGAAAATCTGGCACATGGGGAATAACTTTTTCAGTGGTATACTTGATGGACTTCACCCGGGATGATCTCTACCCGACTCCGGACTGCTCGATAACAATGACCGATACCGGGGAAATTGAATCATTCAGAAGCACCTCACACTGGTAGTCCATGCCGTCCAGACTCAGCCAGGAGTCAAAGACACGCTTGCCCCCAACCACTTTTAGTTGTTTTCCTTATTTAGAAATAGAAAAAGGCTGATAGTGGAGATCCTTCAAGGTAAAGCCGTTTTTTTCTGCTTCACGAATTATGGCAAAAGCCGCTTTTTTGTAGAGCTTAAACTTCACATCATTTCTTTTTCTGAACCTGAAAAGAACCTGATTTTTCAAAAGGCCGGTAACTCCTTCTATATTGACATCATCCCAGGGTATAAGGAGGGGCGGAGAAAAGAATTTAAAAGGAAGAGGAACCGAAATATAAAATCCCCGGGAAGAAGCCCTGAGAAAAAGAATGCTGTTGTAGTTCATTATTCCGATGCGTCCTGAAATGAAGTTAAATTTCGTGCCTTCAAAATCTCCATTGAAACGGTAGACCTCTGCCAGCCGTGACCAGCCGCTCATTTTAGAAATAATAAAAAAAACCAGTACCGGTACTACAATAAAAAAAACAGCAAAGGGAAGAATCCGGGAAATATCTTTCAGCATGGTTTACTCCTCCATGACAGATAATTTTTACTTCCTTAATAATTCAATAAACGCTTCATTTTGTCAATAGTGCATTGATCACCATTACAATAGATGCGATTAAAGTCGTAACAGCAAAAAGTTTTTTCAAAAAAGCCGGTTTTGCTTTAATGGCAAAAGAACCGCCGAGCAGTCCGCCTAAAGCTGCCGCGACAGCAAGGGGTACCGCGGTTTCTGGAACAAAATGCCCGGAAACCATGTGACCCGCAAAACCCATCAGGGCTGTCCCGGCTACCATGGTTGTCGAGGTGCCGACAGCAATATTCATCGGCACCCCGCAGGCCAGTACCATCAATGGAACTAAAAAGGAACCGCCCGAAACACCAACCATACCCGCCCCGAAACCGGTTGCAATAATGACAGGAACTGCCATCTTAAGATTTATAAAATATTCATAATCTCCAGATTTAAGAATCCAGAATCCTGGTTGTTTATTGCGGCCATTTTTCTTTTCTTCAACAGGCCGTAACATTAAAATTGCCGCGATTAAAAGAAAAAATGAGAAAACAAACTTCAATGTTTTCCCGGAAAAATACTGGGAGAAAAGTCCGCCGAAAAAAGCCGACAATGCGGTTATGCCGCCGATAAACAATACCAGTTTCCATTCGACAGTTTTATTTCTTCCAAAAACAAGGGTCGCGGACAATGATGAGACAAAAAGAATAAATTGACCGGCCGAAGCAGATTCATGCATGGATATGCCTGAAAGAACAAGGGCGAGAACATAAAAATTCCCCCCACCCCTCCCGGTCATTGTCATCAACAATGCGATGAAAAAAATAATTAATAACATTACAGTCAAATTCATTTATTGTCACTACTTTTCCTAAGATGCTTGAGCAGCTTTCCCGGTTTTAATTCATCAGACAGTTCGGCATAGCCCCCTTCAATTACTCTCACATTATCATAACCGAGAGCTCTCAAGTATACATATACCATGGTTGCCCGTACCCCGGATGAACAAAAAACACCAATAGTTTTATCCCCTGGTATTTCTGATATTCTATCGGGAATTTGATCAACAGGAATATGGAGAACAGGCATATGATGCACAAGGCTAAAGGCTATTGTATTAAATTCTTCTTCTGACCTTACGTCAAGAAAGAGGGAGTTCTTTTCTGTCAGGTGCACTGAAGGGCTTATTTTATGCTTCCCGCTGCCAAAAAACTCAAAGGTCATAGATTTCATTACTTCATTCATTCTGTCCATCTTTAGGCTCCTCGTTTCATAAATCTTACCATTACCATCATAAAAAACCAGGACCGATTATATCAAGGCATTAAAATAACAGCATTCACAATTACTATGAATATGTTGACATTTTAAAAGAGTACAGCAATAAAGACATTCGGCGTTTTATATATAAATTTTGCACTGTTACCAGCAGCTGATAATTATCCAGCTGAAGAAGTAATATTCTATATTAAAAATTACAGGTACAAAAATGCGATTCAGAATTCTGATAGTTCTACTTGCCCTGCCTCTCTGCCTTTCATGCAGTCAGTCTTTTAGTGGGAAGAAAGCCCCATTAGTCGAAAAGGGAGTCATCAATTTACGCGGATGGGACTTTAAAGCCGATGGACCGATAAATCTTACCGGTGACTGGGAGTTTTACTGGAAAAATCTGCTAAACAGCAGCGACTTTTCTGATGGTAAAAAACCGGCAATGTCAATGTATGCGTATGCTCCCCAGGAATGGAACAGTCAGAAATTGAATGGCAAAACTCTCCCCGCTGCTGGATATGCGACCTACCGTGCAACTGTTTTAACAAGAGGAAAAAGACAGGAAATGGCATTGAAGCTTCATGCTATCGGTACTGCGTGCCGGGTATTTATAAACGGAGTAGAGGTGCATAGCGCGGGCAAGGTTGGGACTTCTTTTGAAACTTCAAAATCTTTCATGCGTCCATATATTGTAAATTTTGGTGCCGACAAAGAGAAAACTGAAATTATTGTCCAGGCATCGAATTTCAATTACTACAGTGGAGGGATCTGGTACGACCTGACCATGGGAACTCCTGCACAAATCAGAAACATCTGGGGAAAGAAATTCATGCTGGCCCTGTTTCTCATCGGCAGTATTTTTATTATTGGCCTCTATCATTTAATTATTTTTGTATTAAAGACGGAAAACAAGGCTCCTCTTTATTTTGCATTATTCTGTATTGCCATCGCAATGAGAACCTTTTTGACTGATGAAAGAATAATTCTTTTTCTTTTTCCTGATCTTCCATTAAATATTACCAGTAAGGCCGATCTTCTTCTCTGGCTTACCGCCATTTTAAACCTCAGCGCTTTTCTCAAGTCTATGTTTTCACTTGATTTTTCAAAAAAAGTCTTCCAGGCAATTGCCGTGACTTCGGTTGTCCTTGCTGCAATGATTCTGTTTACTCGGCCTGGAATTTACTCATATTTAATCAATCCCATGATGTATGCGACAATGCTTGCGGGAATTTATTTTTTAGCCATAGTGATAATTGCTGCCAAAAGAAAAAGACAGGGTGGTTACCCCTTTTTAGTAGGTACAATGATTCTTATGCTGACGGTAATCAATGATGTGCTTAACATGCTTTACATTATCGATACGGCAATTATCGTACCGGCAGGCCTTCTGGGGTTTATCCTCGCTCAATCGTACGGTCTATCTTTAAGGTTCTCCATGGCCCTGGAGACCGCTGAAAATCTTTCTGTTAAAATACAGAAGGACAATGAAAACCTTTCCTCAATTCTAGAGAACACACGAAACGCTTCAGATGAACTGGTAACTCTCTCTGAGACACTGAACAACACAGTGGAAGGTCTCCAGGGAGAAATGACCAGCCAGGGAACAAATCTTGAAGAGACCTCCGCGGCATTTGAGGAACTCACCGGGGCAATCGAATCCATTGCAGACACGGCGCATCGACAGGATACAGTTATATCCGGGAACAATAAAATTCTTGAAGCCTATGTGCAGTCTTTACAGGATATTACTGAAGCGGCGAGAAATGCAGAAAAACTGAGCACAACCAGCAGACAGCAGACTGATTTAAGCAAAAAAAGTCTTACTGACATTATGGAAGGAATGGAAACAATCAATGAATCATCAAAGGCTATTGGTGAGATCACAATACTGATAAACGAAATTTCAGAACAGACTAATCTTCTTTCATTGAATGCGGCAATTGAGGCGGCCCGTGCCGGTGAACACGGCAGGGGTTTTGCAGTAGTTGCAGAAGAAATCGGAAAGCTCGCCGACAGAACCATTGAACAGGCTAAATCAATCCAGTCCCATATTCAAAAATCGGTCATGAATGTTGAGAATGAAACACAGATTATCAAGGATTCATCTTCGGTTATCTATAACATTGGTGAGGCGGTAGACGACACGAATATTGCGGTGACAACAATCCTGGAACGGTGTATTCAGCAGGAAAACCATGCGCAAAGCATACTGGAAAATTTAGAATCAATTTCTAACGGTTCTAATGAGATCACAAAGGCCACCAGTGAGCAGAAAACCACCATGCAGGAAGTGACTCAATCAGTTGAAATGCTCAATGAAATTATGAACAGTGTATTGGATAAAATTGACACTCTCATGGGCTCGATGAAAATTCTTCATACTGAAACAGAGGCGCTGAAAAGGCTGTCAGAATAATTCATTGTCGGCTGACAGCCTCTCATTTACCGCACAGGACACGCTCCGGTTCAAACAACCGGTGCATGAGCCATGAATTGTTCTTGAAAATACCTGCATCATGACACCACAATGTTAAAATATTGACAAACAACACCAGACATGCAAAGCTTTTACCAAATTTAATACTGGCACAAAAAGCAGCAACTACTGCTTATTTTGTTCTTTGTTAATCTCAGTTATTAAAAATTTTTAAAATCAGGAACCCATAATGAAACCAACATTAAAACCAAAAAATCCGAATTTTTCTTCAGGCCCCTGTTCAAAAAGACCCGGGTATACAGTTTCAGCCCTGGCGGATACTCCATTTGGAAGATCCCATAGAAGCACCGTTGGAAAAGCTAAACTCGAAGAATCGATCGAAAAAACAAAAAAATTGCTCAATATCCCCGATGATTATAAAGTTGGAATTGTACCAGCTTCAGACACTGGTGCTTTTGAAATGGCAATGTGGTCAATGCTTGGGCAGCGGGGTGTTGATGTTCTCTACTGGGAATCCTTTGGAAAAGGCTGGGCTGGAGACATTCAAAAACAGTTAAAGCTTTCAAATGTAAACATCCTTGAAGCTGACTATGGACTGCTTCCCGATTTAAGCACGGTGAACTTTGAAAATGATGTAGTATTTACCTGGAATGGAACCACAAGCGGCGTAAAGGTTCCAAATGGTGACTGGATTGATGCCGACAGAGACGGCTTAACTCTTTGCGACGCTACTTCTGCAGTATTTGCAATGGAACTACCCTGGGATAAACTTGATGTAACTACATACTCCTGGCAAAAAGT
>Ga0070728_10000264_pt1 | contig 115545 bp, 108 predicted proteins | sample tdDd471_FD_66723 | JGI IMG/M metagenome (GOLD analysis project Ga0070728, IMG submission 66723) | Marine sediment microbial communities from the Atlantic coast under amendment with organic carbon and nitrate - tdDd47.1 | ecosystem: Environmental > Aquatic > Marine > Coastal > Sediment... | reverse complement strand
CCTGAAGTGAGTCTGCGGCGAGTCCTTTGATGAGGACCGGACGGCGGCCCACTGCTCCGGCTGCGAGAAAATAACTGGCGTTGGACCAGTCGCCTTCGACGCGGTAGTTCGCGGCATCGTAGCCCGTGGGCTGCACGATGAAACGGATCTTGCCGGGAGTGGCTCCCTTGACCGAGCGCCATGGCACTTCCTGCCATTTGGAGCCGCGCTTGAGTTCGACAGTGAATCCGGCCTTGAAATCTTCCATGATGCGCAGGGTCAGCGCCACGTAAGGCCATGAGACGGCTTTTTTCCCGGTGACGGAAATGACGGTCTCGTGGTCGGCCATGGGTGCGCCGAGGAGCAGGCCGGAAAGGTACTGGCTGCTTTCCTCAAGGGTGATGTTCACCTTGTCCTTGCGGAATCCCTTGCTCTTCATGATGAAGGGCAGAAAGCCTTCTTTTTCGCCGAATTCGAATGCGACTCCGAGCGATTCAAGCGCCTTGACCAGTTCGGCCATGGGGCGCTCGTGCATGCGTGGTGCGCCGTGGACGTTGAAAGTCCCTTTCCCGGCTGCGGCAACAGCGGTCATGATGCGGCAGGTGGTGCCGGATTCATGCATGAAGAGTTCGGCGGGTGTTTCCTTTGGGTGCTTGCCGTCGGCATTGCCGCCAGCAGGGCCGTTTTTCATGCCGGTGACAACGAGCAGGTCGTCTTTTTCTTCGATTTTCGCACCGCAGGCGGTCAGGCAGCCACGGGTGCGGGTGATGTCGTCGCTGTCGAGTGCGCCGGATATTTCGGACACGCCGTTTGCCAGTGCCGCAGCGATGAGCGTGCGGTGGGAGAGCGATTTTGACGCCGGGGCGTTGATTTGGACCGGTTCTCTGGTCATTGTCTTTCCTCCTGCGTGGGGTAGGTGCCGAGGACTCGCAGTGTGTGGCATTGCTGCCGGAGATCCTCCAGCACTTCTTCATGCCGTTCGTTGGTAAGGTCACATTCAAGGTCGGTGAAAAATACGTATTTCCATTTTTCGCCCTTGAAGGGGCGGGATTCAAGCTTGGTCATGTTGATGCTTTGCAGGGCAATGGTGGAAAGCACTCGGGCGAGGGCTCCCGGCTTGTCCGGCAGGGTGAACAGGATGGTGGTCTTGTCTCGTTTGTCTTCCGTAGACGGTGCCGCGCCTATTATAAGGAAACGGGTCCAGTTGTCCGGCATGTCCTCGATGTTCTGGGCGAGGATGTTCATGCCGTGCATGTCCGCGAGTTTGCTGTGCCCGACAACGGCTGCGGCCTTTTTCTCTGCCACGAGAGCAGCTGCCTCGGCTGAGGATTCCATGGGAATGGTCGGCACGTCGCGCATGTTGTTGCGGAGCCAGTCACGGCACTGGCCGAGCGGCTGCGGGTGGGAGTAGATCACTTCCACGTCTTCAAGGTTTTCGGCATTGGACATGAGGCTGTGGCTGATGCGCGAAAAGACTTCGGCCTGAATGTAGACCTTGTATTTCATGAAGAGATCGACGACCTGTCCGACCGTGCCTTCGATGGAGTTCTCCAGCGGGATGACGCCGAGTTCGGCTCCTTCTTCGGCAACGGCGCGGAAGATTTCCTCAAAATTATTCTTGGGTGTGAGTGCGGCGGCACTCCCCATGTGTTCGATGGCGGCAAAGTAGGAAAAAGTGCCTTCAGGGCCAAGGTAAACAACGCTTTCCGGGCGTTGCAGGTGGCGCGATGAGCTCATTATCTCGCGATAAATGGTACGCAGATGCGTGTCCGGCAACGGGCCGGGGCTGGAGTCCGCGATCTTGTTGAGCACTTCCTGCTCGCGGAACGGCTTGTAGATAGGCTCGTTGTGCGCGGCCTTGTAGCGGCCCACACCGAGACTTACCTGTGCCCGTTTGTTCAGCAGGTCCACGATCTGCTTGTCCAGCGAGTCGATTTTGACCCGCAGGTCAGCCAAATCCGGGATATCGTTCTTTTCGTCTTTGAAAGCCATGTTGTTCTCCGTGAAGGAATTATCCTTCAACGATCTCTTCTTTGATTCGCATGCCGAAGTGTCGCCCTGCTTCATCGGTTTTGACCATGATTTTATCACCGACTTTCAGGGTGACGACGGAAACCGGCTCGCCCTTGTCGGATACGACACGGATGGTCTCCGCGTTTTGCAGGAATACCTGTCCGGCCTTGACGCCTTCCTTGGTCTTTACTTCGGCCTTGATGAGCAGCATGGGGCGGACTTCGACCTTGACGCGGCCCACGGTGGCGAGGGAGGTGGCACCGTCTGCTCCGACGATGAGGACGTTGGTCCCGGCGGCGAGTTCTTCGAGATAGGTGGTCTTGTCACCGGGCATCTGGGCGTAGGCGTGAACCGCTCCGGCATTGACGCGGAAAGGACGGGCGGCGACGTACGGGTTGGACTCGGTTTCGGCGTGGACAAGGAAGGAAAAGGCGGACGAGTTGCCGATGAGCATGCCCTGGCCTTTTTTGAGCATGGAGATGGTGTCCACGCAGACGCGGTGGCCGAGGCCGGTGGATTCGATGTCGGTGACAGTGGCGATCTGGAGGTCCATGGTTCCCTGCGAGAGCTTGAGTTCGGCGACGATCTGTTTCAGGTCTGACGCGCCTTCGGGCAGAACCACGATGGTGTCGCAACCGCGTTCGAGAATGCCTGCCGCGAGAATGGCGCGATCAAGATTTTCGCACTCAAGGGCGAGGGTGTCCACCTGTGCGAGAATATTTTCTACCGGAATGATCTCCCAGCCTTTCTTGAGGACGACGTCCTTGCCCTGCTGAATCCCCTTGACCGCAATGTCCTCGTCGGATTTCTTGGTCAGTTCGACCACGGGCATGTCCTCGGGCGTGATGACTTTCACGCGTCCCAGTGATTCCACTGCCTTGACCTGATCTTTTTCGACCATGACCGCGTCCACGCCGGATTCGAGGGCGAGGGTGACGAGTTTCTTGTCAAAGGGGACGGATTTGAAGATGACTTTTTTCATGACGGTTTCCAATATCTATCCGTTGAGGTGGTTGAGAGCGGCTTCCACGGTCTCGTCATCGTGAACAACCATGTTCAGCGACTCGACCAGTCGGGTTGGATTCTCATGCTGGAACACGTTGCGGCCTACGGAAAGTCCTGCCCCGCCGGCTTCCAGTGAATCATGAACCATCTGAAGGAATGCCTCTGTGCTGTCAAGTTTCGGCCCACCCGCGATAACCACGGGGACACAGCAAGAATCGCAGACTTTTGAGAAAGTGTCGATATCTCCGGTGTAGGGAACCTTTACAACGTCCGCACCAAGCTCCGTGCCGACGCGTGCGCAGTGGGCCACGACGGTGGGGTCGAACTCGTCCGTGACCTTGGGGCCGCGGGCGTACACCATGGCGAGAAGCGGAATGCCCCAGTTGGCGGCATCGGATGCGACCTTGCCGAAATCTGCGAGCATGGCGGATTCGGTTTCGTCACCGAGGTTGCAATGGATGGAGATGGCGTCTGCGCCGAGGCGGATGGCGTCTTCAACGGAAGCGACAAGGCTCTTGGCGTTGGGGAAAGGGGACAGGGACGTGGAGGCGGACAGGTGGACGATCAGTCCGATGTCCTTGCCTTCGGCGCGGTGTCCGCAGCGAACGAGTCCCTTGTGCTCGATGACCGCGTTGGCTCCGCCGTCAACGACCTTGCCGACAGCTTCCCGCATGTCCACCAGACCGTCAATGGGGCCGACGGTGACGCCGTGGTCCATGGGCACCACGATGGTGCGCTGGGTGTCTCTGTTGAAGATTCTCTCTAGTCTGATGGCTTTTCCGATATGCATGTTCTCTCTCCTGTGTGTTTTCTCTCAAGCGTCGCGGGTTCCCAGTCTGCGACGACCCCTCTTGTTGTATCCCGACAAAAAAACAAGGGCCGCCGGCTTTCGCCTGCGGCCCTTGAAGAGGTTTGCTTTGGTTTGTAACTCACCGACTGGTTACAGCGCACACTCTCCCGAACCGCAAGCGCGGGTATACCAATATCCAAAGTAAAAGTTGGAAAAGTATGCGGGTAGAGTGGTGGTGATGTTCATGGAGACAATTGCTACACGGACGGCGATGCTCTGTCAACAAAAATAAATGCCGGTATTTCAACAAGATGTCGTATATTACTATATATACTTGTGACCGTTGGTCATTTTTCACCTTCAGTATGTTTTGACAATTTGTGTATAAAATTGCTTTATCAAAAACGTAAAAAACTACAAAAATGATAAAAAACTAGATTCTGAAAATAGTGAAAACTTATGTTTTTCCAGTATTGGCAATAAATGCTCGTTTTGGCACGGGTCTTGATAGAGGGGAGGGAAATTCAAAACGCACCCACTTCAAGGAGGAGCACACAAATGTTTTTGACAAAGTCCCCGACCCGTTTTCTTGCGCGGATTTCAATTGCGGCGGTTGCCATGATGGCAGTCTTCGCTCCGGCTTTGGCCCATGCCGAAGAGGTTGAGTACCTTACTCAGTCGAATGGTAATATCCTCTGGACGCTCATTGCCGCGATTCTCGTCATGCTGATGCAGGCCGGTTTCGGTTGCGTCGAGGCCGGATTTACCCGTGCCAAGTCCGCCGGTAATATCATGATGAAGAACTTTCTCGATTTTTCGGTCGGGTCCATCTGTTTTTTTCTGTTCGGTTTCGCGGTCATGTTCGGCCTTGATGCGGGCGGATTCACCGGCACTTCGGGTTTTGCACTCGGCGGCGTCAGTGAGGCCGACCTGCCATGGACATATACCTTCTGGTTCTTTCAGTCCGTGTTCGCCGCCACTGCCGCCACCATTGTCTCTGGAGGCATGGCGGAGCGCACCAAGTTTTCAAGTTACATTATCGTGTCCATCGTGGTTACCGGTTTGATATACCCGCTGTCCGGTCACTGGGCATGGGGTTCCCTGTGGCTCGGAGACGACGGCGCAGGATGGCTTGAAGGCCTCGGCTTCTGTGACTTTGCCGGATCTTCCGTTGTCCACTCCCTTGGTGGATGGCTCGCTCTGGCCGGTGCCATGGTGCTCGGCCCGCGTGTCGGCAAGTACACCGAGGACGGCAAGGCGAACGCCATTCCCGGTCACAATATCCCGCTGGCAGGTCTCGGTGTCTTTCTGCTCTGGTTCGGCTGGTTCGGTTTCAACCCCGGTTCCACCACCACGGCTGACAACACCATCGGTTTCATTGCCATGAACACATCTCTTGCTGCGGCTGGCGGCGTGCTCGGTTCAATGATCATCTCGTGGTTCCGTTTCGGCAAGCCGGATATCTCCATGACCATGAACGGTGCATTGGCCGGACTGGTCGGCATTACCGCCGGTTGCGCCACTGTCTCCCCCGGTTCGTCCATTGTCATCGGTACTGTCGCCGGTATCCTCGTGGTCCTGTCCATCGAGTTCATCGACAAGGTGCTCAAGATTGACGATCCCGTGGGTGCATCTTCTGTTCACGGTGTCTGCGGTGCTTGGGGAACCATTGCCTGCGGCCTGTTCAACATGGATGGCGGGCTGTTTTTTGGCGGCGGTGTCGATCAGCTCGGCGTGCAGCTTCTCGGTGTCGGCATCTTCTTTGCCTGGGGCTTCGGCGGTGGCTTCGTACTTATGTCCGTCATTAACGCTCTGTTTGGCCTGCGCGTGAGCAAGGAAGAGGAACTCAAGGGATTGGATATCGCTGAACACGGTTCTGAATCCTACAACGGTTTCCAGCTTTTCTCGAACGAATAACACAGTACGCCAACAGACATATATAAGGAGAATGGAACAATGAAGCTCATTATAGCATATATCAGGCCCGAGAAGCTCAATGACGTGAAGCAGGCGCTTTACGCCAGAGAGATCTACTCCCTGTCCATAACCAATGTTCTCGGTTCCGGACGTCAGAAGGGATTCACCGAAACGTACCGCGGTATTCAGATGGAGGTGAATCTGCTCAAGAAGGTCCGGCTTGAGATCGGTGTGAATGACGATTTCGAGGCTCTTGCCATCGAGGCCATTCAGGCCGCAGGCCAGACCGGGACCGAAGGCGATGGCGTGATTTTCGTCACGGAACTCGCCAAGGCGTTACGCATCAGGACCGGCGAGGACGGTATCCTGTAAGCTGACCTGTCCGTTTCAAGACGGAAAGTTCGAAACCCCGTAAAAAGGGTCGTTCGAAGTGGATTGCTACATCAGGGGCCGGGGCGGCCAATGGCAGCTCCGGCCCTTTTCTTCGGAACATGATCCATTCATACATTCAATTAACCCTGCAAGATTTTTAGAAGTAGAACCCTCATGTTGAACTCTGCGCCGGATATTCAAGCTGTCATTGAAAATAAAAGTATCATTACGCATTTTCAGCCGCAGGTCTCGCTCAAGCGAAAGGCCGTGATCGGTCTGGAAGCTTTGAGCAGAGGGTTTGATCCAGAAACAGGCAATGTGATACCCCCAGCCTCGCTGTTCGGTCAGACCCGGGACTCGGCATCCCGACTCTCCTTGGACCGGGTCTGCCGAACCAAGGCGGTTGAGGCCTTTTCGACTCTGCATAGGAAAGACAAGAGCCTGATGCTCTCGATGAATATCGATGCGGCTTGTATTAACGAGGAAACCCGTGGTTCAAGTCATATACTCAAACTGGCCAAAAGAAATGGCGTCAGCCCCAGCAATATCATTATAGAAATAATCGAATCCTGCTGTGAGGACGTGGACGCGCTTCTGGAATTCGTCAGGTTTTACCGGAAAAAGAACTTTCTCATCGCCCTTGATGATGTGGGGGCGGGGTTTTCCAATCTTGACAGAATTCCGCTGCTCAAGCCGGATGTGCTCAAGTTGGACCGTTCTCTCATTTCCGGTGTGAATGAGCATTTCCACAAGCTTGAAGTGGTTCGCAGTTTCGTGCAGATGTCCAATCGGATAGGCTGTCTTGTCCTTGCGGAGGGAGTGGAGACAAGTGACGAAGCCATGTGTCTGCTTGATAATGGCGTGGATGTGTTTCAGGGATTCTTTTTCGCACGCCCAGCACCGGGGCTGGATGCCGTCCCCGGCATGGCTGATAAAGTAGACGCGCTCGGCGAGATGCATCGAGAAAGACGCACGCTTCATATCGCCGAGGAAAGACGCCGGTTTTCAAGCTATGACTTGCTGTTGCTGACCATGTGTCAGTCTCTTGCCGAGACCCCCGTGCGCGGCATCAATCAGGCGTTGACCCGGTACATCGACACGTACCCGAATCTGGAATGTCTGTATCTTCTGGATATGAAGGGCAGGCAGGTTTCAGACACATTGTGCAACCCGTCCCGGCTGAAAAAAAGTAAACGTTTTTTGTATGAGCCAGCCTTTCTCGGGACAGATCATTCTCTCAAGGAATACTTTTTGCCCATACAGGCCGGGCTGGAGAAATTCACGACCCAGCCGTACATTTCCCTCGCGTCAGGAAACCTGTGCATTACCATCGCGCATTCCTTTTACCACAAGGGCGCGGGGCGGCATTTTATCCTGTGCGCGGATATGAGCATGTGAAAAGGTGATTTGAGGCACATGGCCGGCGTATGTGATTTACTATATAAGTATTTGCATAAAATACGTGCATAGTGTATTTGTGTTGCAAACTATATGGAGGTGCCTATGTGTACTGTCAGGTGTACTTGTGGTGGTTCTGCATTCCAGATCAACTGTAGCGAGCTGGATTGGGAGTTGCAGCAAACCACGGAACGGCAAATGGGGGCTGAAAAATTTTATTCTGCAACATGGCAGGATAATTGTACGAACTGTCATTCAGCGCTAAAGGTCGAATTTGAATGCTATGAGTATCCGCCTGGGGCTGAAAATCATCATGAGGTTGAGACAACTCACTGTGATATTGATGGCTATTGCTGCCCTGATTTTGAATAGGTTTTTTTGCAGGGTAAAATGAAAAGGCCTGCGGCATTGCCGCAGGCCTTTTGTTTTATGCGAGTTTCGGAAACTACATGTCCAGAATTTTCTGGGCGGTTTCATCCATGATGTCGGTGATGAAACGGATGCCGGTTTCCCGTTCGGTTTCGCGGTTGCCGGAAGCGATGTCTTCGCGTCCGATCTCGCTCAGGGAGAACTTGCGTGCACCGGCGAGAAGCTGCTGGAGTTCGGCGGAGAGTTTGTCCACGAGGCTCCAGATGGCGACTGCGCCGAGGGGTACGTTCTTCATCTCGTCCCTGCCGACCTTCTTTTCCACGTCTGCGTAGCAGGTGAATATTTCTTCTGCGCTCTGGCCGTACTTGGTGACCGCAGCGGGGAGCTTGTCCCAGTTGCCGCTGACGGCTGCCTTGCGTTCCGGGTTCAGGACACCTTCGATGTTGGAACCAAGGAAACCCGGGACCATCATGGCGCGGCCCATGCAGATCATCTTGGTGTACGGTCCGCCCAGTGCGAGGGCCTTGAAGATGTTGCTGCCCTTGGCGAATCCGCCGGCAAATGACATGTCGACCACGTTCTTGCCGCGAGCGGCGAGACGGCTGGCGTATTCGTATGCCTTGGAGTGCAGCAGGATGGAGGGGACGCCCCAGCTTTCCATCATGTTCCAGGGGCTCATGCCGGTACCGCCGCCGGAGCCGTCCATGGTCAGCAGGTCAAGTTCGGCTTCGGAGGCGAACTTGATAGCCATGGCAAGGGCTTCCATGCCGTAGGAGCCGGTCTTGAGGGAGATGCGCTTGAAGCCGAGTTCGCGCAGGTATTTGACGGAGTTCATGAACTCGTCGTGAACCTGATCGTAGGAAGCGAGATCAGTGTAGCCGAGACGGCTGTGACGGGCGAAATGCTTGATGGAGCCGCGCTTGTAGCCTTCCTGAACTTCGGGCTTTTCCGGATCAGGATCAACAAGGTAGCCGCGTTTCTTCAGGAACATTGCGTAATCGATGCTGGTGACTTCGATTTCACCGCCGATGTTCTTTGCGCCCTGACCCCACTTGAGTTCGATGATGACTTTGTCGCCGTACTTTTCGGCCACGTATTCGGCGACACCGTTGCGGGTGTCTTCCACATTCATCTGTACGATGATTGCGCCGTAACCGTCGTAGTAGCGCATGTAGGTGTCGATGCGGCGTTCCAGTTCGGGAGCCTTGGAAATGCGGCCGTCCTTGATTTCGGACTCGCGGTCAACGCCGACGACGTTTTCGCCGATGACGATGGGGGCACCGACAAGCGCGCAGCCTGCGGCAAATGCGTCCCAGTATTTGGCGGCGATGAAGGTGGAACCCAGTGCGCCGGTCATGAAGGGAACCTTACATTTGGTGGTTTCCTTTGCGCCGAAAGATGTTTCGAGGTTGACGTCAGTGAACAGCAGGTCCTTGTCAGTGCCGGTGGCGCCCATGGCACCGTAGTTCAGGCCCTGAATTCTGAGGGAGTTGTAGGACACGCCGACGTGGGTGGTGTTTCCGCTGCCCGCGGTGACGAGGCCGAAATCGCGGGGGTAGAGGACTTCACGTCCGCGCATGGAAGAAAGCCAGGTCTCACATTTGCCCTGACAGTCTGCCCGGCACAGGGTGCAGAGGCCGGATTCGATTGCGTTGCCGCGGTTGACACTTCCTAAAACATCGTTGCTTTTCGGTTGGTTGGACATTCTCTCTCCGTTAGTGACAGGTAAAATATGAACAATTGCCAATATGATGAAATTTGCTAAAACCAAAAATTAGCTAGCAAAAAAAAATAGTGGCGTCATCAAAAAATGGCAAAACGGCAAAGATTTTGTGTAAAAAAGCTGATTTTTTGTCAAAAATGGTAAAAATCAAGAAAAAATTTGGCTTTTACGCAGATTTTGTTCAAAAATGTATAACTTTGATTGTGTATACATCCAGTCTTGCTCTCCTTGTGGGTGTTTTTTACCGTTTCTGTTAAATTTTGGCCTGTTAACTTTGAGCGTCTGTCGGACAATGTATCGAATAAGATAATTCGTTATTGGATTTTGTGTAGACGGCTGGTGGGTGAATGTGTGGGACAGGGTAGCTTTGGGAGAGCGTTAAAAACGATGCCGATGGGAGAGGTGGTGGGTGAACGAAAAAAAGGGTGGAAGCCGAAGCTTCCACCCTTTGATTGTCTTGAATGCGAACCGTGCTAGATTTTTGCTGCGGTACGCAGATCGTCGACGGCGTCGGTCTGTTCCCAGGTGAACTCGGGGAGTTCGCGGCCGAAGTGGCCGTAGTTGGTGGACTGCTGGAAGATGGGACGACGCAGGTTCAGGCGTTCCAGGATGTAGTAGGGGCGCATGTCGAAGACCTCGGTAACGGCCTTGGTCAGCTGTTCGTCGGTGATCTTGCCAGTGCCGCGGGAGGATACGACCACGGAAACGGGGTCGGCAACACCGATGGCGTAAGCGATCTGGACTTCGCACTGGTCGGCGAGACCGGCTGCGACAACGTTCTTGGCTACGTAGCGGGCCATGTATGCGCCGGAGCGGTCGACCTTGGACGGGTCCTTGCCGGAGAAAGCGCCGCCGCCGTGGGCACCGGCACCGCCGTAGGTGTCGTTGATGATCTTGCGACCGGTCAGGCCGCAGTCACCGACCGGGCCACCGATAACGAAACGGCCGGTGGGATTGATGTAGGACTTCAGGTTTTCGTCAATCAGTTCCTCGGGCAGAGTCTTCATGACGACTTCGCGCAGGATGTCTTCCTGCAGCTGGCCCAGCTCAATGCCTTCGGCGTGCTGGGAAGAGACAACCACGTTGTCGATGCGGACGGGCTTGCCGTTATCGAATTCCACGCAGACCTGGGTTTTTCCGTCAGGACGCAGGTAGTCGAGAACGCCTTCCTTGCGCACGTCGGTGAGACGTTTGGAAAGCTGGTGAGCGTAGTAGATCGGGGTGGGCATCAGAGTCGGGGTCTCGTTGGTGGCGAAACCGAACATCATGCCCTGGTCGCCTGCACCCTGTTCTTCGGGCTTCTGGCGGTCAACGCCCTGTGCGATGTCCGGGGACTGCTTGTCGATGGAAGAGATGACAGCGCAGGTTTCCCAGTCAAAGCCCATGGTGTCGGCGGAGTTATAGCCGATGTCCTTGATGGTGTTACGGACGATCTCCGGGAAATCGGCATAGGCCGTGGTGGAGATTTCACCGGCGATGAAGGCCATGCCGGTGGTGACGAGGGTTTCGCAGGCCACGCGGGCCATGGAGTCCTGTCCGATGATGGTGTCCAGAATTGCATCGGAAATCTGGTCGGCGACTTTGTCGGGGTGACCTTCGGTCACGGATTCAGAGGTAAACAGGTATTTGCCTTCGATCTGCATTGAATCCTCCTTCAAGAATTCTTTAAGGAAATGCGTCTAGAAATCCGGATTGAGATCACACTCAAGGACTTCGTCGATGCCGTTATTGTCGTCTGCCACGATGACCCGCGGTTTGCGGGTCTTGGATTCATTTTCATCCAGCCACATATAGCTGGCGATGATGATGCGCTGGCCGACCTTGCCCTTGTGAGCGGCAGCACCGTTGAGACAGATCTCGCCGGGGCCGCCGGGAATGGCATAGGTCGTCAAACGCTCGCCGTTGTCAAGATTGTAAACATCGATCTGTTCGTACGGGAGAAGGCCGACCGTCTTCATCAGTTTGGTGTCGATGGAGAGGCTGCCTCTGTACTCCAGATTTGCGCAGGTAATGGTGGCGCCGTGAATCTTGGCGCTCAAAAAACATCTTTGAGCCAATGTTTTATACCTCTATATGGATGTTATCTATGAGCCTGGCCTTGCCGACCTGAATGGCAACAGCTGCCAGTGCCGGACCTGAAATGGTCTTGAGCGGCACAATGTCGTTCGGATCGACCAGTTCAATATAGTCCACTGTACCCATGGGCAGGGTGGACGCATATTCTTTTTTCAGAAAATCTTTGACGGCCTGCGCAGTCCGCTCGCCGCTTTGTATCATTTCGGACGCTTTCAGCAGACCTTTACGGATCGCCGGTGCCGCAACGCGCTCTTTTTCAGTGAGATATGCGTTGCGGGAGCTCATGGCCAGTCCGTCCGGTTCGCGGACAATTTCCTGCCCGACGATTTCAACCGGAATGTTCAGATCTCGGACCAGACGCCTGATGATGGCGAGTTGCTGCCAGTCCTTCTGGCCGAACACGGCAACATCGGGACGGGCGAGCATGAAAAGTTTGGTGACCACGGTGCAGACGCCCTGAAAGTGGACGGGGCGGGACGCACCGCAGAGGTGTTCGCCTAGCGACGGTATGTTGATCCATGTGGCGTGGTCGGTCGCATACATGGCGCTCTTTTCGGGGGCGAAAAGGATATCCGTTCCCTGTGCTTCGGCCTTGGCGCTGTCGCCGTCGAAATCGTGGGGATACTTGTCGAGGTCTTCGTTTTCTCCGAACTGGGTCGGGTTGACGAAGAGGGAGACGATAAGCTTATCGCACAGCGGACGTGCCTTTTTCATGAGAGCGAGATGTCCGTCATGAAAAAAGCCCATGGTCGGCACGAGTCCGATTTTCAGGCCTTCGCGCTGCCACTGCATGCACTGCTGCTGTAATTCTATGGGGTCTGTTATTACTTGCATCTTTTTATGTTGCTTTCTGAACAACTGCTCATCTTGTATGGATGGCGCAAGGAAATGTCAATATCTAAATGTATTGATATAGTCCGGGCGGCAATATGGCAGTTCGTTGATTTTTGTGTTCTTGAAAAAGTGCAACCGGCTGTTTTCCCGGTTGTTTTCCTATTCCATGCTGCCGAATATGTATCGTATCGCGTCGGGCAGCAGATAATTTATCATCTGCTTGTTGCGATCCCTGTTTGTCGGGTCCGAGGCGTAGTGGTCGTTTATGGCGATACCGGCCACCGGCAGTTGCTCGGCTTCAAGGAATTTTGCCGAAAGCTGGGCATCGTTGATACAGCCCAGCCGGTTGGGTACGACGAGGATGGTGTCGAGATTGCAGATGCGGGCGAATTCATAAACCTGATGCTGCATGTCCAGCGGAACCAGCAGGCCGCCTGCGCCTTCGACGATGAGTACGTCAAAACCCGTGACAGCATTGATCTGGTCGGCGGCTTCCTGCATGGGGAATTCATCCCACAGAAAACAGGGAGACACGGGCTCTTCGCCGGTAAAGAGAACGCGGGCATCCGAGTCCGAAAGGCCTGCGTATCGGCGAACGAACGCGCTGTCGTCGTCCGCAGGGTAGCCGGTCTGGACCGGCTTGATGTAGCAGACCGATTTCCCTTCATCCATGAGCCGTTTGGCGAACCATGCGGAAAACATGGTTTTCCCGACATCCGTGTTGGTGCCGGAAATGAAATAGCGTTCCATTAACCGAGTACCTCCGTTGTTGCTGCGTAGGCTGCATCGATCAGTGTGGTGATCTCGTCCTCTGTAATGATATAAGGCGGCAGGAAATAGATAACATCGCCCATGTTGCGGAGAAATGCCCCATGCTTGAGGGCTGCGCGGTGGATCTGGAATCCGATACGGTCCTTCCAGTCAAAGGCGGCCTTTGTTTCTGGATTTTCCACGAATTCGAGGCAGGAGATGAAACCGCAGGAGCGGATTTCACCGAGATGTTTGTGGTTCCCGAATTTTTCGGCGGCGTAGCGGCGCATGTGCTGGTATTTTGGCCTGTTGGTTTCGATGACGTTGAGTTCTTCGAACATGGTCAGGGTCGTGTTGGCGACGGCGCAGGCCAGCGGATTGCCGGTGTAGGTATGGCTGTGCATGAACGCCTTCATGTCGGAGAATTCACCGTAAAAGGCGTCGTAAACCGCATCCGTGGTCATGACTGCCGAAAGCGCGAGCGTGCCGGATGTGATGGATTTGGACATGGTGACGAAATCGGGCACGACTTCGGCTTTGTCCATGGCGAACATGGAGCCGAGACGGCCGAATCCCACGGCGATTTCGTCAAAGGCGAGGTGAATGTCGAGTTCGCGAGTCAACTTGCGGAGTTTCTGGAGGTACAGCGCCGGGTAGAACCGCCAGCCCGCAGCCCCCTGTCCGAGTGGTTCGACGAACACTGCGGTGATTTCATGGGCGCGTTCGTGGAGCGTCTTTTCCATGTGTTTGAAGCAGTCGGCCTCACACGTCTCGCGGGTCTTGCCGTAGGGGCAACGGTAGCAGTCCGGTCCCTGCACGCTGATGTTTTCCGGCATGATCGGACGGTACAGGTCGGAAAAGAAGTCGTGACCGCACACCGAGAGCGCGCCCAGCGTGTCGCCGTGGTATCCGTCGGACAGGCCGACGAATTTCGTTTTCTCGGGCTGGCCGTTGTTTTGGCGGTAGCCGTAACTCATCTTCATGGCGACTTCCACGGCGCTGGCCCCGTCGCCCGCAAAGAACACGCGGGTCATTTCGTCCGGAGTGAGCGCGACAAGGCGGTCAGCCAGTTCTTCGGCGGGACCGTGCGTGACGCCTGCGAACAGGACATGCTCAAGTGTGCTCGCCTGTTTGGTCAGCGCTTCGGTGATGCGCGGGTTGGCGTGGCCGAAAATATTGGTCCACCAAGAGCTGATTCCGTCTATGTAGGATTTGCCTTCGTCGTCGTATATGTATATCCCTTTTCCGGATGCGATTTTGAGAAGCGGATGCTCCTCAACGTCTTTCATCTGGGTCACAGGATGCCAGAGAGCCTGTTTTTTCATTGAATCTACCATGTCTGAGAAGTTGTACGAATTTATCTCGAAAGAGTTGGAAGAGTTTAGGGAACGAAGCCTTTTCCGTCAAATCCCGCCCGTGGACAGCGGTGCGGACAAATTTCTCGTGTTCGAAGGCCGTCGGCTGCTGAATCTCGCGTCCAACAACTATCTCGGCATCGCGGATCATCCCGACCTCAAGGCCGCTGCCGCCCAGGCCGTCGAGCAGTACGGCACATCAAGCGGGGCATCCCGTCTCATCTCCGGAAATTTCAGTCTGTTCGACCGGCTTGAAGCGGAAATCAGCGATTTCAAGGGGTTGGATGACGCGCTTGTCGTGGGTTCCGGCTTCACAGCCAACCTGATGATTCTTTCGACGCTGGCCGATCGGCATACCGTGGTTTTTTCGGATCGGCTCAATCATGCGAGCATCGTGGACGGCATCCGGCTTTCCGGCGCACAGCACGTCCGATACCGCCATAATGACATGGCGCATCTTGCTTCGCTCATGGAAAAACACGCCTATGCGTCGCGGAAAATTCTGGTGACCGACACGGTTTTTTCCATGGACGGTGATTGTGCGGAACTTGCGTCCATTGTCGATCTCTGCGAAAAACATGATGTCCTGTCCGTGGTGGACGAGGCCCACGCTGCCGGAATCATGGGTGGCGGCCGGGGGCTTGCCGCCGAACTCGGTCTGGCGGGCCGGGTGAATCTGCATATGGGAACCTTTTCCAAAGGGTTCGGTTCGTATGGTGCATATGTCGCGGGAGATTCGGAGGTCATTGATTACCTGCGGAACAAGGGGCGTCCTTTCATTTTTTCCACGGCGTTGCCGCCTGCTGTGGTCGGGGCGAGCCTTGCCGCTGTGAAGCTGGTTCGGGAAAACCCCGGCATGGGAGTCGGATTGCTTGAAATGGCACGTGAGGTGCGCGGTTTTCTGCAATCTCTCGGCCTTGATACCGGCCCTTCCGAAACCGCGATCATTCCGGTGATTCTCGGCGACAACGCCCGGACGCTGGCGGCGCGGGACATGCTCATGGAATACGGAATTTATATCGGGGCGGTGCGCCCGCCGACCGTGCCGCAGGGGACGGCTCGGTTGCGTATCAGTCTGCGGGCCGATCTGGATAGTGAGGACCTTTTGAATTTCAGGAACGCCATGAAGGCGACCATGGAGAGATTGTGACAGACGATTTTCTTTTTGTTTCCGGCTGGGCCGGGTTTCCGGAACTTTTTCCGACGTTGTCCGGCAGGGGCGAGTTTCTGCTGCCGTTTGTTCGTCACAGCGAAGCTGAAGTTTTTGACCGCCTCGACACTTCGTCAGCGTCCACTCTCATCGCCTGGTCAACCGGCGCACACATGGTGCTCAAGCGTTGGAATCGTGTGGTGGATAATTTTGAGCGTATTGTTCTTGTGGCACCGTTTCTCTGTTTTACCGACTACACGTCCGAAAAGATGGTGCGGCTCATGATTCGCAATATGCGCAGGAATGCTCAGGAAGTCGTCAATCTTTTTCATCGGAACTGCGGGTATACCGGTCAGATTCCCATAGACAAGAGTGACGTTGAAGGACTTTTCATGGGGCTTGAGTATCTTCGGGCGTCCCGTGCCATGCCGTCGCATCGCGGGGCGGAGAAAACCGTCATTCTGCATGGCGAGCACGATCGCATCGTCAATCCGGTCGCTTCCGAGGATTTATGGGAAATCATGCCCGGTGCCACCTACACCGCTTTGCCCCACGGGCACTGGATACCTGAACATGAATTTGCCGCCTACGTTGACTAAGGAGCGCATCCGCCGCTGCTTTGACCGCGCTCGCGACACGTACGTCAAGGCCGCCATGGTTCAGGCCGGAGTTGCCGAGACCTGCGCCCGCAACGTCCCGCGAGGTCACTATCCCGCCATTATCGAGATAGGGGCAGGCGGTGGCGTGCTGACCCATCGTGTCGCTGCCCGCTGTTCTCATGAGCGGTATCTCGGCGTGGACATTTCTCCGGGGATGCTCGCACAGATCGACAAGTCTGATCTCACCTGTCCAGAATTTGTCGCTGCTGACGCTGAGCATCTAGATGTTGCCGCGCACACCTTTGATCTGCTCGTCAGTTCGTCTACGTTTCAGTGGTATCGCACCCCGGAACGTTCAATACCTGACAACTTCCGTCTTCTTCGGTCGGGCGGTTGCTTTTCGATCGCTATTTTTATTGACGGCACGTTTCCTGAAATCACTGCTGCGTCTGGCGCAACCGGCTTCGGCTCCCTGTTGCCCCTGCGGACGGATGCGTTCTATCGGGATGTGGTTGGGGCTCTCGCACCGGAGAAACTCGAATTTGCCCGTTCAACGCACGTCACGCACCACGCCTCAGTTCCTGATCTGCTTCGCGCGCATCAGGCCACGGGCGCGACGGCCACGTCCGGTCAAAAGCGTCCTTCAAAGGATGCCTACAAACGGTTTGTCGAGCATTACGAAGCCCACTTCAGAGACGCGCAGGGCGTCAGAAGCACTGCTGAAATCCTGCATGTGTGGGGACGGATGTAACGGCTGGGCCGTTGTCTTCGAAGTTCGCCCCTTTTCGCCTACACCCCGGCCTTTTCGAATACCGCACCAACGATGGCGCGGGCTTCTTCCTGAATGTCTTTCAGGTGGTCGGCTCCCTTGAATGATTCGCAATAGATCTTGTAGATGTCCTCGGTTCCGGAAGGCCGTGCTGCGAACCAGCCGTTTTCCGCGGTCACCTTGAGTCCGCCGATGGCGGCGTTGTTGCCGGGGGCATGCGTCAGGCGGGCCGTGATCGGTTCTCCTGCGAGGGAGTCGGCGGTGACCATGTCGGGAGTCAGTCCCTTGAAGGCGGCTTTCTGTTCGGTTGAGGCTGGGGCGTCCGACCGTTCATAGATGGGGGCACCGTGCCTTTCTTCAAGCTGTGAGTAGAGTTCGCCGGGATCTCGTTTTGTGGTGGCGGTGATCTCGGCTGCCAGCAGGTTGAGGATGATGCCGTCCTTGTCCGTGGTCCAGACCGAGCCGTCGAAGCGCAGGAAACTCGCTCCGGCTGACTCCTCGCCGCCGAATCCGCAGGAACCGTCAATGAGTCCGTCCACAAACCATTTGAATCCCACCGGGACCTCATGCAGATGCCTGCCGAGGGATGCCGCCACGCGATCGACCATGGAACTGGTGACCACGGTTTTGCCCACAGCGGCCTTGGTGGACCAGTCGGGGCGGTGGGTGAACAGGTAGTCCACCACTACGGAGAGGTAATGGTTGGGATTGAGCAGGCCCGAGCTTTTGGTGACGATGCCGTGCCGGTCGTAATCCGGGTCGTTGCCAAAGGCGATGTCATAGCGGTCCTTGTGCCGGATGAGCGAGGCCATGGCCGAAGGAGAGGAACAGTCCATGCGGATTTTTCCGTCCTTGTCCACGGTCATGAAGGAAAATGTCGGGTCCACGCGGGGATTCGTGATGGTCAGGTCGAGGCCGTACATTTCGGCGATGGGTTCCCAGTAGGCGATGCCGGAGCCGCCCATGGGGTCCACGCCGACCTTGAGTCCCGCGTTCCTGACGGCGTCCATGTCCACCACGTTTTTCAGGTCGCTGATGTAGGGCGTGATGTAATCGTAATGCTCGACGCACGAGGCTTTGAGAGCCTTCTCGAACGGCATGCGTTTCACGTCCCGGAGGCCGTTTGCGAGAATTTCGTTGGCGCGGTTCTGGATGGCGGTGGTGATGACGGTGTCTGCGGGACCGCCTTCAGGCGGGTTGTACTTGTAACCGCCGTCGCGCGGGGGATTGTGGGACGGGGTGATGACAACGCCGTCGGAGAGACCTGTCGTGCGGCCCTTGTTCCATGCGAGGATGGCGTGTGAAATGACTGGCGTGGGCGTGTAGCCGAGTCCGTCCTGAATGCGGACCGTAACGTTGTTCGCGGCAAAGACTTCAAGGGCGGAGGCAAGGGCCGGTTCGCTCAGGGCGTGGGTGTCCATGCCCAGATGAAGCGGGCCGTCGATTCCGCTGGCGGCGCGGTGTTCACAGACCGCCTGTGAAACGGCGAGGATATGGGCTTCGTTGAAACTGCCGTCCAGAGAAGAACCCCGATGGCCGGACGTGCCGAAGGCGATGCGGCAGGCGGCCTCTGCCGGATCCGGCTGTATGGTGTAATAGGCGGAAACGAGTCGGGGAATGTTTGTGAGGATGTGTGCGGGTGCAGGTTTCCCGGCCAGTTCGTGCAGGGGCATTGGTCTCTCCTGATGTTGAATCTAGTCTATGTCCATGGTTTCAAGCACCATTTTCTGCATGTCGAGATCAGCGATGTGCTCATTGGTTTCACGAAGCCGTTCCGAGAGGATTTCGTAAAACATCTTGTAGAAAAAAGCCTGAACCGCGAGTTTGGCCCGTCCTTCCAGTCTGTCCATGAAGGAAATGTCCAGTGACAGGCAGCGGGAAGCGCGTCTTGTCATGATTGTGGCGGAGCGGGGTGCTGTGTCGATGACGCCCATTTCGCCGAAGACCGTGTTGGGCTTGTCGAGCGTGTTGATTTCGATGTCGTCCACGCGCACGGATAGTTTCCCGCTCATGAGAAAGAACATGCGCTGATCGGTTTCTCCCTGTGTTATCACTTCTTCACGCTTTTCATACTCATGGATTGAGGCCATTTTCATGACGTCAGCGAGCCTGTCGCCGCCAAGCGGCCTGAAGGCCGGGATAGCCAGTATGGATTCAACCAGATCCGTGTCGTTCGGGTCAAATGGAATGATCTTCACGCTGATTACTCCATTGGTCTTTGGACTGACAGGTCCTTGAGTTCGTCTTCCAGGCGCAGCACCTTTCTGTTGGCATCACGAATGCGTGCCGCGAGCATTTCGGAAAAGATTCTGTAAAACAGGGCTTCGGCTGCAAGTTTGTCCATTCCTTTCATTCGTTCGAGAAAGGAACCGTCGAGTGCGAGACACAACGTTTCCTGTTCAGCCGTGATGGTTGCCGAACGGGGCTTGTGATTGATCATGCCCATTTCGCCGAATACGTCGCCCAGCTTGGATATGGCGTTGACATCCAACCCGTCTATATTGACTGAGCAGCTTCCTGAAATGAGAAAGTAGACGATTTGGTCTGTATCGCCTTCATTAATGATGGTTTCTCCATCGTCATACTGTCGAATTTTTGCCAATTGAAGCAATTTTGGCAACTGTGCACTATCAAGTGCATCAAACACCGGCATTTTTTGCAGGCGTGCAAGCACTTTTGCATCATGAGGATTAAATGAAAACTGTTTCACTGATTTTTCATCCTTTTCTCATATTGTATAATAACAAATTCGACTTAATGGTACAGTTGAATGGCAATGTTATTGCAGTGGATTTATATTTGTAAAAGTCTTGAAATTTAAAATTATCTATAGTTAAAATAAATATCAACCGTACGCTATGCGTAATACGGGTAATTGTATGTTGAAAGTTCGGGGTTTGTAAACGTCTGTCTGCCGGTCTGGGAATAGCGGTGCGTCCGGCAGACATTAGGCAAAACAATGAGGAGCTATTAATGTTTAACTGGATTACGAAAAGTCTGGCAAGGACCATTCTGATTCCTGTGATTGCATCTATCGTTTTAGGTGTTGTGTGCTTTGTTTATTACGTAAACACATCATCGTACGAAATGAGCGTCACCAGTGAGGGGCGGGCTGCCGGTAATCTTACCAGGATTATTGCTTCCGCGCTTGATCTTTTTATTGAGGATACTGTTGCTTCAGTCAACGTGGCCGCAGGGGATTCCGATGTCGTTGAATCCTTGATGGCAGGGAGCAACGCAGCGCAGGATCTGTGCGTCAACTTTCTTAAAAACAATAAAAATCTTGGTGCCGTGCTTGTGTTTGACAAGCAGGGAAACGTGTTGGCCGGCAGTGATACGAGCGGGGCGAACCTGACCGGTGTCAACATGTCTGACCGGCCTTACGTGCAGGCCATCCTTTCCGGTGCCAATCAGTTTGTCACCGAGTCCGTATTCAAGGCCAAGCGGGACGATACGCTTCTGTTTGGTGCCAGTGCTGCCGTTCGCGGGAAAAACGGCAACCTGCTCGGCGGAGTGGCCATGTTTGGCCTGTGGGATGAGTTTACCAGATTGTTTGTCGAACCTGTCTCCATCGGAAGTGAGGGATATGCCTTTATGATTGATGCGGATGGTACCTGCATTTATCACCCCAAGGACGCCTCCATTATCTTGCAGGATTTCAGCAAGCACGAGTGGATTCGTGAGGTCATTGCTGAAAAGAACGGCATTCACAGATATGACTGGTTCGGTCAATGGAAGCGCGCTGTATTTCATAATGATCCTACAACAGGTTGGATAGTGTGCGTTTCGGCTGCAGAAGATGATGTCGCTTCCGGTGCGATCAGGCAGGGATATGTCATGATGGGAATCGGCACACTTCTCGTGCTGACTGTTTCTGGCTTAATTGTCTTCTTCCTTTCCCGCCTGGTGGTTGCCCCGGTTGGTGACGGCATGCAGGTCTCGGCAGCATTGTCTGACGGTGATTTGACCGGTGATGTCCAGAACGAGTCGCCCAATGAACTGGGACGGCTCATGCGTTCCCTCGGTTCCATGGTCGAAGCCCTCAAGGATGTTGTCCATAACGTCAAGAACGCGGCTGAAATGGTGGCTACAGGCAGTGAAGAAATCGCTGCTTCTGCCGAGCAGATGAGCGAAGGCAGCACTGAGCAGGCCGCCAGTGTCGAGGAGATTTCTGCTTCTATGGAAATGATGGCGAATAACATCCAACAGAATATGGAAACGGCGCAGGAAACAAAGGATATCGCAGTGCGGACTGCGCGGGATGCAAATGAGGGCGGTGACGCCGTTACCAAGACAGTTGCTGCCATGCGTGATATCGCGGACCGGACTTCCATCATAGAGGAAATAGCCCGCCAGACCAACCTGCTGGCTCTGAATGCGGCCATCGAGGCTGCACGTGCTGGTGAGCACGGCAAGGGGTTTGCTGTCGTGGCTGCCGAGGTTCGCAAGCTGGCCGAACGCAGTGGAGTGGCCGCGGCCGAGATCAGTGAACTGACAGGCAACAGCCTGCAGGTCGCGGAAAAGGCCGGCACCATGCTTGAACAGATCGTCGTTGATATCCAGCACAATGAAGAATTGGTGCAGGAAGTTGCTGCAGCCAGTCAGGAGCAGCACGAATCCGCCAAGCAGATCACCACGTCTATTCAGCACCTTGATACCGTGGTGCAGAAGAATGCTTCCTTCTCCGAGGAACTATCGGCGACGGCACAGGAATTGTCCGGTCAGGCCGAGCAGTTGCAGGAGACCATGGGCTTTTTCACGGTCGATGGTTACGTTGGTAACGGCAACGGCAACCGTAATAGCTTCGCTGTTGCTCATCGCACTTGTGAGAACAAGGTCCGTGTAGTGGACGTTCCGCCCGCGGCCCTGCCCACTCCTGTTCGCAGTGATGAATATGAACGCTTCTAAAAAAGGCTATAATTAAAAAAAGCGGCGCATCCTTTTGGATGCGCCGTTTTTTTGGTTTGTTGCGAACTATTTTTTCAATTCTCTGAGTTCATCCTGCAAGCTGACGATTGTCTGGTTGGCGTCACGCAGCCGGACAGCCATGACTTCGGCGAAGACCCGGTACATGACAGCCTGCGTGAAGAGCCTGCTTCCGTCGCCCAGTGACCCCAGAGCCGTGTCGTCGAGGGAGACCACAAGCGACGTGCGTGCCGCCGTGATGGTGGCGGAGCGGGGGCTGCCGTCGAGTATGCCCATTTCGCCGAAAATGTCGCCCAGCCGTTTGAGTTCTCCGACCTTGTTTCCCTGCACCATGATATCCAGATGGCCGAAGATCAGGAAAAAGACCTGATTGTCGAATTCTCCCTGGTTGATAATGACTTCACCTGCGTCATAACGGCGGATGGCGGCGGCTTTCATGGCCTTGCGAATGTGCCCGTCCGGCAGGGCATTGAATGCGGGAACGTTTCGAAGGCGTTCCATGATGTCATCGTTTTGAGGGTCGAACGGTACTTCTTTCATACTATCTCTCTGGTCTGCGGTTGTTCCACTTATACTGATTATTGCCACAGATGGCGTCGGGAATCGAGTACAAATTAATGAGTTGAGAGAGCTCTGATGCGTTGCAGCACCGGTGGGTGTCCGTATTCGAGCCAGACAGTGAGTCGATGCGGCGTCAGGTTGGACAGGTTGTCGGCCGACAGTTTTTTGAGTGCGGAGATCATGGCCTGCGGATTTTCGGTTGTTTTTGCCGCGTAGGCGTCGGCTTCGAATTCGTGTTTGCGGGAGATGGCATTGGTGACGATCGAAAGCAGCAGCGACAGGGGCGTGTACAGCAGGAGAAAGAAAACGAGTCCCGCATAAATGCTCATATGGTCCATGCCAAATGCTTCAAACAGGCCGGGACTGCTCAGGAACAGGGACATGAGGTAGAATATCACGCCTGTCTTGATAAATCCCAGAATCATCTGTCGCCGGATATGGCCGCGTTTCGAGTGGCCGACTTCATGGGCGAGGACAGCCACGATTTCATCGGTGGTTTGTTCTTTGATCAACGTGTCGAATAGGGCGATGCGTCGATTTTTCCCGAAGCCTGTGAAAAAGGCGTTGCTTTTGGTGGAGCGTTTGGAACCGTCCATCACGAAGATGCCGCGCAGTCTGAACCCGACTTTGCGGGCATATGACTCAATGGCACGGCGCAGTTCGTTGTCTTCCAGCGGGGTGAATTTGTTGAAGAGCGGCAATATCCATGAAGGGGCGACATAGGTGAATGCAAGGGTAAAGGTAACAACCATGCCCCAGCACCATAACCAGGCAAATTTTCCTAGTTCGTCGAAGAAATAAAGGACTCCAGAGAGCAGTATGCCTCCGATGATGGCGGTGAGCACAAGTCCTTTCACGCGGTCTGCTATGAATGTACCGACTGTAGTGGTGTTGAAATTGAATCGTTTTTCCAGAACAAAGGTTTGATATGCTTCAAACGGCAGGCTGAGAATGGAGCTGGCGATGCCGAGAGCGGCTATATAGGCAAGTCCTGTGGGGATCGGTGACAGATCGTACGAACGGATTATCTGGTCGAGCCAGTTGAAACCTCCGTACAGAATGACCATGACGGTCACGGCTGTATTGAATGTGTCTGAAATGTTGGAAAAACGCATGGTTGCCCGTGCGTATTCCTGTGATTTTCGATATGTTCCGGCATCGAATGTGTCCGCGAATTCGCTTGGCAGTTCTGGATGAAGATTGCGTCCGTTCAGGAAATTTGAGAGCAGGCCAAGCAACCACGAGCCGATAAGTGATATGAGGATGACTGCGAGATAGATATTCACGAATTCTCCGGGTGTGACGAAAGGAATGAATGTCAATGGCCTAGGCTAGTCGGTGAATTATGTTGCGTCAACAGGGGGAATCATCTCTAAGAGCTGACCCTTTTCGCGCGCAATCCGAAGCTGCTCACAAACGGACTTGGGTAGATTTATCGCGTGCTTGCCAAAAAAATCCCTCTGTATTAGTTTCATGGAAGAAAAACAGTTTCAACCTTGAAAAGTATCGAGCATATGTCACCTGCAAAAGTTACAGCCAAGGATATCCGAGAGGACATCGCCCGAGCCCGTGCGTACGCAAAAAAGAGCAATTACCTCAAGACGCTCAACTGCCTCGCAAGTGCCATCAGAGGGTTGGTGACCAGTCAGGTCTTTGGCGCGGAAAAGTTTGAAATCCATGCCCATCTTGATGAAGCCCTGCGCGACCTCAACAAGATGAAGATGATAAAACGCCTTTTCCCCAAGGGGCTTAAATATCAGAAAGGCAAGGAGCGGGAATTCTACAAGACGCTTGTCCAGCTGCACAAGAAGCTGGGGACGGCCATGGAGAATGCCCGGCAGACCAAGATGCGCAAGCGTCTGGCCGTGCTTGATGAGAACATGATAAAGGCTGCCAAGCTTGTCGAAGCGAAGCAGCCTCTTGAGGCCCGCAAGCTGTATCGCAAGATTTCAGAATATTTTCAGGATATCGAAGGGATTGATTCCGATATCGGCAATCGCCTGACGACTTTCGGCATGTTTCCCGAAGCGATTGATTATCTGAACAAAGCGCTTGAAGACACTCCAAACGACGTCCGCGCTCACAGTGCCATTATTCTGTGCTACGAGGGCATGCACGAGGTGGACAAGGCCATGGAAGCCATCAAGGAAACCATGCGTCGCGTCGGCGTCAGCGACAATCTGTATGTTCGCATGGCAAAACTGCACCTTGAAAAACGCGAATGGGGCGAAGTCTTCAACAATGCCAAGTCCGCTCTTGACCGCAACCCGCTCAACGCCGAGGCCCAGAAGCTCATGAAGCAGGCCGAGCCTCGGGTGTTTGCCGGTTCAGGCGGTCCGGGTAAAGCCGCTGCCAAGAAACCTGCTGATGACGATAAAAAATCCCATGATCTGAGTATCTAGTTCTTTCCTTGAGTTCGCAGCAACTCTGAACGCGTTACTCGAATGATGCGCCCGTGGCTTGTCCCGATAAGCAGCGTTCCGTCACGGTCCAGTTCCAGTCCGATCGGCTTTTTGTCGATGCGGCATATCTCATTGAGATTTCCGTCCTGCGTAATCAGGTAGATACCGCCGTTTTCACTGCCCACAAAGACGTTTCGTAACGAATCCACCGTCAGTACTGTCGGAGACTCGGGTATTCTTCCCAGCAGGATGGCTTCCGAGTTCGGCGGGATGCAGAATACATGGCCTGTTCCGCGACAGGCAGTATACAGATTGCATCGGGTATCAATCGCGATGTCGATCGCATCATGCGGTAGCGAGGCGTGTTTTTTCTCTGTTTCTTTCTGAGCAAGGGAAAGCGTGGTTGCGCCAAAAAAGATGATCGTGAAAGAGCATATTACCAGTACGGAAAGTTCGATTCTTTTCAACATCGTCTCACTCCTTTTTATGTTGTAGCCAAATTAGTGAGAGTCGTGTCGATATGTCCAATATATATTTACATCGAAATTGAGATGCTGTACGTCTTGATCATGGGATTGAGACAGCTTAAATACTTCATCGCCGTGGCAGAGGAACTGCATTTTGGGCGTGCCGCCGAGCGTTGCCATATCGCTCAGCCGCCGTTTTCACAGCAAATAAAGCGACTTGAAGATGAGCTTGGCGTCAAGCTTCTGGAGCGGACCAGTCGCAAGGTGTCTCTTACGGATGAGGGCACCATGTTCTTGGCCATTGCCCGCGATACGATATCCACTCTTGAGTGCGGCATCGAAAAAATGCACATGATGGCCAAAGGGCTTATCGGAAAGCTGCGCGTCGGTTTCCTCAGTTCAGGGCTGTATACCGATTTTCTCAAAGGGGTGACCGCCTTCCGAAAGAAGTACCCCGGCATCATGCTTGATATCCGTGAAATGCAGTCTTCGGACCAGAACAACGCCCTGCGGGCCGGGGAGCTGGATGTCGGACTGTCCCATCATTGCTATGCCAACCATTACATGCTTGAGGCCAGGACGTTCATGGCGGACAGGTATTTCCTTGCTGTACACGAAGAGCATCCCCTGGCAGCCAAAGGGCATGCCGGGTATCCTGATATCGACAAGGAGCCGTTCATCATGTTTTCACGGGAGCATTATCCCGAGGCCTATGACCGTGCGGTCGGCAGGTATTACAAATTCGGCGTTCAGCCTCGCATTGTTCAGGAGGCGAAAACACATCAGACCAAGCTTTCGCTCATCGCCGCAGGCATGGGGATAGGTTTTGTGCCTGAGCGTATGAGTGCCGCACTTCCCGATTGCGTGCGAATGCTTCCCTTTGATTTTCAGGGGGAGGCGCATGTCACACCGCTCAAGCTGGTTTGGCGAAAAGGCGAGAAAACACCTGCGCTTCGGTGCTTTCTCGAGGTCCTCAGCGAGTTTTGCCACGAGGAAAACGAGGAAGAAGGTTGCGGGAACTAGTTCAGAAATTTTTTGTCCGGTAAAGGCAGTCCTCCGCAGCGAGCAATGAAGCTTCTGCGGAGGATTTTTTTATAGGACAAAAATATCAGCCGGGGAGGGGCGTTTTAGCTGGGCTCTGCCGAATCGTCAGATTCGTAGCGTAAAATATCACCGGGCTGACAGCTTAACGCCTTGCAGATGGCATCCAGCGTGGTGAAGCGGATGGCCTTGGCTTTGCCTGTTTTCAGAATGGAAAGGTTCTGCGGCGTGATGCCGACGGCTTCGGCCAGTTCCTTGGAGCTGGTTTTTCGTTTCGCCAGCATGACGTCGAGATCTATGATGATGCCCATATCGTATCCTAAACCGTGAGTTCTTCTGTTTCGCGCAGTTTGCGGCCCTCGTCCATGATCCAGCTGACCACTATGACGACCCCGCCGATAACTATCTCTTCAAAATTGGCCGAGTCAAATGTAATTGCGACCAGTCGTTCTCCCGGCGGATTGTGGATGGTTAATACGATTGTCATCAAGGCTTCGTATATCGGCGTGATTCCTGCGCCAATGAGAACGGTCCACCCTGTGCGGCGAATATATTTGACCGTGTTTCGGGTAAATATCTCGCCTGCGGAAAAGCAATTGAACAGGCGGAAAAGCCACCATAATGCCAGCATTCCGATGCCTGTGGGAATCATTGCAACGCCCAACCCCAGTAGACGGGTACTCCAAGGCATTGGAAAATCCGGGGCGTGGGCTTCATCAATGGCCAGATCGTCAGTCAGTATTTCAATGGCCATTGATGGGTCTTCCTCGCCGGAAACCAGTATTTCTCCTCCGGAAAGCCAAATGCTCCCTACAAACAGGGGGCTTACAATGAGGGCAATGAGAAATATGGCTCGAAAGAATTTGGCGAAACGTTGAATTCGATTTTTCATGATGGACTCCTTTGATGTTGAGAGTTCTTTTTGCGATGATTTATTATCGTTTGTCAATCATTTTTTATCGAATAAGGCGAGATTCGCTCAGGTTGGGATATCCATAGGCAAAAAAAACGGCCCGTGACATCAGTCGCGGGCCGGATGGTTTTGGGGAGGGGTGAAGCTTACTTCAACGGGATGTATATTTCCGTAATCAGGTCTTCGGGAGCGGTTTCATTGGGATCATTGACGTAGACCTCGATGCTCGCCTTGGCTGCGATTTCGTGACCCTGTTGAGGTAACCATTGACCGCAGAGCTGGGCGTAGGTTTCGCAGAGTTGTATGTATGGCCCTTTGTGAATGGCCATGGCGTGTCGGCCGCCGTGGATGGTCTTTTTGCCGACCGGGGATTCCGGTTCGACGTTGACGCTGCTTTCAATACAGGCGTCATAGCGGATTTTATCTGCGGGGGTGACTTCGGGGTCGTCATGGCAGAGGGCGAGGGCTCTCATGCCGGGGGTAAACAATCCCTTGGGACCGGCCCAGCTGCAGAGGGCGTTCCATGCGGTTTCGCATTCCATGTACGGCCCGACGTGACGGACGAAATAGACTTCGGTTTCCTTGAGTTCAACGACTTTGGCTTCCATTGTGATCTCCTTCCAGTAGGTAATGTGTTTTTCTTGAAGGCTTACCTGATGTGCCTTGCGAAAACCCAACGGAGAAACACCGAACATGGAACTGAATGCGCGCGTGAAAGATTCATGCGTTTCAAAGCCGGCATCGAACGCAATCTCAGTCACGGGCGCAGTGCCATGCATCAGCGCGAAAGCCGCTCTTTCCAGCCGGAGCCGCCGTATGTACGACTTCACGGATTCGCCGATCATGCCGCTGAATATGCGGTGAAAATGATAGGGCGAAAAACAGGCGACAGCAGCCAGTTCATCAAGCGCGAGCGGTTCGTCCAGATGCCCCTGAATGTGTTCAAGAACACGGTTCATCCGCGTTTCATAATCCTGTTTGGTTTTTCCTGTCGGGTTGCTCATGTCGCTGAATATGCCCTGTCCTGAAATTCCGGCTTGACCATTTTTGCGCATCTCGGAAAATCTCTTTTAAAATTTACTGAACAATGCATTTTTTTACTAGAAAAACCAAGCGTGAGTTTTTTTCTAATCTCGCGAAGCGCACCAAAAAGCTTAGGAAAGGATGGGGGATGGAGTCCAGAGGAAGGGGGAGGCACCCCAAAAAGAAAACCGGCCCGCGACGTGAATCGCAGGCCGGTTTATTAATTGGCTTGATAGCGCGGGTAGCTTAGTACATGCCGCCCATGCCGCCCATTCCGGGCATGCCGCCGCCCATGCCTGCGGGCATTGCCGGAGCAGCACCTGCGGGTTCGGGCTTTTCAGCGATGGCGCATTCGGTGGTCAGGAGCAGGCCTGCCACGGAAGCTGCGTTCTGGAGAGCGGTGCGGGTGACCTTCTTGGGATCAATGACACCGGCCTTGATGAGGTCTTCGTATTCGCCGGTTGCAGCGTTGAAGCCCATGCCGCCTTTGCCTTCCTTGATCTTCTCGACGACGATGGAGCCTTCGAGACCGGCGTTGCCGGCGATCTGGCGAAGCGGTTCTTCGACAGCGCGGGAGATGATGTTGATACCGGCCTGTTCGTCGTCGTCACCGGCTTTGACTTTGCCTGCGACCACGCCGGCGCGGGCGAGGACAACACCGCCACCGGGGACGATGCCTTCTTCGACGGCAGCGCGGGTGGCGTTGAGTGCATCTTCGACGCGGGCTTTCTTTTCCTTCATCTCGGTTTCGGTGGCGGCACCGACGTTGATGACGGCTACACCGCCGACGATCTTGGCGAGACGCTCCTGGAGCTTTTCGCGATCGTAGTCGGAAGTGGATTCACCGATCTCAGCGCGGATGGTCTGGATGCGGGCCTTGATCTCGGTGGCGTTACCGGCACCGTCGACGATGGTGGTGTTTTCCTTGTCGATGACGACGCGCTTGCAAGAGCCGAGGTCGTTGACAGTGAGGTTTTCCATCTTGATGCCGAGGTCCTCGGAGACAACCTGGCCGCCGGTGAGGGTGGCGATGTCCTTGAGCATGGCCTTGCGGCGTTCGCCGAAGCCCGGTGCCTTGACAGCAACAACGTTCAGGGTGCCGCGGAGGCGGTTGACAACGAGGGTTGCCAGAGCTTCGCCTTCGATGTCCTCAGCGAGGATCATGAGGGGCTTGGACATTTTGGCGCACTGCTCGAGGACGGGCAGGAGTTCCTTCATGTTGGAGATCTTGGACTCCTTGATGAGGATCAGCGGCTCTTCCATTTCGCAGGTCATGCGCTCGGTGTTGGTGACGAAGTAGGGGGAGAGGTAGCCGCGGTCGAACTGCATGCCTTCGACGACGTCGAGGGTGGTGTCGAGACCTTTGGCTTCTTCTACGGTGATGACGCCTTCCTTGCCGACCTTGTTCATGGCTTCGGCAATGATGTTACCGATGGTGGCGTCGTTGTTTGCGGAAATGGTGCCGACCTGGGCGATTTCCTTCTGGTCGCGGGTGGCCTTGGCGACTTTGCCGAGGTCTTCGACGATGGCTTCGACAGCCTTGTCGATACCGCGCTTGATGGCCATGGGGGAACGACCGGCAGCGACGAGCTTGACGCCTTCGGTGAAGATGGCCTGAGCGAGAATGGTAGCGGTGGTGGTACCGTCACCAGCGACATCGGAGGTCTTGGAGGCAACTTCCTTGACCATCTGTGCGCCCATGTTTTCGAACTTGTCTTCGAGCTCGATTTCCTTGGCGACGGAGACGCCGTCCTTGGTGATGACCGGGGAGCCGAAGGACTTCTCGATCACGACGTTGCGGCCCTTGGGACCGAGGGTGACTTTGACGGCATTGGCGAGCTTGTCAACGCCGGCTTTCAGCTTTTCGCGAGCCTTGGCGTCGAAGAGGATCTCTTTGGACATGTTGTATTCTCCTTAAAAGAAATTGATTATATAAGAGGGTGGTATGAATTACTCGACGATGGCGAGGATATCGTCCTCGCGCATGACCAGAGTTTCTTCGCCGTCGATAGCGACTTCAGTGCCTGCGTACTTGGCAAACAGCACGGTGTCGCCGACCTTGACGGTCATGGCAACGCGCTTGCCGTCTTCGTCCAGCTTGCCGGGACCGGCAGCGACGATTTCGCCCTTGAGGGGCTTTTCCTTTGCGGAATCCGGGATGTAGATGCCACCCGCGGTCTTCTCTTCAACTTCCAGACGCTTGACCAGAACGCGATCGTTCAGCGGTTTCAGCTTCATTTCCTCTATACCTCCAATTATGGTGTTTTCATTTGATGGACCGGGGCGCATGACGCGACCTGACGGGTCCGTGTCCGGGCCGAGTTCGGCGTGTTGCGGACTTGCTGAAAGATAAACACAGCGGGTGAAGAGTCAAGCGCAGGAGGTAAAAAAAATCCTGTCCTGTACGAAATTATTTGTGCAGAAATTTTCCCGTTTGGAGAGGGTGGACGTTACGCCTTGTTTTCTTTGTAAAATTTGCCGAATGGTTTGTCGAGTTCGAGAATGTGGTCGCGATACCAGTCGTGCATGAAATTCCTGATTTTTATGGCGGGGATGGCGGAACCGTTCATGAGTTCGGCTTCCATGCGGATGACATCGGTGATGAACCGGTTGTGTGCCTGCTTCTGTTTGGCGAGGCCGGGGTATGCTGTTTCCTGCATGTAGGATTCTTCGGTCCGGAAATGGAGCAGGGCGTATTCACGCAGTTCGCTCATGATGTCGATGACATCGTCGACTTCGTCATCGTCGAGCGGTTTGTAAAAATCGGATACCGTGGCACCGATTTTTTCGAGAAGATCGAAAAAGGTCCTGTGCTGTTCGTCAAGTTCCTGAATGTCGATGAGATATTCATCAGTAAAACCGGCAAGGCTGAAAGGGGGCATGGTGCGCTTCTCCTGTCACGCTTATAATTGAGTTAGAAGCCTATATATATGGAATTTTGCTTCGTGTCACGTTTCGTGTATAACTAAGACAGGGAAAAGCGCCGATAAGAAGAGTAACGGACCGGTAATTGCATCTGATTCCTAAAAGGGAAAAGGAGAACGTCATGTCCGGTATGCACCAACCCGTGTCTCAGGATCAGTCCATCGGCAACCTTGCGAACGACCCTATATTGCACGCCATTGACTTTGAGGATGTGGCGCTTTCCCGAGAGGGCGCAAAGCTTGTACACTATGGCGCACGTGCCGTTCTGCGACAGTTCATGCCCGCGGCCGACAGTGACAATCTGACGGCGGCTCAGGCCGTGGCCCTGTTTGTGGATCAGGTTTTCTGGGAAGAGAATTCCGGCGGCTTGATCATGTGTACGGACATGGCGGACCGCAGTGTCTGCCTGCCCATCCCCAAGGCGCACTGGACGGTGCGTGATGACAGTCGCGTGTTTCAGTAAACGCTCGAAACAGTAAACGTTTATTCATATCGCCCCGGTACATTGAATTCGTGTGCCGGGCGATTTTTTTTGAAACGGCGGATTCGTTATTGATATGGGTGTATCTGGTCTGCCGAAAGAGATGCCCTTTGCCAATTGTGCGTATGGACGCTCGTAAAATGGCTGCACACGGTTGGCATTCCGTTCGTATCCGTATAAGGTCCCGCCATGTTCAGAAAGATTTTTATTGCGGCGTTTGCCCTTGTTCTTGTGTCGTCCGTCTGTATGGCGTCGGAAAAGCCTGACGGGTGCAGCCCGAAGTTTCAGGCCATCGGTGAAAATGCGGTTGTCGAATTGAAGGGGACCGGCGAGCAGGATATCGTCATTGTGACCGATCCGTTCTGCTGGCACTGCCGCCTTGCCCACAAGCTGCTGGGTGAATACCCGGAACAGTACCGTAGCGTGAAATTTTCCTTTTACATGCGCCGGAATTCGCCCGGTTCGGACATGGCGTCATGGATTATCGAGGATGCCGCTGGAACGGACAGCCTGAAATCCAAGATCGATTTTGCCTACAAGCATCTCAAGCAGCCCAAGACCAACGATCCTGCCGTGGCGCGGGAAGTGGTGTTTTCCCAGTTTGTCATGTTCTTTCCTGACCTGCTCGGTCTGGATAGCATCGAGAATGCCATGGCGCAGCTTCAGAAGAAGCATGAGGCGCACGTCCAGACTTCGACCGCACTGGCAAAGGCCGCCGGGATACCCGGTACGCCGGTGCTGCTCGCCGGAGAAAAAGCGGTTATCGGATACGGTCCGGACGCATGGCTGGAAGCACTGGAAGCAAAGGCTGTCTGCAAATAGACACATTTAAGTCATGAACGAAAAAGGCCCCGGAAAGCATGTGCTTTCCGGGGCCTTTTTTCATTGCGGTGAAAGTCCGGCTACCCAAATGGATGGGGATGGAAAAGACCGGAGGCAGTGGGTTTGGAGTACATCAAGGTATGATATAACTCTCCTTTTGGTAAGCTCGGAAATGTAGTATGGCAAAGATATTCATGGAGGTAATAATGAAAAAGAATATTTCGATTCTCGGTCTGTCCGCCTTGTGCCTTGTTCTGTTTGTGAGCTTCGCCTTTGCCAGCAGCACGCTTCGATTTCGCCGGATGGCGGATTCCGAATACCGGATTGCGCAAAAGGCGTATCGGCAGGCAGTCAGTGAATATGGCGACAATCTGACGGACATTCCGACGGCTGAAAAGATGGAGGCATGCAGCAAGATACGCCGCGCACTCTATGACAACAAGCGCCAATACAATCTGGAGGATGCGTTCACGCAACCCCGATACAAGCGACAAATCAAGAAGCTTCAGGAATACTCCTCGGCCCTCGGTTGCCCGACTGGTTCGAAGTAGCGTCAATTAAGGAAAAAAGCCCGCCGCAGTGAATTTTGCGGCGGGTATTCTTTATTACAGCGGTGAAGATATGTTTAGTCTTCGCGGCTTGTGACTTCCAGCAGGTGGTAACCGAACTGGGTCTTTACCGGGCCATGAACTTCGCCAACTGCTTCGTTGAACACAACGGTGTCAAATTCCGGGACCATGGCACCGGGGCCGAACTGACCCAGATCGCCGCCGCGCTGTCCGGAAGGGCAGCTGGAGTGTTGCTTTGCCATTTCACCAAAATCTGCGCCGTCCTGAATTTGTTTTTTCAGGTCCAGACAGGTCTGTTCATCACTAACCAAAATATGGCGGGCAGTTGCTTTTGCCATGCGCGTACTCCTGTAAGCTTTTTTATAAGAATTAAACCATGTGATTTGCCGTTGCGACTTTGCGCGTCGCAAAAAATGTAGTTTACATGGATACGCGGGGACTGCAAGGTGAAAACCCGCATCCGGCTGAGGGGGACACCATACCTGTTTCGCATCGGTTCATCCTGAAAACATTTCCTTCCACCTAATATCCAATCGACACGAACTAAAAAAAGCACAAAAAAAAGGCCTTCCAAGAAGGCCTTTTTTCATATTGGTTTAGGAATTGGAAGCGGTTTTACAACCCCTTCTTTTTCTCAATCCACTTATCCACCTTCGGCGGAATGTAGGTGAGGAACTGATCAAGCAGTTCTGCCGGACTGTGGCCGGTGAGCACCATTTTTCGGTGGTCACTGACGAGGAAGCCTTCATCGACCATGCGGTCCATGTGGTCGGCGAGACAGGCATAATAGCCTTTGACGTCGAGCAGGCCGCAGGGCTTGGCGTGGTAGCCGAGCTGGTTCCATGTGAGCGCTTCGAAGAACTCCTCCAGCGTGCCGAGGCCGCCGGGGAGGGCGATGAAGCCGTCCGAGAGGTCGGCCATCTTCTGTTTGCGTTCGTGCATGGATTCGACCACGTGCATGTCGGACAGGCCGGTGTGGGCGACTTCTTTTTCCACGAGCAGCTTGGGGATGACGCCGATGACTTCGCCGCCCGCTTCAAGGCAGGTGTTGGCAAGGCGGCCCATCAGGCCGACATTGGAGCCGCCGTAGACAAGGCCGATGCCGCGGTCTGCGAGTTCCCGTCCGAGAGCGACGGTGGCCTCAGCGTAGGATGGGTCAAAACCGGGATTGGAGCCGAGGTAGACGCAGATTCGCTTCATGATGCGGCCTCGACAGCCTTTTTGATGTCCTCCACGAATTCGTCGACCATTTCTTCGGTGGTGGCCCATGAGGTCATCCAGCGGACGGTCTGGTCGTGCTCGTCCCATACATAGAAATAATATTTCTCAAGCAGCTCTTCAGTGGCCGCAGGCGGGAGATGCGCGAAGAGCGCGTTGCAGTCCACGGTGCCCTTGATGGTCACTCCGTCGATGGCTCCGGCCTTGTCCGCGAGACGTTTCGCCATGGCGTTGGCCTGACGGGCGTTTTCGAGCCAGAGGTCGTCCTGAAGATAGCGCTCAAGCTGTGCGGAGACGAAGCGCATCTTGGAGACGAGCTGCATGGCCTGTTTGCGCAGGTACTGGAAGCCTTCGCCGATGTCCGGATTCAGGAAAACCACGGCCTCGCCCATGAGACAGCCGTTCTTGGTGCCGCCGAATGAGATGAAGTCAATGTCGAGGGCGGTGGTCATGTCGAAAAAAGAGCAGTCGAGAGCCGCGCAGGCGTTGGCGATGCGTGCGCCGTCCATGTGGACGAGCAGGTCCCGGTCATGGGCGAATTCCACGATGTCCTCAATCTCCTTGAGGGTGTAGAGCTTGCCGAGTTCCGTGGGCTGGGTGATGGAGATCACCTTGGGCTGGCTGGCATGCACGAATCCGATATGGCCGAGATACGGTGCGATCATGCCGGGAGTCAGCTTGCCGTCATCGGACGGGATGGGCACGAGCTTGATGCCGCCGAAAGCCTCGGGCGCACCGCATTCGTCGTTGTTGATGTGGGCCTGCGTGGCGCAGATGACCGAGTTGTAGGTCTGGGTCACGGTGCGCAGTCCGAGCACGTTGGCGGCGGTGCCGGTGGTCACGTAATGGATGCGTGCCTGTGAGCCGAAGAACTCCTTGAAGACTTCATCGGTGTGGATGGATATTTCATCGTCGCCGTAGGACTTGAGGTGGCCGGTGTTGCATTTGACCACGGCCTCCATGATGGCCGGGTGTGCGCCGGAATTGTTGTCGCTTGCAAATGATTTCATAGGATTACTCCAGACCGAAAAAGGTTCGGGCGGTTTCGTTTTGCAGGATGTGAGCGGCCAGCTCCGCATATCCCGATGCCGTGGGATGCACGGTGTCACCGTCGATCAGCGACTGACGGTATACGGACGATTGCTGCATGGCGTCAACAGTGGGGATATAGGGGATATCAATCTGTTTGCACATGGCGGCCAACAGATCCGAGAGGAGCGTGATTTCTTCGGTCTTTTGCGGGTCGTTCACCGGGGTGGGGCCGATGAGCAGGACATCGCCAGTCTCTTTTGCCTTGGTCAGAATGGTCAGGGCGGCGGCGAGTGACTGTTCGGTCTCTATGGCGTTCATGATGTCGGCCACGCCGAAATTGAAAACGAGCTTGGCAGGCTGGCCGTCCAGTCTGCGCAGGGTGGCTTCGGTCTGCCAGCGGTGCTGGATGAACTGGGTGGTGTCCTTGCGGATGCCGAGGTTGTATGTGGTGACGTCCTGTCCTGCCTTGTGCAGGGCGGCTGTGATATTTCCGGGCCAGCCGAGGCCGGATTCGTCGCCGTAGCCGAGAGTCAGGGAATCCCCGATGCAGCAGATGACCATGCGTTACTCCTTGATGCGTGCGTGTATTGATTCGACGTCGATGGCGAACGCTGCCGCTGCTTCGATCGCCTTTTCAATGAAGGGCATTTCCCTGCCCGCGAATTTGACGGTGATAATATTCAGGCCCGCAGCTTTTTCCTCGCCTTCAAGGGCGTGCGGTGTGCCTTTTCCCATGATCGAGCGGAAGCGGTAGCCGAATGTGCAGGCGCTGTCGCCGTGCTTGGGTTCCATGTCCACTGCGGCGGAAAAGGCCACGGGCGCGCCGGTCATGAGTGCTTCATACTTGCGGCCTCTTTTGCCGGAATGAATGTAGATGATGCCGTCTTCTTCCGCGAAGTTCACAGGCACGCTGTACGGGCCGTCCTCATCGCAGAGAGCGAGCCACAGTACATCGGTTCCGGACAGAATGTCCTGAATCGTTTCCATCTTATCGGTGACGCCTTTTCGCATGTATTCCTCCGGTCTTTCAAAAAACTGACAAACCGTTTATTAGTCTTCCATGGATCAGAAGACAACCGCCGGTCCTCGGATTTCCGTGATTATTCCGGTTTTCAACGAGACGACCATTATTAACGGCGTCGTGCGTCATGTTCGTGACGTGGCCGAGGGACCTGTGGAAATTGTCGTGGCCGACGGCGGGCCGGGGTACAGGACGCTTGCCGTTGTTGCGGACCCGGCTGTCATACGGGTGGAAAGCCTGCCCGGACGGGGGATACAGATGAACGCGGGGGCGAAATGTGCCACGGGTGACATCCTGCTTTTCCTTCACGCCGATACCCTGCTGCCGCAGAATGCGTTTGCCGATATCCGGCGTGCCGTGAAAGGGGGGGCCGTGGGCGGAGCGTTCTCCCTGTCCATTGATTCTTCCAGACTGTCCCTTGGGATCGTGTCGTGGTTCGCCAATTGGCGTACCCGTCTGGAGCGTGTTCCCTACGGCGATCAGGCGCAGTTTCTTCTGGCCGAAACGTTTCGTGATCTTGGCGGGTTCGCAGATGTGCCGATCATGGAAGATGTGGAATTGTTTCAGAGAATTCGTTATCGGGGATTGCCCATATCCGTTTTGCGGGCTACAGTGAATACTTCTCCGCGCCGTTGGAATCGTGAGGGAGTCCTGCGGCGCACCCTGAAGAATTGGTGGATGCGTGTTCGCTATGCGTTGGGCGCATCACCGCAGGAACTGGTCAGACATTATCGCCCAAGCGGTTCAGAGGACGTGGAATGAGCGACTGTATCCTGTATTTTGTGAAATACCCGCATCCCGGAGAGGTCAAGACGCGTCTTGCCGATGGTTGTTCGGCTGAACTTGCCGCGGAGTTCTATCGCGTGTTTGCCCGGAAGAAGCTTATCGAAATAGCCGTGACCCCGAAGGCGGATGTGTTTGTCTGCTATTTCCCGGAGACAATGCGCCGTGAAACAGTTGAATGGCTCGGTGCTTCCCACAAGTATATTTCACAGAAAGGGGCCGATTTGGGACGCCGCATGGAAAACGCCTTTCGTGAGGTCTTTTTCATGGGGTATGATCGGGTGGTACTGGTGGGCAGCGATATCCCCGGTCTGACACCGGATATTCTGCGTGCCGGACTGGATTCACTGAATGCCGGATCGGCGTGCATCGGTCCGGCAGGGGACGGCGGGTATTATCTTGTCGGATTTCACCGTCACAGTTTTGTGCCGGAGGTCTTTCACGACATGCAGTGGAGCCGGGAGGAAGTCGGGCAGCGGACGGTCAACCGTTTTGCTGCTCTGGATGTCGAATGTACACGTCTTGAACCGCTGGATGATATTGACACGATACGTGATCTTGAGGAAATGGTTGCGTTGGGAGAGAATGGCCCTCTCAAGGGAGAAGTCCTTGAACTCGCCCAACGATTGATCAGGATGTAACAAAAACGGAACTGGAGGAATGTATGGGACTGCTTGATAAAGTGCTTGGGAACGCATCCGAAGTGAATGTAGAGGATATTCAAACCGAGTTTACGCCTATTCTTGCGGACGGCGAAAGCGTGATCATGGCCTATCAGGTGGTGCGCGATATGTTTGTGTTCACCAACCGGCGGCTGGTTCTGGTGGACAAGCAGGGGATGACCGGTAAAAAGGTCGATTATCATTCGCTGCCGTATAAATCCATCACCCACTTTGCCGTGGAAACGTCCGGCCATTTCGACATGGACGCGGAACTCAAGATCTGGGTGTCCGGCATGCGTGAACCCATGGTCAAGGAACTCAAGAAGGGAACCGATGTGGTCGGTGTCCAGAAGACGCTTGCCCAGTACGTATTGAAGTAACGCAATACGCCTGATCGAAACGTTCATCCCCGTCGAAGGTGCTGCAAAAAACTTTGGAGCTTCCTGTCGGCGGGGTTTTCTTTTTTAGAATTCCATGAGTCCCAGTGGATCGAGTTCGCTGACTTCCTTGCGAATGAACTTGGCGACGTCGAAGAACAGGTCCTTGCGGATTTCCACGAGCTGCCATGTGGTGCCGGTGCCGAAGGAGTTCCAGAGTTCGGTTTCGATGCCCTGCCGGATCTTGAATTCCACGGTGTCCACTTCGGGCTCGGAGCCTTCAAGGTGTGTCTGCATGAGCGGCACCAGACCGCAGGTGACGTGCTGGATGTCGATGATGTCGCCGGAAGTGTTTGTATTGGATGTTTCTGACATGATTATTTCCCTATGCAGAATGAGTCGAAGATTGAGTTGAGTACGTCGGCGGAGGTTATTTCGCCCGTGATGTCGGAGAGCGTGTTGCAGGCCGTTTCCAGCCGGACGCCGATCAGGTCGTACGGGATGCCCATTCGGACATCTTCTTCAAGCATGAGCAGTTCTTCGCCCGCCGAGTTCAGCACGGCTGCCTGTCTGGCATTGGGCGCGATTTCGTCCGGGTCGGGCTGGCCTGCGCCGTGCAGTACCCGTTCGCGAATGCGATCACACAGTGCGTCGATGGCTGCGCCGTGTTTCGCTGAAATTTCCATGATCTCGAAGCCGAGGTCCGCAAGCGAGGTACCGTGGGCGGAATCGAATCCCGGCAGGTCGGATTTGTTGAGCACAGCCAATGTCTTGTCCGTGTCGAGGCTTTGTGCCGTGGACAGGGCGTCGTCGGTGAGCGGCCCGGTCGCGTCTGCCAGAAAGAGCACGAGGTCGGCTTGTTCCATGAGTTCGCGTCCCATCTCAAGGCCTGCCGCCTCAATGGCGTCGTCGGTCTTGCGGATGCCCGCGGTGTCGGTGAGCCTGATGTTCAATCCGTCCAGATTGATGGCTTCTTCCAGATAATCCCGCGTGGTCCCCGGCTGGTCCGTCACAATGGCCCGGTTGCGGCCGAGCAGGGCGTTCATCAGGCTGGATTTGCCCGCGTTGACGCGTCCTGCAATCACCACCAGCGCGCCTTCGCGCCATGCCCGTGTGCGGTCCACGGCAGAGAGCAGGGCATTTATTTCGCCGCGCACGTCTGCCGAGGTCCCGGCCAGTGTCTCGGGCGACAGGCATTCGATTTCGTCTTCGGGAAAGTCCACCGCTATGACAAGCTGGGTGCGGAGTTCTTCCAGACGCATTCTGAGTGCTGCAATCTTCTGTCCAAGCAGTCCTGACAGTTTGACCTGTGCCAGATGCATGGCGGCCTTGGTCGGTGCGTGGATCATTTCGGCAACGGCTTCGGCCTGCGTCAGGTCCATGCGTCCGTTCATGAACGCGCGGTAGGTGAATTCGCCGCGTTCGGCCAGACGTGCGCCGAGCCGCAGGATTTCTTCGAGGACCGCAGCCAGAATAGCCCGGCCGCCGTGGCAGTTGATCTCCACCACGTCTTCGCCGGTATATGAATTGGGTCCCGGCATGAAGGCGCACAGGACGTCGTCCAGTTCACGGCCCTGGCTGTCGAGGATGTGCCCGTAGTGTAGGCGGTACGGCTTGAAATCCGTGAATGACGGATTCGCTGCCCGAAATATTTTTGCGGCAATGGAACGGCAGTCGCTGCCGCTGATGCGGATGATGCCGACTCCACCGTCTCCGGGAGGGGTGGCAATGGCCGCGATGGTGTCTTTGGCGAGTTTGGGATCAAGCATGAGGGGAGTATTACCGGAGGTGGTTTTAAAAGGCAAAACACAAATCAGGTTGTCGAGAAAGGCCCGATTGCGTCGTTGCTGCAAAAAGATCAAATTCTTGCGTACAGGAAGTACCCGTCGGCCTTGCTCTTTTTTTGCGCCTACCACTCGAACCTTTCTCGACAACCTGTCAGAGTGGAATTGGGCTATAAACAAACGGCCTGCCGCACATCGCGGCAGGCCGTATGACTTTTCGAATATATGGAATTCGCCGAAGGCGAGAAAGGGATTCTTAAGGGTATAGCCCTTAAGCCGCCGGAGGCGACAAATCCGCAGGACAGCGGATTTGGACGTTGGCTTTTGCCAACGCCCCGAAGGGGTGAGCCACAGGACGTGGCGAATCAAATCATCCGTCAATCCCGCGCAGCGGCTTCCTCTTCATTCCTAAAGGTTGGCCAGCATCAGTTCGCCGAACTCCTGACAGCCGACCTGTGTGGCTCCGGGAATCTGTGCGGCGAGGTCCACGGTGACCTTTTTCTGTGTCAGCACCTTTTCAACGGCGGCGTGGATGAGCGCGGCGGCTTCTGTCCAGCCGACGTGTTCAAGCAGCATGGCACCGGACAGGATCAGGGAGCCGGGGTTGGCCATGTCTTTTCCTGCGATGGTGGGCGCGGTGCCGTGGGTGGGCTCGAAAAAGGCGAGCTTGTCACCCATGTTGACGCCCGGAGCGAGACCGAGTCCGCCGACCTGTGCGGCGAGGGCATCGGAGATGTAGTCGCCGTTGAGGTTGGTGGTGGCGAGAACCGAATACTGTTCGGGATACATGAGCGCGTTCTGGAACATGGCGTCGGCGATGCGGTCCTTGATGATGACACCGGAGCCTTCCTCGCCTTCGCGGACGACCTTGCCTGCGTATTCCTGCTCGGCCAGTTCATAGCCCCATGCACGGAAGCCGCCTTCGGTGTGCTTCATGATGTTGCCTTTGTGCACCAGAGTGACGGAAGGCTTGTTGTTCTCAACGGCGAAATCAAGGGCTCTTTTTACGAGACGTTTGGAGCCTGCCGGAGTGATGGGCTTGATGCCCACGCCTGCGGTGATGTCCACGTTCGCGCCGAGTTCGTCAGCGAGAAATTCGATTAACTTCTTGGCTTCCGGGGTGCCGGACTGGTATTCAATACCGGCGTAGACGTCTTCGGTGTTCTCGCGGAAGACGGTCATGTCCACGAGGTCCGGACGCTTGACAGGCGATTCGATTCCCTTGAAATATTTGATGGGGCGAATGCAGGCGTAGAGGTCGAAGACCTGACGCATGGTGACGTTGAGGCTGCGGAAGCCTTTGCCAACCGGAGTCTGGAGCGGGCCTTTCATGGCGAGTTCAGCCCCGGCAAGGGCGTCCATGGTGGCTGCGGGCAGGTGCTCGCCGGTTTCCTCGAATGCCTTTTCTCCGGCAAGGAGTTCGACCCAGTCGAGTTTGTTGTCGTCGCCGTAAGCCTTCTGGATCGCGGCGTTGAGCACGGGGCGACCGGCTTTCCAGACTTCAGGTCCGATGCCGTCACCTTCGATGTAATATACTTTCTTGGTTGCCAATGGGTCCTCCTTTTGCGTTGTGTGCGGGTTCTCTCTCATAGGGGCTGTGCCCGGATTTGAAGGCGGACTATGACGTTTATTCGGTGGGATTGCAAGAGAGCCGTTCCGCCTGAATCAATAATTATGACGGATTGAACAGATATGGTTGCAAGTTTTGAAATGGTCAAGGCGCTGCTCGACGAGAGTCAGAGAGTCGTTGTTCTTACGGGGGCGGGAGTTTCCGCTGAAAGCGGTGTGCCGACGTTTCGGGGGATTGATGGTCTGTGGAAGACGCATCGGGCCGAAGATCTGGCGCGTCCCGATTCGTTCGCCCAGCACCCGGAGCTGGTGTGGGAGTTCTACAACTGGCGGCGGGAACAGGTGCAGAAATGTGAGTCGAACCCGGCGCATATCGCCTTGGCCGAGATGGAAAAGCATATTCCGAATTTTCTTCTGATTACGCAAAACGTAGACGGGCTGCATACTCGGGCCGGAAGTCATAAGGTCATGGAAATGCACGGCAGCCTGTGGCAGGTGAAATGTACGGTCTGTACCCATGCGCGTGAGGATTTCAGTGAACTGCCGGATCTGCCGGAATGCCCTGTGTGCGGTCATCTGCTGCGTCCCGGCGTTGTCTGGTTCGGCGAGTCGCTGGTTCCGGGAGTGCTTCGGCTCGCCATTGAGCAGGTCAGTCAGGCGGATGTCTTCGTCTCTGTGGGAACATCGAATCTGGTCCAGCCAGCGGCTTCATTCCATCAACTCGCCAAGGATCATGGGGCCGTGACCGTGGAAGTGAATCTGGAGCCGACTCCCAATACAGGGATGATGGACTTCGCGTTGCACGGAAAGGCCGGAGAAATACTGCCCGAACTGGTCACGGGACTCCTGAAATAGGAAATGCGGCGGTTGTTTCCATTGCTGATATCTTCGGAATCATTCCTGCGATCAGGAGCGTAATCCTTCAGGAATCAAAGCTGAATATCTTCACATGCGTTGACAATAAAAAATGCCGGGAGTATGCCCGAACAGTTTGCTTGGGAGCTCAATTCAGATTGGTTTTCATGCATGAAAACAGGCCGTGTATGCCTGCATTTTTTACAACATCGGCGATTTGGCCGACAGTGCTTCGGCACGAAAACATAAGGAGTTACGCATGGAAGAGTTCAACGATATTCTGGAAGAAATGGATTTTGATTTCTTCAGCACCGGCGAGCACGGTATGAGTGTCGAGGCCATGCGCCATGCCATTGGCAACGACCATTTCTTCTTTCTGGACGTCCGCACCAATGAAGAGGTTGCACACGTCTCCTTTCCTTTTGCCACACACATTCCGCTGGAAGAACTGCCGGAACGTCTGAATGAAGTGCCCAGGGACAAGTTCGTCGTGACCTTTTGCGCCGCCATTTTCCGCGGAGCCATTGCGTATGCCTACCTCCGCGCAAACGGGTATGATGAAGTGAAGGGATTGACCGCTCCGCTCGAAGGAATGGTCATGCCGTTCAAGCCCGGTCCGCTGGGACAGCTCAAGAAGTAGGTTCAATGCAGCGCCATTTATTGTGGTGTACTTGCAATTCGTGGAGCCGCCGATTCAATGTCGGCGGCTTTTTCATTGTCCTTGCCAATGACGTTCGCCGCCTGCTATTTCATTGAATGCAACAACAAGGAGATATTCATGTTTACGAAACGTTCATACACTGTTCTCACTTTGTCCTTCGCTCTGTTCTGTCTGCTTCTGTCTGCCGGATGCGGTGGAAAAACTGCGGCTCCGGAACCGGATGTGATTAAGCGGGACCTGATCGGCAAGGTGTGGGAGTGTGAATCCCTGTGCGGCCGTGAGATCGTCGGCGAAAACCCCATCACCCTTGAGTTCATGGAAGACGGTACTGTCAAGGGCAGCGGCGGCTGCAACACGTTTACAGGCCGGTATGTCGTTGCGGCTGCGGCGATCACGTTTTCCGAATTGGCGAGTACGCGAAAAGCCTGCGGACCGGGTGTTGACGAGCAGGAATACAGCTTCATGGGATTCATGCGGCGGGTAAAGGGTTTTCATCTGAGCAGCAGTGAGCTGGAGCTTATTGTTGAAGAAGCTCCCGAGCCGATGGTGTTCGGTACCGGCGGCGGTTTTCTCTGGTAGTTCCACAGGGAGGCTTTGATGTTTGAGCGCAGAACAATGAAGGCGTTGCTGGCGATGGTGCTGTGTCTGTCCATGCTGACAGCCTGTGCCGGAAAGAAAGCTGTTTCAGAAGATGCGGCCATGAGCGATGCGGATCTTCTTGCCCAGCTTGCAGGCAGGGCGTGGGTCGCCGAGTACATCGACGGATTGCCCGTGGTGGACATGAGTCATACGAGCATGGTTTTTTCCGCTGACGGCAAGGTCCGGGGAACCGGCGGCTGCAATTCCTACGGCGGCGGGTATACTCTGGAAGACGGCAGGATATCATTCACGCCGTTTGCCGCGACCATGCGTTCCTGCGTCCCGGCCCTGAACGATCAGGAAATGCGCTTTTTCCGTTTTCTGAACGGAAAGCTGATCGTGAAATTCAAGAACGGCCTGCTCTATCTGGTCTCAGAGGAAGGAAAACCATCCATTTTTTCTGAACTGGAATAGGATTGCCTCCGGCGGCACAAGAACCCTTGGACTCGCCCCGTCCTGGGGCTCGGACCTGCGGCCCGTTGCGGGGGACCGCACCGCCCAAATCTGCCATCCTGCAGATTGGTGTAAAGGGTTCTTGTGAATCTCCTAAACTTTTTGTCGCGCCTTCGGCGAAACTTTCTGTTTACGGTCAGTGTGCCTATTTCCCTTTAAAAATTTGCGCCGACAGGCGCAGACGGGATTCTCAAGGCCCTCGGCCTTGAGCCGCCGGAGGCGAAATTACCTGATAATTCCGCCGTAGGCGGTTTCCACTTTTATCTTTCTATAATTCCGATTTGAGCCGCATGATGCGGTCGTATGATTGCGTGATTCTCTGCTTCGAGATCACGCCGTCATCCACGAGTTTGCGGATGATGGCGTGTGCTTTGGGGACGACGTCGGCGTCATAGTCGATGTTGTTGCCGAAGAGCAGGATGTCTGCTCCGGCCTGAATGGAGAGGCGGATGGCCTCGGCCTGTCCGTAGAAGCTGGTGATGGCCTTCATGGTCATGTCGTCGGTGATGACCACGCCGTTGAATTCGAGTTCCTTTCGCAGCAGGCCGGTGATGATCTTTTGGGAGAGTGTGGCCGGATACTTCGGGTCGAGCTTCTCATTGAAGATATGGGCGGTCATGATGACTTTCGGTTCCCCCTTTTTTATGAGAAGGCGGTATGGGATAAGCTCCTGTTCCGTCCATGTGTTGGTAACGTCCGTGAGCCCTTTGTGGCTGTCCGAGCCTGCGCTGCCGTGTCCGGGGAAATGCTTGAGACAGCCGATGACCCCCTGTCGTTTCAGTTCGGTCAGGAAAATTTCGTCACATTGCGCCACCCGGTTCGGGTCAGCGGAGAAACTGCGTCCCATCTTGCCGATGGCCGGACTTTCGGGATTGACGTTGACGTCTGCAAGAGGTGCGAAGTCGAGGTTGAAGCCCAGTTTGTGCAACATGTATCCGATAGACATGGCCGCAAATTCTATATCTTTATCGCTTCCCGCATCGAGGACGGCGGCTGACGGTGTGCCCTTGAAACCATACCTCGGTTTGAGCCGCTGCACTTTGCCGCCTTCCTGATCAATGGCCGTGAGCAGGGGGATGTCGGCGTGCGCTTTGAGATCGGAGACAAGTTTCTTTACCTGCGCCGGATTTTTGATGTTCCGTTCGTAGCTGTGCGTCATTACGTCATAGTCAAAGAGGATGACGCCGCCGAGGTGGTATTTTTCGATGTCGCGGATGATCGGACTGTCGGCGGGTGCCTCGAATCCACGGAATCCGGCCATGAGCATCTGGCCGATCATGGTGTCGAGGTCGGCTGCCGCGGCCGTGCTGGGCAGGACAAGGGAAATGAGCAAGAAAAGTGTCAGTATGATGCGGTGCATGATGGGTCTCCGTTTTTTGATCATCCGGAGCATAGGCAGGGGGAGGCATTCAGGCAAGGGGGAAATTGATTTGCCAAGCCTCGGATATGTCTTATCATGTCAGTCATGGATACCGAGACTTCACGGCCCGGATTTTTGCGGCGGGCACTGCGACCTACATGGACGGATCTTGCTCCCGCCGTCCTTGGTGACGGGGCGGCGTCTCTTGACCATGATGCGGCAAGGACATGGGCCTTGGTGCTCGCTTCCCGGCATATCCCGCATAAGCTCCGGCGGCTGCGGCATGGCGAGGGCGGTGGATATTGTGTTCTGGTTCAGGGCTGGTTTGCTGAGCGTGCGGCTGAAGAAATCCGGTTGTATCTGAAAGAGAACGCACCGGGCAGTGGTTCGGTCTACCTGCCTGACCTTCGGCCGGTGGGCGGCATGGAGCCGACTGTCGGGGCCATGGGAGCGCTCGTCGTTTTTTTCTGGCTGTACAGCCGGACATACCCGGCGTTCGGCCTGTATCCGAAACTGTGGCTTGATCTCGGCAGCGCCCATGCCGGGAAAATCCTGTCCGGCGAATGGTGGCGCATTTTCACCGCCCTGACCCTGCATGGTGACGGGGCGCATGTCTTTTCCAATGCGCTGATCGGCGGCATATTCGTCTGGCTCGCTTCACGTCGTCTCGGGGCCGGATTGGCGTGGCTGCTGACCATTGTTGCGGGGGCTTCCGGCAATCTGCTGAACTCCATGGCGCTGGCTGCACCGCATAATGCCATCGGTTTTTCCACTGCTTCTTTTGGTGCGGCGGGGCTTCTCGCGGGCATTGCGCCTTTCGGGGTGGGCGGCGGCATCCATGGGCTGGGAGGAGGTTCGTTGGGGCGGCGTGTCTGGCGTTTCGTCGGCTCCGCACTTGTTCCCATCGGGGCCGGACTGGGATTGCTCGCCATGCTCGGCGCGGGCGAGGACACCGATCTCGGCGCACATCTGTTCGGGTTTGTTTCCGGTCTGATGCTCGGCATGGGGACAGGCTTTGCTGCCACTCGATACGGTTTGCCGGGGCGTGTTGCCGATGGCGTAATGTATGTTCTGGCCATCAGTCTGCCTGTTTTGGCATGGTGTTTCGCCGGGGTGGTGTTCCGAGGGTGAGTATGGTAGATGTTGACAATGAATTCGATTATCAATGCGAGGTGCAGGTGTCTGAATACGTTATAGAAATGAAGGACGTTTGCTGCTCTTTCAATGATTTGGTGGTGCTTGAGGACGTCAATCTTGCTGTTGAGCAGGATGATTTTCTGGCCGTTATCGGTCCCAATGGTGGCGGCAAATCCACTTTGCTCAAGCTCATGCTCGGTCTGCTGACGCCGGATTCCGGCACGGTTCGCGTACTCGGTGAATCTCCCGGCGAAACAGGGGGGCGGATCGGGTATCTGCCGCAGTACACACATGTATCCACTTCGTTTCCCGTCACCGCGCTTGATGCGGTGCGCATGGGCATGGTCCGTTCCGGTTTCAGTGGGATTGCCGGACGCAGGAAGAATGGCGACGAGATTGAAAAAGCCCGTACCGCACTTGAGCGCGTCAACATGCTTCAGCATGCAAAGCGTGGGCTGGCAGACTTGTCCGGCGGTCAGAAGCAGCGGGTGTTCATCGCCCGTGCCCTGGTGGACTGCCCTGAGATTCTTTTTCTGGATGAACCCACTGCGAGCGTGGACCCGGCCAGCCGCAATTCCCTGTTCCGGCTGTTGTCCGAACTCAATGATGAAATGACCATCGTCATGGTCAGCCATGATATTTCCTCGCTGGCTTCAGGCGTCAAGTCCGTTGCCTGCGTCAATCGTTCCCTGCACTTTCACGATGCGCCCAAGATTACCGGTGACATGTTTCGTATGGGATATGGTGACGGCGAAGGTGATGTCTGTTGTCCGGTGGAGCTTGTCACCCACGGGGCCGTACCGCACCGTGTGCTTGGCAGCCACGATGGAGGAGAGGAGTAATGCTCGACGTCCTTCAGTTTGATTTTATGCAGAATGCGCTGGCCGCCGGACTGCTCGCGAGCCTGATCTGCGGTATCATCGGCAGTCTTGTCGTGGTCAATCGCATCGTATTTATTTCCGGCGGTATCGCCCACGCTTCGTATGGCGGCGTCGGTCTTGCCTTCTTTCTCGGTCTGCCGGTCCTGCCGGTGACCACGGCGTTCACGCTTGCTGCCGCGCTTGTTATGGCGGCGGTGACCCTTCATGCCCGTGAACGGGCGGATACGGTGATCGGCGTGCTGTGGGCCGCGGGCATGGCGCTCGGTATTATTCTTCTCGATATCACGCCGGGATACAATGTCGATCTGATGAGTTATCTGTTCGGTTCCATTCTCGCCGTGCCGCAGGGAGACCTATGGGGCATGGCAATTCTGGCGTGCATAATATTCGGTCTGATTATTGCCTTTTACCGTGGTTTTCTGGTCATGAGCTTTGATGAAGAGTTTGCACGCAGCCGCGGTGTGCCCGTGGATTTCCTTTACTTTCTGCTTATCGCCATGGTGGGGCTGAGCGTGGTCATGATCATCCGCGTGGTCGGTCTGATACTGGTGATCGCCCTGTTGACCATCCCGCCGTTCATGGCCGAGCGGCGAACTACGTCACTCGGTGCAATGATGGCCGTTGCCTCGGTGTTGAGTGCGCTCTTTACCGTTTCTGGGCTGCTGCTTTCCTATTATGCGGACATTACGTCCGGCGCGGCGATTATCGCAGTGGCGACGACGTGTTTCTTCTTTTCGCTACTGCTGCCGGGGAAGAAGATGGTGTAAGGGGAAATTCGTTCAATCCTGTCGCACAGAGGTGCGTTCCCGCAATATAAAGGCAGGGAGAATCGTGCTGCGATTTTCTCTGTCTTTTTGTTTTTTCTATACGAGGTTGATTCGTTTGCACTGCGATCCCTTGGGGATGAACAGGAGCATTTCCGGGATGCCGTCCACTGGTTGTTCCAGATTTTGGGCCAAAAAACGTGACGGCTGTTTTTCAAAGAGTGGGCCGGGGTTGTTGAAGGTTCGGCAGTACATCTCGCCCCAGTTGGTCGTGTAGATGACCGCAGCCTGTTCGATCTTTTTCGATTCGGGCGGGGCCATGAGATTAAAGACGAGGAAAATACGGGTGACACACTCGGCATCAAGCCCCTCGTTGATGTCGCGTTCAAACGTTTCGTCGAAGGGAAAGAATTCGTACAGGGCAGGCATGAGTTTCTGGAGATCTGCGACGGAAATGGGGGCGATGGTCCGGTCGGCCTGAAGATGTGTCTTGGGACTGTATATCCGGTTGGCGAGGAGCCATGCGAGCATGTGGACGGGGTCACCGCTTCGATGCAGGAGCTGGAGTGCGTCCGCTGATTTCTTGGCCTCGGACTTGGAACCGCCTCGCGTGATCCAGATGGTTTTTTTGCCGGGAGCCTTTTCCGCACACAAATGCAGGATGGCGAAGCCGTTGCCTTTGGTATCCATGAACGGGACTCGCATGATCTTGTTTGTTTTTCTGGAAAAATTGGCTGCGATTCGCCGTCCCATGCGGGTCAGGTCTTCTGCATTGATGAGCGTTCCCGCACCATTTTGTTTTTTGAGGCCGTCCTGAATGCGTTGGTAGGTGTGGACCATGTATTCGCGGACCGCTGTTCCCACCTTGAGCGAGGAGTCGAAGCTTCGGTTGTCTTTTTTCGCCTTTACTTTTTCCGGGTCGGTATACCCTTTGCCGAAGAGGGCTGCTATGAGACTGGCGTCTTCAAAACGGGCCGGAAGATTGAGGAAAAAGGGGATGTCCTGCAGGTTGGCCTTGAACATGAAGGACTCTGTGAGCAGACGGGCCGCCTCTTTGTCGCCCCGTTTGGCGTAGTAGTTATGCAGGGTGGCAAAGAGCGCCCCGTAGGGGTCAGCCCGCTGGACGCCGCGTCGGCGCAGGAAGAGATTGTGCTTGATGCGGTCACACAGGGTCAGGCGGGATGCGCTTGTGTCGGCATAGGTTTCAAGCAGGCCGAGCTTGAGAACTGATTTGAACGGTGAGTGGACCGCCTTGACCATCTGCCAGAGCGCGCCGCCGAAGTACTCGGTCGGTGGAACCGGGGCCAGATGCCCGAAGTCTTCCAGACGTTTTCTGCCTATGATCGGATATTTTTCGATGGTCGAGAGGTTGGCCTCGTATGTCTTTTGGCTGGCTCCGGCCGGTGTCACCCACCAAGCTATGTTTTTGCCCGCGATACGCAGGGCGGTTCGGTAGAATTCTTCTTTCAGCAACAGGGCCTGCGCTGATCCGGAGCTTTCCTCGTCGCCGGATGAAAACCGGTTGGCGCGGACATCATCCATGCTCATGGGGAAGAAGTGGGCTTCAAGTCCGAACTCGCTTTCCGCCCAGAGGCCGAGGGCATCGAGTTTCTTTTTCAGGCCGTGTTCCGCTTCCGGGGTCAATTGCCCTTCGTAGCAGACCCAGCAGTCTATGTCGGATTTGGCGGTCTGGGCGACGGTGCCGAGGCTCCCCATGGCGTAAACTGCGGTGATGCGGATATCCCGCTTGCCTCGTGAAGGCTTGTAGTCGGGGAAATAATGCTTGGCGAGTTCCAGCGTGGTCAGGCAGGGCGAATATCCCCAGACTTCGCAGGAGGGAACGTTGTCGAGGTTGAATTTCTGTTCGAAAACATTGGTGTTGATGAGGTGTGGCATGATGCGCACGTATACCTGTTTCGTCTTTTCTATGCTGCTGATGGCGCGATTCAGGCGTTTGCGGTTGAATTCGAGCATGCGTTCCTCTCGTTTGAGAAACGTGAGCTCCCGTGCCCATGAGGTCAACACCTTGGCCGCGGCTTCTGGCGGAATTACGGCCGGGTCGGGTAATGGTGCTCCGGCTGCCCGTTCTGCTTTTTCCGGCAGTTCCTGAAGTTTGTTTTTCAGGAAAAACGGATGGGATATGTCGCTGTTGGTGATGCGGCATCCGGATACGGACGCACCGGGCATGTCAACGGAATGAAATGAGGTTTCGTCAATGGATGCTGCGCGCAGGATGCTGCCAGTGAATTCGACTCCCTGAAAACGGCTGCCGGAAAATTGTGCGTTGGTGAGATCGACGGCTTCGAACCGGGTGGACCGGACGTCTGATTCATAAAACGAAATTCCTGCCAGTGACGATGCGCTGAAGCCTGTCATCCGCATCTTCGCGTTCAGAAAGGCCGCACCGCCGAAAGAGCATTCACGGAAGCGGCAGTCGGAGAACCGGCAGTCGGTGAAGGCCGTCCCTGTGAAATTGCAGTTCGTGAACGAGCATTTGCCGAAGGCCATGCCCATGATGTCCACGGCGGAGAAGTCAACGTTCTTGAAAGTGCAGCCTGTTGTAGCACCGCCGGATACGGCGCTGCCGGCCATGTTGCAATTGACCATTTTGGTTCGGATGAAGGTGACGTCGGTGAATGTCGAGCGGGTGAGTTTCAGACCGGAAAATTCCCGTCCGTCCAGTTCTTCTTTTTCGACATTGGAACAGACCAGTTCGATGTCCCGGATGTTGCGTCGCTTGGGAAGGAGTTTTTCCAGTGTTTTCCTGCGTGAGCCGAAGAATTTGGCGAGCACTCCTTCTTTTGGACACGGTTCGATTTTTTTTGCGAGTTCGTATGTATCCTCGTCTGAGGAGGGGGATTCCTGATCAAAACCCGCATGTGTCAGCTTGTTTACAAAATCGGGAGCCAGAGCGAGCAGGGCGCTGAATGCGTCAGAGCGTGCGGATTCCCTCATGGAGTCGGGCAGGGCTGCGAAATAGCTTTGAAGTGCCTTGTCTTCAAGGAGTGGGACGCGGCTGTTTGCTGTCCTTTTGAGGGACGGCATTTTTACTCGTATGGTTGCAAGCAGTTTTCCGGCAGACTGGGCGTTCTGAGCGATAATGCCGTCCAGACAGTGGCCTGCAATGTCTTTGTGTGCGGATTTCAAAAGCTTGATGAACATGTCGAGCACCCGTCTTTCCCCGACTTCGGTCACCTGCGTTACGGTGCGTAGGCTGAGCGGAGTGGGGGAGATGAAGCCGACACTGATGGATACGGCGAGTGTTGCGGCCATTTCCGGGTCGTTCATGGCGGTCAGCAGATGGCAGATGTCTTCGAGTTCCTCTCCACTCGCGCCGGTCTTGAGGCGGGTGGTCATCCATTTCCCGAATGCGCCGCTTTTGAGTGTCTGTCGGGCCGGGAAGGCCAACTCTTCGCCGTCTCTTCCAAGAGCGGTCAGGAACGGGAGCAATTCAGCCGGGTCAACCGTAGCCAGCGGGGTCATGAGGCCTTCAAGCCACGAGAGGGTTTGTTTGTCGTGGTCGCCGGGGTAATCGAGCAGCATTTCATGGCCCAGTGCCAGACGGTCACAGGCGTCCAGCCCGGTGACGATAGCGGCCATTTCACGCAGGGAGACGGCTTTGGCCTGAACAAAGCGGGCGGCAAGGCTGCGTCCGAATTTTCCTGCCCTCAGCAGGGCGCTCATGCAGAGCCGGATTATGTGGCTGTCTTTTGACTGATGGATGATGCGGTAAAAATTCAGGCAGGCGTCGGCTACGGGGACGGTTTGAAAGACGCTGGGAGGCTCTCTTCGGTCCAGTGCGTGAATAAAGTTCTGAACCACGGATTTGATGTCGGGCACCTCGGAAGACGCCGTCATGCTGGAGCAGTTCCGGATCATGGTGGAAAGTTTTGCAATGTCTGTAATTTCTGTGCTCATCCATGCCGCCTTCTGGACACCTACACTGTGCAGATTGTTGGATGAGATGTCAAAGGCGTTAGAATTCATTCCTCGCGCTGTTTGGGAGGCGTGTTGAATAACGTTCGGGCATGCGAAAAGCGTTTTGTGTGAAAAGTGAGTCGTGGCGGGGGTTAAACTGGCGTTTTAAACCCAAAAAGACTTTGACTCGCTTCGTAACATGACCTATCGTGCTTCACTTATATTTATATTGTCCGAAGATTCCGGTATTAACCAAACTCAGGAAAAGACTATATGTACACATTGCGTACTCTTCCGGGAGACGATGTTCGCCAGATCATGTGGCGTTTCGCTGATCGTTTCGACCTTCAGATGTCTGTGCAGTCCGCACGTTCCATCGCTCGCAGCACCGTTGCCAAACTTGTGGCCGAAGGCGCGCGCAACACCCATGAATGGACCGACCAGAAAAACGAACTGCTTTCCGCATTCGATCAGTCAGGCCTGACTGCGCTGTTCATGGATCCGCATCAGGGCGGATTCATCGAAGGTCCCAAGAATTTCGCACTCGCGCTTGTTGCGTTCGAGTTGTCATACGTGGACGCAGGTGCGGCCACCTGCTCCCTCGCCTCCAATCTGGCGCTTGCCCCGATTCACGAGAAAGGCACCCCGGAGCAGCGTGATTACTACATGTCCAAATGTGTGCCTCCCCAGCCCGGTGAAGACCGCGAAATCTGGCGTGGCGCATTCGCGCTCACCGAGCCGCTGCCGTACATCGGCGTAGACACCGGCGTGCTGTGCGGCAAGGCCACTGTTGCCGATTGGGAAGAGGGTGATGAACCCATGCTCCAGATCGACAAGCGCGGCCGCTTCATCACTAATATGGATTTCGCCAATTTCGTCACTGCCGCTGTCGAGTCCAATGACGACCGCATCAAGGGCACTTTCATGGTCATCCTCGAAGATGGGGATGAAGGTGTTTTCGACCGTGGCGCACCGACTCTCAAGATGGTGCATCAGCTTTCTTCCACCCGTGATCCCGTGCTGAACCTCAAGGTTCCCGCATCCCGCATCATTGGTGGATATGATGTTGTTGATGGCGTGATCGTGCCGAAATACAATCACTCCGAAATCATCGGCGCGGTTTTCCACCGCACCCGTATTCCTGTCGGCCTGATGAGTTCCGCGAAGCTCATTTCCGCTGTCGAACCGGTCATTCGTTATCATCGCAACCGTTTCCGTGGCGGCGATGCAGCCAAGGAAGGTTCTCCCCGCTACGACAAGGGCCTCCAGATCAACGAAGATGCGCTCCAGCGTCTTGTCGATGTCTGGGCATCCGGTGAGGCCGGTTGTTCCTTCGCCTTTGCCGCGTCCCGTCTGGCTGACCGTTTCGATCCCATCGAAAAGGCCAAGGAGGCACACTTTGAGGCCGAGGGCGTGACCAGCCCGCGTAAGCAGATGGTCGCCCTGCGCAAGCTCAAGGACCAGGTCGTCGAGTTCATCAATCTCGAATACACCCCCGAAGCCGAACGCGATCAGGCCCGTTATGCCGAACTTTCGGCCGACACCCTTGTTCAGTACGCCTACATGGAAGCCCTTGCAGGCATCCTCAATCCCGGCGTGAAACTCTGGAACACCGGTGTGGGTGCCAACATGATGCGTGAAGCCGTGGCGCTTGTCGGCGGTTACGGCATCACCGAGGACTGTCCCGGTTTCCTCATGCAGAAATGGACCGACTGCCAGCTTGAAGCGACCTACGAAGGTCCGGAAGCCGTACAGCGCCGCCACATGACCATGACCATGACGAGCGAGGTCTTTCTGGCCACGTTCGACGCATGGATCAAACATATGGAACGGGCAGGCAAGGAAGTCCCCGGTCTCGGCGGCTACGTGCTCGCTTCCGCCATGGAACTCTGGAAGTGGACCCTCGAATTCCTGCAGAACAACAAGGATGCCGAAGGACGCAAGCTGTTCCACAACAAACGTCAGGGTGTCACCTTCCCGATGGCCGATGCACTCGGCTGGCTGTGCGCCCCGTACTTCCTCGCCGGTGACGTCATGGAACTGATTGAAAAAGGTCCCATGTCTCCGACTTTGGCAGAAGGTCTCGACGACCTTACCGGTTTCTACAAGGACATCTGCCACGTGCAGGCTGCCCGTGCTGCCGGTGAAGTCTCCCGCATCTGCACCGAACTCATCTACGGGTTCTATGAATGTAAATGCGTCAACCCGGAAGCAGGCGAATGTCCCGCAGACACGCTTGCCCGGTTCCGTGAACTCAAGGCCAAAGTCGATATGTGCATGGCCGGATCGCGTGTGTCCAAAGACCGCGCAGGCAACGCCCTCACTGGCGTCATGATCCCGGAAGCACTCGATTATCCGATGGCATAAGTAACGATGTGAGAGGGAGACTTTGAAAAAAGTCTCCCTCTCGTTTTGTTTTTGATAAAATCAGGACTTGAAGCCGCTTCGCGGCGATGACAGATGATTTCGCCTCCGGCGGCCAGAGGGTAAAACCCTCTGGACTCCCGTTCTCGCCTTCGGCGAAAGTTGTTTAAGTAAAAAGTACACATTTTGCGTTCGCACGGACTCGCGAAGCGCACCAAAAAGTTTAGGAGAGTCCAGAGAACCCTTTTCAAAGGGTTCTCTGGTCCCCCTGAAAGGGCCGCCGGAGGCATCCCATGACAGATTCTATTGAAATTCCTGAAACTCCCCGTGCCGAAATGGAGACTGATATTGTCTGTGTAGGTTTCGGTCCTGCCGCGGGTGGTTTTTTGACCACGCTGACTCGTGGATTGATGAACGAAGACGGGACCCCGGTTGCGGAGTCCAAGGCGATGCCGGGTATGCCGCCGCAGGTGATCTGCTACGAGCGTGCTGACGACATCGGGTTCGGCGTGTCGGGTGTCGTGACCAAGGGACGTTCCATCAGGGCGAGTTTCCCGGACCTTGATCTGTCTCAGATTCCCATGGCCCATGCCGTGATGGAAGAGAAGGTCCTCTATCTCAAGGACCCGGTGGGTGCGAGCAGGCGTCCGACCGCCTTCAAACTGGCGGACAAGGCGCTTGGCAAGTGGATGGAAGACGACGCATACGAATTGCCGTATATTCCGCCGTTCCTTGAAAAGCATCCCGGCATGATCTTTTCCATCGGCCAGCTGAACCAGTGGGTCGGCGGCAATCTGATGGGTACCGGCATGGCGCAGATCTGGCCGAGCAGTCCCGTGGCTGAACCGCTCATGGAAGGACGTGCCGTCAAGGGCGTTCGCATGGCGGATCAGGGAGTGGACAAGGACGGCAACCCGGATGCCGGGTTCATGCCCGGTATGGACATGAAGGCCGCGCTGACTGTCGTGGCGGACGGTCCGGTCGGTCCGGTCGGTCAGCATCTGGACCGCGAACTGGGACTGCCCGAGGGCAAGCACCAGCGCGAGTGGGCCGTGGCCATGAAATGTGTCGTGGACCTGCCTGAGGGGTGTGACTGGAAACCCGGTACCGTGCTGCACACCATCGGCTATCCCGAACCTGAAATTTTCGGTTTCCTGTACGTTTACCCCGGCAATGTCGCGTCCATGGGCATTTTTATCCCCTCATGGTTCGACAATCCGGTTCGCACGGCATACCGCTACATGCAGCACTGGATGTTGCACCCGTATCTCTGGAAGCGCATTCAGGGCGGTACCATGCGTTCATGGGGCGCGAAGTCGCTGGCCGAATCAGGCCGTCGTGGCGAGCCGTTCCTGTGCGGTGACGGGTTTGCGCGTATCGGCGAAGGCTCCGGTTCGACCAACGTGCTGACCGGTTCCGGCGTGGATGAAGCGTGGGCTACCGGCGTGCAGCTGGGCGAGGCTGTTCTTGAGTTGCTCAAGGACGGCAAAGAATTTACCAAGGAAAACCTTGAGGCCACATATGTCGCCAGACGGCGGGCATCGTGGGTCGAGGAAGAGGCCAAAGTGGCAGAGAAGGCCCGTGACGGGTTTACGAAAAATACGTTGCTCGGTTTCCTCGGCATGGGCATGACCGGTCTGACCAACGGGCTGCTGAACATGCCCGGTGAAGCGAAAAAGCCGCAGGACCGCATCCCGACCATCGAGGAATATTACACTGATTACATCCCGGAAGGCGAGATTCAGGAAATCCGCGCCGAGTGTGCCAAGAAGGGCACGAGCCTGCACGACGCGCTCATGGACCGCGTGGGCTGGCCCGAGATTCCGCTTGACGGCACACTGCTTGTTTCCCATCAGGACGCGCTGCTCATGGGCGGCAAGGTGCAGGCGAACCCCGGTTACGCGGATCATGTCCGTTTCGCTGACCCGGACATGTGCGCCGCGTGTCGCGAAAAGGTCTGCATCGAGGCATGTTCCGGACAGGCTATTTATACGAATCCCGAAGGCGGCACCCCGCTGTTTGACCGGGAAAAATGTGTGCACTGCGGTGCATGTATGTGGAATTGCAGCAAGTCCGACCCCAAGGACAGGGAGCGCACCAACGTGAAGTTCCGTGCCGGTTCCGGCGGGCTGCATTCCGTTGAAAATTAGGCTATAGGCATCCGAAGTGAATCCGAAGCGGCGCGGTAACCACCGCGCCGTTTTTAGAATGGACGGCATGAGAAATACGATTGTCGTCAAATACATCAAGGAGATAACGTAAATGAGCACTGAACTGCATATCGTGGTCTGCGGCAGTATCGTCCCGGACCCGCTCCAGACGCTCGCACCCGTGGACGGTCCTCAGGGACCGACCCTGCAAAATGAAATGATGCTTCCCGCCGTGTTGGACCCGTGGGCAGGGCATGCCCTGTACGAGGCCGCCAATCTGGCGCAGAAGAACCCCGGCTCCCGTGTCTGGCTCGTCAGCCTCGGCCCCAAGGCCAAGCTGCAGCAGGTCATGATGGCCGTATCCCAGAAAGCTCCGTTTGAACTGGTCGTGGCCGATGGCTCCGCATCCGGTTTCACCGACGCTTTCGAGACCGCCAAGGTCCTCGCTGACACCATCGACGGTATCGGTGATCTCGACAAGTCCAAGCTCCTGCTGTTCGGCGGCTGGCAGTCCGCATCCCGCGGTTCCGGCGCAGTCATGCAGATGGTCGGTGAAATGCTTGGCGTGAGCGAACAGTTCCAGGGTGTTGACAAGATCACTGTCGGCGACGACGGTTCCATTGAAGTCATGGAGCGCATCGAAGGCGGTGCTTACCAGAATTCCGTGGTCGACGGCGCACCCGCCGTGTTCGGCTGGGCTACCGGCGAACTGCCCGAGCCTCCGAACAATCCGCAGATCGGCATGCAGAACATGCAGAAGAACATGCCTGCATTGCAGCAGGCCAAGCCTGCCGACCTGTCCGGCACCAGCCTGAAGTTCGAGGGTGTCGAGGTCCCGCAGCAGCGTCGTGAAACCCGTGTGGTGAAAGACGTTTCTGTCGATGACATGGCGAAAGAAATCGTCGAATGGCTCAAGGGATAAGGGGGAAGACAATGACTGTACTTTATCTCGCACATACTGAAAATGACGGCTCCCTGCACAAGGTTGCCCTTGAGACCCTGACCGCTGCCAAGGCGCTGGCCGAAGGCATGGATGCTGATCTGGCTGTGGGCCTTGTCGGTGCGGATGTCGCCGGTGCCGCTGATTCCATAGGTGGTTGCGGCGCAAAGTTCTATGGCGTGTCCGGCGAAGAGTTCGCTGCCGCCCGTTACGCATCCGATCTGGCTGCTGTTGAGGCCATTGCCAAGGCATGTGGCGCTGAAATCGTCGTGGCTCCGGCCACTTCCCGCTTCAGCCGTGCTCTGCCGGGACTGGCTATTCGCCTGGAAGGCCGCGTGGATACGCACCTGTCCGGTCTCGAAACTGTTGACGGCAAGCCCGTTGCAAAACGTTGGTTCTACCGCCAGCGCATGGAAGGCACCCTGACACGCGAAGAGCGCCCGTGGGTGCTGACGCTCGATTCCGGTTGTGCTGACGCCTTTGAAGGCGCAGGCAGCGTGGATGTCGAGGCCGTGTCTGTGGATGTCTCCGGCGTGCGCACCAAGGTCGTGGGCATCGAAGCTCCTTCCGGCGACGAGCAGACCATTCGTCCGGATGCCGATCTTCTGTTTGTCACCGGCGCAGGCTGGATGAAGAAGCAGGCTGACGGCGCTACGCATGTTGCCGAGGCCGAGACGCTGATTACCGGATTCATGGGGCAGACCAAGTGCTCCATCGGTTCCTCCAAGTCTTTGGTGGATATCTCCGGTGAAGAAGGCGAGGTCATCTCCTTCCTGACACACATGCATCAGGTCGGACAGACCGGTTCGTCTCCGCGTCATGCCAAGGGCCTTGCCTCCTGCTGTCACGGTGAGGAGCCGCACGTTGTCGGTTGGCGTTTCATCAATGAGCGTCGTGCCATCAACACCGATGCAGGCTGCGGCTGGGCACAGGGCAAATGCGACGTGCTGTACGTTGGCGACGCCTTTGAGATCATGAAAAAGGTCAACGAACTGCTCGGCTAGTCAGCCTTTTCATAATCGAAAAAGTATGGGCCGCGTCCGGGATTTCCGGACGCGGCCTTTTTCTGATTTGTGGGAGTGAAGGATTTTCCGCGGGAGAATCAAATGAACTGCTTTCAGTTCTTCAGTTCCAGATACTTTTTCTTCAATGCCTTGAACTCCTCTGTCTTTTTGAATTTCCGGAGCTCGGTAGAGAACATCTCCACGAATTCCTTAGACTCACTGGAGCGGCTGAAAATGATATAGAGTCCTTCATTCTTGATGGTGATATCCGGCTGGGGCCGAATGGAGGGATCACCTATCTTTTTCGTCAGGTAAATGCCGTTTCCGCATTCAGCGACTATGGCGTCCAGTCGGCCGAAACTGAGTTTCGTGAAGTTGATTTCATCGGAGTGAACCTTTTCCACTTTGCAGTAGGTTTCAATGAAATCCCAGAATTCAGGCGTGTAGCTGTAACCGAGCACCACGCCGATGGTCTTTCCTTTCAGGTCTTCCAGAGTTTTGATGTCATCGCGGTCTTTGGTCCAGATGACCCACGGTGAGTCTACGAGGACTTCCTCCGGGTAAAAGGTGTACATTTCCCGGTCCGGGGTGAAGTTGGCGGAAAAAAGTGCGGTTGCTTCACCGAACTGTACCATCTCCAGAGCCCGGTTCCATGGGAAGGACTTGATATCATCTATGGGGATACCCAACCGCTTGTATACGGCCCTGACCGTCTCAACGGAAAATCCGGTCAGCCCCTCCTCTGTCTTGAATTGATAGGGGGGCCAGATATCGCATACCAGCGTAACGGTCCTGTCCGCCTTGCTCGTGGCTCCGGTAAACACTACGGCAGCGATCAACAAGACCAGACATATCGCCATGCCAATCCGAGAATGTTTCATTTCACCTTCCCCTCAGGGTTGTCAGATACAGCAATACCCGTCGATTGCCCTATTTCCCGTGACTGTACCCACCTGCTTCCTGTTCTGTGAGCGGAGTGGTTACGGGGTTTCGCTTGAAGTAGTCGATGCAGCGCTGCATATCCGTGATGAACAGGTCTCCGAGGTCGCGGGAAAATCCGTGGCGAACAAGGATTCGCATGATGACGAGGTCCTGCCGGTTGGCGGGCATGGAGTAGGCTGCCACCTGCCAGCCCCGGCTGCGGAGACGGTCTGACAGGTCATAGAGCGTATAGCCGTGGCCTGCGCCTTCCTTGAGGGACCAACTGAGGGCAGGTATGCCGCCTCGACCGTCATAAATGATCTCAAAGGGGCCCATGTCGGCTATTTTATCCGCGATGAGATGGGCGGTGTCGTAACATGCCTGCTGCAGTCGGCGGTAGCCTTCTCGGCCGAGGCGCAGGAAATTGTAATATTGCGCCACTATCTGGCCTCCGGGACGGGAGAAGTTCAGTGCGAAGGTCGGCATGTCTCCGCCGAGGTAGTTGACCCGGAATATGAGGTCTTCGGGCAGATATTTTTTTTCACGCCAGACAGCCCAGCCCACGCCAAGCGGGGAAAGGCCGTACTTGTGGCCCGATGCGTTGATGGACTTGACCCGTGGCAGGCGGAAATCCCAGAGCAGGTCCGGGTCCACGAAAGGTGCGAGGAATCCGCCGCTGGCTCCGTCCACGTGGACAGGGATGTCGAGTCCGGTTTCTTCCTGCAACTTGTCGAGAGCGTCGCACACTTCCTTGACCGGTTCATATTGGCAGGTGAAGGTGACGCCGAGCGTCGGCACCACGCCGATGGTGTTTTCATCGCACCGTTTGATGACCTCTTCCGGCGTCATGATGAGCCGGTCTTTTTCCATGGGGATTTCCCGCAGTTCCACATCCCAGTAACGGGCGAATTTGTGCCAGCATATCTGCACCGGACCGCAGATGAGATTGGGTTTGTCCGTGGGCTTGCCTTGCGCTTTCATCTTGTCGCGCCAGCGCCATTTCATCGCCATGCCGCCCAGCATGGCCGCTTCGCTTGAACCCGTGGTGGAGCAGCCGAGGGTGTTGTGTGCATCCGGAGAGTTCCACAGGTCGGCGAGCATATGGACGCAGCGCGCCTCGATTTCGGCTGTTTGCGGGTATTCGTCCTTGTCGATCATGTTCTTGTCCATGCTCTCGTCCATGAGCCGGTGTACTTCCGGTTCGGCCCATGTCTGGCAGAACGTGGCGAGATTCTGGCGCGAGTTGCCGTCGAGCATGAGTTCATCATGCACGACCTGATAGGCGTGGCGCGGGTCATGTTCCTTGGCCGGGAATTTGTATTTTGGCATGCTGACGGAAAGGTCGGACGAGGCATAGACGTCGTCGAGAAGCTGTTCCTTGATGGTATCTTTTTCATGAATTGCCATATGTGTTTCTCCTTATTTTATGATTTGTTGTCAGGGTGTTGGACCCATTCTGGTTTTTTGAGTGCGTGGATGAGAAGCGGCAGGCCGATGAAGAGAATCATGCCGCTGGCGACCAGCCCTACGTAAAGGGCGGGGTTGCCTACCGGTAGATTGGTCGGGGGAAAGAAACCGACCACAAGGGCGAACGATACCCCTACGAGTCCGAGGCCTGCCAATGCCCATATGCCGAATTTACCGCCCGGCACTTTGTAGGATCGCGGCAGTTCCGGGTGGGTGTACCTGAGTTTGATCGCAGCCGAATACATGAGGATGTATACGACCAGATAGAGGGTGATGGTCATGGCCGAGAGCATGAAAAAGGCCACGCTCACGTTGTCCATGATGAAGTAGAGTGAAGCGAGCGCACTGACGATGACAGCCTGAATAAGGAGGATGTTCACCTGTATGCCCTTGCTGTTGACCTTTGCCATGAAGGGCGGAATCTCGCCTTCGCGTGACGTGTAGAGCAGCCCCCGGCTCGGACCGCCGACCCATGACATGACGCCGCCGATGGCACCGAACGCGCACAGCAGGCCCATGACCGGGGTGATGAATCCGAGGTGAAATGTGTCGAGAACTTGTTTGAAGGCCTGCATCAACCCTGCGGTCAGGCTGATTTTTGATTCCGGGATGACGGCCGCTACCGCCATGGAACCGGCGAGGAACAGGCAGAAGATTATCGCTGCCGCAAGGAACATGCTGGCTGGAAATTCCTTGGCGGGATTTTTCATCTCATTGGCATGGACGGCGTGTACTTCGACGCCAGCGAACAGGAGCACGATGCCTGCCAGAAAGGCCACACTGCCGAGGCCTGTGATGTGAGGGAACAGGCGTGCGTGCGGCGCTTCTCCGGCCAGCTTTTCAGCGGTCACGACGGCGGTGCTTGGTTCAAGAAAATGGATGGGGTTGCCCTGAATGACCCAGAACAGGCCGAGGGCGATGATGATCACGCCTGGCAGCAAAGTCCCTAAAATCACGCCGTATTTGGTGACCTTGCTGGCAACGTCAGTTCCGGCCATGGTCATGAAGGTGGCCCCCCAGTAGCAGACCAGAATGACAATGCCCGTATAGGGCCCGTCATTGGCCAGTTCCGGGTCCATGAACAGGTAGGCGAGTGCGCTGGCAGCAAAGGCGAGCACTGTCGGATACCAGACGACATTCTGAATCCATTGCAGCCAGATTGCGGTAAACCCCCAGCGTGAACCGAAAGCCTCTTTTATCCATGTGTAGACGCCGCCACTTTTGTTGCTGAATGCTCCCCCGAGTTCCGCAGCAACGAGTGAAGCGGGGATAAGGAACATCACGGCTGCGAACAGGATGTAGAAAATCATGGAGAGCCCCTCTTTTGCCATGAGGGGCAGCCCGCGCAGGCTGACGACCGCTGCGACCGTCATCATACTGAGGGTGAAGATCGTCATTTTGCCGGATTTTGCCATGCTGGGTGTCTCCTTGTGGTGGTGGGGCAACGTATTGTGTTTCCTGATTGAATTATTCTGGAGACACAATGTGGGACGGTAGCATGAACCGGGGATTCTGTACAATCGCTTCTTGATGATCGGCAGACTCTTTGAGGGGGCTGGCTGTTATTTGCTGGTCATGGTCCAAACTCCGTCCCATTCGCCCTCTGGCGGGGTGGTGATGAAGTGGGCGCAGCGGTCAACATAGAGTTTTGCCGTTCTGTCGTTGGGATTGAGGGCAAGGCATTCGCTGAAAGTTTTTTCGGCTCCGGCAAAGTCTCCATCGTGATAGAGGGAGTATCCTTTTCGGAAAAGAGGGACGGCTTCGGCCAGATTGGGGAAGCTTTCCGCGTCGTGATGGTCGAGGACTTCGAATATGGCTACGGGTTCGGTCTTGCCTTTGACGCGGATAAGGTCGGCCTCGCGGAGGGTGTAGGATTCTTTGAGCTGGGCCTTTGTCCCCTCGCTGATGAGGATGTTGGAACCATAGACCTTGTTGGCTCCTTCAAGGCGGGATGCGAGATTTACCCCGTCGCCGATTACCGTGTAGTCCATGCGTTTTTCCGATCCGATATTTCCGACAACGACTTCGGCGGTGTTCAGGCCGATGCCGATGTCGAGGGTCTGTCTGCCTTCCTTTTTGCGGCGCACATTGAATTTGTGCAGCGCCCGCATCTGTTCGATGGCTGCCTGTACGGCCTGATCCGCGTCCTGTCCTGTCGGGAACGGCGCACCGAAGACCGCCATGATGGCGTCGCCGATGTATTTGTCGAGAATGCCGCCGTGGTCGAAGATGATGTCCACCATGTCCGTGAAGTAGTCGTTGAGCATGGCGACTGTTTCATGTGCGCCGAGTGTCTCGGAGATGGTGGTGAAGCTGCGGATGTCCGAGAAGAAAATTGTCACCGGCTTCATCTGTCCGCCGAGTTCCGCTTCTCCTGCTTCCATGAGCTGGTCTGCCACCTCCTTGGTCATGTAGCGGGCCAGTGTCCCCTTGAGTCGCTTTTCTCCGCTGATGTCTTCAAATACGAGCAGGGCGCCGATTACATCGCCTTCCGAACTGACAAGCGGCAGCGTAGTCATGTTGACGGCAATGATGCTGCCGGTCGGCAATTCCATTTCCGTATCCAGTGCGATGTCGGCCCTGCCTGTGTCCATGACCTTGGCAACCGTGGTTGCGATCCATTTGCCCGTGCCGTGGAAGAGGTCGTCCACCGGGCGTTCAAGGATGTTCTCCTCTTTTTCTCCAAGGAGGTTCAGGGCCACGGCGTTACATTTTTCCACGCGCAGTTCATCGTCAAAAGTTATCAGGCCGCTGGACATGGATTCGAGAATGGATTCGTTGTAATTTTTCATCCTCAGCACGTTTTCGAACAGACGGGCGTTTTCAATGGCGATGGCGGCCTGGGCCGAGAAGGCGCGCACCCGGTTTTCATCTTTTTCCGTGAACGGACCGTCCTTTTTGTTCAGCGACTGGATGACGCCGACGGCTTCGTTGTCCTTGTTGTAGACCGGCATGCACAGGATGGTGTCGGTTTTGTATCCAGTCTTTTTGTCGATCTCCTGATTGAATCGTGGGTCCATGTAGGCATCCGGGATGTTGGCGGTTTCTCCGGTTGTGAAAACAGTCCCCGCGATACCAAGATGGTTGGGGAAACGGATTTCTTTCGTCTCAACACCTTCGGCCACCATGGCCCAGAGTTCGTTCGTCTTGGGATCGTTGACGAACAGGGTGGAGCGGTCTGCCTCAAGTATGGTCGTGGTGGTCGCCATGATCTTCTGGATCAGCGGAATGAGATGGATTTCTGTGGAGATCGCCTTGGTTATTTCGAAAAGTTCCTTTTCCTCTTTGCGGGACTTTTCCACTTCTTCATAGAGTTGCGCCTTGATAAGGGCGGAAGACGCCTGCGCACCCATGGCTTCCAGCATGGACAGGTCGCCGTCGAGAAAGTCGCCTTCAAGTTTGTTGAGAATCTGGATGACTCCGACCGGAGTTCCGAATTTGTTGCGAATGGGTGCGGTCAGTATGTTGCGGGTGTGGTATCCGGTTTTCTTGTCAATGTCTTGATTGAAGCGCTGGTCTGCGTATGCGTCAGGAATGATGAGTGATTCTCCGGATGTATACACAGATCCCGCTATGCCGAGATGATTTGGAAAGCGGATTTCCTGAAGATTGTCACCCATGGCGACACGTGAAAAGAGTTCGTCTGTTTTGCGGTCATTGAGAAAAATTGTGCCTCTGTCTGCGTGCAACGCTTCGGTGGTCAGGTTGACGAGACGGGAAAAGAGGGTGTCCAGAGAGAGCGAGTCTGCCAGACGGTTGGAAACTTCGAGCAGGGCGGTGAATTTGCCGAAAGTTTCGGAAATCTTGTCGAGGAATGTATGCCTGTCAGACTTGCTCAGGCTGTCGAGAATGCGGCGGATATCGGACTGCTGGAGCCGATGGTCAAAGACCTGGCTCAGCATTTCCGGTGTGTAGTCGTGATAGTCTCCCATGATATTCCCTGTTGGCTGAGGCTTATTGTTGCGTCATGGTTTCGTTGATGGCCCGGGCAAGCTCTTCCGGTTCAAACGGTTTGGTCACGATGCGCTGCATCCCGGCGTTGATGAAGCTCTGTTTTTCGGAGCTGCGTGCAAAAGCGGTCAGGCCGATGATCGGCAGGTCGCGGGACACGCCTTCCACGCCGCCGCTTCGGATGATTTTTGTTGCCATGAGGCCGTTGACCACCGGCATCTGGATATCCATGAGTACCAGATCGAAACGGTTGCGGGTCAGTGCGTCGATGGCTTGCTGCCCGTTTCCCACCACAATGACGTCGTGGCCTGCTTTTTTGAGCAGGCGTGAGGCCATGATTGAATTAACCTGCTCGTCTTCGGCCAGCAAAATATTGAGAGAGTTCAGTGTATCATGCGTGGGGGTGATCGTTGATGCCTGGGGCTTGTCTTCGATTATGTCAAAGGGTGCGGTGAACCGGAATGTGCTGCCTTGCTTGGGAGTGCTTTCCATTTCGATGGAACCGCCCATGATGTCTGCAAGTTGTCGGGCAATGGAAAGTCCAAGTCCCGTGCCGCCATACTGTTTGGTCAGGAAGTCTTCCCCGAGAGTGAAGTTATCGAAGATGGCGGCCTGCATTTCCGGCTGGATGCCGATACCTGTGTCGATGACGGAAAATGCGAGAGTCACGCCGTTTGTGTTCCGGGTGTCTGAAACCCTTTCCACATGAAGGGAAACCGTTCCTTGTTCTGTGAATTTTATGGCGTTGCCCAGCAGGTTGAACAGAATCTGTCTGAGTTTGCCGAGGTCGCCGTGAATCAGGTGCGGCAGATTCGGATCAGCTTTCAGAGTCAAGGTGACTGATTTTTCAGTTGCCTGCCGAATGAGCGGGGTTATCAGTGAGTCGAGGGTCTGCTCAAGAGAGAACGTCGTGTGGAACGGCGTGGTGGAGCCGTCTTCAATGCTTGAAAGGGTGAGCAGGTCGGACAGAGCCTTGTTGAGTTGACGGGAGGCATCAAGAGAGAGTGAGACGAATTCCCGTTGGTCCGAACGAAGGTCGGAACCCATAAGAATCTGCAGCATGCCCATGATACCGTTGAGCGGGGTGCGTAACTCATGGCTCATGTTGGCAAGGAACTGGCTCTTTGCCTGAACGGCATCCCGCAGGTCTTGCCGGGTTGTTTCCAATTCCTGTTTCAGGTGCAGTATTTCATTTCTGTCCGATCTGTTCGACACTGTGACCTTTCCCCGATCTGAAGTTTTGTCAATTACCTGCCTCTGAAATGAAGAGATGTACGAGTTTATGCCCCTTCGGTTTGCGGCAGTACATGTCTGGCGACACACTGCAGGAGTTTTATTTTACTGACGGGTTTGGCCAGATAGTCGGTGCACCCGGCGGCAAGACAGCGCTCCTGATCTTCCTTGAAGGCATTGGCCGTGACTGCGACGATGGGAGTCGGCGAGGAGCCTCCCTGTCTGTTTTCGTATTCCCGGATTTTTCTGGTTGCCTCGTAGCCGTCCATGACGGGCATCTGGATATCCATGAGTACAAGGTCATAGTCGCCAGCCATGAATTTTTCCATCGCCTCCAGTCCGTCAGTGGCAAAGTCGAGGCGGCAGGCGGTATTCTTGAAGTACAGTTCAATAAGAGCCTGATTGCTTTCGGAGTCTTCGGCAATGAGGACGCTGGCTGATGTTTTGGAAAGAACGTTGCTCAATTCTTCAAGACTCTTGAGTGGAGTCTGTGGCTGAAGCTGCGGTGCTTTTGCTACAGCGAAATTTATGGAGAAGTAAAAAGTCGATCCCTGTCGTGGAGAGCTTTCCAGATGAATGGAACCACCCATGAGTTCCACCAGTCGCCGGCTGATGGCGAGACCGAGTCCGGTGCCGCCGTATTTGCGGGTAGTGGATGTGTCGGCCTGCGTGAAGCGTTGGAAAATCTGTTTTTGCGCTTCTGCCGGTATGCCGATGCCGGTATCCATGACAGTGAAAGTGAGACAGCCTCCCTCTTGGGTTTTGCACCTGCGAATGGCAAGGCATACGTGGCCTTCTTCCGTAAATTTGACGGCATTGTCGATGAGATTTACCAGTACCTGCCGCAGGCGCACAGGATCCCCCATAATGTGTGAAGGGATATTCCGGTCGGTGTCGACGATGAACTCAAGCCCCTTCTGGCGAGCGCGGCCAGCAACGATTTCATGGGTGCGCGAGATGAACTTTTCCATGTCGATGACCGTTGTTTCCAGCCCGATTTCTCCTGCTTCGATTTTGGACAGATCAAGTACGTCATTGATGATGCCCAGCAGCATTTCTCCTGATGACTGGAACACTTCGATGTATTGGCGTTGGTCAGGGGTGAGCTCCGTGGCGAGCATCAAGTCCGCCATGCCGAGAATGGTGTTCATGGGAGTGCGTATTTCATGGCTCATGCCTGCGAGAAAATCACTTTTCGCACGGTCGGCCGCTTCGGCCTGTTCCTTGGACCGGGCGAGTTCCCGCTGTGTCATTTCGCGGACCTCTATTTCCGCTTCAAGGGTGGCATTGGCCTTTTGCATTTCCTGCGTCCGGTCGGCGAGTTGCGTCATGAGCACGGCGGAACGTGTGACAGCGTTGCCGATATCTTCGAGTTCCCTGAGTCTGGCCTTTGGCAGGTCGAGTTCCTTGTCGCCACGGGCAACCTTGTCGAGCCCCTGCACGCAGCGGATAATGGGAACCACAATATCCCGATGTGCAAAATAGAGAAGGATTGCCAGAGCCAGCAGCAGAGCGCAGGCCGCAGCCAGTCCGGTCATGATGGCGTGCCTTGCTTCGTTGGCAATCTGGGTGAAACGGGTATCGGCCTTGGCGGCTGCGTTGATCGACAGATTGTCCGCCATTTGTTCAAGCGATATGTTGACCCGGTTCCAGAGTGTCTCGCATTGGGAGTTTGTTTCGAGGATTGCCTTGCGATGTGCGAGAAATGAGCGGGTCTTTGCAATGGAAGCGACAGCCTGTTCGGATGCTCCGGAATGTCCGTTGACCAGTTTTTCGAATTCGCTGTTTATGTCGCTGAGGTCCGAGCGTGACAGGGTCTTGTCAGCCTGTGTCAGCATTTGGCCTATTCGTTGTCCCTGTTTGAGAGCGAGCAGTCCTTTTGCGTTGTCGCTGCCCGGGGCAAAGCTGAGCAGGATGTTGTCGGCAACAGTTTGGTCGCGATCCTGTTTACTGCGAAGCTGGGCAATCTTTTCAATGTCGTGAAATGCGTCCACGACCTGCCTGTTGATATTGTGGTCGTCTTCAAAAACAGAGTCCTGCGAAAGGATATGGGCGGCCAGTTTGTACTGGCGGCGCAGGCGGGGGTTCTTGGAACTGTAAACGGTTTCGGCAAAACGTCCCAGACGTTCAAGGTTGACGGCGGTGCGTTGACGTTCAACCACGGCGGGCAGGACTTCATCCCGGGTGTTTGTGGCGAGGTCGGAAATTCTTTTCATGGCATTGGCCATGACAATTCCGATGGTTGTGAGAACGACAAGCATGATAACCTGATATGCTGCCACTGTCGGAACAAGTCCCGGTTTATGTAGGGACGAACGGGAAGGAAGGTGCTGTGTTGCCTTGCTCATTGTGTCAAGTCCGGTCCATTAGTAGATGGAGAAGGGGAAGTACCTGCGATTGATTTTGTCGTAGGTGCCGTTGAGCCGAATATCCCGCAGGGCTTTGTGAAAGGCGTTGAGAAGTTGCGTGTCACCCTTGCGCACCGCTATGCGGGCGGTACTGGACGGGTCGCTTTCCGGTAGCGGAGAGCCGACAAAGTCAAAGGCTGCTCCTTCGGGGGTCTGAAGAAAGCCAAAGATGGTCAGGCTGTCGGAAAGCACAGCGTCGGTTTCCCCGCGGACCAGCATGGCGAACGCCTCGTCCGTGGTCGGAGCGTTCCTGATGGTGGCAGTATCGCTGAAATTATCCTGAAGATACCGTGCCTGTACCGTGTCTCTCTGTGCCGTGAGTGTCAGTCCGGAAAGGCCTTCGCTTGTCTGTACGAAAGGTTTGGTCGGACTCCCTACAAATGTCGAACGGGAGCGGTAGTAGTAGTCCGTGAAATCGGCGAATTTCTGGCGTTCAGGAGTTTGCGCCATGCTTGCGATGACAGCGTCATATTTGTTTTGCGTAAGCCCCGGAAGAATGTCGTCCCACTTTACGGCCTCAAGAGTGCATTCCGCGTTCATGGCCTGACAGAGGGCTTTGGCTATTTCCACATCAAATCCGCTGAGGTTGCCCTGATCGTCGATATAGTTGAAGGGGGGATACGCTCCTTCGGTGGCGATGCGCAGGGGCTCGCCAGCCATGGCGTGTCCGCAGAAAAGCGGAAGTGCCAGAACAAGAATGAGCCAACGCAATGATTTCATGCTCTCCTCCAGTCTTTCAGGGTATCCTCTGATGAACGTACACTTTTTTTTTTAGAATTTCCAATAATATGAAGAAATGAAGATAGGGCGCGAGGAGCATGCCTGTTGGGATGGGGGATGCTTTTTCTCGACCCGATATGCGTATGAGTTGCAATGTCGGACCCGAACTTCCTCCTCTACCCGCCTTTCCAGGAAGGCTGTTTCTGGTGTGGTGCACCCTCGGCGATTCAGGATTCAAGACAGAGCCGTTGGCGGTTTCTATCCTAATCGTTGCTGCCGGATGTCTTTTTCAGCATTTCCTTGAGCTTCGTATTTTCCCTGTCCATGGCCTTGATATGGCGGATGATGATGTCCCTGTTGCGCAGCAGGTCGTTGAGTGCGTTGGAAAGCATGGCACCCGGGGTCGTCATTTCGTTGGGGTGCGGTACGTGATCCACGCGGCAGTCCGCATCAAGCATGATTTTTTCGCCGTTTTTACGCATTTTCATGCAGAAGCCGAAGTCTTCGCTTACCAATTGGCTGCAGGGGCCTTCGTCGGATGAAAAATTCACTTCCATGGATGTGAACCACGGATAGGGGCTGCGTTCAAGGACGTCCCTTTTCAGAAGCAGGAATCCTGCTCCGACCCAGTCTACTTCCAGAAGGCCGGTCTGGCCTAACGGTACACGTTTTTCACGGGTGGAGACGCCTTCCACTTCGCCGAACCATCCGGCGACAAGGAGTTCCGGCATATGCTTGTGAGGGCAGGCTCCGCTGACAATGTCCAGTTCGTGGGCCAGAAGCTGTTTGACATTGTCCACTGTGAAGCCGGTGTCTGCATCCACACAGAGAAAATAGTCGAAGTCCGGCAGTTTCTGATGGATGAGGGTAGATTTTTCATTGTTTATCATCGCATTGCGGGCGAGGGGAATATTGCTGCCCTGCTGGGTGATGATTTCCGTTTCAATATCCCTGCACTGACTCAGGGCACGAAGGCTTCTCAGGGTTTCATCGGTAATTCGGCCGTGCTTGGCAAAGGGGACGCCAACCTTGAGTTTCATGGTGAATCCTTGTTGTATAAGGGTTTCAGCGGGATATAGTGGTTATATTTTATGCTCTGAAAATTGCTTCTTTGTCTGAGAATGTATATTATTTATAGCAGAGGTGGAAGAGTCTTTTCACCATTCCATGAGCCTGTGACAGGAGGGATCAAATGACTCCGCAGACAGGTATGCAGATCGGCAGTGTGGTGACGCTTAACGGCGTGGTATGGGCGGTAACTTCCGAAGGTGACCGTGTTCTTGAAAGTGGTGCTCCTGTTTACAGGGGCGAATCCATTGTCACGGGCAGAAATGCCAATGTCGAGATTCAGTTTCAGGACGGCACACTGCTTGGGCAGGGGCAGGAGGCGCGTGTCGACCTTGACGAGTACATTTTTGACGGGGAGTCCGGCGGACTGGATTTCCAGATGGTCAAGGGTGTCATGCGGCTGGTTTCCGGCAAGATCGCCGAAACCAATCCCGATGCGTTCAATCTCTCCACACCGCTTGCCACCATAGGTATTCGCGGGACGGAGATTATCGCCAAAATCAACGTTGATGGTCAGGTGGTCGGCGTTACCGACATGTCTCCGGGGCATTATGTCGTTGTGGCAACCCCTGACGGAGAGGTGCGTATCGAGGCTCCCGGTTTGTTCGCAGGTGTGGACGCAGACGGCTTTCTGATGCAGGTGCAGCCGTTGCCGCAGGATTTCGTCGATGCGGTGCAGGCTGCTGTTCCCCTTACGACTATGGGCGATTCGCCGCGTGACCCGGATGATCCGCCTCCGGATGTGCCGGACCCGGTCCCGGATGGAGGTGATCAGGTCGGGCCGGACGGCGAGCCCGAGCCGACAGGTGAACCGCTGCCCAGTGGAGACGATTCTCCTCCGCAGGGGCTGGAACCTCCTCCTCCGCCTCCGATTCCGACCCCACCGCCTACTGCCGGCCTGCTTGATCCTGTTGACTTTACTCCTCCTGATACGTCCCCTGAGCCTCCCCCGGACGATACTGTTCAGATTCCCGATGAGACGTTGCCCGGAGGGCCGCTCGGTGTGGTGTGGGAGGACGAGCCTGATCATGACGCGGACTATAGTGGTACGGAACACGATGATACACTTTCCGGGCTGGATATGAACGACACTCTGTATGGCTTGGAAGGGGATGACTCCCTGCTCGGCGGTGCTGGTGATGACAATCTGTTTGGAGATTGTGGCGATGATACGCTTCGTGGAGAGGACGGTCTTGATTATCTTGTCGGCGGTACTGGTGATGATCTGCTTGCCGGCGGTGCCGGGAACGATACGCTGAGTGGCGATCACGGCGATGACACGTATGTCATAGCCTCGACTTTGGAAGGTACTGATTCCATTCTCGATATGCACACCAATTCAGGTGAGGACGATATGATCTCGTTGAGCAGGAGTGGCGAACCGGAATTTGATGATCTGAAATGGGACGGTAATATACTCTCCCCGGATGCGTTCGCTTTTGTTCCGACTGAAAGCTATGATGGCACCGGTGTTGATTTCGGTTCCGGCGAGACCAAGGGAATTGTCTATGCTAGTGAAGTTACCGAGTCCGGTTCATCCAGTTCGGGCAAGTTGTATTACGATCCAGACGATACTCAGGCCGGTGATGAGATTCTGCTGGCTACCATCACCGAGACGGATGACGACGGCAATCCTCAGAACGACGACATCACCAGTTCCGATATCATGGGAGATGTTGTTCGCTGACAGGGTGGCGAATCGATGACGGGGAAATGTCAGCAGCAATCGGATGTCACGGGACGTCCCGTGAGGCGGGACAGCCAGACCGTCATTATGTATGAGGCACAACCTACGCCCGGTGTGACGTTGATTGCGTCCACCGGGCAGTTTTTTGCACAGGCACCGCACTCCATGCAGGCATCGAAGTCCGTGATTTCTGCCTTTTGATCACGCAGCCCGAATATGCGGTGGGGGCAGACTGTCACGCACATGCCGCAGCCGACACAGGTGGTTCTGTCCAGCGAAAGTGTTGCCACATCTTTGAGATACCGGAATCCTTTCATTCCATGCTCCTGCCTAGCCGATAAACGGCGCTGTAAGCCAGATGACAAAAGCGATCAGTGCCATTCCCGCCTGTATGGGGATGAAGCGCCGCATTTCCTTTTCCACTCCGGTGGGCGATGTGAAAGGAGTCGCTCCCGTGAAGTTCATCGCCAGATATGAAGCCACTGCCGAGGTCCAGAGCAGAAAGGCGGCATGTTCCATCAGGGAAAGGGGGAAGGGCAGGAGGAGGGAGGCCGGGAGGGCCGTGATTGCGCCGACGAGAAGGCCTTTGGGTGAGAAGTATTTCCAAGGCAGTCTGGGGAGGAGCAACGGTACGAGTGCGCCTCCGGCCAGCAGGCCGATCAGGGTGGCGCAGATGATTGCGCCTCCGCGCGTCCATGCCGTTTCGAGCGAGTAGCCGCCTGGTCCGATTCCCGAGACAAGGAGTGCGCAGGCAATGATGATCGCCAATGGTTTCCCGCATGTGAACAGTTCTACCGGGATGAGTTCGGCCCGTTGTTTCAGGGTGAAGGTGACTTCCCGCATCGCCTCTGTGGCCTCATTGCCCGCCTGAATGAATGCAGGCAGGTCTTTTGCCTGTACAGGCCCGTAAACAATCTTGAATCCGCACGCCTTTTTCAGGCCATGGGCGGCTACGCCGGTGGCGCTCAATTGCGGCAGAATGACTTCACGGTGGCTGACGATATCGGCCAGTCGTGTGGTAATGATGCTGTACGCTATTTCCTCTGTGGAAAAGAGTTCCTTGCCAGCGGCACACCAGACGTTGATGCCGCGGGTGTCGATGACAAGCAACCACGCGTCCACATCTGCCAGTTCCCGGCGGACGGCATCAAAGGTCAGCTTGTAGTTGGCGGTGACAAGCACCGGCGACTTTTCGGTGGGATTGCCGACACAGTATATTCCGGGGACTACCTTGTAGTTGTTGCGGCCGAATCCGATGCGAACACGGGCTGTGCTGAAAGAGTCCCGAAAGGACAGTTCCGTACGTATTCTGGGGACAGGGCCGACAGATGTCTCCTTGAAGTCAATGACATATGGTTCAAGCGCGTATCCCGGTCTGTGGAAGCCCCCGGCACGGGGGGCGGGCCTGGGGCCTCAACACGGTGCGTCGTCTTGAATCGTCGGCGGGGATATATTTTCGACAGGCGGTGCCATGTCGAGCGGTTCAAGTGTATTTTCAGTCTGTTCTTTCTTCATGTTTTCAGTATGTTTTTTTGTATGGGAAGAGTCAAGCGGACAGCCGTTTCAGACCGTCGAAGGGAATTATTTTTTTGTGAGTTTGCGTTGCCTGCGGATCGTACGGACGGAGTCCATCGTGTAGATGACAAGCCCAGCCCAGATAAGGGCGAAGGTGAGCAGGTGGCTCGGGCCGAACGGTTCCCGGAATACGAAAACGCCGAGCAGGAACGCAATGCTGGGTGCGGTGTATTGCAACACTCCGAGTGTGGTGAGTTGCAGCCTTCGTGCGCCGAATGCAAAGCCGATGAGCGGAGTGGCCGTGACGACTCCCGCACCGATCAGGAGCAGGTCGATTTCTACGTTGCCTGCCAGAAACCCGCTTGCGCCTGTGAATTGCAGGTGCAGGAGCCAGTAGAGTGCTGCCGGGGCGAGCACCATGGTTTCGAGAAAAAGGCCGGGGAGCGACTCCACGGTCGCCACTTTTCGCAACAGCCCGTAGAAGGCGAAGGAAATGGCGAGTGTCAGTGAAATCCATGGAAGTTCGCCGTAGCTGATAATCGAGTTGGTGACGCCTGCGGCAGCCAACGTGATGGCGATCCATTGCGGTTTGTTGGGGCGTTCCTTGAAAAAGGCGAATCCGAACAGCATGTTGACGAGCGGATTGATGTAGTAACCAAGGCTCGTTTCAAGGACATGCCCGGTGTTGACGGCCCAGATATAAAGCAGCCAGTTTCCGCCGATCATCAGGCTGCTGAGAGCCAGAATGATGAGGGTCTTTGCACTTTTCATGGGGGCAAAGGTTTCCGGCCATCGTTTGTTTATTGTCAGGATGACGGCGATGAATGCCAGCGACCACAGGATGCGGTGGCAGAGAATCTCCATGGGATTCACTGATTGCAGGGTCTTCCAGTACAGGGGGAGAAGACCCCATGCGACGAATGATGCGAGGGCGGCTATGAAGCCTGATGTGATGTCGTGTTGTGATCGTGGTGTCATGTGGCAGTCTTTGGAAGAAGTGTAGGAATCGAGGGAGAGGCTGATTCTCCGGCGGGAGAAGTTCTTTAACTATTTCAGGCTGGAGAAATAGATACCCGAGCCGATCAGCAGTGTTGTACCGGGGATGAGCTGGACATAACCGAGCTTGTCCTGAGTGTCGGTAATTCCGGGTTTCTGCCAGTTGAATTCAATGAAGCCGCCGCCGTTTTGGGCTGTGGTGATGAGGTGACGGATGACGTACAGGCCGTTTTCGTCCTGCATGTTATACAGGTCTTTGCCGATGATTTCCGGCTGTGTTGCATGGGCGACGCAGACGCCTTTCGTGTTGTATACGTAGAAGTAGCCGGATTTGTCAGGAAAGAAGCGGACAGGCGCGATGAACGCCTGAACCATCTTGATCTGTTCCTTCTGGGAATCGACCGAAGAAAGGAGGCCGCCAAGTCCCTGTGCCGTTATTTCAACAACCTGTTTCAGGGCGTGGCGGGTAGCGCTTGATTTGTCCGCATCGGCCGTGAGGGTAAACGGCGGCATGACAATGGTCATCAGCGCAAGTGCGATTGTCAGAAAAACGGGGCGAAACATTCTTTTTCTCAACGGTGTCTGTGGAAGTGAAATGGTTTATTGGCGATGTACATACTATAGCGCGTGTTACTTTTCTTGCAAATCCAATAAATCGTGAGTCGTTTTTCCAAGTTTTTCAAGGCCTTCTCTGAGTTTTTCACTCCATGGAGCGCCGCAACTGAGGCGGATGTAATTGGAAAACTTGTCCTGTGTGGAGAAAACGACGCCCGGGATGATGCCGATGCTTTGTGCCCGAGCCTTGTATGAGAGGTCGACAGAATCGATGGAACGGGGAAGTTCCAGCCAGAGTACGGCTCCACCGGTCGGATGGGTGACGCGTGTGCCTGTCGGGAAGTAGCGTTTAAGGTGGAACTGCATGGTGTCCATCTGTTTTTCCAGTGCCCTTCGGAGCCGTTTCAGGTGTCGTTCCATGCGTCCCTGCCGCAGGTATTCCGCAATAGCCATCTGACTGGGCGAGGCGGTACAGACGTTGGTGGTGGCTTTGATTTCGAGTACTTTTTTGCGAAAACGGCCCGGAAGCACCCAGCCGACACGGTAACCCGGGGCAATGGTTTTTGAAAAGGACGAGCACAGCATGACAAGGCCCTTTTTGTCGAACTGCTTGTATGTCCCCGGCCGATTGGGGGTGAAATACAGGTCCGAGGACACATCATCCTCAATGAGCGGAATGTCCCGTTCCGCAAGCAGTGTCACTATTTCCCGTTTGGCTTGGTCCGGCGTCAGACTTGAATCGGGGTTGTTGTAATTGGGAGCGAGCACGCAGGCCGCGATGTCGAAGGTGGACAGGGCGTGGGCCAGGTCGGCGGGTGAAACGCCGCTTTCGGGATCGGAGGGGATTTCAATGGCGCGCAGACCGAGCGTTTCCAGCAGTTGCAGGAAGCAGTAATAGGTGGGGGACTGGATGAGTACCGTGTCCCCCCGGCGGCAGGTTGATCGGAGGGAGATGTAGAGTGCTTCGAGACATCCGGCTGTGATGATCGGCTCGTCGATGGCGGAAGGAATCCCGTTTTCCATGGACCGGAAGGCTATCTGACGGATAAGTTCCGGATAGCCCGGAATGGGGGCGTAGTGCATGGCGCGGGCGGGGTCGTCCCGGATGATCCCGGCAGTGATCTTGCCAAGCTCCCTGAGCGGGAGCAGTTCCGGGCCTGGTGCTATCACGGCCAGCGGTACGTCGTCCTCCCTGCCTACTGCTTCAAGGTGCGACTGTATGAGGCCGCTGCGGGTTACCGGGCGCGGTTCCTTCATGGAAGAGGGGGATTTTTCCGTTCGCGGAAGTCGTGTGGAATTTCGGCGTACGAAAAAGCCGGAACGCGGTCTGGATTCGATGATGCCCTTGCGTTCCAGCTCAAGATATGCCTGATTGATGGTGGAGATGGACATGCCGAGGTTTGTGCTCAGTTTTCTGAGTGACGGCAGGCGATCGCCAAGCCCCAGCGCTCCTGTCTGGATCATCTGGGTGATATGCTTCTCTACGGAACGATAGCGGAATGTTTCGCGATCAGAGGTGAGTGCAGGCATGGGATTCCTCATCTGTTATGCATAAGTTTTTTGAAAACTGTATCTGTACTGGTGTCAGAAAATACGCTTTACTGCAACCGTTGACTGGGAGAAGCAATTTCATATGCAGGAGAGAGAATTGATGACGACACAGACGGAATCGGCAGCCGCTTCGGAAATTCCGGCCGGTAAAACCTTATGGAGTTCCGGATTGCGGCAGGTGGCCCCCATTGTAATGGGGTATGTTCCTGTGGGAGCGGCTTTCGGCGTGCTCGCGCACAAGACCGGGCTGTCCATGCTGAGCACGATACTCATGTCGAGCATCGTGTTTGCGGGATCGTCCCAGCTAATAGCGGTCGCCATGTTTGCTGCCGGGATGCCGCCGTTCAGTATTATCGCCACGACTTTCATAGTGAATCTGCGGCATTTGCTCATGACCGCCTCGCTGGCCCCGAATCTCGGGAAGTGGCGCAAGTGGCAGCTCGCTCTTTTTGCCTACGAAATAACCGATGAGTCGTTTGCCCTGCATTCCGCACGGTTTGCCAATGGCGACGACAGTCGGGCTGTCACTTTCATCATCAACGTGACGGCGCATGTCAGCTGGGTGATCGCTTCCTGGGCCGGTTTTTTGGCAGGGGCGACCATACCTGACATCAAGCCGCTCGGCGTGGACTATGCATTGCCCGCCATGTTCATTGCCCTTCTGTGCATGCAGGTGAAGGGCAGGCTGCATGTTCTTGTTGCCGGATTTTCCGGTCTCGCTTCCGTTGCGCTCGTTCAGTCGGGCGCGGATCAGTGGAGCGTCATCATTGCCACCCTGCTTGGCGCAACCTTTGGCGCGGGAGTCGAATCATGGATGAACAAACGGTAATACTGACCATCGTCGGCATGACGTTGGTGACATATATTCCTCGCGTGGCTCCTGTTCTGGCTCTGGCTTCGCGTTCGTTGCCCGAACCGTTGGTGCGGTGGCTGTCCTTTGTTCCGACGGCGGTTTTGTCGGCCATGCTGTTTCCTTCGCTGCTGCTGCGGGACGGATCATTTGATCTTTCACCGCAGAACTTTTTCCTGTGGGCAGCCATTCCCGCCTTCATTCTGGCGGTGAAGACAAAGAGCTTTTTCGGCACTGTGGCGCTGGGCATGGCGCTTGTGGCTGCCGGTCGTTACTTTTTCGCATAAGGGAGCAAGTCATGAAGACAATCGGGTTGATCGGCGGCATGAGCTGGCAATCGTCCGCTGAGTATTATCGGATCATGAACGAGGAAGTGAAACACCGTCTCGGCGGTCTGCATTCGGCGCGCATCCTTATGTACAGCGTTGATTTCGCGAGCATTCATTCCCATATGTTCGCCGACGACTGGGAAAGCGCCGGACGTGAATTGGCCGAAGCTGCCAGAGTTCTGGAGAAAGGCGGAGCGGACGTCATTCTTATCGGTACCAATACGATGCATATCGTGGCTCCGTTTGTGGAGGAGGCTGTCTCGGTTCCGGTTCTGCATATTGCAGATGCCACTGCCGAAGCCGTGCGTGAACAAGGGGGTGCCAAGGTCGGCTTGCTCGGCACTGCCTTCACCATGGAGAAAGAGTTTTACCGTGGCCGATTGGCAGGCCATGGCATCGAGGTTCTGGTTCCGTCGAAAGCGGACCGTGAATTGGTGGACCGTGTCATTTTTGACGAGATGTGCAAGGGGATATTCAGCGACGACTCCCGGCATGAATACGTTCGCATCATTGGAGAATTTGCTTCCAAAGGGGCCGAACTGGTTGTCCTCGGGTGTACCGAGATAGGACTGCTCGTTCGTCCGGAAGATACGGATGTTCCGCTGATTGATACCTGCCGTGTTCATGCTGTCAGTGCAGTGAAGGCTGCCGTGTAGATCTTCATCTGCTGGATGTGTTTTTTGTGACGGCACGCTTTGGGTTGCGTGCCGTTTTTTTTCATTAATTATGGATAAGCTTGCTCCTTTCGGTTATATCCCTCAACATTGATATTTATAGAATTCGTTTCAGAGGGGTTCATGGGGAGAGGGCTTGATCGGTTTATTCTGACTTTCGTGCTGATGGTGCTGTGCCTGTTGCCGTCCATGGCGACAGCTGCAGATTCGGAAGTACGCGTTGGTTTCTTCAGCGAGGAACCGCTTGCCTTTGTCGGGCCAGGTGGCATGGCACAGGGGCTTGCGGTAGACGTTCTATACTCCATTATTGAGGAGATGGGCAGAAAGCCTGTTTTCATCCATGATGACCGGCAAGTGATCCTGGATCGCCTGCTGCTCGGCGAGATCGATCTGATCGCAGCCCTTCCGTTTGAATATTCCCTTACAACCAATATCACCTTTTCCGAGAATTCGATCGCTGCCGATTGGGGGACGGTTTATGTCCGGTCCTCACAGGTAGACAAGTTGCAGGATTTGAAAGGGATGCGTATCGGCGTTGTCGACGGAGACCGATATGCCCCTGCCTTCAAGGCGCTGTGCGGAAATCTCGGTATCCCCATGACTCTGTTCGAGTTCCAGAATTATGAAGCCCTTTTTCAGGCCGTCCGGCAGGGGGATGTCGAAGCAGGCGTGGCAAACCGCCTGTATGGCATTCGATTTGCCGAAAGCATGGGGCTCATCCCTACATCCATCATGTTCAAACCTGTCAGCATTCGGGTTGCCGGTTCCAAAAAAGGGGATGTCGCCTTTTTGCGCGCGGTGGATGCCCGACTCGGTGAACTCAAGGCGGATTTGAATTCCGTCTTTGCTGCCAGTCAGTCGCGGTGGCTGACGTCTGCTGAAAGTCGTTCCGACTTGCGTCATGTCTATATCTGGGGAGGATTGACCCTTGTCGGTCTCCTGTTGACTCTCAGCATCTGGCTCGGTCGGCGGCTGTTTACTGCTTCGGGCGAGGTCAGCCGCCGGGATGAGGCGCTCAAAGAGGAAGCCGAGGTCCGCAAACGGGCGCAGCGGGCCCTGTGGGAAAGCGTGGAACGGCACCGGGCCATGTTTACCGACAATCGGTTGCCCCAGATGCTTATCGACGGTTCAAGTTATACGGTGATTGAAGCCAATCCTTCTGCCGTTGATTTTTATGGTTATCCGGACACGGATCTGACCGGCATGATGATACACGATCTCGTGGCTGATTCTGTGATTCGGGTTAATTCCGTGCTCAGTGAGATTGAGCAGGGAAAAAGCCAGATGACGACCCGGCATCAGCTTGCCAGCGGGGTGATTCGAGAGGTGGAGTTGTTCATCAGTCCGTTGTTCATAAACGAGAGCCGTCATTTCATGGTCACGGTGGTAGATATTTCGGATCGTGTTGCCGCGGAAAAGGCTCGGGCCGAGAGTGAGGAACGCCTGAACCTTGCCGTGACCGGCGGTGATCTGGCTTTCTGGGATTGGGATCTTCGGACAGACGCACTTGTCGTCAATGAACGCTGGGCCGAGATGCTGGGCTATACGCTGGATGATCTGGACGGTACCGTGTTCGACTGGATTGATCGGCTGCATCCGGTTGACCGGAATGGAGCTATCAGACAATGGCAGGAATATTCCCGTAGCGGGGATAATTCGGAGTCTTCCGAATTCCGTTTGCGGACTTCTCTGGGTGAGTGGCGGATCTTTTCAGCCCGCGGCAAGGTCTCTCAACGTTCATCCACTGGTGAACCGTTGCGCATGAGCGGCATCATGTATGACATTACGGAGAGCCGCCGTGACGAGGAACGGTTGGCCCGTATCAATGAATGCGTGCTTGGCTTCGGCCCTGAACCTGACACCAATATAGCCAGCCTGACTGAACTTGTAGGTGATTTCCTTGGCGGAGCCGCCGCTTTTTACCACCGCATTGTGCCTCAGGGACTTGAACGTTGCATTACGTGGAACGTTCTGGATGCAAAATACGGGGACTTTGTGGATGTCGGGCATATTTCGGTCGATATGGTGGCCGAAGATGAAGAAGGGCTGCGTGTCTTCAGGGACCTGCATGAATCCGTGTATGCCGTGACCGACCCGGATGTCTCCCGGTTCAATGTCAGGACCTATGTGGGGAGTGTGGTTCGCATGGAGGGAGAACCGGTAGGCGTTCTGTGCGTCTTTTTTCATCAGGACTTCGTGCCGACCGAGAGTGACAGGCAGCTTTTCAGTATCGTGGCGGCGGCCATCAGTGTGGAAGAAGTGCGCAGGACCTTCGGTCAGCAGTTGATCAGAGCCAAGGAAAAGGCCGAGGCTGCGAGTCATGCCAAAAGTGAATTTCTTGCCAATATGAGTCATGAAATCCGTACTCCGCTCAATGGCATTTTCGGCATGTTGCAACTGGTCGAGGATACTCGCCTTGACGATGAGCAGCGGGATTACGTGAAAACGGCTATGACTTCCGGGCGCAGTCTGCTGCGGGTCATCAACGATGTGCTTGATTTTTCCAAAATGGAAGCCGGAATGCTTGTTTTGGAGAATGAGCCGTTCGACGTTCGGCGCATGGTCACGGAAGTTCTTGACAATTTTTCGGTTCAGGTTGCGGAAAAGGAACTGGAACTGGTTGTGGATATCGATGTCGATATGCCGCGTATTCTGCTCGGTGACGAAGCTCGAATCAGACAGATATTGTTCAATCTGGTGGGCAATTCCGTGAAGTTTACTCCTTCCGGTTCAATCAAGGTCGAATCCTGGGTCTCATTGCCTTCATATTCCGGTCAGGATGCCCGACTGTTCCTCACGGTTCGGGATACGGGGATCGGCATTCCGGACAGCAAGATCGAGTCAGCCTTCAACGCTTTTTCGCAGGTGGACGGGTCCTATACCCGTCAATACGGCGGCACCGGCCTTGGCCTCGGTATTGTCAAAAGGCTGGTGGACCTCATGGGCGGTGAAATCGCTGTGGAAAGTGACAGCGGTGGAACTGCCATTCATCTTTTCTTCAAGGTGCAGGAAGGTGTTGGCGACATCAGTCCTGAAGATGACGATTCCCTGATGACGGATACGTCCAGACCCTTGTCCATTCTGTTGGCTGAAGATGAACGGGTCAATCGCATATCCGTGGTTCGACATCTTGAAAAGTTTGGACATTTCGTGGATACGGCCAGTGACGGCGAAGAGGCGGTCGAGCGCGCGCAGAAAAACGTGTATGATGTCATTCTGATGGATATTCAGATGCCGGGAATGGACGGCCTTTCAGCTACCCGCGTCATCCGGAAAAATGAACGTCTTGACGGCAGCCGGGAAGTTCCCATTGTTGCTTTGACGGCCCATGCCATGAAAGGGGATCGTGAAAAGTTTCTGGCGGCTGGTATGAATGGCTATCTGGCCAAGCCCATTGACTTTGCAGACCTTGCTGCTCTGTTCAGTCGGGTTGTCCCTTCCGGGAAAGTCGAGGAATCCTGAACTTGACCCCCTCGTCTGACGTGGTATGGATGCCGGGCGCGTTTTGCGTACATCCATTTGGAGGAAAGCGTGAGTAATCAAATAACAACGTTGAAAGAGCTTCTTGAAAGCACGGTCAGCCGTTATCCGGACAGGGTCGCCCTCAGCTTTGTCGGCGGTGAGCCTATTACCTATTCCCGGCTGAATGAGCTGGTGCAGGACATGAGAATGCTGCTCGTGGACTGCGGTATCGAGCCGGGTGACAAAGTGGCCATTATCAGTGAGAATATGCCGAACTGGGCCATTACCTACTTCGCCATTACCTCCATGGGGGCTATTGCCGTTCCCATTCTTCAGGAATTTCATACCAGTGCTGTCAACCATATCTTGCGCCATTCCGAGGCCAAAATGGTTGTGGCATCGGAACGCTATATTTATAAGGTCGAAGCTGAGAATTTTCCCGGTTTGAAGACTGTCATTTCCATGAATGACCTTTCCATCGTCAATGAGGACGATGAGCCGCCGACCCATTTCAAGGAGGCAGTGGAGACTGCCAGACATCGGTTGGAGACTGCACAGAAGGCTGCCAGGGAAAAACTTGAGAGCGCGCCGAAATCCGCACGTGATACGATTGAAACTGCTCAAAAGACTGTAGAGCAGTTCAGTGAGACGGCTCAGAAGACGCTGGAGCAGTTCAGTGATGCAGCCAAGAAACTCATGGTTCGGAAGGGCGGAAAGCGCAAAGGCGGAAAATCCGCATTTGAACTGACTTCCGACAGCGTGGCAGTCATTCTCTACACTTCCGGCACTACCGGGCACTCCAAGGGAGTCGTTCTGACGCACGGCAACCTGGTTTCCAATGTCCTTTCCGGGGTGCGTTGCATTCCTGTTTTCGAGACAGACCGCTTTCTTTCCGTTCTGCCCATGGCACATACGTACGAATCCACCGTCGGACTGCTTGTTCCCATCCATTGCGGCAGTTCCGTGTACTATCTCCAGAAACCGCCGACTCCCAAGGCGCTGCTGCCCGCTATGCAGAAAGTCAGGCCCACTGTCATGAACGTGGTCCCATTGATTATCGAGAAGATCTACAAGAAGCGCATCAAACCGAAGCTTTCCGGCGGCGGTATCATGGGTGGCCTGATGAAAATCGGTGCGGCTCGGCGCAAGGTTTCACGCATTGCGGGAGCCAAGCTTGTCGAAGCATTCGGCGGCGAATTGCGCTGCATGTGCATCGGAGGTGCTGCCTTGTCCCCCGAGGTGGAGAAATTCCTTGATGAAGCGAAGTTTCCGTACGCCGTGGGGTACGGGATGACCGAGACGTCCCCGTTGGTTGCGGGCACCCGTCCGGGAAAACAGCGGCTGCGTGGAATCGGGCCGACTCTTGAAGGCATATCCCTCAAGATTGCGGACCCTGATCCCGAGACCGGTGAAGGCGAGATTTTTGTCAAAGGTCCCAACGTCATGCGTGAATACTTCAAGGCTCCAAAGGATACGCAGGACACCTTTACCGAAGACGGCTGGCTCAAGACCGGTGATCTCGGCCTTGTTGACGAGGACGGATATGTCTTTATCAAGGGGCGTCTCAAGAACGTGATCATCGGGCCCAGTGGTGAAAATATTTATCCTGAAGAAGTCGAATCCATTATCAACGGACATGATTACGTTATGGAATCGATGGTCCATGACGCCGGCGGCAAGCTGTCTGCGCGGATTCATCTCAATTATGAGGCGCTTGATGAGGCTTTTGGTGCCGGGAAGATGTTTGAGTCCGAAGTCCGTAAGAAAGTGAAGGAACTCCTTGAGGAGATTCGCAAGGATGTGAACGGCAAGGTCTCGACGTTTGCCCGTCTCAGCCGTGTGACCGAGCAGGTGGAGCCGTTTGAAAAGACGCCCACCCAGAAAATCAAGCGTTTTGTCTATCTTGATAAATAGTCAGCCTTCGGCAGATTGAGCAAATCAAAAAAAGTCCCGGCAACAGAAAGTTGCCGGGACTTTTTTTGATTTATCATTTTGCGCCGAAAGGTGCAGTCGGGAGCGTTGAGGCCTTCGGCCTCGAGCCGCCGGCATCTACTCCTTTCTATTTCTTCTTTGCGTCGGCGGCTACCTGCATCTTGACGATGATGTCCGGGTTGGAGACCATGCCGCTCTGGCCGTGTCCCTTGCGGATCATGTCCACGTATTTCATGCCTTCGGTGACCTGGCCCCAGACGGTGTACTGGCCGTTGAGGAACGGGGCGGGGGCGTAGCAGATGAAGAACTGGCTGTCCCCGCTGTGAGGGCTTTGGGCGCGGGCCATACCCACGGTGCCGCGAACGAACGGTTCATCGGTGAATTCAGCCTGAAGGTTCTTGCCCGAGCCGCCGCGGCCTGTGCCGGTGGGGTCGCCGGTCTGGGCCATGAAGCCGTCAATGACGCGGTGGAATTTGATGCCGTCGTAAAAACCCATGCGGGTCAGCTCCTTGATGCGTTTCACATGCTGCGGAGCGAGGTCGGGACGCATTTCAATGACGACACGGCCATATTCGGTGTCGAGGTAAAGGGTGTTCTCAAGATCGGCTGCCTGTGCGGGAAGAGCTGTCAGCAAAAGGGCTGCAAGGGCCAGACAGACATTTTTCAGCGTTGAAATCATTTTTTCTCTCTATCGGGTTGAGGTTGTTGAAAACGGCCCGGACCATCCTTGGCCATCTGGGCCAGCAGATTGAGATGAGCGGGCAGGCATTTTGAAAGGCAATATCGGTCGAGAATCGTTTGACGGGCGTTCTTGCGCAGGTTGCGAAGCTTTTCCTGCCGCTTGAGCGCAAAAATGACGGTCTTGGCGATTTTCTTGTGTGAATGGAAGTCGGTAAGCAGGCCGTTTTCCCTGTGGCGCAGCACTTCGCGTACCGGGTCCGTGTTGGAACCGATTACGAGGCAGCCGCAGGACATTGCTTCCAGGAAAGACCATGAGAGCACGAAGGGCCATGTAAGGTAGACATGGGCTGATGATGCCTGAAGCACCTGCTTGTAGATGCCGTAAGGCAGGGGGCCGGTGAAGTGGACCCGCTTTTCGTCGACTTTCACCTTTTCCATCATCTGTTTTTTGTAGGACTCACCCTCGGGCAGGCGGGCGCTGTAGCAGACGCGGTCTTCACCCACGATAAGTACATGGCAGTCCGGCCGTTCTTCAAGAATTTCAGGCAGGGATTCGTAAAATTGTGGAAATCCTCGATATGGCTCAAGGCCGCGTGAGCAATAGGTTATCAGTTCTTTCGCTCCGGTCAGGTCGGTGTCGGGCAGGTCGAGTTTTTCCGGCGGAATCAGGCCACCGGCAGCCGGTTCGAAATAATTGGTATTGATACCGTCGTGCGCCTGAATGATTTTGGGTTGATATTCGATCGGGAATTGCGAGCGTTGCCAGAGGGTCGGAGTAATTCCTACTCGGCAGGACGACAGATCATGCATGATGGCTGAATTGCGCAGCCGAAGTTGGGCCAGTTCCGGGCTGGACCGTTTGCGTTTGTCAAAGGTCGTCTCCGGACTGGTGGCATTGTAGTACCATTCGAAGTATCCGACAAAGGGTGTGTCGGGAAATATGTCGCGCAGGAACATGGTCTGTCCCCAACCGGAATGGCCGAGAATGACGTCCGGTATGAAGCCCTGCTTTTTGAGTCCGGCGCACAGGTTGAGCATGCCCATGCCATGCCGGATGCCGTCTTCAATGTTACGGACCAGCGGGTAGCCGTCCTGTGAAGTCTCACCGTCGGGCGTGAAGATGGCCTTGTTGACGCCGGGAATGACCCATTCTTCACGCGGGGTCTTGGTGGCGAAGATCACCTGGTTGCCGGGGGTGCGGCCGAGATATTCGGCGACATGCCGAAATTGGGCCGGGAAATTATTATGTGTGATAAGTATGCGCATGAGAACGGCCGTCGGTTGTTATTCTGTCCTTTTTAGGGAATGTGACATGGTCGTATTGCATCAGATACCTGTCTGTGGCGAAGATCGCAAGTTTATTGGGGTTTGAGTGCGAATCAGGAGTGGAAAGGTCTTTGGTTTTTGTTTTTCATTTCGTAAAAATCGATGAAAGAAAAGGCCCGAAGGAGATTCCTTCGGGCCTTTTTCCCTTCTCTCAAAAAAAGGCTATGATTTGGATTCCTTTTTTCCCAAGCATCGAGAAATGTATCCCTGCAATTCGGCACGATCAAGAGGCTTTGCCAGAAAAAGGGTCGCGCCGAGCTTGAGGAGATTCGAGATTTCCCCGATTCCAACCACGGCAGACATGATGATGATTGGAAAGTCCATGAACTGCTGATCGCCACGCATGGTCTTGATGAGCTGTTGTCCGTCCATTTCCGGCATCATTATGTCAGTAAGCAACATGTCGAAATCGTTGCAGGCGGTCAGAGCTTCGTACGCATGTTTGCCATGAGGGCTGACAAAGGCGGTGTGCCCGAGTTCCTCGACGATTTTTACTGCGAGTTTTTGGGAAATCCTGTCGTCTTCTGCAATGAGAATCTTGGCCATCTCTTTCTCCGTCATCACTGGGGAAATTGTCACATCCTGTTGAAACCTGAGGATGCGTCATCTACGCATTGTTTTTGATAATATTTATTTGTACCAACCGGGTGTAAATGTAAAGTCAATCGGTGCGAATATAATGTGCTCTGTCTTGGAAAAAGAGGCACCCGTTTTCGTCGAGACGGCGAAAACGGGTGCCTAAAAAACTACAGGCGATCATGTGCTAGGCTTTTGCCACGTGCATCACATCGCCGAATTCACAGGTTACCTTGTAATTGTTGCCTCCGGCTTCAACGACATATTCGTTGCCGGGGAACAGGGTGCTGGCAGGTTCAAAGCCATCGTTGACCATGATGTCCTTGGCTTCTCCGTTGGATTCAAACCGGACGGTAGTTCCGTCAGCAAGGGTTACGAGTTCGCCGTGATGTACATCAACGGGGAGATCGGCTTCGGAATAATTCGACATCTTTTCCTCCTGCTTTCTGATCGTTGTTGGAATCCGCCATGTTTTCTCCATACACCTTTCTACAGGAAATGGGTAGGGGGGAGTTCCCGAACGCTGCATTTCTTTGGGGTGGTTATCGGTGGGCAAGTGAGGTATGGGTATTTTCAGGAGATTTATAGGTGAATTCTACCATTCTCATCGCAGAAAGCGACCCTTCGATACGAAAACTCATGAGCGACCTTCTCGGTGCTGGCGGACACCGGGTCGAGACGGCAGGCAGTGTGACTGTCGCGGCAGCGTCAATGGCTCATGTCGAACCGGATGCGATTTTTGTGGATTATCATCTTGAAGGCGGCGGTGGTGAAGGGCTGAAACGTGAAGTCGATCGGCTTGGTCTTGATGCGCCGATCGCCCTGATCGTGGATGCGGGGATGGAGGCTCCCTTTGATCTTGTGGCCCGTATGGGAGTTGCCAGCTACATTGAGCGTCCCATAGATCGGAATCGGCTCGTCATGCTCGCACGGTTGGGTGTTGCCACGAAACGTCGGCAGTGCAGGGAAAAGAATCGTGTTCGGGAATTGTCTCTGGTCAAGGGGTTCCTCAGTGCGCTCATGGGGACTGGAGATGCCGCCATGTTTCTGCTCGATGTCGATGGAAACATCATTGAAGCCAATGAATCGGCCGCAGGCCTTTTACAGACCTCTTTTGGTGATCTGGTTGGCAAGGAGTATATTTCCCTTTTGACTCCCCTTTCGGCCGGGGTGCAGGACGAGGCTATTGCCAAGGCTCGTGAGACTCTCAGTGTCCAGCGTATCGAAGAACACCGCGGCGGTGCGGTTTACAACACGGTTATTCGTCCCGTTATAGAGGACAAAACCTTGTCCGGGGTTGTTGTTGTAACCCGGGACATCACTGCCCAGCGCCGGTCTGAGGTCGGGCTTGCCGAGAGCGAAAAGCGGTATCGCAGCGTGTATGAGGCTGCGCGGGATGCCATTGTCATGTTTGACCGCAACGACGGTTCAATCTGTGACTGCAATGCTGCTGCGCGTCGATTATACGGCTATTCCTCGGAAGAGATGCTTCACATGACCGTTGCCGGACTGTCGGTCGAACCGAAGCGGGCTCTCGAAAGGTTGCGGTCCGGTGTGGAACGGATTCCTTTGGCTCATCATCGCCGCAAAGGCGGCGGCTCGTTTCCCGTGGAAATTTCCATGAGTCATTTCGTGCATGACGGGCGGGAGGTTTCTACCGCCTTCATACAGGACATCTCACATCGCAAGGTCGTAGAGGAAGCATTGCGCGAGGGGGCCCGTCTGTATCGGGCCGTGGTGGAAGATCAGACTGAACTCATTTGCCGGTATATGCCCGGTGGCGAACTGACGTTCGTCAACAGTGCGTATGCGAAGTTTTTCGGTGTGGACGAGGATGATATCATCGGCAAGAAATTTTTCCCGCATTTGGCATCGGATGAACGGCGGAATCTCAAATCTTGGCTGGGGCTGGCCGGTGCGGACAATCCGGTTTTCGATCGTGAACAGCGTGTACGGCGACATGACGGCGAGGACCGCTACGTTCTCTGGACGAACCGGGCCATTCTCGACCATCGGGGGGAGGTCCTTGAGATACAGGCTGTGGGGCGTGACGTTACGGATCGCAAGGATGCCGAACGTGCGTTGAGCTTGGCAACAGAGGAAAAGGAGCAGTATCGCCTCAATCTTGAAGCCACTTTTCGCAGTATCCCTGATGCCATTGTTACTGTTGACAGCGAATTTCGGGTTATCACCACCAACAGTGCGGCGGGTGTCATGCTCGGGCTTGATCGGGGAGAAGCCGTTGGTCAGCCGCTGGACGATCTGTTTGGGGCCGAAGGAAATCCATGTGTAGGGGTTCTCAAGCAGGTTCTTCGTACCAGTAAGGCCGTCCGGGGATTCGAGGCGGAACTGGAGGTTCCGGAACTCGGAGCCCGTATGGTGGAGTTGAATTGTTCTCCGCTTATCGACAAGGAAAAACGCCATACCGGTGCAGTGCTTGTCGTGCGGGATATCTCCCGTATTGCTGATTTGGAGAAGAGGCTACAGGAACGCCATGGCTTCCGGGGTATTGTGGGACGCAGTTCCGTGATGCAGGAGATTTATCGTCTGCTTGAACAGCTTTCGTCACTTGATTCCACGGTGTTGATTCTCGGGGAATCCGGGACCGGTAAGGAGCTTGTAGCCGATGCGTTGCATTATGGAGGGTCACGAGCCGGACAATCGCTTATCAAGGTCAACTGTTCAGCCCTGTCTGAGAGCCTGCTGGAGAGTGAGCTTTTCGGACATGTGCGTGGTGCATTCACCGGTGCGGTGCGTGACAAGGTCGGGCGTATTCAGGCTGCACAGGGCGGATCGCTCTTTCTGGATGAAATCGGAGACATTTCTCCATTGATTCAGTTGAAGCTGCTTCGTTTTCTGGAGCAGAAAGAGTACGAGCGTGTGGGCGAGTCTCGGACGTGTTCGGCCGATGTGCGCATCATCGCCGCCACCAATGTTGATTTGCGCGAGGCCGTTCGCAAAGGCGCTTTCCGTGAAGACCTCTATTACCGGCTGAATGTCATGCCGGTCTCATTGCCTCCGCTTCGGGACAGGCAGGCGGATATTCCGTTGTTGACGGAACACTTTCTGGATATTTTTTCCAATCAGTTCGACAAGAGCTTCAGTCGGGTAGCCGATGAGGTCATGGACGTATTCATGGGATATTCATGGCCCGGTAATATCCGTGAACTTCGCCATATCCTTGAGCACGCGTGCATTTTATCTCCGGGCAAGGAGATAATGCTGCGGCATATGCGCAAGGATCTGGTAGACCAGATGCGTGCCAGCGTATTTGTCGAACCATCGCCCGTGGTGGAGTATGCCCCTTCTCCCTCACCGGCGCGCAAGGCTGGAAAGCAGGATATCCTTGATGCTTTGGAGCGGTGTGGCGGCAACAAAGCGCGAGCAGCCAGGCAGCTTGGTATTCATCGGGCTACCCTTTACCGCAAACTCAAGGTGTGGGGGCTTGGTGATTAGGTCCTGATGTTTTTTTCAAGTCTTTTTACTGTTTTCATCACAAACTTATAATCAATATAACGGCCTGATATGATGCATCGGGACCGTTCTCTTGTTATGTAATACCATGGAGTTGGTCTCGATCCGCTTCGAATTGATTCAGGGTATTCTGTTTGAATGATTGGCATGTTTGGAGATGGGCGAATGGTAAAGACGATAGAACCGCAGGAATTTGATGTGGAATTGCAGAGCAGTTGCGAGCCATGCCTTGTCGCGTTTCTCAAGAGAAATGAGCGGTTCCGTGGTCAGACGAAAATCCTGGACGATGCTTCACGGCAGTACCGGGACGCCTTGCGGTGTTATCTGTATGATGCTGATTATCTTGACACAGCCATGCGGCGGCACCTGATAAAGGGCACCCCGACTTTTCTTCTTTTTTCCGGCGGGCGCGAAGTGAATCGTCTTATCGGCGAGTCCGACAGGGAGACGCTGGACGAGTTCATTCGGACTTCCATCGAGCAAAAATGAACGAACGCCGGAGCGCATAACACGCCCCGGCGTTTGATCTAGAATTCCTTATTCATTTTTTCCAGAGCGAGAATGAGTGACGTTTGCTCGTCCTTGGACATGCCGACTGTTATGTCTCGGGTCAGTTGCATATGGAGCTGGTCGTGTTCGGTATACACTGCATGGCCTTTTTCCGTCAGCTCGACGAGAATGGAACGGCGGTCGGTTTCATGGGGTCTGCGTCTGATGAGGTCCGCTTTTTCGAGACGGTCTGCAAGGACTGTGAGAGTGCCGGTCGTCACTCCCATGCGTTCCGCCAGTTCCTTCATGCGCAGGGCGGTGTGTGTGCCGAGAATTTCCAAGGCATGAACCTGCGGCAGTGTAATCCCCTGGCCGCGTACCACGCTGTGTTCCCATGATGACAGTTTCTCATAGAACTCGACAATGAGCTGGGTGAGTTGAGTTGTTTCAGGCATGACAGTTCCTTTGTTAAGCCGGTATGAAATCAAGATACAGTGTGTAGGAACCAAAGCCGATGGTCAGTATGCCGACTGTCCGCATGATAGCCGGTTCGATCCACGGTCTCTGCATTTTCCGAATCAGTCCTGTTACCTTGTAAATGGCAAAAATGACTCCCGCAAGGGCTACGCCTGTGCCCACTGCATACACGGCGAAGACGGACACCGCCTTCATCGTGCTGCTGGATTCAAGTGCGTATTTGTACATGATGGCGACCGTGGGGCAGGGGACGATCATATTGACGAATCCGAGGGTGAACAGCCCCCACGCAGTGGAACGCTTGGCAGAAAGCGGGGTATGTGCGTGACTGTGGTCGTGTGCATGGTCAGAGTCGTTACAATGCCCATGGCCATGCCCGGAACAGCCGCAATTTCCATGGTCGTGGTCGTGGTCGTGATCGTGACTGTGCAGAAGGTGTGGTCGCCAGATGAGAATGGCACCGAGAATGATGATGATAGCGCCAGTGATGATGTCCGTGACATATCGAATGGACGGCGGAAGGCTGGCGGAAACGCTTCCGAGAAAGAGGCCGATGGCGAGACATCCGAGTGAAGTCCCGGCTATGAATGCGGTGGTCAGAGAGAAAACCCGTTTGCCGCTTTTATCTCCTGCAACGAAAGGGGCGAGTACTATCCATGAGTGACCGCAGGGATTGATGCCATGTATCAGGCCCAGGAAAAGGCTTGACTGAAGGGCTATGAGAAAGAGGGATTCCATATCGGTTTGAGCTCCTTATTGTTTGAAGGTCAAACTGATTTATTGTCATATAGTTTGAAAGTCAAGCTTTATGGCAGTGGTAATCATATGAGGAGGGGAGAGATACTCTATTCCACGAAGGTAATGTCCAACGTAGGGTTGTCGAAGTATTCAGGCAGGGTAATCCCCCACCGTTTCAATTCGTGGAGGCTGAAAATGAAGTGTCCCTGTTCCGCCATGACTGGTTGAATGGTTCGCGGGGATTGACCGTTGAGGATGCGGCGAACGAGTTTTGCTGCCTCCCGCCCCTGCGGTTCGGAATCGAGAGTCAGGCCGCCCATTGCGAGTCCTTTGCCCACGGAAAAATCCCAGAATCCAAAGACAGGAACCGGTGAATGTTTTGATGTCCACCGGGCAACCTGTTCGTCGTCTACATGCCTGCCTCTGTCATCGACCAGCGTGTGGTACAGGCCGAGAATGATAGCGCCGTACCCTTCCTTTTTGGCGTTCATAACACTTTGTTTCCAATCCTCGAATCGGGAGAGGAGCTTGATGTCGGTGACGGTTTCGTCAAAAACGAGAGAGTGCTTTTTTTTGAAAACCTGTTCCAGAATCGTTTGGGCGGTAATATCGTCATCAAAGAGAACCAGACAGCTTTTGAAGCTGCTTCCCAGTATTTCGCGAATATAGACGATGGAGCGTTTGAGTAGCGGACGCTCCAGCACACCGGTGGCAAGCATCATGGAATCGAGGTAGGTGCGCGGGTTGTTGTTGATACCGAGAAATACCACGGGGATATGCATTTGGGCGGCAACATTGCCAAGTGATTTGAGAGCGTAATCATCGGTTAACACCAACAGGTCGGGGCGTTCCTTTTCGATCGCTGCACGTGCGCGAGCTGCCTGAGCCTGATGGAGACTTTTGGGCAGACGCTTGGTGTTCATGTCGAAAAATATCAGCTGGGTGGAATTGGTCAGGCTGGCCTTCAATGCGGCATTGTGGCCTGTTACCCATGGGGATGCAGCATGATAGCTGTTGATGACCATTACTTTTGGAACATCTGTCTGAGAGGAAGCGAGAGCCGCAGCAGGGAGTAGCAGCAGGCAGAGAAGCATGATCATGTATTTTGGCATTTTCCCCCCGGTAAAAAAAGGATGATTCTGCCAAAAGACTACATCATGCGTTACGTCATTTTCAATGATTAATACGTGAGGTGCGTTGAATTGTGAGTGGTATCACTGAGTCTCAGGTGAACTGGTGAAGAAAGAGGGGGGGGCTTGATACACAAGCCTCCCCCCAAGAGTTATCTCTGTTCGCCTTGGGAGGAGTCCTTTTCCAGAGTGGCTATGACCGAAGCGGCTTCCTCAAGAGCTTCCCAGTCTTCGCAGGCGAGAAGTGAACCGCGCAAGGCTCTGATGCCTTTGAGTCCCTTGGCATAGCGGGGGATGATGGAGCGAATTTTGCGGAAAGATCGACCGTCGCCTTCATATTCTCTGGTCAGCCGGATGTGTTCGCGGACGATCTGGGCAAGAAATGCACCGTCACGGGCAGGACCTTCTTCCCCTTTGCGAAGGGCGATGAATCGAGCGAAGATCGAGGGATCATAGAGTGCGCCGCGAGCGAACATGATTGCGTCGATGCCGGTTTCCTCAATACATCGGTGACCGTCCTCGGCCGTAAACAGATCGCCGGAACCGATAACTGGAATGCTGACGGCCTGTTTCAGCTTGGCGAGTTTCCCCCAGTCAGCGGTGCCTGCGAACATCTGCTTGCCATAGCGGGGATGAAGGGTCACCCAGTCCACGCCGACATCCTCAAGGCGTTGGGCCAATTCTATATATACATCTTCACCTTTGTTGAAACCGAGGCGGAACTTGATGCCTACCCGGCCGCCGTCAGGATGCTCAGCGGCCTTTTTGACCATGATGGATGCAAGGTTCACGAGGTTGTCGAGATCTTCCATCAGTTTGACGCCGCTGCCGGATTTGAGCACCTTTCGTACCGGACAACCGGCGTTAAGGTCGTAGTTGCGGTATCCCATGCCTACGAGTTTCTCCATGACCGGTTCAAAGTATCGTCCTTCGGAGCCGAAAAGCTGGAGAACCATGGGGTCGTCTTCCGGACAGGTGGCGAGCAGGCGACGGGTTCCCGAACTCTTGAAGGCCAGTCCTTTGACGCTGACCATTTCGGAACAGCCTACGCCGCAACCGTATTGTTTGGTCAAAAGACGGAAGGGGAGGTCGGAATAACCAGCCAACGGTGCAAGCCATGGGGAGTTTTGTGTGATAGTAAAAGTGCTCATGAGGGAAGCTCTTAAATATAGATATAGGATGAGTCAAAGGAAAACATGGGTTGAGGAGTTATTATTGCCATTTGAAGGGTTTTTTCAGGAAAAACCGCATGGTTCGGGGACTTCCTGCCGATTTTGGAGTATGGAAGGGGAAGAATGGAGTTTTGAAAAAGCACTATTTGTGAGAAAATCTGAAAAATTTTAACTCTCAGGGTTGACAAGGAGACGATTCTCACATTAAACCGACCCGTCTTCGAGCGGAAGGCGGCTCTTGAAAAAAAGAGATCGCCAAAAAAGCTGAGAAAACACTTGCTTTTTGAAATTGTGATGGATATAGACTGTCTTCCCGCGAGCTGGCGTAGCTCAATTGGTAGAGCAGCTGATTTGTAATCAGCAGGTTGCGGGTTCAAGTCCCATCGCCAGCTCCAGGATATAATGGTGGGGTTCCCGAGTGGCCAAAGGGAACAGACTGTAAATCTGTCGGCATACGCCTTCGGAGGTTCAAATCCTCCCCCCACCACCACAAATTTTATAAGCCGCGCTGTAGGAGGCTGTCCCATGAGGGCAGTTGGTGACTACGGAAAAAAGTGAGCGGGAATAGCTCAATTGGTAGAGCATCAGCCTTCCAAGCTGAGGGTTGCGGGTTCGAGTCCCGTTTCCCGCTCCATGTTCTGCTTTCCAAGTCATCCATACTCCTTATATACAGTGGGCGCATTCGCCCACGTAGCTCAGCAGGTAGAGCACATCCTTGGTAAGGATGAGGTCACCGGTTCAAGTCCGGTCGTGGGCTCCAGTGTTCATGACTTGTTAATTAGTATTTAAGTAAATAAAACCTACACAAACTTTTTAGTTAGGGGGATCATCATGGGTAAAGCTAAATTTGAACGTAGCAAGCCTCACGTTAACGTTGGTACCATCGGTCACATTGACCATGGTAAGACCACTCTGACCGCTGCCATCACCAAGTTGGCCGCCCTCGGTGGTCACGGCGAATACGTCGCCTTCGACGAAATCGACAAGGCTCCTGAAGAGAAAGAGCGCGGCATCACCATCGCCACCGCTCACGTCGAGTACGAGACCGCAAACCGCCACTACGCACACGTGGACTGCCCCGGTCACGCCGACTACATTAAGAACATGATCACTGGTGCTGCCCAGATGGACGGCGCTATCCTGGTCTGCGCAGCCACTGACGGTCCGATGCCTCAGACTCGTGAGCACATCCTGCTCGCTCGTCAGGTTGGCGTCCCCGCAATGGTTGTCTTCCTTAACAAGTGCGACATGGTCGACGACGAAGAGCTCCTCGAGCTGGTCGAAATGGAAGTTCGTGAACTTCTCGACAAGTACGAGTTCCCCGGCGACGACATTCCGGTCATTCAGGGTTCCGCTCTGAAGGCTCTCGAATGCGACAGCGCTGACGATGCAGATGCCAAGCCGATCTTCGAGCTCCTCGAAGCCTGCGACAGCTACATCCCCGAGCCGGAACGTGACATCGACATGCCTTTCCTGATGCCCGTTGAGGACGTTTTCTCCATCTCCGGCCGCGGTACCGTTATCACCGGTCGTGTCGAGCGCGGTGTTATCACCGTCGGTGAAGAAATCGAAATCGTTGGTATCAAGGACACCATCAAGACTACCTGCACCGGTGTCGAGATGTTCCGCAAGCTGCTTGACCAGGGTCAGGCTGGTGACAACGTCGGTCTCCTGATTCGTGGCGTCAAGCGCGAAGAAGTCGAGCGCGGCCAGGTTGCAGCCAAGCCCGGTTCCATCAACCCCCACACCAAGTTCAAGGCTGAGGTCTACGTCCTCTCCAAGGACGAGGGTGGTCGTCATACTCCGTTCTTCACCGGCTACCGTCCGCAGTTCTACTTCCGTACAACTGACATCACCGGTGTTGTTACTCTGGATGATGGTGTTGAGATGGTCATGCCTGGTGATAACGCAACATTCAACGTCGAGATGATTGCACCCATCGCCATGGAAGTTGGTCTCCGCTTCGCTATCCGCGAAGGTGGCCGTACTGTTGGCGCAGGTGTTGTTACCGAAATCGTGGAGTAACACATGCGTGTCAACATTCAGCTGCAATGCACCGAGTGCAAGCGTAAGAATTACGCAACGCATAAGAATAAGAAGAATACTACTGGCCGTCTGGAAGTGAAGAAGTATTGTCCTTGGGACAAGAAGCACACTGTCCACAAAGAGTCCAAGTAGATTCGATAGAGCAGGGGTATAGTTCCAACGGCTAGAACGCCGGTCTCCAAAACCGGATGTTGGGGGTTCGAATCCCTCTACCCCTGCCAATTAAGTCTTAGAAAGCGGGTGTTTCGGGGCCTTGACCGAAAGGACAAGGCCCCGCGGCCCGCTCAATAATTTGGGAAAGGAAGTTATGGCCAAAAAGAAAGGCAAGAAAGCTGCTGAAAAGCAGGCTGTGCAGACATCTGCCGGTCCGGTCGGGAAAGTCAAGGAACTGATTACGTTCTTTGAAGAGTCCAAGGTCGAGATCAAAAAAGTTGTCTGGCCGACTCGCAAGGAAACCATCACCACGTGTGTAGCCGTGCTGGTCGTCAGCCTGGTCATAGCCCTCTACCTGGGCATCGTTGACTTCGCTCTCTCCAAGACTGTCGAAGCAATTCTGTCCTAAGCCCCGCTAGACAAGCAAAGGCTGGATCATAACATGGATGCCATTATGGAAAACGCAGCACCCCGCGCACGCTGGTATATTGTTCATACCTACTCTGGTTTCGAACAGCGTGTCGAGCTGACGATCAACGAGATGATGCGGACTGGACAGGACAAGGGCCTCATTGAGGAAGTTGTCATGCCCACCGAGAAGATCGTGGAGATGGTCAAGGGTGAGCGCAAGACTTCCACAAGGAAGTTTTACCCCGGCTATATCATGGTCAAGATGATCTTGACTGATGATACCTGGCATCTCATTCAGTCCATCCCGCGTGTTACCGGATTTGTAGGCGGTAAAAACCGTCCCACCCCCATGCGTGACAGCGAGGCGGAGAACATCCTCAACATGATGGAAAGCCGCCAGGAAAAACCCCGTCCCAAGTTCAACTTTGATCGTGGTGACGAGGTTAGGGTCATTGACGGCCCGTTCAGCGGTTTCAATGGTGTTGTGGAAGAAGTCAATTACGACAAGGGAAAACTCAAGGTTTCCGTCTCCATTTTCGGACGTCAGACTCCTGTCGAGCTTGATTTTGTTCAGGTGGACAAAGGGTAGCCCCAAAATACTCGCAAACAGCGAAATTTCTCATCGAGGAATACAATGGCCAAGAAAGAATTAGGAAAGATCAAACTGCAGATTCCCGCAGGTAGCGCCAACCCTTCCCCGCCGGTCGGTCCGGCTCTGGGTCAGCACGGCGTTAACATCATGGAGTTCTGTAAGGCATTCAATGCCAAGACACAGGACCAGAAGGGACTTATTATCCCGGTCGTCATCACGGTCTATCAGGACCGTTCCTTCGACTTCATCACCAAGACTCCTCCGGCATCCGTGCTGCTGCTTAAGGCCGCCAAGCTGGAAAAGGGTTCCGGTGAGCCCAACAAGGAGAAGGTCGGCAAGGTTACCCGGGCTCAGATCCAGGAAATTGCTGAAATGAAGATGCCGGATTTGAACGCCAATGACATTGAGAACGCCATGCTTCAGATTGAGGGCACCGCCCGCAGCATGGGTATCGAAGTCAAGGGCTAGTGAGGGAAGTATAATGCCTAAGCATGGAAAAAATTACCGCAATGCCGTTGGTGACCGCGATACTGTCGCTCGTGTCTCCGTTGAAGAAGGCGTGAAGGTCGCTGTTGAAGGCTCCTACGCCAAGTTCGACGAGACCGTTGACGTCGCCATCAACCTCGGTGTTGATCCGAAGTACTCCGATCAGATGATCCGCGGTGCCGTCAGCCTGCCTAATGGGCTTGGCAAAGACGTTCGCGTTGTTGTCTTCTGTAAGCCTGAAAAGGAAGCAGAGGCCAAGGAAGCTGGCGCTGATGTCGCCGGTTCCGATGAACTGGTCCAGAAAATTCAGGGCGGTTGGCTCGATTTCGACAAGGCTGTTGCCACACCGGACATGATGGCCGTTGTTGGTAAGATCGGTCGTGTGCTCGGTCCCCGTGGCCTGATGCCCAACGCCAAGACTGGTACCGTGACCATGGATGTCGCCAAGGCTGTCACCGAACTCAAGGCCGGTAAGGTCGAGTTCAAGGTTGACAAGGCCGGTATCCTGCACGCTCCCATCGGCAAGGTGTCCTTCGGCGCCGAGAAGCTTTGTGAAAACCTGCGGACCCTGCTGTCCACAGTTGTCAACATGAAGCCTTCTTCCTCCAAGGGAACCTACATGAAAGCTGTGGCTATCGCCACCACCATGGGGCCTGGCGTCAAGATCGACCCCCTGACTGTCCGGAAATTCCTGGACGTCTAAACTAATTGGTATGCCGGACACCTCTTCCCGGGGTGTCCAGTAGATAACGCACGGGAAGTTGCGTCAGAGACGGCAGGTGGGACTGTGTCCCTTAATTCACCTGCTTAGACAACGCTTTGACCTGCTTTCCGGGCCTAAGACGAGGAGTGGTAGATGAACAGGCAAGAAAAAGCCCAGATCATCGAGCAGCTGAACGAAAAAGCTGCGCGGGCGAGCATTGCCGTCGTTACCGACTTCAAGGGACTGACCGTGGAGGAGATGACTCAACTCCGCGCCAAGTGCTTCGAAGCCGGTGTAGACTACCAAGTCGTCAAGAACACCCTGGCCCGGTTGGCTCTCAAGGACACCGAACACGGTGACCTGAGCGAACACTTTAAAGAGAACTGCGCCATTGCGCTCGGTTACGACGACCCTGTCGCCGCAGCCAAGGTTCTGGCCGATTTCGACAAGGCAAACAAACAGTTTGCTCTGCGTTTCGGTTCTCTTGAAGGGAAGTTTCTTGATAACGACGGCGTGAAGGAACTCGCCAAGATGCCCAGCAAGCCTGAGCTTCTGAGTTCCGTACTCGGCACTATGCAGGCCGTACCGCGCAATTTCGTTTGCTTGTTCGCAAACATCGAACGCAAATTCTTGTACGCTTTGACTGCGATCAAAGAACAGAAAGAAGCTGCGTAAACAAGGTTCAAAGCGAATCAATTTCTAAGGAGAATTTATCATGGCTGATATCACCAAAGAACAGGTTGTCGAGTTCATCGGCAACATGACCGTCCTGGAACTGTCTGAATTCATCAAAGAGCTCGAAGACGTCTTCGGCGTTGAAGCTGCCGCTCCGGCTGCTGCCGTTGTCGCTGCTCCTGCTGCTGGCGGCGAAGCTGCTGCAGAAGAGAAGACTGAATTCGACGTCGTCCTGAAGGGCGCCGGCGGCAACAAGATTGCTGTCATCAAGGCTGTCCGTGCCATCACCGGCCTGGGTCTCAAGGAAGCTAAGGCTATCGTTGACGAAGCTCCCAAGGCTCTCAAGGAAGGCGTTGCCAAGGAAGAGGCTGAAGAAGCAGCCAAGCAGCTCGAAGAAGCTGGCGCCGAAGTTGAAGTCAAGTAACTTCAACGACTTAAGCTATTCATAGCGAAGAGCGCTCACCCTGTAATAAGGGTGTTGCGCTCTTTGCTCTGTCTATGTATATAATGGATAATTCGCTCTAAAATTTGGGTTTAAGCACATAGGCGAGTAATCGCCTGCTCCTCGTAAAAACATGCGTTCGGGATTATGAGTCCCGGCCATGGCTTAGCACCCGTTTTTTCCAACAGCCGATTCCACGAGGCTGTTGTGGCCGAGAAGAGGGCTCCAGGGGTTCCACGCCCCGCGCCCCAACCATCAACCACTCAATCATGAGGGTACAATGGGTCAGCTCAGAAAAACATTCGGTAACATCGTCAACACGCTTCCCATCCCGCACCTGCTGGAACTTCAGGTCGGCTCCTACAAGCGCTTTTTGCAGCTTGACACGCCGCCCACCAGCCGAGGTGATTTCGGACTTGAAGGCGTGTTTCGGTCCGTGTTTCCCATTGAAGATTTCAACAAGACCGCTAGCCTTGATTTTGTCAAGTATGAAATCGGCGATCCAAAATACGACGTCGATGAGTGCATCTCGAAGGGACTTACCTACGAGACGCCCATCCGTATTACCGTCCGTCTCGTAGTTTTCGACGTGGATGAAGAGACAGACAATCGTACGATTCGCGATATCAAGGAACAGGACATATACTTCGGGACACTCCCGCTGATGACGGAGAAGGGAACCTACGTCATCAACGGTACCGAACGCGTTATTGTCAACCAGCTTCAGCGTTCGCCCGGTATCATCTTTGAACACGATTCCGGTAAGTCCCACTCCAGCCGCAAAGTCCTTTACTCTTCCCGTATCATTCCGATGCGCGGTTCCTGGCTGGATTTCGACTTCGACCACAAGGACATCCTGTATGTCCGTATCGACCGCCGCAGGAAGATGCCCGCCACCATCCTGCTCAAGGCCATGGGCCTTTCACGGACCGATATTCTCGACTACTTCTACGACACTGAGACCTACAACATCCTCAAGACCAAGGTTCAGAGGCATGTTGTTGAAGATCAGTATCGCAAGGAACCTGCCTTCGCCGAGATCAAGGTTGGCGATAAGGTAGTGATCAAGAAGGGTGCTTCCATCACCAAGGGCGCATGGCGCAAACTGGTTCGCGCCGAGGTCAAGACCATCGACGTTGATCCCGAGTCTCTGATCGGCCTGTATCTGGCCGTGGATCTCGTGGACAAGAACGGTGAGGTCGTTGCCGAGGCAGCCGAGGAAGTCACAGTCGAATTGCTCGAGAAAGTGCGTGATGCAGGCATCAAGGAACTCAAGATGCTGCACACTCGCGGCATGGACGTTTCCGACGCTCTGCGCAACACGTTGCTGCTCGACAAGACCACGGATATGGAAACCGCGCAGATCGAGATCTACCGCCGTCTCCGTCCGAGTTCCCCGCCCACGCCCGAGATCGCCTCGAACTTCTTCGAGAATCTCTTCCGCAGTTCCGACTACTACGATCTCTCCAGCGTTGGACGCTACAAACTCAATTCCCGCCTGAATCAGGAAGTGGATCTCAACACCCGCACCCTGAACAACGAGGACATCCTGCTGGCCGTCAAGGAACTGATGCGCCTCAAGGATACACACGGTCCTGCTGATGACATCGATCACCTCGGCAACCGTCGTGTCCGTCCCGTGGGCGAACTGGTCGAGAACCAGTACCGCATCGGCCTCGTCCGCATGGAGCGCGCCATCAAGGAGCGCATGTCCCTGCAGGAAGTTGCGACTCTGATGCCCCATGACCTCATCAACCCCAAGCCGGTTGCCGCTGTGCTCAAGGAGTTCTTCGGAACATCCCAGCTCAGCCAGTTCATGGACCAGACCAACCCGTTGTCCGAAGTCACTCACAAGCGTCGTCTGTCCGCACTTGGACCCGGCGGCCTGACTCGTGAGCGTGCGGGCTTCGAGGTGCGCGATGTGCACACCTCTCACTACGGTCGTATCTGCCCCATTGAGACTCCTGAAGGACCGAACATTGGTCTGATCGTCTCACTGACCACCTATGCGAAGGTCAATGACTACGGTTTCATTGAAACTCCGTATCGCATGGTCAATGACAAGCAGACCACCGATGAAATCTATTACATGGACGCTGCCAAGGAAGCCAAGCATGTCGTGGCTCAGGCCAACGCACCCTTGGATGAGAAAGGCGTGTTCGTGAATCCGCGTGTCAACGCACGTCTTGCCGGTGATGTTCAGCTGCGGTCAGCTGACGATGTCACCTGCATGGACATCAGCCCGAGCCAGACCGTTTCGATCTCCGCCGCGCTGATTCCGTTCCTCGAACACGATGATGCCAACCGTGCACTCATGGGTTCGAACATGATGCGTCAGGCCGTTCCGCTTCTTCAGGCTGAACAGCCGCTCGTCGGAACCGGTATGGAAGGCCCTGTCGCCCGCGACTCCGGTGCCTGTGTGCTGGCCGAGGAAGATGGCGTTGTCCATTACGTCGATTCCGAACGTGTCGTTATCAACTACGATAACGGCCTGTATCCGAAATCCGGCGGTGCCAAGCACTACGAGTTCCAGAAATGGCACAAGTCCAACCAGAGTTCCTGTTTCGGGCAGAGGCCCAAGGTTCAGGTCGGACAGCGCGTCAAGAAAGGAGCTGTCCTCGCTGACGGTCCCGGTATTGATGACGGTGAACTCGCTCTCGGTAAAAACCTGCTCGTGGCATTCATGCCCTGGTGCGGTTACAACTACGAGGACTCCATCCTCATCTCCGAACGCATGGTCAAGGAAGACGTGTTCACCTCGATTCATATCGAGGAATTCGAACTGGTCGCCCGTGATACCAAGCTCGGACCCGAGGAAGTCACTCGTGATATATCAAACGTCTCCGAAGAGATGCTCAGGAACCTCGATGAATGCGGTATCATCCGCATCGGTGCCCGCATCAAACCGGATGACATCATGGTCGGTAAGATCACGCCCAAGGGCGAGACTCAGCTGACCCCTGAAGAAAAGCTGCTTCGTGCCATCTTCGGCGACAAGGCCCGTGACGTGAAGAATACTTCACTGAAAGTGCCGCCGGGAATCATTGGTACCATCGTCGATGTCAAGGTCTTCAACCGTCGTTCGTCCGATAAGGATGATCGCACCAAGGCCATCGAAGATGCTGAGCTCGCTGCATTTGACGCCAAGGAAGTGAAGCATATCGCTTCACTGACCGAAGCGACCCGTGAGAAGATCTGGGAAGCTGTTGAAGGTGCGAAGTTCAGGAAGGATCTGGTCGGTTCCAAGAAGACCGTTCTCGGCAAGTCCGGCGAAGTGGTCTCCCGTGAATCTCTGGACGGCGTGCCTGTCAAGAAACTTGTCGGCATTTTCGACCGGGAATACAATGATCAGATCAAGCTGATTGTTGCCGATTACGAGCAGCAGATTCAGTTCATCAAGGAAATCTATGACGTCAAGCGCGAGAAAGTCACCGAAGGTGACGATCTGCCTCCGGGTGTCATCAAGATGGTCAAGGTCTACGTCGCCGTGAAGCGTAAGCTGAGCGTGGGTGATAAGATGGCTGGCCGTCATGGTAACAAGGGTGTTGTTTCCTGCATCCTGCCGCAAGAAGACATGCCGTTCTTCGACGACGGTACCCCCATGGACATCGTACTGAACCCGCTGGGCGTTCCCTCCCGTATGAATATCGGGCAGATCATGGAAACCCACCTGGGTATGGCCGGACGCAAACTTGGCGAGCAGTTGGCTGAGCAGATGGAAGGTTCCGTTGCGAATCTCCGCTCCACAGCCAAGGAAATGCTCGGCACCAAGGCCATGGAAGAGCTTATCGATTCCATGGACGACGACGAGTTCGTCACGGCCGTCAAGAAGGTTTCCCGCGGTATCGTCGCCAAGACTCCGGTCTTCGACGGTGCGAGCGAAGAGGAAATCTGGGGCTGGCTGACTCAGGCCGGACTCGCTGATGACGGCAAGTTCATCCTTTACGATGGACGAACCGGTGAACCCTTCCACAGCCGCGTTACCGTGGGTGTCATGTACATCCTCAAGCTGCACCATCTCGTTGACGAGAAGATTCACGCCCGTTCAACCGGACCGTACTCCCTCGTCACGCAGCAGCCTCTGGGCGGTAAGGCCCAGTTCGGTGGCCAGCGTCTGGGTGAAATGGAAGTCTGGGCCCTTGAGGCCTACGGCGCCGCCTATCTTCTGCAGGAATTCCTCACCGTCAAGTCTGACGATGTGCAGGGCCGTGTGAAGATGTACGAAAAGATCGTCAAGGGCGACAACTTCCTGGAAGCCGGTCTGCCGGAATCCTTCAACGTTCTGGTCAAGGAACTCATGTCGCTGGGTCTGGATGTGACCCTGCATTATGAGGACCGCAAGCGCCCCGGCGCTCCGGCTGCTCCTGCTGCCCCTGCAGCACCCAAGCCGCTGGTTGACTAGCTGTTCGTTGAATCAAGGTGATCAGCCCGGCCGGTCGAAATGACTCGGCCGGGCATCATATAACTTTATTACAATAGGGGATATCCATGACGTTGGACGATCTGTTCACCCTGCGTGGAGCGCCTAATCAGGCCGCACAAGGCCGCAACTTGAAGGCTATCCAGATATCCATCGCCGCGCCCGAGACCATTCGCGAGTGGTCTTTCGGCGAGGTGAAAAAACCGGAAACCATCAACTATCGTACCTTCAAGCCCGAACGTGACGGCCTTTTCTGTGCCAAGATCTTCGGTCCCGTGAAGGACTACGAGTGCAACTGCGGAAAGTACAAGCGCATGAAGCATCGCGGCATTGTCTGCGAAAAGTGCGGCGTCGAGGTTATTGCCTCGAAAGTACGTCGTGAGCGCATGGGCCATATCGAACTGGCCGCTCCTGTTGCACACATCTGGTTTCTGAAAACCCTGCCTTCCAAGATCGGTACCCTGCTGGACATCACCATGGCCGATCTGGAGAAGGTGCTGTACTTCGATTCCTTCATTGTTCTTGATCCGGGCGAAACCCCGCTCAAGACGCATCAGGTCGTGTCCGAGGACCAGTATTTTCAGGTCATCGATCACTTCGGCGAAGATGCATTGAAGGTCGGCATGGGCGCGGAAACCGTCCGTACCATGCTCGAAGCACTGGATCTGCCGACCCTGCGCACCGAGCTGCGTGAAGAGTCCCAGACCACCCGGTCCCAGACCAAGAAAAAGAAAATCACCAAGCGACTGAAGATCGTCGAGGCTTTCCTCGAGTCCGGCAACAAGCCCGAGTGGATGATCATGGAAGTGATTCCCATCATTCCGCCCGAACTGCGTCCCCTCGTCCCCTTGGACGGTGGCCGTTTTGCCACATCGGACCTCAATGATCTGTACCGTCGTGTCATCAACCGTAACAACCGCCTGAAGCGTCTGTTGGAACTCGGTGCTCCCGAGATCATCATCCGCAACGAAAAGCGTATGTTGCAGGAAGCCGTTGACGCATTGTTCGACAACGGTCGTCGTGGCCGTGCCATCACCGGTACTAACGGTCGCCCGCTCAAGTCCCTGTCTGACATGATCAAGGGTAAGCAGGGCCGTTTCCGTCAGAACCTGCTCGGTAAACGTGTCGACTACTCCGGCCGTTCGGTCATCGTTGTCGGTCCGAAGCTGAAACTGCATCAGTGCGGTCTTCCCAAGAAGATGGCTCTGGAGCTGTTCAAGCCGTTCATTTACGCCGAGCTGGAAAAGCGTGAAATCGCCACGACAATCAAGTCCGCCAAGAAAATGGTCGAGCGCGAAGACCTCGTCGTCTGGGATATCCTCGAAGACGTTGTTCGCGAATACCCGATCATGCTCAACCGCGCACCGACCCTTCACCGACTGGGTATTCAGGCTTTCGAGCCGTTGCTCGTCGAAGGTAAGGCCATCCAGCTGCACCCGCTCGTCTGCTCCGCATACAACGCGGACTTTGATGGTGACCAGATGGCTGTCCACGTACCGCTTTCCATTGAGGCGCAGATCGAATGCCGCGTGCTCATGATGTCCACCAACAACATCCTGAGCCCGTCCAACGGTTCGCCCATCATTAACCCTTCGCAGGATATCGTCCTCGGTCTGTACTACCTGACCACGCCGCGCTCCTTCGAACTGGGTGAGGGCATGATCTTCTCGGATCCCGCAGAAGTCATCGCAGCATATGACCATGGTGCTATCGGCATTCACGCCCGCATCAAGGTTCGTATCAATGGCAAGTTGGAGGAAACCACCACCGGTCGTATCATCGTTGCCGAACTGATTCCGGCCAAGGTGCCTTTCTCCATGGTCAACTGCGTACTCAACAAGAAGAACATCGCCGCTCTGGTCACCGGTGCCTACCGTATGGCCGGAACCAAGGCGTCCGTTATTCTGTGTGACCGCATCAAGGACCTCGGATACGAGTTCGCTACTCGCGCCGGTGTGACCATTGGCGTGAAGGACCTTAAGATTCCCGATGCCAAGGCAACAATGCTCCAAACCGCCAACACTGAAGTTGACGAGATCGAGAACCAGTTCCAGGACGGTATTATTACCCGTACTGAGAAATACAATAAGGTCGTTGACGTCTGGACCAAAGTCACCAACGACATATCCAACGAGATGATGCAGGAGATGTCCACTGACGTTCTCACCGATCCCAAGACCGGTGAAACCGAGGTCAACTCCAGCTTCAACCCGATTTACATGATGGCCACCTCAGGCGCTCGAGGTAACCAGGACCAGATGCGTCAGCTCGCCGGTATGCGCGGTCTGATGGCAAAGCCGTCCGGTGAAATCATCGAGACGCCGATTACCGCTTCCTTCCGTGAAGGACTGTCGGTCCTCCAGTACTTCATCTCCACTCACGGTGCTCGTAAGGGTCTCGCGGATACCGCGCTCAAGACCGCTAACTCCGGTTACCTTACCCGCCGTTTGGTCGACGTTGTTCAGGACGTCACCATTTCCGAGCTGGATTGCGGCACTGTGGACGGACTGGAGATCGGCCATCTGATGAAGAGTGGTGAAATCAAGCAGCAGCTGCACGAACGTGTGCAGGGCCGTGTCACCATGTTTGACGTCTACGACGAAGACACCGGCGAACTTGTCATTCCGGCCAGCACCGTGATTGATGAAGTGTATGCCGCCAAGCTTGAAAAGTCCGGCGTCAACTCCATCACCATTCGTTCCGGTCTGACCTGTAAGTCCAAGCAGGGCGTTTGCGCCATGTGCTACGGACGGGATCTGGCTCGTGGACATCTGGTTAACGTCGGCGAAACCGTCGGTATCATCGCGGCACAGTCCATCGGTGAACCCGGCACCCAGCTGACCATGCGTACCTTCCACATCGGTGGTACCGCATCCAAGGAAATTGAATCCTCGAATATCGAGGCTCAGCACGTTGGTCGTGTCGTCTGCACTCGTATGCGTACCGTCGTCAACTCCGAAGGGCACAAGATGGTGCTTGGTAAGAGCTGTCAGGTGGGCATTGTGGATGAGCAGGGCCGTGAGCGTGAAAAATATGTCCTTCCGTCCGGCTCTCGTCTGCTGGTCGAAGAAGGGCAGGACGTCAAGAAGGGCACCGCACTGGCCGAATGGGATCCGTACATGGAACCGTTCATCGTCGATGCTTCCGGTGTTATCAAGTTCCGTGACATCATTGAAGGCAAGACCGTTCAGGAAGACCGTACTTCCAAGGCATCCTTCACCATCATGGAATACCGTACCACCAACTTCCGTCCTTCGGTTTCCCTGCTCAACGATGACGGCACCGCCGTTCAGCGTCCAGGCACCGACATCGATGCCAACTTCGCCATGCCTGTCGGCGCAATCCTGATGGTTAAGGACGGCGACACGGTCAAGGCCGGTGACGTCATCGCGCGTAAGCCGCGTGAGTCCTCCAAGACCAAGGATATCGTCGGTGGTCTGCCGCGAGTTGCAGAGCTGTTCGAAGTTCGCAAACCCAAGGACATGGGCGTTACGTCCTCCATTGACGGTATTGTTACCTTCGGTCCCGAGACCAAGGGTAAACGCAAGGTTATCGTCACTCCCGAGACCGGTGATACCAAGGAATTCCTTATTCCCAAGGGTAAGCACATCACGGTTCAGGAAGCCGACTTTGTCGAGGCGGGCGATCTGCTCACCGAAGGCAATCCCGAATTGCACGATATTCTGCGCATCAAGGGCGAGAAGTTCCTTGCCCGCTACCTCGTTGAGGAAATTCAGGACGTGTACCGCTTCCAGGGCGTCAACATCAACGATAAGCACATTGAAATCATTGTGCGTCAGATGTTGAAGAAGGTGTCCATCCTTGATCCGGGCTCTACCAGCTTCCTCATCGGGGAGCAGGTTGATAAGCTGCGGTTCATGAATGAGAATGCCAAGACCATGGCCGAAGGCGGCAAGCCCGCAGTGGCCGAGACTCTGGTTCTGGGTATTACTCAGGCATCACTGTCCACGGATTCCTTTATCTCGGCAGCTTCCTTCCAGGAAACTACCAAGGTGCTCACAGAGGCTTCGCTCAAGGGTAAATCTGATCATCTGCGCGGACTTAAGGAGAACGTTATTGTTGGTCGACTGGTGCCTGCAGGTACCGGTTTCCGCAAGTACACCGACTCCGGTATCAGCGTTCCTGACCAGCCCGAGCGTGAGGACAAATTCCTCGAGCAACTCGAAGAAAGCCCGCTTCTGGTCGAAGTGGAGAAATAATTATAACGTCGATTGAAATCGTCGTAACAGACTGAAAAGACTGGAGAGGCTTGACCTCTCCAGTTTTTTTTGAAAAATAAGTTTTTTTGTAACCCAAAAGTGACAGCCGAATCGCTTGACAAGGCCGTCTCTTTTGGATTACTTGCGGTCCTCTTCGCGTAGAAATGCGCAAGGGTAATGTATTAACTATTGATTGGAGGATGAATGCCTACCATTAACCAGCTGATCCGCAAAAGCCGCAAAGCGCAGCCCAAGCGGAAGAAGACCCCGGCTCTGCTCGAATGCCCGCAGCGTCGAGGTGTGTGTACAAGGGTTTACACCACGACCCCGAAGAAGCCGAACTCCGCGCTTCGTAAGGTTGCTCGTGTGCGCCTGACCAACGGCATCGAAGTCACCGCTTATATCGGTGGTGAAGGCCATAACCTGCAGGAACACTCTGTGGTTCTGATCCGTGGCGGTCGTGTAAAAGACCTTCCCGGTGTCCGTTACCACATCGTTCGCGGTTCTCTCGACACTTCCGGTGTTGATGATCGTCGCCGTGGTCGTTCCAAGTACGGCACCAAACGCCCGAAATAAGGTTATAGCTTTATTCGTAATGCCCGGGGAGGGATGACAAAGTAGGGCAGAGGCTGCCCGAAATAATGTCCCCCCGGCCGAAATTCTAGGAGAAAAAAATGCCTCGCAAAGGTCCTGTCCAAAAGAGACAGATCCTGCCGGATCCAGTATACGGCAGCAAGCTCATCACTCGCTTTATCAACCGTCTCATGCTTGACGGTAAGAAAAGCACCGCAGAAAGAATTTTCTACCAGGCTATCGAAACCCTGGCTAACAAGACCAACGAAGACGCTCTGCGCGCTTTCGAAAAGTGCCTGGAAAATGTACGTCCGGCTCTGGAAGTTAAATCCAGACGTGTCGGTGGTGCTACCTATCAGGTGCCCATGGAAGTTCGTCCTGATCGCCAGACCGCTCTGGCCATTCGCTGGATGATCTCCTACGCGCGTAGTCGTGGTGAAAAGGGTATGGTTGCACGCCTGTCCGGTGAGCTTCTCGATGCCTTCAACAACCGTGGTGGCGCTGTCAAGAAGCGCGAAGACACCCACAAGATGGCTGAAGCTAACAAAGCTTTCGCTCACTACCGTTGGTAGTCCCGGAGTAGTACCGTGCCAAGAAAGGTTCCCAGAGAAAAACAGCGCAATATTGGTATCATGGCCCACATCGATGCGGGCAAGACTACCACTACTGAGCGCATTCTGTTCTACACCGGTGTATCCCATAAGATCGGTGAGGTTCACGACGGCGAGGCTACCATGGACTGGATGGTCCAGGAGCAGGAACGTGGTATTACCATTACTTCTGCTGCAACCACCTGTTTCTGGCGTGACCACCGTGTCAACATCATTGACACCCCCGGTCACGTTGACTTCACCATGGAAGTCGAGCGCGCTTTGCGCGTTCTGGACGGCGCTGTAGCCGTTTTTGACTCCGTCGCCGGTGTCGAACCTCAGTCTGAGACTGTCTGGCGTCAGGCGGACCGTTACGACGTTCCTCGTATGGCGTTTGTCAACAAGATGGACCGCATCGGTGCGGATTTCTTCCGTTGCGTTGACATGATGAAGACCCGTCTCGGCGCAAAGGCCGTTCCTCTTCAGTTGCCCATCGGCGCTGAGGATGAGTTCGAAGGCGTTGTCGATCTCATTGAAGGCAAAGCTTACATCTATGATCATAAAGATCATGGTGCCAGCTTCTCTACCGTTGAAGTCCCGGCTGAACTTCAGGACCAGTACGAGGAAATGCGCTCCGAGATGATCGAAGCCATTGCCGAGGAAGACGAAGCTCTTCTCGAAAGGTACATGGCTGATGAAGTTCTGACTCCCGAAGAGCTGCGCGAGGGCGTGCGTAAGGCTACCAACAGTCTGGCCATCTGCCCCGTGCTTTGCGGTACCGCATTCCGCAATAAGGGCGTACAGCCGCTGTTGGACGCTATTATTGACTACATGCCTTCCCCGCTCGACATTGAGACCATGAAAGGTCTTGATCCGCACACCGGTGACGAAGTTGAGTGCCCCTGCGATGACGATATCCCGCTCGCAGCACTTTCCTTCAAGCTGATGACTGACCCCTTTGTCGGTCACTTGACCTTCCTTCGACTTTACTCCGGTAAGATCGAAAGCGGTGCCACCTTCATGAATGGTGCTACCGGCAAGAAGGAGCGCATCGGTCGTTTGTTGAAAATGCACGCTAACAAGCGTGAAGAAATAAAAGAGGCATACGCTGGCGACATCGTCGCTGCTGTCGGCCTCAAAAACCTGGCAACCGGCGACACTCTGTGTGGCCTCAAGAATGCCGTGGTTCTGGAATCCCTGGATATCCCGGATCCGGTTATCGAAGTTGCCATTGAGCCCAAAAGTAAGGCAGACCGTGACAACCTGTCCAACGGACTCGTCAAGCTCGCTAAAGAGGACCCCTCTTTCCGCGTGCACACTGATGAAGAAACCGGACAGTGCCTGATCGCCGGAATGGGAGAGTTGCATCTCGAAATCATCGTTGACCGCCTTCTCAGGGAGTTCAACGTGAACGCAAATGTGGGTGCACCCCGCGTTGCGTACAGAGAAACCATCTCCGCGCCGAAAAAGGTCGATGTCAAACATGCCAAGCAGTCGGGTGGACGTGGTCAGTACGGCCATGTTGTTCTCGAAGTCGAGCCCAATCCTGAGAAGGGCTACGAGTTCGCGGACGAGATCAAGGGCGGCGTGATTCCGAAGGAATACATCCCCGCTGTTGACAAGGGCATCAAAGATGCCATGAAAAACGGCATCGTGGCCGGGTTCCCGGTTGTCGATGTCAAGGTCAAGCTGGTTTTCGGCTCCTATCACGAAGTCGACTCCAGCGAACAGGCCTTCTACATTGCCGGTTCTCTGGCAATCAAGGAAGCCTGCCGTGCCGCCAAGCCGGTGCTGCTTGAGCCGATCATGTCGGTTGAAGTTGTCACCCCCGAGGATTACCTCGGTGACGTCATGGGTGACCTGAACGGACGCCGTGGTCGTGTGGGTGAAATGGAAGCCCGCCCCGGTGTTCAGGTTGTGCGTTCCTTTGTGCCGCTGTCCGAAATGTTCGGATACGCCACGGATCTTCGTTCGAAGACCCAGGGCCGCGCTACCTTCACCATGCAGTTCGATCACTACGAGAAAGTGCCGAACAGCTTGGCTGAAGAGTTGATGACAAAGAAAGACTAACGACGAGCCGGGATTTTCCCTTTGCTTGACAGAAGGGTCGGGATGAGTGTACTCAACCCGACCGCTTCGACAATTTACGTCGTTTGAGTAAAAAAGACGACGTGCAAAGATAAATCCTTTGAGGAGAAAGCACTATGGCTGCTTCGATGGCGAGCGATCGCATCAGAATCAAACTGAAAGCATACGATTATCGTATTCTGGACAAAGCGGTGACCGAGATTGTCGACACCGCCCGGAATACCGGTGCTGCAATTGCGGGCCCTGTTCCGCTGCCCACCGATATCCATCGTACCACCATCCAGAAGTCTGTTCACGTTGACAAGAAGTCCCGTGAGCAGTTTGAAATGCGCATTCACAAGCGTCTTCTGGACATCCTTGAACCCACTCAGCAGACCGTTGACGCTCTGGGCAAGCTCTCGCTTCCCGCCGGTGTTGATGTCGAGATCAAACTCTAGGAGTTACCATTATGAAAACTCTTGGAATTCTCGGAAAAAAACTGGGTATGACCCGCATCTTCAAGGATGACGGTACTGTCTGCCCCGTGACTGTGATCGAAGCCGGACCCTGTCCGGTCATGCAGATCAAGACACAGGACAAGGAAGGCTACAACGCCCTGCAGGTCGGCTATGACGCCATTGCCGAGCGCAAGGTGAACAAGCCCATGAAGGGCCACATGGCCAAGGCCGGTAAGGAACTCTATCGTCACCTCAAGGAATTTCCCCTTGATACCGTCGAAGAGTACGAACTTGGTCAGGAAATCACTGTCGACATCTTTGCCGCCGGTGACAAGGTCAAGGTTACCGGTACCAGCAAGGGTAAAGGTTTCCAGGGTGTCATGAAGCGTCACAACTTCGCTGGCTCCCGCGCATCCCACGGTGCCGAGAAGGTTCACCGCGTTCCCGGTTCTGTCGGTAACGCCACCTTCCCCGGCCGCGTCTGGAAGGGCAAGAAGATGCCCGGACAGATGGGTAACGCCCGTGTGACCGTATCCAACGTCGAGATCGTCGATGTCAGGCCTGAGGACAATGTCCTCGTGGTGAAGGGACAGATTCCCGGAGCCAACGGCGGCCTCGTCATGATCCGCAAGAACGGTTAGCCCGAGCGAGGTATACATCATGGCAAAATTACAAGTTGTCGATCAGAATAATAAGAAAGTGGGCGACATCGAACTGGCTCCCGAGGTTTTCGAGGTTGAAATTCAGCCTGAAGTCCTCAACTTGGTCGTTCGTTACCAGCGTGCAGCTGTGCGCCAGGGTACCCACGCTACTAAGAACCGCGCTTTGAAGAATGGCGGCGGACGCAAGCCTTGGCGTCAGAAGGGCACCGGTCGTGCTCGTGCTGGCTCCAACCGCTCTCCGCTGTGGCGTGGAGGTGCAACCACTTTTGGTCCGCAGCCCCGCGATTACTCCTTCAAGGTTAACAAGAAGGTCCGCAAGCTGGCCCTGCAGATGGCTTTGTCCTCCCGCGTCGCTGAAGATAAGCTGACCGTGGTCAATTCCATCGATCTCGCAGAAGCCAAGACCAAGGCCTTCGCTGCTGTCGCTGACAAGCTCGGTTTCGGCAAAACCCTGATCGTGGCAAAGGACGCTGACGAAAAGCTTCTGCTTTCCGCCCGCAACATGCCCCACATCAAGGTCATCGAAGCTGACAAGCTGAATGTTTACGACGTGCTGCTGTACCCCGAGCTGGTTATGCTCGAGTCCGCTGCTCAAGACGTTCAAGAGAGGTTGAAGTAATGGATTATTCCAAAGTCCTGCTCAAGCCCGTTGTGTCTGAAAAGGCCAATGACGCTAAAGAAGCATCCAATCACGTCTCTTTTTACGTCCACCCCGATTCCAATAAGATCGAGGTGAAGAAGGCCGTTGAGGCAGCCTTCGACGTCAAAGTCGAGTCCGTGAACATTGTCAGGAAACCCGCCATGCCGCGTAAGAAGTTTGGTCGTGTCACCGGGCGTATCCCCGGTTACAAGAAGGCCTACGTCAAGCTCGCAGCCGGCGACAAGATCGAAATCTTCGAAGGAGTGTAACCATGGCAACCCGTAAGTTGAAGCCTACTTCTCCGGGCCGCCGGTTCCAGACGATCTCCGATTTTGCAGAGATCACCCGGACCACTCCCGAGAAGTCGCTGACCAAGGGCCTGACCAAAAAGGCCGGTCGCAATAATAATGGTCGTGTCACCATGCGCCGTCGTGGCGGTGGTCACAAGACCCTGTACCGTATCATCGATTTCAAGCGTAACAAGCTGGGTATCCCGGCCAAGGTTGCCGAGATCGAGTACGATCCCAACCGCAGCGCCCGTATCGCCCTTCTGCATTACGCAGACGGTGAGAAGCGCTACATCCTGGCTCCTGTCGGCCTGAATCAGGGCGACACCATCCTGGCGGGAGAGGGCGCTGATATCAAGCCCGGTAACGCCATGGATCTGGCCAAGATCCCGACTGGTACCGTCGTTCACAACATTGAACTGCATCCCGGAAAGGGTGGACAGTTCTGTCGTGCAGCAGGTACCTACGCACAGTTGATCGCCAAGGAAGGCAAGTACGCCCTGCTGCGTATGCCCTCCGGTGAAGTTCGCAAGGTGCTCGCCACCTGCTGCGCCACTGTCGGACAGGTTGGTAACATTCATCACGAGAACATCAAGATCGGTAAAGCCGGCCGTAACCGCTGGCTCGGTCGTCGTCCGAAGGTCCGTGGTGTTGCAATGAACCCGATCGATCACCCGCTGGGTGGTGGTGAGGGCCGTAGCTCCGGTGGTCGTCACCCGGTTTCCCCGTGGGGCGTACCTGCCAAGGGCTACAAGACCCGCAACAAGAAGAAAGCTTCCTCGAAGCTTATCGTCAAACGCCGCGGCCAGAAGTAGGAGTATAAGTAATGCCTAGATCTCTTAAGAAGGGCCCGTTCCTGGACGGCCACCTGATCAAGAAAGTCGAAGTGGCTGCTGAAAATCAGGATCGTCGTGTGATCAAGACTTGGTCCCGCCGTTCCACGATCATCCCCGAGATGGTCGGTGTGACTTTCGCTGTCCATAACGGCCGCAAGTTCATCCCCGTGTTCGTGACCGAAAATATGGTCGGACACAAACTCGGTGAGTTCTCGCCCACCCGTACCTACTTCGGCCACGCTGCCGACAAGAAGAAGTAGGGGAGGACATCATGGAAGCTAAAGCAGTCGCAAAATACATTCGTGTATCTCCGCGCAAGACCCGCCTGGTCGCTGAGAACATCAAAGGCAAGGGCGTCGAAGACGCTCTGAACATCCTTCGGTTCACCCCGAAGAAGCCTGCAAAGATTCTTAGCAAGGTTCTGTACTCTGCCATTTCCAATGCAGAGCAGATGCCCGGAGTGGACGTTGATGCCCTGATCGTCGATACGGTCATGGTCAACGAAGGTCCGACCTGGAAACGCATCCAGCCGCGTGCCATGGGCCGCGCCTATCGCATTCGGAAGCGTACCAGCCACATTACCATTGTAGTGAAGGAACAGTAGTATGGGACAGAAAGTACATCCTTACGGTTTTCGTCTGGGGTATAACAAGAACTGGCTGTCCCGCTGGTACAGCAAAAAGGATTATCCTGCGTTTGTCCTCCAGGACGACCAGATCCGCAAGTTCGTTAAGAAGAAACTCTTCCAGGCCGGTATTGCTCGTCTCGAAATCGAGCGTGCAGGCGGGAAGGTTCGCCTGATCATCCACACCGCGCGTCCCGGTATCGTTATCGGTCGCAAGGGTGTAGAGATAGAAAAGTTGCGCGAAGAACTCCGCAACAAGTTTCAAACTGAATTCACCATTGAGGTCAACGAGATCCGTCGACCGGAGGTTGAAGCTCAGCTCGTAGCTGAGAACATCGCCCAGCAGCTCGAACGTCGAATTGCCTTCCGCCGTGCCATGAAGCGTACGGTGGGCCTTGCCAGGAAATTCGGCGCCGAGGGTATCAAAGTTGCGTGTGCAGGCCGGCTTGCCGGTGCTGAAATCGCTCGCGGCGAAT